>Ga0123355_10001106_pt1 | contig 37281 bp, 21 predicted proteins | sample TergutEmb28metaG_3_FD_89872 | JGI IMG/M metagenome (GOLD analysis project Ga0123355, IMG submission 89872) | Embiratermes neotenicus P1 segment gut microbial communities from Petit-Saut dam, French Guiana - Emb289 P1 | ecosystem: Host-associated > Arthropoda: Insects > Digestive system > Gut ...
AATGTCCCCCAATAGGATCCCAATATAATATTGACCCCTCAAGTCTAAAATTAGCAGGGGTTGCAAGTTGTTCAAATCTTTCAAAAAATACACCGTTACTAAAATTCGCTGTTGTAAAATCAGGAGCAGCGCTTATAGCACGAACATAAAAATTATCCAAGTGCATAAATGCGTGTCCGGGCCAATCACGCAAATCAAAAGTAGTCGTATTGCCGCCCGAAACAATAGCTATAGGTGTAGATTGGGTAGAGAAAAAGATTTCATAACCAATAGCTCCGCTAACGGCAGTCCATGTCAAAATGCCGCCTGTTATTATCCCGTCTGCATAAAGATGCATCCTCAAGTCATTTTGGTCAGATGTTATTATTGGTGCATCAAGTTGAATTGTATGAGTATATGTTGCCACATTGCTTGGTAATGAAGCAAGCATTGTATTTGCACCGCTTGAAGCATTAGAGCGTACTGCAAATGAATTAAGCCCCGGGGTCAAATGCGGAGTTATATCAAAACTTCCAAACCATGCAGCGTTCGGAATCCATGTCAATCCGCCGTCAATACTTACAGAATATGCTGTATCTGTATTGACAGCCGCCCATGTTATTGTCCTGCCTGTCAGCGTTATAACAGGAGCCGGCATGCGTGTATTAAAATAAAAAATTTCAACATTACTTTGATTAGAAGTCACTCTATACGGGTCAAAGCTAATCGCACGCAAAGTAACATTATTGTTTCCGATACTAAAGTGCGAATCATCAAAAGTAAAATTAGTAACATTGCCTACAGCCGCAACAACAAAACCGTTTACTAAAATTTCATAGCCTGTGGCAAATTCAACCGCATTCCAGCTCATTTCCATTTTGGCAGTTCGCACTATATGAGGAGCAGCAAGAATAGTCCCGTACATATAAATCACTTCGTTACTCCACGCAGAATGTAAAACCGACGGATTAGGAGAACCGGTACGCACCATAATTGCATTTAGCCCAGGATTGATATCAGAACTAATGTCAAAACTTGTAACATTACCTATCCATCTAAATGTTTCTCCGCCGTCAAAGGTTATAGAGTAATTAACAGAACCGGATATCGCTGTCCATGTAATCAGTCTGCCTGCCAATGTTATAACAGGTGCATCAGATTGCTCCGCAAACGGAAAGTTTATCATGTTGCTCTCATTAGAATTAATCCAAAGAGGGTCGACGCTTATGGCCCGTATAGTAACATTATTGTTGCCTATGCTAAATTGAGGCGGACCATGCAGACTAAATGTAAAAGTCGTAACATTGCCTACAATCGCCACAACAATTCCGTTAATCAAAATCTCATAGCCTGTCGCATGCTCAACCGCATTCCATTCTATAATATGGACTCCTGGACCGGTAGCATCTACTATCACAGGAGCAGTCAGCATTTGACCTGACAACATATTGCTAGGTTCTGTCCTTGTATATCCTGAGCTTTGAGTCACGGCCCTAACTCTAAAAGTATTATTGCCTCCGGCATTCAAAAGCGGCATTATATCAGGGTGAGTAATCGGGATGTTATAATCTGCATTAAAACTTTCAAACACTCCGCCAATACCAAGACCTACGCTTACCCATGTTCCGTTGACTTCTACTTCAAAACTTTCTAAAGAATCTCCTGCAAATGCAACCCTTATGACATTATTATCTTCCCAATTAATAATAGGCGCAGGACTTCTCATTTCCCCTATAGTAAAATACAGTCTTTCACTCCAATCGGAATCACTAAATTCGCTGGTATGGCTAACCAACATAACTTCAATAAAATGGGGACCTCCTGATGTTACGCCAGTTTGTACTGCTATATCAAATATATTGACTCCGCCCCAGCCGGAGATCCATACATGACTATTATCATCACCATTGATACGCGCTATCGCAGAAACATCTCCTGACCAAGTAAGCTCCACTCCGTCCCACCAAAGTATTCCGTCATTGATTATTCTTAAATTTTCTACACTAAGCTGGTATTGAGACGGCCAATAATGCGTGAAATACACTATATCGGAGTTGCTGAAATTAATTCCGTCCCCAAGAGCCGCTATGCGGAAAGTAGATGACGGTTCCAAATCCCAAGGCACCCACATACCTCCGTTGAGCTCAATCATAAGTCCCCATAACGAAACAGACCACATTCCGGTAAGGTCACATTTTCTAATTCTTGCCGAACCCCATGTATCCGTCAGCTCACCGGGCTCCCACTCACAGGGACGAAAGACATCTCCAGTGCTGAAAGTCATCCATAATCCGCCTACAAGATATCCGATTGAATTAGGTACGGGATACCATTCAAGATAAGGTATTCCGCCCCTTAGTATTAGTCTTCCGTTAGGTGTCGCCAATTGCTCTTGCAAAGGCATATTGACTAATTCATTCATGCGAAAAGGGCTGGACCATTCTGATTGAAAATATGTATGATTAGTGTGCATCGCTCTTATCTGTATTTTATATTCCCCGGAATGAATTAAGTCATAATCAAAAGAATGAAGAAATGGTGTGTCACGGCTGCTTAGCCGTGTACTCCAACTTCCATAAGTACGAAACTGATAATGTACTGTTCCTGTCGACGCTTCAACCGGATCCCATACAATAATATCACCGTGTCTTCTGATATTTTGAGGCACCTCTAATTGCGCTCTCGTAACAGCAAAATCAATAGCGTTACTATGCACGGAAAGTAGCTGTCTGGCTTTGGCTTCCGCATGTGCAACATCCGTAAAAAACCGTGAATAGCTTGCTCTTGCGGTTATCCTGACATTGCCGCTTGATAAATCAGGCAAGGCGATTACTTGCTGTAGTTGAACTGTATGCCCCGCAGCGGAAGACATAGTATTTCTATGCACTAAACCCGCAGGAATGCCGTCTAAATAAATCCAAAAATGTAACGGTCCCCTTTCAGCTATTGCCGGCACATCGGCTACTCTTATTCGGTACCATTGATTTAACATACCGACATGTTCAATCTCGTACACACCTGTCCATACTGCAAAAACTTGAAGTCCCTCTACAATCTCCGCACCGGTCAGTGCATTACGGCTGCCTTGAGTTGCTGTCCAGAACAAAAACTCGTGACCGTCCGGATGTAAGGGTATAGGAAGACTATTCGGATGTGCCAAAACAGTTCTTGGCAAAAGCGGGTGACCTCCTTGCGTATCAAAACTGACATTATTAACAATTCTTCTTTCGGCGATAAGTATAGATAATCTTACATTTCCTGTATTATTAAGCAAACCGGAAAAATGAGAACTGCCGGCAGTTTCTGTTATATTATCAATAGTAATTTGTAGACTTTCAAAACCTAAAAAATTGTAATTAGCAAAACGGGCTGTAGTATCATCAAATATTTCTCTATTAAAAAACGATATATTCTCGAACCCGGCTTGAATAGCCATAACCCTGACGGATACTATATAATGATTCGCAGGAACGGCTATAGAAAAAGTAATTGACCTTGTACCTGCATTGCTGTCCAAAATATCAACTGATGCCTGAGCAGCCGCAAGATTTGTGGCAAACTGCCCGAAATTACTAGACTCACTCGTAATTGCTGCTGTAATTGACCTATCCAAACGGGCTAGATGGATTCTATTTGCATGAAGCGTTTGCTGTACAGGCACAGGTGTGATGTATTCATCAGCACCGACTGCCCCTCTTTCAGCAGAGCCCATAACAAGAACTGACCCGCATAGTATTGCAATAAAAGCACACATGACAGCTATCACAAATTTTTTTTTGAAACGGGTTAATTTTTCTAATTGTTTTATAAATGATGTATTCATAATCGATATTGAACCTCCATACCGGCTTATTAATTAATGTGTAAATTATATATAAATATAGTCACTTAAACTACTTATTTGGTTTCTTTAGAAATACAAGCTGCTTTTGCCAATCAAATTACCCCATAATTTGTACTATTAAAATAGTATATATATAATGATACAGAATATACTGTTGCACATGATTATACATCTTAAAAATGCAGTTTGTCAAATATATATCAATATTTTTCAATAAATTCGGCAATAATCGGCATTTTTTTTGACAATCTCTTTGGAGAAAAATCAAAAAATTTTATGACATTACACCATCATATAATTGATTTTTCCGCACTAATTTAAGAGAAGCAGCGGTTGTTTCTGAGAGGGCTTTAGTAATAACATACAACTACATTCACCATAGGCGTCGGCACTATCACTTACCAACCCGTAAGCTTCACCATCCGGTCGCGATCTTGTACTAATTGCACGCCAAATTAACAGGCTTGTCAAATAGGTAAAAGATATAAAAAAGAGCGAGAGTCTTGGTTATCTCGCTCTTTGATTTGATATAAAAACAGTTTTTACTTCTGACTTCATCAGATTTTTAATAGCTTTTCATACTATAATCCGCACCTGGCAAACATCCCGATAATATCCGCCAATATCACAAAACCAAACAATAAAAACATTCCCACAACATGTATCCACATCTCCACCCTTCTGTTTATAGGTTTCTTTCTAATCCACTCAATACTTGCAAAAACTATTTTTGAACCATCTAAAGCAGGTATGGGCAACAAGTTAAAAATCCCTAAGTTCGCTGCTAAAAGCGGCAATAAAAGCAAAATATTCCTCCAATTCAAAACAGATAACCTAGCCATTTCAGTTATTGTTCCCACAGGACCTGTAACATAATTAAGCGACACACGCCCCGTAACCAGCTGTCCAAGCGACCCTAAAACAAGCCATGCCATGTGTCCGGTATACGGTACTGCCCACACCACTGCCGTGCCAAAACTTTGGTTCATTTGTATACTTGGTCTAAATCCAAATCCCGCATAATTTGTTGCCGTAATAGGATTCCCGTCAGCATTTAAGACAGGAGTGCCGTCAGCACGGAGCAATTCTACATTTTCGCCGTCCAGCGCTGTCCGCCGTCTTAAATTTAATGAGATCAAATAAGTTTCACCTCGAGAGTTTACTCTCTCAACAACAAAATTCGTAAATTGATGAGGCTGGTCAGGATGCCCCTCTCTGTCAATCGTAAAAGTAGTAATATCGCCCGACATTGCTATGCCATAGTGAACAAGATAGGTAATTCTTCTGCCATTAATCTCTATAATCGTATCACCAGGTCTTAACCTTTCGCGCTGACCTTGACGATAAAAAGGCTGACCTTGTTCATTATAGCTTAAAACCAAAACATCACCAATTTCATTATGATAAAAAGCCGCAACTATGGGCTGCTCTGGCAAACCAATCGCAAGAATAAAAATAAAAGAAAAAATAACAGCAGATAAAAGGTTAAATATACCGCCTGAAGCCAGAACTATAATGCGTTTCCACGGGGGTTGTTCATTGAATTTTTTACCTGATCTGACCAACTCAATGGACTCTACCGATTTAGGCTCTTGTTTTACCTCGGCAACCTCATTAAAAACCTCGCCATTCTCTTTTTTCTCTTTCTCATCTTCTACTCCTTCTTCATCCTCAAATGCACAAAAACCTCCGAGAGGAATCGCCCTTATAGAAAAAACCTCGCCTGTTTTTTTGCTTTTTTTTGAGAATAATTTAGGTCCAAAGCCGATGGCAAATTCGTTTATATTAAAGCCTAGCCATTTACCTGCCAAATAATGTCCCAGCTCATGAATGCTAATCATTATAAGCAGGATAAGAAGAGCCAATAATATGAAACCGATAAAAATTAAAACTTGCATTTTGTTTCCTTTTTAATTATATCATTATGTGTAGATATTATGTCATCTATTGAATTTACTTTTATATCTTTATGATGTTCAAGCAAAGTTTTTACCATATCCGCTATATCTAAAAATCCAATCCTTCCTTGCTCAAACAAATTCACTGCTGCCTCATTAGCTGCATTCATCACCACCCCTAAATCCTCATTGCCATTAATAATATCTAAAGCCAATCTGGGAGCATAGAACACATCTTCTCTCTTTTTTCTAAATTGCAAATCTTGAGCAAGGTCAATCGACTTAATGTCACCCTCCAGTCTATCACAAGTCAACGCATACTGAATAGGCAACTCCATGCTAGGCTGCGACATTTGAGCCAAAATACTTCCGTCAACAAACTCTACCATTCCATGAATAATACTGTTAGAATGAATACAATAATCTATGTTCTTACAATCAAACAACCACCTGGCTTCAATAATCTCCAAAGCCTTATTCATCATTGTGCTACTGTCTATAGTGATTTTTCGCCCCATGTTCCAAGTCGGATGAAAAATATCTTTGGCAGAGATTTTTTTTAGGTATCCTATGTCTTTATCATAGAATGCGCCGCCGCTTGCTGTTAGTATCAGTCTTTTGACCTTTCTTCTATTTTTGCTATAACCACTCAAGCATTGAAGTATCGCACTATGTTCACTGTCAACAGGAATAATTGAATTATATTTATTAATCAAATCTCTAACAATCCTGCCGCCTGCAACAATGCTTTCTTTATTGGCTAATGCAATCCTCTTTTTGTTTTTGACGGCGGCAACCAGAGGATAAATTCCATTTATGCCGGTGATAGAAATTAATACAGTCTCAACTTTTTTTAAACCGCAAGAAAACTCTAATGCGCTTTTTCCGCAAATTAATTCATAATTTTTAAATAACTCTTTAGCTTCAACATAACTCGTTTCATCAATCACACCGATGTATTTGGGATTAAACTCATCCGCCTGCTCTTTGAGTTTGAGTAAATTGGAGTGTGCTATCAAAGCCTCTACCTTCAAGCCCAGCCGCCTCACCACATTCAACGCTTGCATACCAATACTCCCCGTACTGCCAATTATACTTATACCTCTTTGCCTCTCAGACATTATTTAAAAAACCGCCTTATGTTTTTTAGTTTCTCAAGCCCCCATACTTAAAAACGCCATATAAATAAAAATTGCCATTGCAGATAAAATCATTCCGTCAATCCTGTCCATAATTCCGCCATGACCAGGCAACAAATTAGAAAAATCTTTAGCATCTAGCTTTCTTTTTAACGATGAAGCCATCAAATCCCCTGCTTGCGTAAAAATCGATCCCAATAAACCAATCATTATGAAGTGAAAAACATCCAAATTAACAGCAATGCGCCTAAGTGAAAAAATTTCAAATACACCTGACACAGTCATTCCCCACACTAATAATCCCGCCAAAATTCCACCTGCTAAACCGCCTGCTGCACCTGAAATTGTTTTTTTAGGACTTATAGTCGGAGCAAGTTTTGGACCCTTGAAAATAGAACCTGTCAAAAAAGCAAAAGTATCGGTCAAAGGAGCTATTAGAAACAACAACAGTATTGCAGCAGACCTAATATGCAAAGGATTTAAATAATTTATGCCAAGCATAAAGATGAATATTGCAACGGGATAGATTAAGACAAAGGCAGTAGTTATTGCATGCTGAGCAGAGCGAACCTTTGATATTTTAACCAAAACAAAGGCTAGACCTGCGGCGAGAAGTATTATTACGACAAAAGCCAAAGCAGCAAAGTCCATAGTTTCAATGAATCGGTTTAATATAAAGTATGCACTAAAGGATAAAAATAGGGCAACTAAAATTAAAATTTCATAGGGTTTAGCAAATCTTTGCTTTATAAGACGCATGACTTCTATCGTTGAAAGTACAGCGAGGACTAGGACAAAGATATCAAAAATATAAAAAAGCCGCCCATCTAAAACGACGGAGACAACTGCCACCCCTGCCCATACAAGTGCGATTATTAATCCTGTGATTAGTCTTTTTTTCACTTTACTCCCCCAAAACGCCTATCTCTCTCTACATAATCTTTTAATGCCCTATCCAAATCCTCATTAGAAAAATCGGGCCACAGTGTGTCGCAAAAATGTAACTCCGCATACGCTATTTGATACAGCATAAAATTAGAAAGTCTTTTTTCTCCTCCAGTCCTAATCAATAAATCCGGGTCAGGTAATTTAGCCGTATATAATAACTCATGAAAATTCCCTTCACTCACTTTCTTACCTCTTTCAATTGCTGAATTGGCTGCCCGAACAATCTCTCCTCTTGAACCATAATTTAAGCATAAGTTTGCAATTCCGCCGCTGCCGCTGCCGGATAATCCCACTGCTTCTTTAATAACCCCCTGCAACCTGCCGCTGAATATACTGCAATCACCGCTAATCACCAATTGAATATCATTCTTTCTAAGCCTCTCAGACAAACTTATCAGCCGTTTTTCCAACAATTCTAATAAATAGTCAACCTCACCTTTAGGTCTTGCCCAATTCTCGGTAGAAAAAGCAAAATAAGACATATACCTTATGCCCAATTCCAGCGCCCTTTCACTGAGTCGCTCAATAGTTTTTATACCTTCTTTATGACCCGACGACCTTGGCATAAGTCTTTTTTTAGCCCATCGCCCGTTGCCGTCCATAATGAATGCAATGTGGGTCGGTAATTTATTTTTGCTCAATTAAACCTCTATACTTCTAAAATCTCTGCCTCTTTTTCTTTCACCAACTTGTCTATCTGTTCAATTTTTTTGTCCAGTATTTTTTGTGTTTGATCACTATGCCCTCTCTCCTCATCCTCAGAAATAAAACCATCCTTTTTGTGTTTTTTAATAATCTCCATCATGTCCCGTCTTTCATTTCTCAAAATCACCTTGCTGTCTTCCGCTGTCTTTTTAACTTGTTTGACCAATTCCTTTCGTTTTTCTTCAGTCAGTTGCGGAAAGCTTAGTCTTAAATTTTTGCCATCATTAACAGGATTTATCCCTATATCAGATGCTTGAATAGCTTTTTCAACATCCTTTAACATAGATGCGTCGTATAGATTGATGAGCAGCACCCTAGCTTCCGGAACAGAAATGTTTGCCATGCTGGACAAAGGCGTAGGCGCGCCGTAATAGTCCACAGTAATTTTAGATAGAATCTGCGGGTTTGCCCTGCCTGCTTTAAGCAATGCAAACTCAGATTTTAGATGACCAATAGCCCTCTCTAATCTGGTTTCATAATTTTCAAATTCCGGCTTTAAATCAGATTTTTCCTTAGACATAATTTTCCTCCTCTTACCTTTTTCTCAAAGTAAGCATTCTGCTTTTTTTAAAAAAGCAAGCAAAAAACTCCCAGTCAAGTATATAGTTTACAAATTATAGCAAAACAAAAATCGTATTGCAACTAAAATAATATGCCATTTATTTAATTAACGGATTATAAGACATATTGCTTTATTTATGCAGAAGTTCCGCACTCTCCGCAAAATTTAGTTTTTAAATCAGCTCCGCATTTTGCACAAACAGGCTTAGTTTTTCCGCACTCGCCGCAGAACTTCTTTGCTGATACCACACCGCACGAACACAGCCACTCGCCCTCATTAAGCTTTGCAGCCTCTTCTGTATTGTTGTTTTGTGCAGAAGTTTTGTTGTTTTTGGTATCTTTATTTTTGCCGTCTTTTTTTGGGGTCATTTGATTTACTGTGCGCTGTGTTTGTTGAGCGGTTCTAGCCGTTTGGTTGACCTCACGCATATTTTTATTGAATCTATTAAATATTGACATTTTTATATGTCCTCCTTTTTTAATGCACAATTCCCGCTGTTTTTAAACAAAACATTTTTGCTTTAAAAAGTACATCTTTTACTTTCAAGTAATTCATTATATTCCTATGTCTGAAATTATATCTATATGTAAAGGATTCTCTTAGTTATACTAAGCCCGTATTATATTATCCAATCATCCTAACCGGCAATACTAAATACATCAAATACTCGCCTGTCCCGCTTGGTTCAACAATGCACGGCGTAACCGCTCCAGTAAACTTAATATTAAGATTATCTGATCCTAGATACTTTAATAACTCAGTAAAATATTTTGCATTAAACGCAATACTTAAATCTGCACCGTTCAGCTTAATAGGCAGTTTCTCATTGACCGTTCCTATATCACTGTTGCTTGACACCACCATCGTATCCCCAGCCATCTCAAATTTCACCAAATTGTTTCTATCAATCCTAGACAACAAAATCGCCCTGTCCAATGCATCCTCAAACTGATCACAAGGCAAAGTAATCACACTAGAAAAATCATTAGGTATTATCTGCTTATAATTTATGTATTCGCCATCCAAAAGTCTTGAAATAATCACCGTATGGTCTAAATCTACCTTTAAATAATTCTTTTGTATAGTTACAGAAAGCGGGTTTGTACTGTCATCAATCAATTTAGCTATTTCATTAATGCACCTAGCCGGAACAACTGCACTCATCATGGCACTGGTTTTTTCAATAGGCTTTTGACATTTAGCTAAGCGGTAACCGTCCAGTGCCACACCCGTTAAAGATACATTATCCACCTCTAGCAATAAGCCCTTCAAAATCGGACGGCTGTCATCCTGACACACAGAAAAAGCAGTCTTATTAATCAAATCCTTAAACTCTGATCTGATAATAACAAAATACTGCCCGTCATCTAAACTGGCAATTTTAGGATACTCATTTGCAGGCTGACATTGAAGCGTTCCCTCAGAATCTCCATACCTAATCTTCAGACGATTATTCTCATCGAGCGATAATTCAATCTGTTCTTTATTAAGTTTTTTTACAAATTCTGAAAAAAAGCGACCGGGTACAACAACCTCACCCTCTATCTTAATGTTGGCAGGGATAGTCTTTTCAATCGACAATTCTTGGTCTGTCGCGGTCAAAGTGAGACTACCTTTAGAAGCCTTTAGCTTGATTCCCTCCAAAATGGGATTGGTAGTTTTTGCAGGAACAGCCTTAAAGACCTTGCTCACCGCATCGGCTAAATCGTTTCCGCCTAAAATTAGTTTCATTTGTTTTTCACCTCTTTATTTGTAATAATGTGTGTTTATCCAAACAGTATATAATTTTTGTAATAAGCTGTCAAGCAGGATTTGAGTATGAATTATAAATTAATCAGGAATTTGTTGATGCAATTGCTGTCTCTGTTATTATCCATTGCGTTTATGCTTCATTCTCAAATTCCTTGTAGAACCGACTTTCCACAATCCCTTTGCTTCCTTGATATTTCACACTGTCATACAGCTTAGCATTATCACCTATCTCAAAATAAACAATTTGACAAATTTTCATTCCTTTATAAATCCTTATCGGTTGCACGCACGATAACGCCAGTGTCCAATTGCCCATAAATCCATTATCACCAAAGCCGCCTGTGCAGTGAATAGACAGTCCTAACCTAGACAAAGAAGACTTACCAAATAAAATCGGCACCGCCCCCTTAGTAACCGTATATTCCTCAGTAGCTGCCAAATAAATCTTGCCCGGCTGTAAAACCACCCCGTCTCCGCCAATAATCATCTCTTCAAATACAGGTGGCTTTTTGACATCTAATACTTTTTCATTCGATATCATAAGTCTATCAGAAAGCGTCAAATCATAGCTATTGGGGTTTAATTTTTTTTCATCAAAAGGAGTGACGGCAATATCGCCCTCACTCATCTTCTTTTGAATTTCCTTTGCACTTAATATCATGGAAACTCCTTTTAAACACAAAACATACAACGATAATGAATGATACAAAAATTATCGAAAATACTAACTAAAATCCCGCATATGTTATATTTGATTGTCATGCGGATTATATATATTTATGAAACGCTGGTTCTAAACCGGCTATTTGCTTCTTTGTTTTATAACCACATTATCTGTATCATGGAAACGCTTCAACGACATAAATGCCGCCTTTGCTTTGGTCTCATCATCATATAGCTTTGAAGTATATGATCCGTTGCCGCGCTTCACCAAATAAACACAATCACCATGCGGTGTAATTTGCCCTTCAAACTCAGCATTGCTTATGTGCTTTTTGAAATTTTGAATGCCTGCCTTTGCACCTGTCGGTGATACATAACCATCGCTTTCATACAGTACTATGCCATTGTTTGCACATAAGGTAAACACATATTTACCCTCAGAATTTTTTGTTATTATATACTTTCCGCCTTTTGCCGGCGCAACATCATCTTCGTTATTTGCGATAGGAGCAGACGATTTTTTAGGGACAGCGGGCTTGACTGAAACCGGAATAGATTTTTTGACCGTAGCTGTCTTTGGCGGGTCTGGCTGTTCTTCTTCTGAAACCTCTTCTTCATCTAAAAGATTACTCCAAAAGCCTTGATCATCTTGTCTAGGCTCATATAACTTTTGCTTTGGTTCTTGTTCAGTATGTGAAACATATGCTGAATCGGATTCCGAGTCTTGCCGCTGCTCTTGCTTAGACTCAGGAGCATATCTTGGGACATATTCTGACGCAGAGTCTTGCATCTTTTCAGACACATACCCTGATTCCGATTCTTGATTTGGTTTTTTAACAACCTCTTCATCATCACCCCAGTCTTCTTCCCACCCATAATCATCATTACGCTTTCTATCTTTTTTCTCTTTTTTATCGTCTTGATTCTTTAATGCCTTCTTTTCTTTCCGTTTTTTTCTAGTGGCACAAGCAATAATAATTATCAATAAAATGATTAAAAAAGCTCCGCAAGCAATTATATGCCACCAAACAAGCCACGCCCAATCAAACAAACCAACGGGCATAGTGAAAAATTCACCAATCGCTGAAAAGAAATCTCTTATTGCATCCATAGTAAATACTCCTTATTTTAGGGACAATCATTAGTATTACAGACCATCCAATAAGTATTATACTACTTAATTATATAAAAAGCAACAACTTTAAGCCATTATATCGGGAAAATTTTTACAAAAACCTGCTTTAATACTGCGACATTTTTAATGCGACAAAGAAAATATCTTTATTTCTAACAAAACATATTCATGCGTGTAGTCATAGCCTTTAGCAGTAGTTAAAGTTTTTGAGTTTTGGTTCATCAAAGCACTTATACAGCCTTTATTGTTGTTGTAAAGAAATTTTAATATTGGGTTTAGCAACATATTGTAGGCATGGAAATCCTTTGGTTTTCCGTTTTCTTTTGCTATTCCAAATAACCATAGGATGTAGCGGTTGGTTTTTTTGAAAAGATAATCGAAAATGTTTCTATAGTTTGGAATGGCAATTCCAAAGCCCAATGGATTATTATTTTTATCAAATCCTAAAAACATTGTCCGTCTATCGCTAATTTTTTTCATTCCCTTGTATAATTCTATAAATGTGTTTTTCTCTAACGGGTGGAATAGAAAAAATTCTGAAAAACTATTCATAATGAGCTTATATAGAATTAAAATGTCCTCATCCAAGTTTTGCATGGAACGAATTTTAATATTATCAGATTGTTTCAGTGAAGCAATGAATTTTATTCGGTTGGCAACCTCGTCTTGTCTTGTATTTTTCATAAATTGGGATTGCCAAGTTTGCGCTATATTAAAGCCACACTTAATAAGTAATTCATAATAATATGATTTGTTGTAAGGCTCACCTAAAAAGGGTTTATGCTCAAACCCTTTTGTCATTATGCGATAGTTCCCCCAAATTGACCCGTTCATCGTGGCATATATTTTTTCTATACCATGCTCACTACAAAAACCCCTCGCTTCATCAACAATTATACTAACCGCCCTCTCGTCCTCTAAACATTCAAAAAAACCAATGCTTCCAAAACCACCAACCTCGTTTACAAAGGCAATTCCTCTTGCCACTGCCACTCCATGCTTATAAACCAATAAATTTTTCTGCACCAAAAAATCAGCACATGGATGATCTCCAAGAAGCCAACTTATAACCTTTTTTACATTTTCCTTTACATAATTTTTGTCGCCTTTATATACAACGCTAGGCAGACCTAGAAAAGCTTTCATATGCTCTTTTTCATTTGTAAATTCTGCTAAAAAATAATTATCCATTACACCCTCCTAAAATACAAACAAGGACAGCATCAGTCCAATTTGTATTAATATCATAGGAGTTTCGGTTAGCATCATAAAAAATTCCACCTGTTTTCCTATTTTGAATCTCTCAGGGTTTCTATAAAATTGTAAACACCTAACCACAAACCAAACATACGCAGCTACAACGGCAAACAATCCCCACGGGAAAATTTGAAACATAAGCATAGAGCTGGTAACAAGGTCAATTGTGATTATTATTAGAATGATTATAGTGATTTTTTTAAAGCCGTATAGCTTTGAATAAGTTACATAATCATTTTCATCTTTTGGGGCGCGTACTTTTCTAGAAATTTCCCAAATCAGAGTAGTCCAATAGAGCGTCAGTGCCAAAATCACATTATTAAAAGTGAAGATGGGCAAGTTAAACCTTAAAGATGCAAAAACTATTACATAAGCATTCATTATTACGCCGATAGGGTTATGTGTGATTAAGGCTAAGATTAGGCTTGGCTGTATTTTGGAGCGGGCAAAAAACCAAACTGACATTAGAGTTCCATATAGCAGCAGGATGCCGTATGCGATGAAATAAAGAGGGTGGTCGCGCATGAAGATGATATTTAAGATGATACAAATAGCGTTTATAACTATTAAGAGGATTACAATGTCTTTCTTTTTTGTGCGGCCAGAGGGGATGGGGCGGTGGGCGAAGAGGCGTAAATCTACGGCGGTATCTTTTATATCGTCTGCTATTCTTAGTGAGAAAAGGAATGTGAACAGGGTGAATATAGCGATAAATTGCTGCACTCCGAATTGAAGCTGTGCAACATCTCCTGTGAGTATGATGAAAAGATAGATTTGAAAGAATAGAAGGGCGGCAACAAAGAGGGCTTTGGGGATAGGCAGCATTTCTTTTTGGTAAATATAGAGGCGCTTAAAAAAACTTTTTGAAACGGCGGTTTGCGTAGTGGCTTCATTATACTCAACTTCGTCATTTATGACTTCATTTTCGTTTATGTTATCATTCATATTTTACCCCTACCCTTTCCCCCTGTTTAACAAGGGTTTCTATATTTTTAGATGAGTATTTCAAAATATCATCATCAATCTTGATTATGTCCTTTTTTAATAAAATCACTATTGACGAGCCGCCAAATTCAAAATAGCCTTTTTCATCCCCTCTACTAAAAATCGTTTCCTTATGTGTCTGGACAATCTGCCCTACAAGCATTGCTCCTATTTCTGCTACAATTATATTCCCAAAGTTTTGAGTAGCTAATTGACTAACCTGCCTATAGTTTGATGATAATGTAAACTTGCCTGTTGCGTTTATATTAACTGAATCCAAAAAGCCTCTTATGTGTTTTTGTTTTAATACTCCCCCATCATCTACATAACAAAATCTATGAAAGTCATATGCTCTTAGGCGAAAAATCAAACAAACTCCGCCCTCATATTCTTGTGCTAATTGTTTATTTTTTAGAAATTTTGTAAGTGTGTAGTTTTTATTTTTAATAGTATAAATTGTATCGTTTTTTATGTTGAGTGCTAAAACGCAAGAATCCGCAGGGGCGATTAGGTGTTTGGGAGTGTGGTCAATGTTGCTGGTTGTCCTCTCTCTTATAAAGAAATCATTAAACGAATTATAGTCACTTTCATAATCAGTCATGTCTATGTTATAATAGTCAATAAAGTTTTGGATTTTCTTTTTTGACTTTTTCCGCTTATAAAAAATACTGCATATTTTAGAAACAAAACGCAATCTTGCAAAAAGACGCAAAAATCCCCCGAGAGTAGTTTTATAATAAAAATCTATTCCTTTGCTTTTGAAAACCTTCTCATTGATGGTTTCTTGCGTTTTTCTATTATAGATGAACATGAATACTTAAATGATAGCACAATATTGAGTGAAAAACAAGCATTATTTGTTGACTAATTTGGAAAAAGAAGTTATACTTAAAAAATGCAAGAATTTTGCATAAAAAAACTAGGCGGCAAGGCTGCTAATTTATACAAAATAATAAATGTGTCAAAACCAAAATTTTTTGTGCTTGATGTAGATTTTTTTGAAGCGTTGCCAAATGAAAACGATAAACGAATTGCAGTTATAAAAGAAAAAATTAAAGGGCACATTAAAACAAACAAAAAATATGCAATAAGGTCATCAGCTATTGGAGAGGATGGAGAAAAACATAGTTTTGCAGGCATTATGGAATCATATTTGAATATAGAAGTTGCTGGTATTCCTAAAGCTGTGTTGGATTGTTATTTGAGTGCGTTTAGTGATAAGGCAGTTAGTTATAGAAAAATCAATAATATTCCACATGATAAAATTAAATCAGCTGTCATTATTCAAGAGATGATAGATGCAGATTATGCAGGTGTAATTTTCACCATCAATCCTGTTAGCAACAATCCACATGAAACCTTAATTTCAGTAGTAAAAGGCTTAGGCGACAATCTAGTATCAGGCAAACAAAACTCGCATGATTTCATAATTGATGCCAAAGGAATTGACCCTAAAAACTCCGACTTCATATCAAATAAATTGCTTAATAAACTTCACAACCTAGCCATCATAGTACAAAGCCAGTGCAATAAATTTCAAGACATTGAGTTTGCAATAAAAAACGGCAAAATTTATTTTTTGCAAACAAGAGATATTACTCCTTATAGAAATTTTGATTTGTCTTTACCTCAAACCATACTAGACAATTCTAATATAATAGAATCCTTTTGCGGTCTTATTAAGCCACTCACATTTTCATTTGCAAAAGATATGTATGAAAATGTCTATACAGAGGCACTAAAGCAAGCAGGAGTAAAGAAAACGCTGCTCAATAGACTAAAGCCTTATTTAGAAAATCTTATAGTGTATAAAAGCCACAGAATTTATTATAATCTTAATAGTTGGTATAAAATTGTGTCAGTCTACCCTAATGCTAAGACAAGTGCAAGACGGATGGAGAGGTTGATGGGTTTTAACACAGGCATAAAAAATGAGAGATTGAAACTAGGGATAGTTGGCACAATAAAATTTGTGTGCAGATTTTTGAATATGATTAGGAATATAGAAAAGAGCAGCGTTAAGTTTTTAGATGATTTTTATAAGGAAGTTTACCCCTTTTCAATTTATGATTTTAATGGTCACTCAAAAAAAGAATTAGTGGACATTTTTTGCGATATAGAGAAAAAAACAATCCCTTGGTATGTTGTTCCTGTAATAAATGATCAAGGTGCGATGGCGGCATATCAAAAGCTGACAAAAATTATTGATGAAACAAATATTGATGATAAGGAAGGATTTATTTCATCGCTTTTCATAAATTTAGGGCAAATAGAAAGTGCTTTGAGTGCTGAGATGTTTAGTGATATTGTAAAGATTATTAAAGCTGATGAGGGCATCAAAAATGATTTTGACAAATTAGGCACTAAAGAGCTTTTTGACAAATATCACAGTGATAGTGTGTTGAGTGAAGGCATTAAAGCCTATATAAATAAGTTTGGCGCAAGAGTTTGCGATGAATTAAAATTTGAAACTATTACTATGATTCAAGACCCACTACTTTTATATGATTTATTGAAAGTTCAAATCCAAAACGAATTTTCTCGCACTAGTTCAAAGAAAAAGGAAATCGTTATTCCCAACTTACCAAAAAGACAAAAGAAAAAGTTTTTGGTATTGACTAAAAAAACAGCATATTTTATTAGAAATCGTGAGCGGCTTAGATTAACTAGGACACATACTTTTTCAGCTATTAGAAATCTTTTATTAAGATTAAGTGATTTGTTTTTTGATGACGGAATGTTAAAGGATAAACAAGACATTTTTTATTTGACCAAGCAGGAGGTTTTTGCTTTGGCGAATGGTGAACATATAGCAAGTTTACAAGAAATAGTTAAAAAAAGAAAAGCAGAATATGAGATGGATATTGATATAAAGTTGCCTGACAGAATGGTATTTATTGGTGATGAGAGATTGGATGTTTTAAGCGGCAGTAGCGGTGGTGGCAAGGGTTTGACTGGCATCCCGTCTGGTGCAGGAAAAATTACAGGCAAAGTGAAATTAATTTTGGACCCAAAAAATGCTTGCCTAAACGGCGAGATTATTTTAGCAAAGAGGACAGACCCGGGGTGGATTACGCTTTTTCCGATGTGCAGTGGTTTGATTGTTGAGTATGGAAGTGTGCTGTCGCATTCGGCGGTGGTGGCAAGAGAGATGGGCATTCCTGCAGTGGTGGGATTAAAAGGTGCAACAAGTCTAATAAAGGATGGAGCAATGGTTACGCTTGACGCAATAAAGGGCGAGGTTGTTGTGCATGAGTAAAAAACGATTTATGATTGAGCCGTATATTAGATATGCAAACTGTTATGAGGATGCTGAAAGTCTGCTTGCAGTGATTGACGATAGAGTGAAGAATGTTCTGGCAATAGCATCAGGTGGAGACAATAGTCTGGCACTACTCACAATTTCTAACATTGAAAGCTTAATAGTTTTTGATAGAAACCCTGCACAGCTTTATTTAACTAAATTAAAGTTTTCAGCATTCAAACATTTAAGCTATGAAAAGGTATTGGTTTTATTAGGAGTTGAATTAGGCAATTCCCTAGCTGTTTATAATGAATTAAAAGCTAATCTTGATAGTGAAACGGTAAAATATTTTGACGAAAGACTAGACCTGATAGATAAAATAAAACTAATCAACTGCGGAAAATTTGAATATTACTTAAATAAAATTCGCACTAAGGCAATAAGATTTTGCATATCAAGAAAGAAAATTAAACAATTTATGGCTATACCTATTGACAAGCAAAAGGATTATTACTTAAACAAAATCAACAATTTCAGATGGCGATTTATTACAAAAAAATTTTTTTCAAAAAAGGTAGTTTCAAAGCTGGGGCGGGATAAATCAAATTTTAAATTTGCAGATGATGACTTGTTTACTAAAATTCACAGTAGAATGCTTTTATGTTTTGATAATGTAAAAAACAATGAAAATATTTATTTGCAGTATACTGTTTATGGAAAGTTTATTAAATTGCCATTTTATTTACAAAAACAAAATTTTGAGCGTATTAAGATGAATATAGATAAGACAGAGTTTGTGCTGGGCGATATAAAAACCGTAGCGAGATTACAAAAACAATTTGACTTTTTCAATCTTTCAGACATATTTGAATACATGAGTGAGGATGAAACCAGAAAGAATGAGGGTATGGTTTTCACTATGGCAAACGAAGGGGCAAGAGCGGTGTTTTGGAACATGATGATAGACAGGCAATTTAGAAGCGATAATTTTGAGCCATTTGATGAAAAAAAAGTGCAAGAAATTTACCAAAAAGAAAAAGCGTATTATTATCAAGCGTTAAGAATTTACACAAAACAATGAATGAGTTATTAAAAAAAGCCGCCGACAATGGTTTTAATATAGCACAAGACAAAACGCCCAATATAGAGGCGTTTAGTATCAATGTACAAAACGGCATTGACACACAAATCATTTACTCTCTAAATAATGGTGATGTTTTTTGTGTTTATGATTGGTATAATGAAAATAAAACTCCAAACCAAATTATTGCCACCACACTAAAATTGCAACTTCTATTCGGCTTTCCTGTAAATGTCCGATATAGCTTTGAAAATGAAAAGGTACACATAACAAGCATTTCACCTATCTATCAAATCAATTTCACTACAACAAAAGAACAATTCACAAACGCAAACTTTAGAGACGGCGGTGTATCAGCGCGTCCCTGCAACGCTCTATTAGCCTCACTGTACTATTATTCATACCACAATACCCTCAAAAACTTTTTTGTTAGAACCAAAGCATTCAAAGCAAAAAACATTACTCCTCAAATACACAAATTCGGCGGCAAACTCTATTGGAATGTTAGTTCATGCAAGACCGCCTGCCTAAAACTCCTGGGCTTTGTTGAAAGAGATTATGACAAAGATTTAGGAATTTATCCTAATTATGAAGGCAAGGGAAAAACATCTAAAATCACTCCGCTGTTTTTATTAAGGCTTCCTTTTATTGCTAGTGCTGTTTATAAAACCCTAAAAAATAATGAAAGAGATTTAGAAAAAAACAAAACAGAGCTTTTAGAAAAATATCACTGTTATAACAATATCAATTTGACAAGTTTATCATTACCACAAAAACAAACTCTATTTAAGGAGCTAATTTTAGATTATTACAACAAAAATGAGGGTGTCTACTTTTGGCAGGTTTTTGTTAATATCATTAGATTATCTTTGTATCGCCGCAAAATAAAGAAGGCAGCAGTTTCTAATGATGAGTATCTTAATTTGTTGTCAGAAATAAAGGATATTTCACACACAAGGATAATAAAGACGGCAAGTAAATATGCCATGCTTACAAAAGAAAATCCAAATGCTTTAGATGGCTTGGCAAGCAAATTAAATCAAGAATTTGGTTATCATTCTCATAGGGAACTAGATTTGACTTATCCTAATTATCACGAGGACATCATGTATGCTAAAGAGCTGATTAATAGTGTGGGTGATAATTGCGATAGTGATGATGAAAATACCGGATTTGAAAAACAATATAAATTACTTTCAAAAAAATTAAAGAAAGCCACCACATCAATAAGAAAATTCCTTTGGTGGCGAGAAGAGTTTAAGGATTTGTCTACAAGGTGCTATAGTGTGATAAGAAAATTTGCCCTAAGTTTAGCGAGTGATTATGTTAAAAACAGAATAATTGAACATAAAGACGATATTTTTCATTTGGATTTTAATGATATTTTTCATTTTATTGATGGAAAGCTGAGTGCAGATGAGTTAAGATTTGTTATTCAAAAAAACAAACAGTATTATGAGAGTTTTGTTAATTTTGTAAATCCTAACGAGATTGGCGGAGATATATGCGTAAGAACAAAAAATACTGCCTCTAATAATGAATCACAAGGGTATGACCAGCAAACTGCTCCTGTACAAACAGCAGAGATTTTTGGAGCAGGGTGTGGCGGTGGAGTAGTGAAAGGAATAGCAAGAGTTATAGAAAATCTAGCGGATTTAGAAAATGCACAAGCGGGAGAAATTCTCATAGCCAAACATTTTGATGCGGGCTTTATTTCTAAGTTTAGCATAATAGCAGGTATAATAACCGAAACCGGCGGAGTTCTATGTCACAGTGCCATCATCGCCCGTGAATACAATCTGCCCGCAATAGTATCTGCAAGCGGCGCACTAAAGCAAATAAAAACAGGCGACAAAATAGAAATGGATGCCCAAACAGGCAAGATAACAAGATAAATTATCTAGCTTATAGTTATTAGTTTAATAATGCAAAAATCCACTGCAAAGCAGCAAATTTTCACAAAGGTTCATTTTTGAGTAGCCAAACACAAAAACATAAATTGTCTAACAAAAAGAGGCTGCTATAGTTTGATAATTATATTAATTTATTGTCCAAATTGCATATAGTCTTGTGCCGAAAGAGGCTTGGTAAACATCTTCTGCTGTAAAATCTAATTGAGAACTATCGGATTGTATTGACCAGCCGACAAAACTATGACCCTTTCGGTATGGTGGCAATATACCGTTTTCAGAATTTGCATTAAAAATACTTAGTACATTTCTTATAAATGAAACTACATACCCCTCTAAAGACAATGTTACACCCCAAATAACGGGACGATTTGAAGAGTTCCATGCCACATCCCAATCCGCAAAACTACCTAAAGCTTCACGATAAATTGTCAAATACTCATTGCCAAAAAAAGCATGAATCCCTATACTGATAACACTATCCGGAATAGTTATGCTTTTTAGATTCGTGCAATTCTTAAAAGCATAATTGCCTATACTGACAACGCTGCTTGGAATAATCAAATTGGAAAGACTGATACAACCAAAAAAGGCATAATTGCCTATAGTGGCTACTCCGTACTTTATGACTACATTTGACAATTCAACGCAACCATAAAAAGCAAAATCCCCGATATCTACAACATTTTTGGGTATGATTATACTTGTAAGGTTTATGCAATCCTGAAAGGCATGAGCCCCGATATAGGTTACTGATTGAGGAATTACTATATTTTCTAAGCTAAAGCATCCTCTAAAAGCATGGCGACCTATAGATGTTGTTCCTTCTGGCAAAACAATATCTGTCAAATTGATACAATGTCTAAAAGCGCCTTCTCCAATAGTTAGTGCTGTACTTTCTATAACAACTTCTGTAAGACGGGTATTATTTGAAAAAGCAAAATTGCCTATTTCTGTTATATTTTCTGGTATTGAAACACTTCTTAACCAAGACTCATAAAAAGCAAGGTTTCCTATTTTTGTTACAGTATTAGGTATACTTATGCTATCTATATTTACTCCTCTAAAAGCACTTTCTCTTATTTTAGTAATTCCCTCCGGCAATATTAAATTATCGTTTGATAACAATGAACCCCTAAATGCATTTGCTCCGATGTGTCTTAGGGAATCTATATTGACTACACTAAATGAAATTCCGGTTTGAACTGGTCCTCCTGCCCCCAACCAACCAAACCCCCAAAAGGCTCCGTCACCTATACCAACTATGTTATTAAGATCGATTGGTGTGAACGAAGCGTCGGCTCTTGTCCCTACAACCCAATTATGTGCTAAAACCAATATTGCGGCTGAATTATTCCATATGCCTGAATCATAAAATGCAAACTGTCCTACTCTTTCTACACTGCTAGGGATAATAATGTTTGAGAGTGCAGTGTTTCTTGCAAATGCAAACAAGCCAATGTTAGTTAGGCTGTTGCCAAGTGATATTGCTGCCAAAGCCGTATGCCCTGCGAATGCCCTGTCACTTATGCCCAATGTATTGTTTCTTAATGAAATATTGGTTGTCAGAACCCGATTTTCATTTTCATCATAAGTGTTTCTATAGCCAACTACCCAATATCCGATTTCTGAACTTCCGGCATATACTACTCCTAACTGGCTGTCCCAAATTTGTGTGTTAAAAAAAACATTAGTTCCTATTCTTGTTACGCTATTAGGGATTTCTATATATGAAAGATTTATAGAATTTGAAAATGCTTCATCATCTATATCAATCAATCCATATGGGAGTACTAATTCTTCTAAACTTGTTGTGTTGAAAAATGCACGAAAACCTATTGATGCAACATTGCTGCCAATAATGACACTAGTCAAATTTGAGTTGTTAAAAAAGGTTTCGTCCCCTATCCGACGCACTCCATTGCCTATTATAATCTCTCTTAGGTTTGCAGCTTCAGAAAAAATACCATCACCAATAGATAATACTGTATCAGGAATTTTTATGCTTGTTAATCCACTGCAAAACCTAAACGCATTATCACCTATATATCTAACATTTTGCGGAATATAAATGCTTGTCAAACTACGGCACCATTGAAAAGCCCGCTCACCGATATATCTGACATTTTCTCCTATAATTACTTCTTCTAAGTTAGAACAGCTAATAAAAGCACTTGCCCCTATCCTTGTTACATTTCTTCCTATTTTGACGCTTCTAAGCCGTTGAGAGCCTGAAAATGCAGAGTTAGCTATGCTTGTTATGGGTCTGCCATTAAGATATTCACCAATTATGACATCGTTAGGTGCATTACCGATTCCATAAACCTCATATTCGGTATTAGCATTTATTCTTCTATATCTTAAACCGGAATCTTCTGGTTTTGTCCATGTATAAGGCTCAGACCATTCTGAATCTCTAAAAAAGTTTCTATCTGCTGTTAGAGCACGCACTCTGATTATATGTTCACCCGGGGGAAGAGCGGCAAGTGAATAGCTTCTAAACGATACAAACACATTATTCACCTCTATAGCCGGAACTAAGCGATGTATCACACCGTTTATTTCTATTTCATAGCCGCCGGTAGATTCATAAACTACACTCCATGTCAGCACTTGAGTTGACGGATTTACAGATAATTCAGCAGGAGGAGCAAGCACCTCACGATAACAAGCCGCAAGGCTTAAAAATAAAAATGTTGTTAGTGATAAAACTAAAAATATCAATGATTTTTTTTTCATTTTCCTAACCTCCTGCCTGCTGTTCAATTATTTTTTTAATTTTGCGATCTCTGATTATTTCATGCGGCCACTTAAATTTAAATTTTCTAACCGCAACATCAAGTAAAAATAAAACCAAAGCAATTATTATCATGACCACTCTAGGATCAATATTTCTTTCTAAATACGGACGGATACCGGCAAATATTAAATCAGTGCCGGCATCATCAATAAACTCGCCGTCACTATGATTTGCTATAAAACTAAGCAAATTGCGACCGCTTTCTTCAGTGTGCATAAAAACATTATACTCATCAGAATAAGAAAAAGAGGTGAAAATGGTTTGGGACGAAACAATTATGCCTGCTGCATTTTTTCTTTCTATTATAATTTGATATATACCTGAATATGAAAACTCAAACTGGGCAATGAATAAGCGCCCCGATTGAAAAGGTGTAATGGGCGGCAATGTTACATTATTTGATGTGCCGGCAATCCTGACTGAAAGTGTATATCCACTAGGTAAAGCGGTTTGTTCTGGAGCAAGAGTATCTATGATTACCTGTGCTTTGAAGTTTTGAATCTCTATCTCAGCTCTTATATCACTTCGCGCTCTTATTGAGGACAGCGGCAATAATGCTCTTATCATGTTATTGATAAACCTAATACCGTCCGGGCTATCCATAAAATCATAAGACCAGTCATCACCGTTTAAGGTACTCATAAAACTTCCGACTCTGCCCTCTCCAAACCTCCATCTAGAATAAATTGATGAATAATTTCCTTGCAACACATTCACTATATCTTCTCCGGGTTGACCCGGTCTAAGATTTGTCCTATTTCTAACCCCAAAAAATCCGCCCATTTCCGGCAAACGAAGATCCATATCAGTAAGTCCGTCTGCTTCAGAAGGCGATCCCATTATTCTTGGTCTAAATCTTTCATCTATAGAGCCTCTAATTTCTCTACTCATTGCCTCATTACGCATTATTGTAGGAAGTCTAACTATATCTGCATATGTTGGCAGGAAAATACTGTTTCCTCCTCCTAGCTCTGCCATTCTGTCTACGGTATCAGAACTGAATACATCTTGTGAAGCTATAGCAATAGCGGTCAAAGTTATGCCTGCAGTCTCATGAAAATGCTGGATATAATGCTCATACCACAACATCCTGCTGCCGTCAAAATGAGTGCTTTCCGGATGAAAATCCTCTGGTCCTCCCCATGGTGCACGACCGTTATCATTAGGCTCACCGTCAGTAATAAAAAGAATATGTCTCCTTGCCACAATGCCTGCCATTTCTTGCAATGCCGAACCGGCTGCCTGTATTGCTGTTCTAAAAACAGTGCCTCCTAAAGGTCTTATCCCTGCAATGGCATCATTAATCGCTCTTCTGTTGACGGCAGATTGAATAGGTACATCAACATTGATTGTACTGCAAAATGAAATTACGCCTACATAATCTCTTTCTGATAAAGCATTAACTGCAGCTTGAGCACCCTCAATCGCAAAATCCATTCGGTATTTTCCGTTTATTTGAGGAGAATGATACGCAGTCGGACCTGGACCCATACTGCCGCTTCTATCAATTACAAGCATTAATGCAAGCGGCGGAGTATAATCCACAGCCTCTATCGGAAGCATCTGTTGAAACAAAGTAGGCGAAACCATTCCGTCAATGGTGGGATTCATGTCATTTACATAATATGTGTTTGAAATAGGGTTGCCGTTTTCATCCAATAAGGGGTTGCCGTTTTCATCAAGCCTCTTTCCGCCTATAGTCAAAAGCCCGCCTCCTAGGTCATGTACAAAATCATACAGTATTTCATCAAATCCGACCGGCATATCCGCATTTGCAATATTAACCAAAATCACAAGGTCAAACAGCCTTAATGCAGCTAAGCTAGACGGAGCCTGATTTATATTTAGCACAGTAATTTCGTACTGTTCAATCAAATATACCAAAGCGTCGGATTCACCTGTATGCTTTTCTAGTATTAAAATTGAGTCAACTACATCTATAAATATAAAAGAATAATATAGCTTGTTATTAGCAAAGGTATCACGGTGTGTTGATAAAACAAATTTAATTTCGTGAAAGCCTTGCCTTTCAAATTCATGTATAAAATTGAAACTGTGTATACCCGTACGCAACTCTACTACTCTTGATTCAATCTCAACTCCGTTTACATACAATGTTAAATTGGCGGCACCAACAAAAGAGCTTTGTACTCTTGCTCCCAAACTTACATTCTCATTTGCTAAAATTAGATGCTCAGGTATATCTATCCCGATTAACTGAGCGTTGTCCCCGACAAGCTCATACGGAAAAAACACCGTATCCACTCTTATGCCGTCAACAGCAAGTGCCAAAATTGCCGTCCTTGCATCGCCGTCTGTTTCAATGCCGTCTGTTATAAGAACTATCCTGGCGGTTTGCGGTCTGGCTAAAAGGTCTCGTGAATATAGTAGTGCCCTAGCAATATCGGTAGCACTGGTATCAGGCAGTGGTGCATTGCGATATTGAGTATAAACAGCCTCAACATCGCTGACTGGACCAATCTCTACTGCAACCACCGGATTTCTTGCAAATGTAACTATTCCTATTTGAAACCTTTCATCACTGTCTGCTAAAGCAATTCTGACAAATTCATGCTTTTGGTTTTGTGTAGCCTCTGTACTGTGGGATAAATCAACCAACAATATAATTTCATTTGTATAATTCGGCTCGTCATAGCTAAAAGCGATACCAGCAAGCACACTTATGCTTAAAATTATAACAAGAGTTTGCAAAACAACTGAAATCACACGGTTTCTTGTTCGCCTGTGTCTTTTGGACAGTCTAAAATACAACCAAAAAACAAGCACCAGTGCCGGAATAAGCAAAAGCAAAAACCACGCATTATTGAAAATGATTGAAAAATTTGACATATTATATCCCCTTTATACTCTTAACTGAAACAAATATTTTTCTCTTTGCCATCTCAAGTTTTGTTTGAAATTAAAGCTGGTCTCCGCGAATATGCAATAATCTTTCTAAAAATAGCAAAGCCACTAAACCAGCGGCAAAATAGATAATCAAATCCCAATCAAAATGTGGCGGAGTCGGCATAGAAGGCGGTCTAAATACTCCTGTTCTGTTAAAATCACTCTCTATTCTTGGTATCCTAGCAAAAAAGTTTTGGTGAAGCATATTACTAAACGGGAATTGCATTAAATCATAAATGCCTCGTCTCTCTGGGGTAAAAACACTTGGGAACTCTTCAAAATATTTTTCAACCCCTGCACCGGTGAGTGCTAGTTGTTCACCTCTTGCATTCAATGTTATAATAGTGCCTATGTCAAAAACATATTGTGTAATGGTCGGCGGGAAAAAATAATCAAATAGATTTAAGAGTAAAATAGGAAAATCTAATAGCATAGTTAAATTTGAAACCATGGGAGAAAAATTCATTATTATAATCTTTTCATCGGCAGAATCCTTGACTAAAAAAGCAGGACTATTGTCGTTTGGATCACCGATAAACATAAGAGGCACAAATGTTTCATCATAAAAAATGACACTTCTATATCTAGAAACCCTTATATTTTCTGGAGTAATATCCTGCATTATTTGACTAAGATTACAATCTGTTTCACCCAATGACAATACAAAATCATCTTCAATACCTACTCTGTCCGGAAAATAAATCCAGCTTGCAAAATCTATTCCGCTTAAATTTGCAGGGACGGTATTAGGACCTATAAGCATGACTATTCCGTCTATCGGAACAACAGACGGCATTGTATGTTCAAATATATAAAAATCAAAGCCTTCTAATACAAGGTCTTCATTTCCTAAATGAGAAAAAGTAATTTCTATATTCCATCTATTATTTAATGATCGTCTTAAAGTGTTCAAGATTGAAGTGAAAAACACATTGTGGGACGGAATTTCTACTGACGGTGTGCCCAACCAAAGCGAACTGGCATACAGCACCCTGATTGTAGGCTTTATGCCTCCAAAAACCCAAAAACTATTGTCATAGCTAAAAGAATCATCCTCATAAATTCTTACATTAATGGCACTATATGAAAACATACGCCCATTAGGGTTATCCTCACCGTGAAGTCCTTCAAACTCACTAATATATAAAATCCGTGGTACACTGTCTCTTAGTGTGACATCAATTTGCAGGTTTACTTGTCCGGGGGTATTATTTACATTGTGAATAGTTATAAAAACTGACAAAATCATATCTAAGTTAAAACTAGCAACTTCAACTTCTAAAGTATAAAACCCGTCAAAAAACACAGGAACAACATCAAGGATAGCCGCATTCCACTCGCCTTCGGCGACATTTCTCATAATAACACCGTTATTGATGACGGCATTATTCTCTAATTCATCTCCTGCAAATTCTGTTGCTGTGAAAAATATCACTGTTGCAATAGGATTTAATTCTAAAATAACCTCAGCATAAGCCATAGCACCGTCTATGTCGGCAACACTGTAGGTACACTGGGTTTCTCTATGTCCCGCCTCATTTTGAACAAGGCTTGTCATCGCCCTGTCAAACAGGTTACGGTCATATGTTCGGTAGATTGAATAAATAGTTTCTTCTCTGATTATTTCTAAATGACTTGCAGTTCTGCCTGCTATGATTACTGTTACTCTGCCGTCGTTTTGTGCTAATGCCAAATGACCTTCTTCAGTTGCTTGACTAACTGCGTTTTCAAATCTAGTTAAACCATTGTATTGAACAGCTTGCATACTGGCTGAAGCATCTATGATCATTATTATTTCAGGGTCAAACACTATTTGACTGGCATTAGCTAAAGGTCTTGTAAGAATAAAGGTACACAATATTGCTATAAAGAGTTGACAAAGTATAATCAAAATATTTCGTATTTTACTTATGGGAATTCTCTTTTTTTTGTACTTCAAACTTAGTCTCCATACATGCGTACTGGAAACTGCTTTTTGTTGATAATTTGGTTTAAGCAAATATATTATCATTAAGACAAGTATTGCTAACAAACCTAAGAAACCTAAAATAGTTAAAAATCTCATGTACACCTACTCTTCAACTAAGAACCTGCGTTCATGCTTTGCAAACAGACCAAAAGCTATCTTTCTATTTAATTTGCAAACCATGGAAGCAGGTTCTAAAATCTAGTTGAAGTAATAATAATTTTTTTGAGAACCCAAGAAAAACACCACGAAACAATTAGCACTAATAATTTGTGATTATTGCATATACATATATTATAACCATTACTAACAACTTTACCTAATCATTCTAAAATAACTCTCTATGATTATGCGAATTCTATCAGGAATCTCTCTGTCTTCAGCAAGTGCCTGCATTGCTATTTCCCAGTATTGACCTAAAACATCACGAAAATAAGTTTCGGCATCATGAACTAAATTAAAATTGAAAAATTCTTCAGGTTGCGGATCTTCGTCTTCATCTCCAGGCTCTGGTGAGCCATCTCCATCTTCCATAAATATTGCAAAAACAACAAAGCTTCTCTGTACATTTAGATCACGCCTTTCGGGCATTTGTCTTCCGTCTGACCATTCATAAAAAAACCATCCGGGGTCTGCTATTGCAACAACAGTAGTAGAATTTTGTCTATGCAAAACAAGCTGATGAATCTCGCCATATATAAATCCGCCGCCATCAGGGATATAGCTTATTGAATGAACCTCAAAAGCAGATACTTCGGGTACTCTACCATCTCCCCCGTCTCTCCAAAGGCGTTGCCCCTCTACGCCCAAAATTGTCATTGTCCCCATTACTGCCGACAAAGTAAAAGCCAATGCAAGTATAATTATCGGAACCTTGAAAACCTTGAAAATTGCAAATCTTAGTTGCCTTTGATGAATAGCAGAAAGTGCTTGTTTTGCATCCTCCCGTTGGCACATAGCCATAAATGACTCGTCTTTTTCAAGCTCAAGCATTGTTATAAGGCGTTCTTCTAAACCCAGCTTGTCTACCCGTTTTGCAATTTGCTTTGTTGTGGGACGAAAAAATATATTATAAAACAATATAGTTACAATCACCGCAACAAAAGTTAAGACACCAAGTGCAATCCAAATTCCGTTATAATTAAAAAAATATGCTATAAGTGCCGGAACGGTGCTTGCTATAAGACCAAAAATGAATCCCCAAATGAGTGCTTTTAGCATTCCCTCTTTGGCAAGACGAGAATAATATTTTTTGAAAATTTGTTTGTTTTTCATAATGCTCCTTATTCTCAACAGATTATGTAATACAACAGTATATAATATTTATTGCTTTTATGTCAATCATTTTTTGTGTATTTTTCAAGATATAATTTTACAAATTGAGATTAAATATCAAAATAACTTGACATTGTATGTAGTAGTGTTGTACTCTTATTTGTATATGTTGTATAAAAAGTGGTAATATTATGTTTAGATACATACTTTAGTGCAGCAAAAAACAAAAAAGGAGAAAATAATGAAACGAACTAAACAACTGGTTTTGGTTTCACTTTTGGTGATTGCCTTGATTTTTGCGGTAGTGGCTTTAACAGCCTGCCCAAACACTCATGAGGTAACCTTCAGAAACGGCGGCCAAACCTTGACAAACCTGACCCAAACGGTTAGGAACGGCGAATTTGCAACAGAACCCGCCGCTGCAGACAGACCTGCCGCCCCAACCGGCTATGAATGGAGGCATTGGTCTGCTGTCGCAAACGGCGATACAGCCTTTGATTTTGCTAATACTGCAATTACTAGAGACACGATACTGCATGCGGTCTTCAGAAGCACGGCAATCGTAGGAAATTATGCATTTAGTTTTGCTAGTGCCCCTGGCGTTGCAAGCGTCGCATTTAACCCTGCTACTGCTGTTGCAACAGGCACAAATGTTACGGTTACTGTTACGCTTTTGTCAAACTGGAACCATGAAAACATTGCTTTTGCAATAGGCGGCACAGCTATTACTCCTACTGTCACTTGGAACGCATTGGTTGGTACATTCACAACCCCGATGATTGCCGGCGGAGGAGCATTAACGATAACAGGACTTGTCAATCAAAATGTTGACAATTTTTCGGTTGATTTTTATTTGGACGGAGGCACTGGGACTGCACCGGCAACCACAACAATAGACGGAACTATTGCCGCCGCCGCTATGCCGGCTGACCCAACCAAAACAGGCTATACTTTTCAGGGCTGGTGGGTAAGTCATGCTGATCATATTGACTATCTTACTTTCCGTTTTGAGCCGGGCACTACTATTATTAGAGAGGACACAACACTTTTTGCTCTTTGGTTTGCAACTGGCGTAAACGAACCTTTAGTTCAGGTAAATGCTGCGGGTGTAAATTGGAACTCTGTCGCTGGTGTAGAGATGTATGTGCTTGCAATAGAGGGTCCGGCAGGCTTTACTTATGCTACTACCACCCTATCAACTTTGACAAGACCGGTCACTTGGACTATTGCCGGCAATTATTATATAACTGTAACCACTACGGGCACAAATATAACAACTGTTACAAGATTCTTCAGACATAATGCGCTTCCTAGACCTTCAAATCTTAGAGTTGAAGGAAATACGCTTGTTTGGAATGCAGCATACGGCGCAACAAGTTATACCGTATCTTTTGAAGACGGTGAAGGTGACACAATTACTCATAGCAATATTACAACTACTTCTTTTAATTTTGCAGGTTATTCTATTCCTGAGAATGGCTTTGAATTTACTGTTACCTCTAATGCAACCAACTTTGCATCTTCTGCTTCAAGAGTTTTAGAATTTAATAGAATTTTAGAAGTAGTAACAGGTTTTGTATTCAATGCAACGGCTACACCCCAAATTTTGACATGGAATGTTGTTCCTAATGCAGAAGGGTTTCTTGTTGATATAGTTTGCTCTGACACTAATCATACGCATGAGACTTTAGAACTTAATTATGATGAAAGAAGTATAGACCTTAGACATTGTGCTCAAGGTGAAATTACTGTCACTATCACCCCTATCGCATTTGGTTGGAATACAAACTATACCCAGTATACATTCACAAAAGCACAGCTTGCAACACCTCGCGGAGTTACACTTACCGGTAATATCATTAGCTGGACTGCCGTGACAGGCAACTTAACACGCTATGACATCAGAATTGGTACAGAGATTCATCAAGGCACTACTGCAACCACATTTGATTTAGAAACAATTACTATTGCTCCTGGTACGCATGCAATATCAATAATGGCAATAGGACCGGCTGACACTAATTCACTTTGGAGTACAGATAATGTTTCTGCTTCAGCTGTTTTAGATCCGGCTACATTTAGCTATGCAAATAATGTGTTCTCTTGGGGTGCTGTAATCGGTTCTGATAGTTATGAAATCAGAGTAAACGGTGTTGATAAACCCAATGTGCCTGCCGGTACACATCAAACAACTATTCCTGCATCTGCATTTACTGGACCTAGCAACACAATTGAAATCAGATCAGTAAGCGGAGATGCTCCGTCAGCTTGGGTTTCGCATACAGTCGCTGCATTCAGAATTACATTTGATTATGGCTACGGTTCACCTGTTTCATATATATATAAACCTCAAGGCGATGCTATTATACTTCCTACATCTACTTTGTACGGTCACAACAACGCAGTTTGGCGTACATATGAAGGAAATGATGCTCCGACTATAGGCGGAAATGCTCCAATCACGCTTTATGCTCATTTTACTGCCGCAAGCTTTACCATAACCTTAAACCCTAACGGCGGTCAAGCGATCACAAATAACACTTTAAGCGTAACCTTTAATGAAGCGTTTACAATTACTCAGCGTCCTGCTACCTTGACAGGTCAAGGCTTTATTGGCTGGTATACTGCTCCTACAGGCGGTGAACGAATCACAAGAGAACTGGGCATAGGACTTGCTAATTGGAATTTTGGTGCTAATAGAACTCTCTACGCTAGATGGGCAAACCTATTCAGCTATGAATTAGAGGCAGGTGCATACATAATCCGTGCAGGCATAGACATTGACTTAGTTCAGCATATCTTTATACCTTCTTATCGTCAAACAGGCGATGCAACTCCTATCCCTGTCAGAATAATCGGTGCATTCTCAGTTCGCCCGAATCTTTTAAGCATTACACTTCCAGCAAGCATAACTCACATTGAAGGTCCTGCCTTTGACGGCTTATTTAATCTTCAAAGTATTGTAGTTGAAGGAGCAACCCCAACCTCTAGATTCCGCAGCGATAGCGGAGTGTTAATTGAGAGAGATGTCGTCGGAGAAGTTGTTTCCACATTTATTGCTCACTTTCCGGCTGGAATCACAGGCAGCTTTACTATACCTGACGGTATAACTCACATTGCCGCAAACACCTTTGCAGGACGCAATATAAATGAAGTTATTATACCTTTTGGTGTAACACACATCGGAGCCGGAGCCTTTAGAAATGCGTTTCTTCTTACTGAAATTTATATCCCGGGCAGCGTCGTCAGCCTTGGCAATCATGCCTTTGAAAATGCTTCTGCAATTGAAACTATTACTTTTGGCGGCGACGCGCCGACTACAGGCGATGGTCTTGTTATGGGTACTCATGTATTCTTAAACAACCGCAATTTATCAAAAGTAATCTTTGAGCCCGGCAGCAGAGTATCTAATATCGGTGCTAATGCTTTTCAAGGAGATTCTGCTAATTTATCTAATTTAAGGTCAATCGATATACCGGCAACCGTAACAGCTATCGGCAATCAGGCCTTTATTAACAGCGGACTTAATACACTAACTTTTGCAGACGGCAGCAACCTTGCGACTATCGGAAATAATGCTTTTGAGTGGTCTCCTTTAACAGGCATAATCAGAATCCCTAATACCGTAACGCACATTGGAAACAATGCTTTTGGCAGATCAACCAGAGCGGCAGGTCCTTTTGCCACACAAGGAATCACAGAAATTATTTTTGAACCAGGCGGACCTACGACCACACCTTTGACTTTTGGCTTGAATGTATTCTTGCAAAATGCTCACTTGCATACTGTAACTTTCCCTAACCATATGCAAACTATCGGAACAATTTTCGCCAACTGTTACGCTCTTACTACTTTTCATATTGATTCTTCCAATACACACTTGACAACTAAAGATGGTGTTTTATTTACAACAGACTATAACGAGCTTGTATTATTTCCTACCGGTAAAGGCGGTACTTTTACTATCCCTACCGTTACAACTAGAATTGCTAATAACTCTTTTAACGGTGCTAGAAACATTGAATATGTGATTTTTGAAAATAATCAATCTAATCTAGAATTTATCGGCGAAAATGCCTTCACTCTTGCTATAAGCTTGGCTGGATTTTTCATTCCTGCTTCAGTTGAAACTATTGGCGATAGTGCTTTTAGACTAACTACTGCTCTTAAGGCATTTACAGTTGATCCGCTAAATAACATATTCTTTGAAGTAGATGGGGTTTTATTCTCTGAAACAACAACTGGTGGTGTTGATATAATCACTCTAGTATCCTATCCCCTAAACAAAACGGCAACTACTTTTGAAATGCCTGACGATGTTACTCACATAGCTACTAGTGCGTTTGCGGGGCAGCTGCATTTATTAGAACTTACCTTCGCAACTACTGTTACACATATCGGTCACTGGGCATTTTCTAATAGCAGCATAGAAGAAATTATATTCTTGCCAGGCAGTCAGCTGACCCATATAGCACAACAAGGACTTGCCTATATGCCAAACCTTTCAAGTCTTGTGCTGCCTAATACAGTAGAATCAATTGGTCCAGATGCTTTTAGAGCATTAAGAGGCTTGCGACACTTTGAAATAGAAGAAGGCGGACAACACGACCTTATTATCAATGTCAACAACATATTCCATAATTCATTTGTACTTGCTCCAGAAGATAATGATATACCTACGGGTCATGTTTCATTTCCGTCAAATTTGACACAACTAGGCACCTTAGCTAACGCGTGGCAAGGAACATTCAGCCAAGGGAATGGTGCTCTTGCATCAGTTTCATTCGGTAATGCTCAAAATCCAAGCAGACTACAGCACCTTGGTCATAATACATTCTCAGGTACACGCATACAAACCATTACTATACCTGAAAGCGTAACCTTCATTGGTGAAAATGTATTCCTTGGCTCTAGGGTGGAAGAGGTAAATTTTGAACCCGGAATACAATTAGACCGCATACGAGGAAATACCTTTGGACAAACAGCTTATCTGACGACCATAAATCTTCCCGAAGGTATAACTCATATCGATGCCAGTGCTTTCCATTTTGCAGCAGGACTTGAATCCATCACCATTCCTGCAAGTGTTACTCATATCGGTGATAATGCATTTGCAGGTAATCGTGGTAATTGGCTTATGGCATTAGAAGAAGTAACCTTTGCCCCTGGGAGTCAACTTATATCAATCGGCAACAACGCATTCCAAGATACAATGCAACTTACTTCTATTGAGCTTCCTTCTTCTTTGACAAGTATAGGTACAGGAGTGTTTAACGGCTCAGGAGTTACTGAGATTAATATTTTACCTTCAAGCACAAGATATGTTAGTGATAATCATGGTGTATTATTTAGAAGAATATACAACGATGATGCTACGCCAGTGTTACAATCATATACACTTGTGTCATTCCCTGGCGGCAATGATGATATAACAACTTATACTGTTCCTGCCGGCGTAACTCACATAGGCAGTTTTGCTTTTGCAGGTGCAGTGTATTTAGAAGAAGTTATTCTTCCTACTACACTTAGAGAAATTGGAGCAAGTGCCTTTGTCAGAATGCCTAATCTTGCTGACCTAATTCTTCCGGAAGGATTAACTACAATCGGTGCTAATGCTTTCCAAGTTGCCTCTATATCAGTTTTGCATACTGATGCAGCAGATACCCCTGATGGTGTGGCTGTTGCTGTTACAACCGCTGTCAGCAGTCTTACTACTATCAATATCCCTAGCACAGTAACAACTCTGCCTATCACAGCCCTTCAAAACACAGCAAGCTTTACTCAAACAACTAGAGGAGGACTTACTGTTTCAGCCGAAGCTACTGGCGGTCTTGCGTATATTGATGTACATCCAGACAACCAAAACTTTAGGTCAATTGATGGTGTTTTATTCAATCGAAATAGTGCTGAACCTAATGCCCCAAGCACTACGCTCCTTTTATTTCCTCAAGGAAAAGGCGGTGAATATAGAATACCTGACGGTATAACAGCAATAGGTACAGCATTCAACCTCAATAGAGCAATTACTAAACTTACAATACCGTATTCTGTATTATCTATGGGAGATATGACATTCTGCATAAATCTTACAGCAATTATTTTTGAAGAAGGCAGTCGACTAACTTCATTAGCTAGTTTTGCAAATAACATTAGTCTTACAAGTTTTGAAGTTCCTGCCGGAGTAACAACTATACCAGCATGGGGTGGTTTCCCGAGCTTACCTAATCTAACGAGTGTTACATTTGCGGAAGGATCTTTATTACATACGATTGGTAGCAGGGCATTCTATCGCAGTACCGGTATTGCCAATCTTGTGATTCCTTTTGGGGTTACAACCATTCAAGGTGGTGCCTTTGACCATTGGACAGCAGATCAAACAATTTATATAGAAGGTCGTACTGTTGCACCTGGGACATGGGTGACAAACTGGATTCAAAATAGCCCAAACACCGAAATTGTTTGGGGTCATGTTGTCATGCCATAACACACATAACCATAATTAACAATGAAAATTCTTCTATTGGGAGCTTTCCCAGTGGAAGAATTTTCATTATTAGTGAGATAAAAGCCTAGCAATGTAAATACGATTGCAATGTTGTGAAGTTTAAATAGTGGGCATAACCTTTTGACAATTTTGTCGACAGTTTGCCTCTCTTCCCATAGCCTGATTGCGTGGTATTCAAAATAGCTGTTTACTTGTAGCGTATTTGCAAAAAAACGATGGTTACTTATAAGGTTGTTATTTGTTTGAGCGCTACTACTGCTAAACTGATATTGAAAAGTGTCTACAAATCCTGCGCCGCCTACAGAATTAGTTATACGCCATATACGATGTTGATCATCATAGCTGTATAAAACATCTCCGCCTAAACCGTTTGTACGGTTCATCCTTGTTATTTGTCCGTGAGAGTTGAAAATATACTCGTGTGCATTTTGCCGCTCTATCTCTTCTGCGCTCCTCTCTAATAGATATGTAGTTTCATCAATATAATCTAGACCAGCCTCTCTGCACTCACGATTAACTACTTGATTCCCCTCACCTAAAAGTTGTTCAAGAGCCATTACCGAGTTTGCAGAACGGCAGGGCTATCGCATAATAGACACTTTCATAGACCGAGCCATGACTGGAACTAATGATGACCGCCCCGATTTTCAACGCATGATTGCTTCCAGCATTCATGGCGGTTTTGACTATGTAATCGTGTATAAACTTGACCGCTTTTCCCGCAGCC
>Ga0123355_10001107_pt1 | contig 37266 bp, 41 predicted proteins | sample TergutEmb28metaG_3_FD_89872 | JGI IMG/M metagenome (GOLD analysis project Ga0123355, IMG submission 89872) | Embiratermes neotenicus P1 segment gut microbial communities from Petit-Saut dam, French Guiana - Emb289 P1 | ecosystem: Host-associated > Arthropoda: Insects > Digestive system > Gut ...
CCTTCTTGAGAAGCTAACTGGTTTGCAGCTAGTCAAGAAATTCCCCGCATTTCACGGAACCCGAAGGTTCATTACCGCACTCACAAGCGTCCGCCACCCGTCTCTATCCTGGGCCAGCCCAATTCAGTCCATATACCCACACCCCACCTCCTGGAGATCCATCCTAATATTATCCACCCATCTACGCCTAGGTGTCCCCATTGGTCTCCTTCCCTCCGATTTCCCCACCAAGATCCTATACACCCCCCTCTCCTCACCCATAGGCACCACATGCCCAGTTCGTCCTTGGCTAGTGCTTTAAAGTGCAAAACTGGATCTGTATCCGCCCTCATATCATAAAGGAGGGAGGCACATACTCATCTAGAAGACCAAATGCGTTTCACATCCATCCAAATACAAAAGTTTAAAATGTAATCAATATAGCACTGCATGTATTCCACAATATAGTAAGTACATAAGACATTCCATCCAACAGAGTGTACAGTTAAGTTATAATCTCTCACTTGGTCCAAGAATCCACTGTCATTTTGAAAGCCAAGCATTCAATACCATGTTCACAGCAGCCAGCCATACAACATGATCAGGAATGCCATCAACACTATATTACCCTGTTGGTTTATGATTGGTTTCAATATTATTGTCGTAGGAGACTCAAATCGCCACCTTACTTTAGGTTGCCCAACAAAAATCTTGTATTCATTTCTCATCTACCCCATACATGTTACACATTCCCTATCTATCTCTTCCATGTTCACCTTTTTAGCTCAATATGTGAAGAACAATGCAAAGAATGAAGCTCATCTTTATGCAGTGTTCTACAGTCTATTGTTACGCTTTCCTCTTAGGTACAAATACTCTTCTCATCACACTGCTCTTTATGCCTTCCAGCTATGTTATTCCTTTGGGGTAACAGATGAAGTTTCAAACCCATATAAAACACAGGAAATATTCCATTTTGCTATATTTTTTAGATATTAAGATAAAAGATTATGAACTAAATGCTAGCAAACAAATATCCCAAAATTTGAAATCTGGCACAATCAACAAAAATCAGATCATGCTGAATTGCACGGCACAATAATTCAGCGTAAAAGGAAACTCAATTATCAGAGACGATCTGAAATCAAAATTCACTCCGGCCGCATCTTCCAGTACAACCACTTCTTTATGACTTATCTCATTAACCACCAAACGAGAGTGATGGTTGATGTGTACATATCTAAGAACCACTTATCATGAGAACAGTCTTCAAAACATTACAGTCAAATCCAATTTCATGACAATAATTTAAATAAACAATCCAATTTTGTTCTCTGTTCTGGTGAAGAGACACGGACTTCTCTCTGGGTATTTGCCAAACTAACCTCTGACTAAGTAAGCATACAACAAAGATCACAGAAGTGATTAATGTCTCTATGTGACTTGGCAGACTGATAACCTGCATATTTTACTGAGAGTTATCAATAAAATCTGTTCACATATACACTGAAACTGACAGTTATGGTGAAAAATACATAACACATGCTACATATAGAGACTCCAAACAAAAATTAAGGGATGTATACTTCTACAGTCAATCTTTACATTAAATTGTATCAAACCCCTCAAAAAACGATCACGCGCGTGTGTGTGTGTGCGCGCGCCTAATAGGGCCTATAATTTAAGAGCGCAGCCACATGATGGTGAGCACTAAAAGGCCACATATCAAGCCATCCTCCAGTATGTACATTAGAAAGAATTTACATACACTGTTAATCCAATGGTACCATAATTCCATCAAAAATGGGAAACAAAAATGTTATACAGAACATTTATTAAACTACATTTTCTGTCCTTAGTTCCAACATTAACTTTCCTAATATGCAATTTAGCCATTGTCATGCATCACACACTGAAGCTGTTCCAACATTTCAGTGTGCACAGCAGACACCATATCCTGAGTTAATGCAGTGGATACAGAATGCCCCACAAATAAACAGGCCTCACAATGACAGTAGGGTGGGAGTACAGAGCACCGTGCTATCCTATTATCTCACTGGAAACGGTGCTGTGGTTAAGAAGAAAGTTTGTTGGAAGAAAGACAAGATGTAACTTACTCTGTTTGTTATCTGCCCTCATGGCTGAATATTATAATAATAATAATAATAATATTTATTTACTGCAATTGGGTTGTTACCCGGTGGCAGTGGTTATTTTACATGTAAACAAACATGAAATTGGTTACTACTAAATTTTAGTGGGGAGGGCTACATGAGAAGCATGGAGTGGCAACTTGGAATCTTGGAAACCATCTCAGCATTTGCTTTTAGGCACAGAGAAACCAAGAAAATCCTGTGTCGAGATGGCCGGTCGCAGGACCTTCCAAATACTGACTTCTAGCCAGCAATCCGGCATCTAAATTAAAAAGAAAATAAAGCAATGCCCACACAGTACAACAAATACACGTAAGATAACAACACACACAAGACAACTACAACAAAACACATGGTCAACCAACAACAATTACACAAAAGACAACAATATGAAGGGTGTGTCCAAGTCACAGCTTCCCTGATGATATGGGGACAATGACATACAAGTTTCAACCTCAAAATTGGTAAATAGGTTTCAGTGAAAATGAATGTAGCCCTACAGTGAAGGCTGTCAGGTGAAAGCAATTTTGATTTGTAACACTCCAATGTAACTCATACCTTACACAATGTTCTCAAAGTATGTATGTCTTTAAAAAAAAAAAACTAGTTAATGGCTACTTATTTTAGTTTTTTTATTTTTTTTTATTTAAGCACATTTTGAAAATTGGCTCTATTTTATGTCTTCATCATACCAGTTGGAAAATGTTCTAGTTCGCTAACTACAAGTTTTCTTCATTTTGCATTTCAAGATTTTGAAGAGGAAATAAAAACAGTGGAAAGTGCTGACAAGTGTGGGCACAGACCAAGAAGAAAGTGAGGAGAGGGAAGGGGGAGGCAGACAAACATCAGTTTTCCTAGGGTGGCAGAAGAAAATGTAGAGATGCTGATCTCACCATCATGAAACTACCTTAAACATAATTTTAAAAAAATGGTACATAACATAAAATGCAGTGCCCACAAAATACCAAAACTCTTATGTGGAACATGTGCCTAGGAAAATGGAGATAAACTGATGACTTTAGGCTGTGTGGTATTTTCAATGCTCATTTTGTGTGTAATAAGTGAAGACAAAGGACAAACACAAAGAAAGCACTTGGAAAACATGTGTATTCCAAATTCAGTCGAAGTACACCTTTCCATTCTTGTTCACTGGATTTTGGGAAATATGATAAAAGTCACAAAATATTAAGCTGACAATTTTTTAATTTTTTTAAACTATAAGAGCAGCAGATTACAACTAATTAAACTCAGCATAAAACTACTGAGACACTCCATATAACAAACCATTCTCCTGAGTTCCACAGTAGAAGAAAATGAATAAAGGACAGGAAAATGTTAGTAAAGATGTGCGAAAGAGACAAAGAAAAGAGGGGGAAGAATCAAACTCCACAAAACCAACCATTTGGTAGAGAGGCAGAAACCCACAGTACATGCTCCACAGGGTGAGCCAAGTTCCTTAATTAGTGCAAAAAACGATCTACTATAATGTGCCTTCAGCCTAGCAACCCACTTGTGTCAACTGCAAGTTTGGTGGGACTGGTTACTAAGCCATGACATGAAACACATTCCACACAGCATAAACCTCAGTTGTTTGCTTAAAGCAATAGTTTTCAAGCAAATATATATTTGTATGGTGGAGGTGTGCCAGAAAAATTGGTCAAAATCAGTGCCAACTTCATTCGTAACTTGAATAAAGCTGTTCAAAGCAAAGTAGTATGCAGTATGTACATATAAGACAGAACTACAGACCACTGTCATCTCAATGTCAAATTTGCAACACTTTTATTGGCACAGATAAAGGATGATCCATATTATGAATACTTGCATTTATAAGTGTGTCAACCACTTCATCACAAGCATTCCTCTCACCTAATGAGTATTTCCCTTTTGTCCGTTCTCCATAAAGTACACATCATATTTTAAATAATATTTAAATATGTGGATTCAAAAATAATTCTAAGTCCTGGAGCAGATAAACACACACCAGGATCATGAGTTCAAAATCCATGTGAGGCGCAGCTGTACTTGCTCATGCTTAAGTAGACATGCCCTGGAATGGTTTGATCCTCCACCCGAGGCGTACTAGTAAACGTCAAAGGGCCCATGGTTTCATAATTAATTCTGAATTGGCACAACACAAAAGGAATAATCGGTGATTTAAAGTTAAAGACGAAATAACACTTATGCATTTCCGAGCAAAAGCACGCAACCTGATACAAGACTTATAGTCCTACAAATCTATCGAAAGTTTTACTTTCACGAAGACCTTACGCCTAATTCTGCAAACATTAAATATTTGTGTATAACCTCAAAGATTCACACAGTTGCCATTTGCATTGGACACAGAGGTTAGATATGCCCAGTGCAAAAACAGTTTGAAGACATCAAATGATAAGTTACTTCCATAATACCAGCATACATATACAAATGCCATGTACAAAAATAGTTTCTAGACTACTGATTCAAAATACCAAATGATAATCACTTATTTAAACAATGCTGGCATATCAAGGAACAGGTGTTTTGAAAGGCGAAGTAGTACCTACTGTATATGAAATGATGGGTGAACACAGCAGTAGTTGCAATTATAGTGACAGCAGACTGCATGTACATTTGCCAAAAATCCAGAGGCCACCTCAAAATTCTAGGTGCCAGGTTAACATGAAGCAAGTTCCATAATGAAGACCCACAAATATTATGTGCCACCATACAACATTTAGTTACCACAATAACTGCATAATGGTTGAAATTACAACTCAAACTTATTTAACATTTTTCACTCAAAATAAGACACAGACACAGCACCTGAATTTTCACAAGTGTTCAATGGAACAGTTGCGTGCTTATACATGCGTGTGTCAGCACATGCATATATGCAGTATTAAGCCTACTTAATTCTTTTAGTGGGTGCACTGGCAAGGAAAGTGAAACTGCAAGGTTAGTTTTGACTTCTCACCAGTGTGGATAAAGTATCCACTAACAGCGAACAGTTGTAAGCAAATTTCATATTTGTTTACCATGAACGGAAAATTCATCATGAGATTAACCCTTCGTTACTGTGGTGAAGAAAAACTACACCCTTACCATGACACTGTGCGACAACACACTCCCCCCACAAGGAAAAAACTCTGGATCAAAAATAAAAAATACATAAACTAATTTTAAATTAACAATTTATTAATTATTGCTAATAACAAACACATATGATTCATGAAACTGTAACATTTGAGACTGATAATCATACTGTTGAACCATGATGATCTCAAATACAAACAGTGCAACATAAAAATATACAAACTAAATTATCACACTAGTAATCGAAAGTAGTGTTCACAGACTTAAGTAAAGTATTAGTAGGTACAACTGGTTTCATTACTATAGGTAGAGTGACTTAATCCAGTCTTTTTGACATTTCAAACAGTCCGCACAGTTAGGAATAACATGTTTCAAACATGAAAACTTATGAATTTTGTGGCAAAAATATCTTGTGTTTCTTTCCTTTGAAATTGGGCAAGATCTTTTCATTTCGCCCTGGAATTCTTTTGGGAGACAACAAATATTTTGTTGCTTTGCTGAATGAGCTTCTCAGTTACAAGCAACCCCAACATCTTCAGGAGATTCTCTTTTGTTTCTTCCAATCATCCTAACAGTAGTTAATCTCTGTGTTTCTAATATACGACAGGACTGAGAAATGTCATTAACAAATTGCTCATAGTTATGTTTCAAATTGAATCAGGAACTGGAACAGTCAACTTCTCGACTACATGAACAGAAGAGCAGATGAACTTGCATGGAGTCTCAAACTGTTTTGTTCCCACTGACATGAGAAGACGATCCACTGTTGCTGCTGCGATCTTCACTGTTTTGAAAGTCATCTTCTTCCTCAACTTCTTCTAGCAACTTTCTCAACTGATCCTGTGCCACCTTGTAAGCCATCCTGCAATATTGAACACCTCTATACAGTATATAAATATCCTTTACTTTTTCATGTAATAGTAAAATCAATTTGCCACATTTGTATATGTATAGTAGATAAACAGAACAGAACTTACATTCAAGAAAGGAAATGCCATCATCGGTGGTGTGGTGGGGTCTGAGAAATGCCATCCACAGAAACAGCATCTGCTGTGTTCCACAGCTGTATGATAACTGATTCCCATGGGAAGGCACATCAGTGGTGATGAAGTCAAGGTACGCTGGAACCCAACTCTTACGCTTGCACCATCTCATGACACTGTATTAAAATGCCTATGCTGGGGTTTTAGAAATTCCACCACAATAACGAAGAGATAATTTTTTATTTATAGTTCATGTGAATTCATCCCTCATGCAGTTAATGGTGAATAAAGTTGGAAGACATATCAGAAACAACCACATTTATGAGTGTTTTGCTTGCAGTCATCAGTTTTACACTATTTGTAAGAGACCAGCAAAAGTCAGTTTGCACAAACTAAGAAACTAGTTACTAACACAGGTAATGTAGCTGAAATGTTACAATATGTTTACATTTTCCAACCCATTTCCTTTTTAGGAAGGAAAGTGGATTAAAATGGAAGAAATCAACATCAAATAAAATTTGAAATTACAAAACAAAATGATGTTCCTTACCTTATAAACCTGCGCCATGAATCAATGAAATCTCTCGACACTAGGTGTAAGACTTGATTCGATAATTGTCTCTGCCGTTGTTGCAGAGCAGCTGATTGAGAGAGGGCAATGCGATTCCGGTCGTAGTACAGATCCAAGAGGCTGTCTTTCTGAACAGCTGCCATCTGACGATAAACATCACGTGCTGCTTTGCCTTGCATCACCAGGTTCTTTGGAAGCACGTAAGTAAATATTAGTATGCAAGGTATAAAGCACACTGTAACAGAAGTAAATAACCAGTCATGTTCTGCTTAGAATAGTACACTGAGTGTTGGAACTAAAGCACTTCACCCTACACAGTAAACTTCATACTTTTTTCTGACTGTTCAAGAAATCCTCTGTCTTTCTGAACCTGAAGTTTCATAGCAATGTTCACAAACGTCTAGCAGTAAACTACATTCTTTACATGAAGACCTAAGTTACATTAAAATATCTCACTTAATTCTTCCCCAAATCAAAAGGCCTGATATTTAAGTTGCAGAGAAAATCAAAAGTCGCATATTATTTATTTACTATTTTTTTAAAAACATGCCATTTGCAAGACAACAATAAAAAATACAAAAAAGCCAGCCAGGCAACAGATCAATGAACACAATATGGTGCAAAAAAGATTTGACTTGAATGCTGGGTATGTGAAGCAAAAATACACAGCGTAAGAACATTTAATACTTACTGCTTATGATGACACGAAACTTTGAGGTTTAGATGCATTTTGCACAAAGCGTAATAAAGGCACAAACAAAGTCAGAAACTGCAAAACATTTATCCGAGTAAAATTTTGAGGTTATGTTCGAGTGACAAATGTAACAGGAACAAAATCAGTATAGAGTCAAATATGCCTCAGTGTCACATACAACATACCTACCCCATCTTGTTCATTTTTGTTTTTAACCATTTTTATCATCCACTCTTCAAATTATGACATTGCTCTTGTTATTTAACCCATGTAACTTCATTCAAACTTTCAAACCACCACTGTGGGAAAAGCATAATAACTATTCAGAATTTAATTTGTGACATCTGGAAGAGAAGCTCCTAACATTCAGTGAATGACCTTGAAGTTATCACTCTGTTGTGAAACGTTGCTTTCACATAACATAAAATGGCACCTCATCAGCAGCAAGCAGAGACTGCATTGTGACATGCAGAACATTCCCCATTCCAGACAGAGAGAGAGAGAGAGAGAGAGTGTGCGCGCGTGCGTGCGTGTGTGTGTGCGTGCGTGCGTGTGTGTGTGTGTGTGTGTGAGAGAGAGAGAGAGAAAACATGTCTGACAAAAATGTAGAATGCATTGACAATGCATTTCAGAGGAGCACCACTAACTCCATTCATCCAACATCCAGCAACAATGGGGTACCACATGCAATGGCACACTTAGTTCTACCTGCACACAAAGTGCAGACTATCCAGGAGATGAAACCAAGCAGTAAGACACAATGACAGAACTCTGCTATTGATATACTACATCAACATAGATCCAGGTTACAAGGTGGTTCAAATATGACCAGGACTGTTTGTGTGTAAATCTGGCGACATTCCCGGTCATATTTGAACCACCTTGTACATTCAAACATCTTGTTTTCTGATAAGGCATTATCTCCCCTGTGAGAAAAATCTGGGCCTTGGGAAGTCCTCTGATCTACCATGAGATGTTCCAAGATAGCCTTGAAGTGAACATTTGGTGTGGCTTAATAGTGGTGGCACAGTTTGTTGAGACACCACACTACCAGACAGAAGGTTGAGAGTTGAATTCCAGGTGGGGTCAATGGGCTATTTTATTGACATAATCCTTCCAGCCACACTATGGCTCTGAGGTCGACTGAGCCTCCAACAGAAAAGAGTATCAGGGATATATCCTGTGTGGTATAGGTGGCCGGTGCTTACAGCTGACAACCTTGTCACCTTCATGTGCCACATGGCTAGAAATTCAGTAAGCGTCAATTTCCCGGAGCCCTATGGGCTTGTCCAGGCCTGTAATGGGATAACTTCTATGTGCAGGAACTACAATAACATGTGATGTGTACCTCAACATTAGGGAATGGTCCACATACACCATGGAGTAGATCTGAAGCTGAATGACACCCACTAAACAATGCGAACCTCCAACAGTGGAGTTTGCTTGCTTGAGATTCCCTCAACATATTAGTTGAATATCTACTGCATGCCAGTCTTCTGAATTTCGTTTTAAAGGGGTATGTCAAGGACCACCTGTGTGCCTGAAACTTCCATTATGAGCTTGCATCCATTACACAAGTGCCTCAGTCACTCTGGACATGCTGGAGGATAAAAAATGGCAAGAACTGGGCAACATTTAAAATCACTGAAATCTTCTCAACCGTACCAACTGTCACCTGTCGTTATGCACAAATAAACTCTTCAGATATCTCTTCTGATGCCACAGATTGTATAATATAAAGTAGATGAACCTATCCTATTCTAACACTAGCACTGATATGCACCCTTATAACAGTGTCAATAAAAAGGAATTAATGATTTAACCTCCATATAGTACTGACAATTCTAACATCTTACATGGCCTAACACTTTGCAATGAAAAAATCTGGTAAGGCATATCTACCACTGCAAATAAGTAAGTCTCTGTTTATATGAGGGGAAAACATGCATACTGTTAAAAAATGTTACTGATTTCAATTAACTCTTACCAGGCAAGAAACACACGGTGTGGCATCTTGTTTGAATGGCTTGGCAAATGGAAAATAACCGCTCAAAATGTCCCACACCTCTTGAGGCACGAGACGCCGCTGACTCTCTTCTGTGCTTAAGTTACCTATTTAAGCATAAACACAAACAAGCTGTAAAATTAAGGATATCAAATTCAACCTAACAGTGAAACAGCAAAATCTGGCAATTAAGAGTAAAATACCAAATATAATACCAGACTCATGCTACATATTTACATAGAAAAGGCAAAGCTGTCCCTGTGCATGCCATGAAAGACATATACAAGAAGTAGAATAGGTACAGCTCCACCAATTCTATAACCTTGGTGCTAGGTGGAGGTAAGTGGTCAGCTTCATGCCCCAGAAAATTTATTCCCAGGGTAAGAGCCCAAACTATGCCTTAAACAGGAGGATAGGTGGGTGGATGCACACATGTGGTGGTGGTGGTGGTGGTGGTGTTGTCAGTCAGTATTTTAAAGTAAGCAATATAATGTTGGATGAAAGGGAAAAGTAATCTGGCTGTAAAAAAAAGTTACAGGTGGCCCTCTAAATATATCTACATATATTTTGATGCCCTTACACAAAGTTACACTGGCACCACAAAAAATTTCCTCCAGTTACATTATTCAATCAATTCAGCACAGAAAATGGCGAACTCCTACTTCATGCCTACACATTCGTAACACCCCTTACCAAAAGCCTCTATGCCCATTCTAATCTCTTGTACTTTGCATGGTGTGTAGGCAGTGATCAATGTTAATGGCATAAATTTCATCATGAAATATCTCATAAAAAGTTCTTAGAAGCAAATCTCATCCCTCCCATCCCCAATTTATTCGTGTTGAAATGGCCATTCTGATCATATTTACAAGACCTGGGGTAATGTAGCAGTCCAGCTGAGAATTCTATTCTTCTGGAAAATGATGCAGAGTCACAGGGTAATCAAAAGTGATCACCCCACGATGCAGCATCATATCAGAGAAGCACAGAATCCTCATCATATCCCTGAAAGCATGCAATGCTATAACAATCAGTACCTTAAAAACTGATATAATAATAATTAATATCTTACAATTTAACTTACCATGTGTACAAATGATATCATCATTAAAACCCTCTTCATCCTCCTCCTCTTCATCATAATCTTTGCAGAATACATTACAATCTTGTTTCTGACCTTCGACCTGTTGCCCATTATCCACATCTGAAACTGTTACATCACCACTCAACACATATGAAGCAGTTTTCACTGCAGAATCTTCCATGGTCTCTTGAACAATGTCCTCACTTTTACATGTAACATCTTGAAGTGGCTCATTCAAGTTCTCTCCAAAATTTTCACGCATCACAACTAGCTCTACACTCTTGATTATGTCATTACCAAAGCCTGGAGTTCTGATGCATTTGGACTTTGGTTTTAATGCTTTAACTGAGTTTCTGGTGCATATCTGTGACATACTATCCTCAGGAGAGCTTTTATTACTTTTTATGAACCGTTTCTTTAACACACCTACTTCTTGCCTCTGGACACTGTTCCCTGAAGGCTCCATTTCATTATCACTCATTCGACTAGCTGACATTTCAAGACTCGAGGATACTGAGTTATCGCTACACACAAGATTGGTATCAAGGTTTTGCGATTTTTCACAGCCCCGTTCCACAGTAGAAGACACTTCCATTTCTACAGCCTGTGCTTCACCATTAACATCATCTGTATCAGACCGAACTGTTCTTCTCAAACGTGGTGATAAGGCCTTCACATTTCTTCTCCTACCACACGAATGAACTGGTGAATTATTCACGGAATTATCACATGACAAATTTGACAAAGACTTTGAACTATGAGTTTCTAGTTTATTACCATAAGTTTTTTCATTATCTAACTTCAAATTAATTCTTGATCTGGACCGTGTAGTCATTTGATCAGTGTCTACAGAATTTAATGAAGCACTAGAAGATTCACATTCCAGTTTAACACTTGAAAATGCTTTGCACTCTATAGGTATCTTCTGGCTATTTTGTTCCAACAACTTCCCCCCATCAAAAATATTTTCATCACCAGTTTCAGTGGTACTATCACAGCTCATTTTATCAACACAGTTATCAACAGAATGTCCAGTCACTATTTCTATGTGGCTGGAAGTATAACCACTTCTGTCCTCTGTATCAGTTTTGCCTTTTACTCCTTCTACATCTTGCAAAACCAATTTCCGCCAACATCTGAGTGAATTTTTTCCAACCCAAAAGGTAGGCTCCAAACTAAAAAAGAATACAAAATGTCAATGAACAATTTGATGATGTAAGATTGGGAGCTTTCAGACTGAAAAGATACACTCACTTCTTCTCATGAAATCAGCCATACACAGTTGCACTAAAAAAAAATCATTTTCAAAAACTTGCTCTGCCTCTGAAACATGTTTTTTTTTTTAGTTCAACCATGATGTGGATAAGTTTACATGATGAAACAAACAGTAATGGAATAAAAATTATGCAATTCGCAATATCTAAAGTTTTTAATGTAAGAAGTACAACATTTCCACACAAAGATATCCACAAAGAGACATGGTACTCAGCAGACAGTACGACAGTGAATCAAATAGATCATGTCTTAATTGGTAATAGATTTAGAAGTGCAATAACAGACTTCAGAGCATTAAGGGGACCAGACACTGGATCAGATCACAACTTAGTGAAAATAAACTTTAAAGTTAAATTACGGGCAAAAACTGAAAAGAAATATAATGTGAAAAGAAAAACTGTGGATATATTTCAACATTCAAAGTGGAAACAAGAATATGCTATAGAACATAATAATAGGCTTGAAATACTGGAAAATATGGAAGATTAATATAATATTGACAATAATATTAATGAAAAATGGGAAAACATTAAAACAATAATCAAGGAAACAAAATCACCAGCTAACAGAAATGGTTGAAAGCATAGAAGCATTAAAAAAGAGATGGTATGATAAGGAATGCAAAATTGCAATAGAAGAAATGAAGAAAGCAACAGAAAAGTGGTTAATAAAAGGAAGAAGGGAGAATGAAGAGCAGGAGTATCACCATAAGAGGAAGGAGGAACACAAAATAATTTGGAATATGAAAAAGTTATACATTAAAAATGTAAGAGACTCAATATAAGATCAAAAGTAGAACAATACAAGGAAAATGTATCAAACAATAAACCAATTTGAGAAAGGATATCAACTTAAATTTAACATGACTAGGAATAAAAAAGGAGAATTGGTAATGAAAACTGAAGAGACAGCAGAAATATGGAAAGAATAGTTTGATAAATTATTACACACAGATGAACCAAATGAATTAATTAAAACAGGATATAGAGAAATTAATGAAATTGAAGTAGAAGAACTCATTATAGAAGACGTAAAGTAGGCAACAAGAAATTTAAAAAATAACAAGGCAGCTGGAACTGACGGAATACATCTGGAATTAATAAAATAAGGAGGAAATAAACTATTGAATAGAATTTATGAAACAGTAAGACAAATTTGGGAGGAGGAAAGAATACCTGAAGAATGGAAAGAAACAATAACATTTCCTATATTAAAAAAAAGAGACAGAGATAGGTGTGAGAATTACTGGGGAATAGGATTAGGAAATGCAGGTTACAAAATGTTGGTGAATATAATTTTGGAAAAAAATTAAACCATACATTGAAAAAATTACCAGGCACTATCAGAATGGATTCAGAGATGGAAGATCCGTAATTGACAATATATTTGTACCGAAAATAATAAATGAGAAAATATGGGAATATTATCAGTGTCCAATATTCATTTATTGATTTTCAAAAGACACATAACTCTAAACAGACACGTTATGAAAATGTACAGAAAAATTTAAAATTCCTAAAAATTAATAAAAATGTGTAAAACGTGTGCTAAAGACAAGATGTGCTGTTAGAATAGAAGAAACGCTGTCATCCTGCTTTGAAAATAAAACAGGATTGAAACAAAGTGACTCTCTATCACCAATATTATTCAACTTAGCATTACAAAAAGTGATACAAAGTATAAAAATGGTTCCTAGTGGTATGAAGATTGGTAGCCAACAACTGAATGTATTAGCATATGCAGATGACATTGTATTAATTGGAAAAAATAAAATAGAACTAAGACAACTTTTTGCAGAAATAGAAAACATTGCCAGAAAGTTAGGACTAAACTTAAACCAAAGAAAAACTATATATATGATAGTGAAATGGAAAAACAGTTCAAAACAAATGACAATAGGACAATTAACAATAAAAAATTATACATTTGAAAGAGTTGAAAATTTTAAATATCTAGGTGTTATACTCAATGACAATAACAATTATCAAATAGATTTACAAGAAAGAATAAAAAAATGCTAACAAAATGTACTTTATGCTATAAAAATTTTTTTAGAAATAAAAATATATCTAAACAACTAAAATTAAGACCAAAGAATGCAATACTAAACAAAACTTTTAACATATGCATCAGAAACCTGGATACTAACAAAAATAAATAGAAAGCAAATAAACATTTTTGAAAGGAAAGTGTATAGAAGAATTTTAGGCCCAGTATATGACAAAGAAAATGAAAATTGGAGAATATTAACCAATAAAGATATTCATGCAATGGTTGAAAACCCACTATAACAGAGACAATAAGGTTATAGAGATTACGTTGGTTTGGGTATGTACAGAGAATGGAAGAAAACAGAATCCCCAAAAAAGTATTATATATGAATTTGGAAACAATGAGGCTGAGAGGCAGACCAAGAAATAGATAGCAAGGTGAAGTGAGGGAGGATGGAAGACTAGATGGTGAAAAAGTCTGGAAGGAAAGGGTAGATAACAGAGAGGAAAGGAAGAAGCTCCTGAGAACAGCAAGGAATCATCGCATTCTGCACGTCAATGGAATGAAATGAATGAATGAATGATGTGGATAATCACCTGAAATTATTTTAATCAACAATTTTTTCAATCTACTAGAACTGTAAAACAGCAAGACAGCAATTCTTAGCATACTGCAGTTTCCTGTCTCCTACCAAAGTGAGGTTTGCAGTTGCACGAAACTTAAGCCCATAGTAGAGATCTTCACTTACAGCACAACACTATGCATAACAGCATTACATATAAAATGAAACTATTAAACTACAAAAACATGCATTACTTAGATTTGGGTACAACTAGAGATAACAAAATCATTACAATAGAGCAACAGAGAGCGATACAGTAATACCTAACACATCAAACAATCCCACAAAACAAAAACAAAAAAGAGCTGTCATCAGGTATATGTACAATAGAATACAGTAAATACAGTTGGACTCCATCTAGTCCTCAAGTGAAAGGGTACTGAAACACGTATTCTGTTGGGCAAAGTACATGAATCTAATATGAAACTCTGAACCAGCTTTACCAGTCACTTCCAACTCAGTATGTGGTTCCCTACAATTTTACTTGATGGCAGAATGAGCGCCTGTCTACCAAACATGTTTTAAAAATCCATGTATTTTTAAACAATGAACTAAGAAAGAAGCCCAAAAATTAAATGGTTCTGTATGTGACACATAGTCAATACTGTACAGAATTATATATTTTATCTACCAGAGTTGCACAACAGCATGTCTCAGACCAAGATTAACCTACTAACCGCCTTTTTTAAATGACAATAGAAGGAAGAACAAAATTACCTGTCAAGTTTCATTTTGAGCAAAGTCATTATTCTTTTGCTATCTTCTGCACTTTTATTTTTTAATCTTATCACATAACATTTATGTTGTACACATGGAAGACACATTGAGACATCACCCAGCAATCGAGGGCCACCTCCATATTTGGAATACAACATATCTGCCTAAAACAAGAAATTTAACAACATAAAATAAAACAATTAATTCTATGCCCATGTCAGAAACAGAAAGAAAGACAAAAAATTTGGGGGGGTTGCTTTTAGAGTATGCTAAATTGTAAAAATAAACTGTATAAACATGAAGCTTGGCAAAGAGATGTCACCAGTAACTATCAGCAGTTAAAAAGTTTCACATTCTATACTGATTAGCAATAAATTAATTTCCTTTATTTCACTAAATCTATTCCATACCTAAATATGTTTGGAATAAAATGTACAGACCTTAACAGAAAATATATTTAATATTATTAACATACTTATGTGTTTTTGTGACCAGTAAACATAATTTCAGTTCCATGTAAAACTGGATTACATAGGGACAAGTTAGAATTAGCTGACGACTATCTCTAAGACCTGCAATGCAACATTTCATTGGAATCCACTGAAGTTTTGGAGACTAAAGATGAAGAATAACAAATACAACATTCCATAATGCACTCATTGTATAGACTTTGTGCAAATAAATACATGTAAGTAACATAAATTACAACCACGCAAACTCTATTTGAATTAGAAGATGTCTTCTGGGAAAGGATGCTACATTTACTGGTAAACAGCTATCAACATTGCAGAGATTTTTGCTGCCTCCTTAATGCTGCACTGCACAGACCCTAAAGTTGAAGGCAGCAGGCTTCTCCAAACCTTGGAGAACTATTATTAACTACCAACACAGCATCATATCTCAGAAGTCTTGTATCTTCGTAACACTACTGTGCGAACCTCAAATCTCAAAGTATTTCAACTACTTTGCTCAAAAATAAATATTAAGTGAAGAAGAGACGTTTCATAAATTCCAAGACCACTTACAGCTACAGCACTGATGCATTTTGTTTGTGGCAAGGAGTTAGGATTCAGCTTCCCATGTGGACAAACAAAAGGACTGTTGTCTATTGGATGGACATCTTCGCCACTTAACCACTTCACTAACCAGTCTGCGCTAATAAACTCATATGGGGCATCTTCTGCAACAGGCAGCATATTGTAGAGCTTTGCCATCTCTTGCTGGCGAGCCTTTCCACTCTCAACAGTCACAGCCTATAAAATCAGATGGTATTTGAAATTAAAAGTTATGGCATAAAATGGGAACAAATTAGTCAGAAATACAAGTGTGTTCACTCATGAATCAAAGGAACAAGTATGTAAATTAAAGCATTTAGAAAATCTAGGAAGTCCACAAGTTAAGAGAGAGAGAACACAATGCACAGCATGTTTATCCACATAGCATAACTCTAATGTTCCTAAGAGTAAAACGGTTAAATGAAATACATAGTTTCCTAAAATTTATTATATTACGAAAATGACTGATAATTGTGATATGCATTTTTTCAAATTCAATACCTTTGTTTCATTCATTTCTTTCACCCAGTCTTCAAATTTCTGGTCCTCAGTCTTCACCAGATCGCTAAGCTGTTCTGGCAAAATCCATTCCACTCCTGTCTTCTCTTCAGTTTCATTTTTCTTCTTGTCAGCACTGTCCTGTTCCTCCGTTTGTGTGGTTTGAGTATACACAAGCATGTATGCATTACTTGACATCAGAAAACCCTTTGGAACACGTGGCTTAGTTTTCTTTTTCCCATCTGCAATTAGAACAATATATCATTCATTCTGACTACCACAGAACAAATAGATATTACTTACTTACTTACTCCATGCAGCAGAATCCTTCTGCAGAAGCATATCAGTTCTCAGCTAGTCAAGAAATTCCCCACATTGTATGGAACCAGAAGGTTCATTACTTCGTTTACAACAGCCCACAACATGTCCCTGTTCTGAGCCACATCAAGCCCATCTATTACCCCCATCCCACTTCCTGAAGATCCATCTTAATATTATCTCCCCATCTATGCCTAGGTCTTCCAAGTGGTCTCTTTCCCTCAGGTTTCCCCATCAAAACCCTGTACACAACTCTCCTCTCTCCCATATGTGCTATATGCCACACCCAACTCATTTTTATCGATTTGCTCAAGCCATTAATATTTGGTGAAGAATACAAATCAGTTAGCTCCTCCTCATGTAGTTTTCTGCACTCCCCTGTTACCTCACCCATCTTGGACCCAAATATTCTCCTAAACACCCTATTCTCAAACACCTTCAGCCTATGTTCCTCCCTCAATGTGAGTGACCAAGTTTCACACCCATACAAAACATCAAGCAAAATTACAGTTCTGAGTTCTGTATATCTTAATCTTTATACTCCTAGACAGCACATTGGAAGGCACAAGATTCTGCACCAAATGATCACAAGCATTCACTGACTTCATTCTGCTCTTAATTTCTTCCTGAATAGAATTTTGATTCCTTAGGGTTGTTCCAAAATATTTGAACTGTTCCACCCTTTCAAAGGAACTATTACCAATCCCTATACTGTGACTCTGTCCTGCATTCTGATCTCAAAACATGACCATGTACACTCACAAAATTTTAGAAATGTCTGAAAAATTGACACTGTTGTAGAGTCCAAATGGTTTACACAATATACGACCATTATGAACTACAGAGCCTCCAATTAATCATGTCCCTGAGCACAGCAGCTGTTGTATGAGCTGCATACAATTCTGTGTGTACCAGAAATTTAGAGTCTGGCTTCCTCTGCAGTTTAACTTACTTTATTTTGTTGAAGAACCTCAAAGTGACAACCTGCAGTGTCTAAGCAAAAATGTGTCTCAACATATAACACAGCTCTCATCTCGTAACACAGCCAATTTCTCTGCATACTGTCTTTCACTTCTTGCAATGAATGCGGACTGTTCACATGCCCTCTATCTCTTAGTGTCTCTCACACATAACAATCACAAAAATTCAAATCTGGAGAGCTAGGAGGCCATCGTCAGTCAAGTACTAGGAGTTTCTCTAAAAAACACGTGCCCCTATAATTTGTTGCCCATTCGCTGCATACCAGACTCCAAATTCAAGGTCATGCAACGAACTTCATGAACTGAATGGGGCTTTCAGAACACCAATATCTGTATACATTCCAACATAAAGTAAACCACACCTCATCTAAGATAAACATGAGTGGCACACAAGCAATCCATTGGCTACTGACTGATTCATGACAGTAACTACAAAAATTTACTTTTGCTTCAGAGTCTATTGAAAAAAGAGGTACATCTCTCATTCTACAATTTCCATTCAAGTTAAAAGTCAAAGGTAAAAGGTAAAGGTAAAGTAGACCCTTATACAGGCACCGAGGCTCTGTACAGGCTGTACGGCCAATAGGGAGTGCAGAGGTATAGCTCTACTCCTTCTTGACCACAGCACTAGAAGGGGGTGAGGGGTGTCACGCCGTGGCTGCTCTTTACCCCCGGGAAAGACCCAGTACCCATTGTAAAGGAGGCTGGGTGGACCCCAGGGCTGGTCTGGACAGGTGCAGAAAATCTCGCCCCCACCGGGATTCGATCCCCGGACCGTCCAGTCTGTAGCCAGTCACTATACCGACTACACTACCCAACCCACAAAATTCAAAGACTTCCAGCATTTTCTTTTTGTCCAGTTTGTCCAGTAATGAAACACTGCTCAAAACTCTATTCTGTATACAAGGTGTGGCAATAAAGAAACCGGATTCATGCTCTAATCCTTTATTGAAAAAAAATCAGACAATCGAAATGTAGTCCCCTCCCCGTTCCCTACACTGCTCCATGCGAATTTTTTACTGTTGGAAGCAGTGCTGCAGGTCATCTTGTGTTATGCTGTTCAAGAGTTGCGTCGCTTTTGCTTTCACTGCATCCACGTACTCGAACCTGGTTCCTTTGAGCGCAGACTTGATTTTCTGGAAGAGACAAAAGTCGTACAGTGCTAAGTCCGGAGAGTACGGTGGATGTTCCATCACTGGAATGTTGTTTTTTGCCAAATACCTCTTCACAGATAGCGCATTGTCATGATGAAGAATCCATGAGGCATTCTTCCACATGTCTGGTCTCCTTCGTCGCACACGTTCACAGAGAGTCTTCAAAACATTTTTATAATAAACCTGATTGACAGTCTGACCTTCAGGCACCCAATCAATGTAGATAATCCCCCGGATATCAACAAAAACAATCATCATTGCTTTGAATTTGGACTTGCTCATGCGCACTTTCTTCTTCCTAGGGGATTGGGGGCTCTTCCAATGCATGAATTGTCACTTAGTCTCTGGATCATATTGAAAAATCCAAGTTTTGTCACACGTAATTACGTTTTGGAAGAAATCAGGATCATTTTCAATGTTTTCAAGAGTGTCAACACAGCAATGCACTCGATGTTCCTTTTGCTCTGGGGTAAGGATTTTTGGCACCACTTTAGCACACACCTTTTTCATGCCCAGATCGTCGTGCAAAATCTGTCTGACACTTTCCTTATTGATGTTGGTAAGTTCAGAAATTGCTCGAATGCTCAGTCGGCGGTCTCCTCGAAAAATTCTAGCGACCTTCTCCACATTCTCTTGAGTTTTCGCAGTGGAAGGACGGCCCGATTTTGGATCGTTCCCGATGTCTTCCCTACCCTCCATGAACTTCTTAAACCACTCGAAAACTTGCGTGCGAAATAGACACTGATCACCATACACTTCTGTCAACAAATTGTAAGTTTCTGTGGCAGATTTTCCAAGTTTTGTGAGGAATTTGACGTTAACACGTTGTTCTACATTAGCACTCAGCATTATTTCGACGCAGCTCAGACACACGATCCGCTTCTAACAATAGTCACGGCCAGACTAACCGATGCGCGTGAATGAACCTTTGTGTGACGGTAGAGGAAATCCACGGGTCAATGCCCTACCCTCCTCTTCGTCATCGACGTGGCCCGAAATGAGTAATAAAAGCAATCCGGTTTCTTTATTGCCACACCTTGTATTGTTCTTTCACATGACAGAAGTACTGAAAATGTACACACTGTTCAACAGAAAACACTTCCAACACACACGCACTGAACACCCGCTCTGTACCAGACACAACACAACAAGACAAGTGCTTCACAAAACAGCACCGATAGGAACAGGAAAGACTCAGACGACTTGCCTGGCTGGTCAATTGGAATTTTCCTATGCTCAGGAGCAAAACTAGTGGGATCTGCTGTATTTCTAAATATAAACGTCACTTTTCCAAAAAAAATTAAAGTAAATTCTGAATTTCTGTGCATGTCCCACACAACATGCACAGGATCATTCACGTTTTTATTTTATTATTCTTGTGTGTTCTCATCATTAGCCCAGAAAATCCATATTCTACTATACTATGAATCTGTAATGAATCACAAACATACACTTAATTTCTCTGTTCATTTCTAAACCAATGGGTTCACTGGCTTTTGAACAGTTTATCACTGCATTCTTGATCCCTGCACTTACAATTTACTACAATGAATTAAGAATGTATGTGCACAAGAGAAATACACAGTATTTCAGGTGCAGTATTTACTACCGTATGAAGTCTCACCACAATCACAATATCTGAGATACTACACTAAAATCTGAAAAAGTAGGATACAGTAAAATAACACTCCTTTGAGATATATCTTTCTCATGCAAATTAATATTTAGATACATGATGTCATGTAGTTTAGTTGATTGATATCAACATTCTGGAAGGATTCTTCTAATCTTAAATTGGAGAAACTTACCAAACTGCACAGCATTACTTCACAGATCATAATTTTAACAAATACCATGACCATCTCATATCTGGCTTGTAATTTATGTTCCTCCCTCCAAGCCAGAGATCACATTTAACACTCTTACAGAGAAACAACTACTACTACCACTACTACTACTACTGCTGCTGCTATTACCTACTACTACTACTGCTGCTATTACCTACTACTACTACTACTACTACTACTACCACCACCACCACCACCACACAAAAAAAAAAAAATTCTATGCCCTGTGACTTACCATCGACATCTTCTTCTGTACCCAACTGCAAATTCTTCCCTTCCATCTTCTCTACAACTTCATCATTAAACTTATACCAGGTACTTGTAGTACTATCACAGATATGGGCTGAAATGTAGAGAATATGAGAATTAGGTGAAAGTTGCAACTATTCAGGTACAATTGTTTTGCTAATGTCTTTGCCACAACAGCACCAAAAGTGAACTTTCAAAACATGTGGCAGCATACATGCTGTCTTTACAGTATGTCAAATAATAAACCAATGTGGGGGTAACAGGGTCACCAGTATCCTCCCCAAAGTGCTCCAAGATTTAAAACTCCTATTCCCATACAGAAAAGGTTAAAATGGACCATAACTGTTCCTTCCCACACCTTTATCAAATTATTACTCACAAACATGCCGTTATTCAGTTACATAGTTTGGTAAGGGTCATAATAATGAATCAAGCAGAATAAATAAATGTTTCTATAAACAAATTACACTTTAATGGGTACTGCAAAACCTACCTACATAATGCCCTGAGTACGCACTATGGCCTCGATGAATTAACACAGCACTAAGCACATAGCACAAGGAACCAGTAGGCTTATTCAGGTACTCAGACATGTCCAGGTTCTCAGGGAACATCAAATAAGAATTCAGCTTCTTTTTGCTGCCTTTCTGCCTGCAACAACACACAGCATATGCAACACAGATGAAGGCTCACATCTTCTTGGATGCCACACCCTGTCTACCGCCAAGTAATTAATGGCACTTTGAAGCAGCATATTATCTTCATCTTCAGGGTCAAGGCATCTGAAATCACTTCTTGAAATGCATAGCAGCACAGTGCCATCACCTTCAGGGAACAGTCCAAGAACTACTCTTGGACTGTTCCCTGAAGATAGGAGCAGTATGTCCCTCGAAACTGTTGGTAACTACAGGTAGTCCTCATTTTACAACCTAGGTGTGTTCCTACAAAAGTGGTAGTACATCAGATAGACATAAATGAAACATGTTGTTCCCATAAAAATTAACAGCATAGGTGTTATGGGAAGTCATACCAATGACAGCATCTTCATATACAGCATACATACACACAAACAATTTGTATAATATTACTGTGTTACTGACACTAATAATAAAGTAATAATGTAGTATCTGTTTTGATCCTTGACCACTGTACTCAAAATCTCTGTCACACACTCCACAGCTAAACTTCTCGAATCAGATCCCTTACAGAGCTCACTTTAACTCCTGACTTAGCACCATCTGTAATTTTTCATCATTACCACAAATTGCGTGTACAGTGCGCTTAACTTTGTCGAGAGCTCATTGCAAGTTAGAAATGCACACCTTTATAAAGCTGCTTTAATGTGTATAATTTCTGTTCACTGGTGAATGCCTTTCAATGTTTTGTATTGGACTTGCACTATGGGATGTAGATTTACGTTTCTCACACATTTGAATAAGAAAAAACCAATTATGTTAAAGAAAGAAACACACACCACAGAAGGTCACTGTACACTGAAGAATGAGTGCACAGTGACTGAGGTAGTTTAAGACTGAGTGCACAGTCTTCCAGTCTCATTCTGCACCGCAAGTTTCACACATGCTTGGCAGTGTCCTGGTGCATAAGCCAGCCAAAGTATGTTAAACCAAAAATAAGGTACATTAATGAAAAAGTTGTGTAGGAAAAAAGTGTAAGACAAACTGATGTAAAATAAGGACCAACTGTATTTACCAGTCCCCATGGTATAACATTCTACAAGACCTGAATTTTCCTACTTATGCCACCCCAGGCACAGGCAGGCAGACTGTAATCCCATATCTCACACTATTACTTCACCCAACACTGCAGTTGGCTGCAAACACTACTGCTCTGCAATTAGAAATTCCTGGGCTCATCTTTCAACATACACATTGCAAGAAACAAAGTACAGGAATAAAAATAATGACCTATCAAATACAAAACGCATGAGTGCAAGGTTTAGCACTGGAGGCAGCACATCAAGCTTAATGCTGCGTGTTGCATCCTGTTTTGACTTGCACACTGTGCAGAGGTAGCGATCAGCACCCTCCAGTTTCTCTTCTTTCAGGAATTCTTCCAAACAATCAGCAAGCGTTTTGTGCCCTGCAATATTCAGTTCCAGTTCATAGAACAATGATGGCTGAGCAGACTCTGTCCCACACTGCTGACACCTGCAAGATAAGACCAAAAAAAAAATAGTCAGTATAGCGACTCGCTACGGACTGGACAGTCTGGGATCGAATCCCGGTGGGGGCGAGATTTTCTGCACCTGTCCAGACCGGCGCTGGGGCCCACCCAGCCTCCTGTACAATGGGTACCAGGTCTCTCCGGGGGTAAAGAGTGGCTGGGACGTGACGCTGACCCCTCACCCCCTTCTAGTGCCATGGTCAAGAAAGAGTAGAGCTATACCTCTACTCCCCCTATGGGCCATACAGACTGAATAGAGCCTCAGTGCCTGTACAAGGGTGCAATTTTTTATGCATCAAGGAGCTCCTGCTGATTTCTCATTGTATGTTGTAACTGGTGTCAGGTTATTCTACACTTCATAATGTTCTGCTGTTATTCTATAAAATAAGTAGTCCTTCATTCCATGCTGTGACTGGTGTTGGATCTTTCCATACAATAACAGCAGGTAGTACTTCATTCTATGAAATAAAAAGTGAAAATGTTGACTGGTCCCTCATTCTATGCTTTAACCAGGCTTCAAGTCATTATTGTATGAATTACCGAAAGTATTGAATGGTTCTTCATTCATACTGTAACTGCAGTCAGCTTGTCATTCTATGCAATAATTACGTTAAAGTGTACAATGAATCCTCATTCTAAGCCTTATGGAATTTAGATCATCATTCTATGAAACAGCCAGCTACAGTGCTGAACGGTCCTCATTTTATACTTGCAATGGGGGATGGTTGTATGGAACAACTGGTGAAAGTGCTGAATGGTCCATCATCATACACTCTACCAACCCATTTTCCCCAATGCATTAAATAACTGTGGGACAAGGTAACAGGGGAGTGAAGAAAACAGCCTAATAAGGAGTTTAATGATCTCTACTCCTTACCAACTATTATTTGGGTGATCAAATCGAGAAGAATGAGATAGGTGGGACAAGAAGTACGTAAGGGGGAGAGGCGAGGTATATATAGGGTTTTGGCGAGGAAACGTGAAGGAGACCACTTGAAAGACCCAGGCAAAGAAAGGAGGATATTAAGATGGATCTTAAGGATGTGGGTTAGATTGATCTGGCTTCAGATAGGGACATGTGTTGGGCACTTGTGAATGCCATAAGGAACCTTCGGGGTCCATAAAACTGGAGGAATTTCTTGACTAGCTGACAGCCTGTTAGATTCTCAAGAAGGACTCTACTCAATGCAGCAAGAAAGTATAAAATAACTACATACTTCCTAACATACTTTATACTTTAACAGCAATATATACACTACTATGAAAATGCAAAATCTTACTCAGTTTAACAGCCAGAAGCCTGAAGTTCATCAAATAATATTTAAAATTTCAGTTTGTACCTTACAGGAAGCAAGGTATCACCAAATGGTTAATACTCTTTAGGGAAAGCATTACTGCTTGTTCTGAGAATCATACAAAACACTGATAAATTGTGTCAGCAAAATGTAGGGGTTCTTACATTGCAGCACATAATATGTGCAGCTATCATTCAGTTTTAGACAGTCAAGTTCACTTAACTGCTCTGGGACTGATTTACTAATTGCATTTTTAATAAAGTTTTGTTGTGTTTGACTGACATATCATTGTATATTTATATATTACCAATTACAAGTCAAAAAGGGAAATTTAAATAAGAACAAAAAAAATTAACCTTTGCAATTCTATCATGATGATCTAACTACACTTACTTTGTGACGTAGGAATATTTCCCACAGAATTGTTCATGAATGATATTTTTCACAAGTGGTGAAGACTGATGAGACAGACGTTCTTCTAGCATAGAAATGAACAGCTTTGAAAACTCCTGGAAATAAGAACATTTAAACCATCTTAATTTTCCAAATATGACAATGAATTCAAACACAACAAATGTAACAATGCTGAAATAAAAGAGGTGTACTATTTAGTTCAACTCAATTAATACACACCAACATAGTATACAATATCTTAGTCATAAAACTTACATTTCAAGGCTCTAAAACATATTCTAGCCTATCAGCCATTTTCAAGGACTTCATGTAAACATATTTTATGGGTGATAGCCAAAACTTTCACAATCTTATGATATTACAGACAATACAAAAAGAGTAAAACATGTACATTAATATTAAAAACTGAATCAAAATAAATTTCAACCTTGTAAAAGTGCGACCAATAAATACAAACAACACAACTGCTATATTGTAAAAACACTCATTTTAACTATCCAGCAGTTGTGTTTGTTTGTTTTCCTTTACTGACCACTTCATTCTGATTACACAATGGGATGACCATACCTATGCTTGTAAAAACGGGTATGCAAATTGCTTACAGTGGATTAATCAGTTATTTATAAAAAGTCACACATTACTACTGTGTCAGCACAATCAATACATAATTCATGTTCCGGATTACTGCATATAGTTTGTTACACACTCATTAAATCAGCTTGAGACCAAGTTCTATGCCAGGCTTTGGTATTAACAGTGTTCAGTGTTTTGACTCTGCTATCAGAAAATTCAAAGTCCAGCCAATAAAACCTTACTTGTGCATCTTGCTGTGTGCCGGTATCAAGTCCAAGTGAAAGAATAAATGCTGCTGGATCTACATAACGCCTTTTGCCAAACTGAAGAAGGGCAAACAATAGCTGCAAGTGCCCAATGCTGGATTCGGGAGCATATTCCTTGCCTTCATTACTTCGAAGTGTGATATTAGCCATCTCCTGTGGATCTTCTGTAGGTGACCATAAATATATAGCATGCCTGCATACAAAGAACAGAACAATACAAGGCCTTCCTCTGGCATTTGAAATTCAGATGTTATGACACTAAAAGACCCATTAAAGGCTGAAAATCTGTCATGCATGTGGGCAGTCAGCTGAGTGGACTACATAAATATGACTAACAGGCCAAAACAAAACAGTAACCAACAGTTGTCAGATAAAATGATGACCTTACAGATGGGAACAAGTATTTTAGTGGAACCTGCTGTGTCCTGGAGATGGTGGTACATGTCCTTGAGAAATGCTAGTGTGTACCTACCAAACAATATGGCATCACAGCCCAGATGAATGTATTCTTAATACCAGTACTCACTGTCCTGAGAACTGCAAATGGCTCACAAAACTTCCAATCTTTACAGGTTACCTACAATTGTTTGACCACTGACACCTAAGGGGTTACAACAATCTAAACATGAGAGTCAGTGAAGGTTACACAGCCATAATGGATGTTCCTCACTGATTCCCATTTAATGTGAACAAGTTTCAGTATTAGCAGTGTTTAAAACTTCAAATTCTGCTACCAAAGACTGAGTTTCCTTTCCGTGTTTTTAGGGAAAGATAAGCTTATATATACAGCCTTCTAACAAATAATTTTACTTACAATCTTATATTCCTGTGCATCAATCTAAGATACTGCTGCACAGCAAATAGCACTGACAGTGTGTGACTGAAATTTACCTAAACTTCAGGTTATGGAACCACAGCTGCAGCAGGCTATTTACATAGCATGTAGCACCAAGATTCTTGAGCCCAACAAACATTCCTGCTTCTCTACGCTCTTCATTAGGGTCGACTACATCCACACCCCAACCATCTTCTGCAGCTGCAGCTGCTTTGGGACCCAACCATTTACTCTCACCTAAACCTGACAAGCATCGGGGGTTGCCTCTGCAGTTCCGCCTGTAAAACATCTTATGCTTAGTAGGCACAGCTTTAACATACATGATGTATACATGGTTCCTGCATGCCACAAGTTATTTACAATATAATTAAGTGCTCAGACCACATGTGTAAGAACCCAGATTTCATATGCAGAAACGTCCAACTCTCCTTTTAACAATGAATAACAACAAGCACTCTCCCTTCTTCATACTAGTTTTGTAACATACAACGAACCTTTACAGACCACTTGCTTTGTATGTGTTCTGCCCAACAGTAACTACTGAACCAACATATCAGTGATTTTGGTATTTTATAATGGATACAAACCCTCCTATGGTTGCTACATACATCATCTGCAACTTGTATTTAAGTTCAAAAGGGAAAGCAAACTTTCCTCATAAGAAAACTGTTTAACCAACCATAATGCTAGCAGTAACAATAACCACTTAACATCTCTTATTAACCAAATAAAGCAGACAAGCAGCACACAATGATTTGACATCCACATGCCTTACAAAAACTACATCACACAGAAGTACCGAATAAAAAGCAGGGCGCACATTATTAACAAATGCACACCAGATACATACAATAATGTTTAAGTACAATAATTTCAAACTGCATAATTGACTTGTGAGTGAAAAGAAAATCCAAAGCTGCTCATTTTTCATCCAATGCCATAATATACACATACCGACATGAATTTGGCGCACAAACAACTATTTTGATCCTATAGGACAATTTCAAATGCTCTTTGGTAACATCCTTCGGTTCAGTAGTGTCTGCCCAAGACCACGCCGCTTTATCCATATCCTCCTTCCGCAAAGTCTTCATAGTTTGCATTTATCAAAGTCCCAATTACTAGAAAAGAAACAATACATTATGCAAATTATGTCAACGCCACTGAACATGGTGTATGATAAACACATATAATCACAAATTTCAGAATATGACCTTTATTTATTTGGAACGTACGCTTAACCCTTTAAAGGAGCGGTTGACACACAGCCCGCTTTAACATATTTATCTCATTATTTCACCCAGCATGTTTGTTTCATATGATCCTCGCACCGCCCATTAATTCCCTAAACAGCATTACCCTGCTGTCACTATAAACGAGACACGATGAGTTCTCCATGAGGTAAGAAATTAATTTTTATAGTAAACGAAATTCAGGCTTAAGAAGCTTCACAGGCTTACTTCAAGAGGACTAAAGTTACATATACACGGCACTGTGACTATTTTTCTACTACGCATCACTAATTGAACGTATATATGAATAAAAAATGTACATTGTAACCATGTTAATTGCTGTCAATACCATACGCGGTTCTTTTTTAAGGCACGCTTCACATGCCGACAGAAGTTCAACATCAGTTCGCCCACAGACACTACAACCGTACCTGTTTACCATGACAAACAGGGTCGCCACGATATACACCGAGTACAAAATTGTCTTTCAGTCCATGGTTAGTAAACTCTACATAGTGTGCAATCAGTGAACATGATTGTACACCACGGATTACGGCAACATTGTAATGGAGTCATGGTGGTGTTATTGCTGGATACTGTTACGTGCGTGGTAATAACAACGCGAAACTATACTCGGCTCCACTGCTGATTACACGTAGTGGACCGAAAACGAAGCAGGTTGACACATGTGATCCGGTGGAAACAAAGGCAACAGACAAGGGCTTGTCACAGGATGACCCACACTAGAGGAAATCTTAGTGGATGATCATTGTGATGATGCATATACACGTTTTATTACAGGACTATGTACTATAAGGTTAAACTCGTAATGCAAAGACACATGATGAAATCACGTTTACTCTGTGACGTACTGCATTTGCTATTCTGCGCCTTTTTATTGTAGAAAATATTGTCTTGCAGTCAGACACCGAGGTAATGCTTAGTGGTGTGCACTCAGAATAGCAGAATTTTAAAACCACAATTCAGCAACTTACGTCCAGAGAAATAGATTACTCAAGCAGGACTACAGTAGGGTTTTCACTTAAAACGAAGAGGCATGTGAAGATAAGAATAGAAATGAATGTTACTTTGTATCTAGTTCATTCTTAATACAAATACAGTCCATGCTGTAGTAATTTGACAGTGTTGGTAGACATTTACTTTACGTTCTGGCAATATTCTACAGTTTGAAGTTTACAGAAAGGAAAGTATTTTTTTAAGATACAGATTTTCATGAATTAACAAAATGAGAACTGGAGAAGGACATGGCAAACGTGTTGAGAGATAGATAATGCACCTAGTGCAATGGTCAAGTGAAGCAGTAAGCCATTACTTTGGGAGACAAGAAGAATGGTCACAGGATGACAACGTAAATGCTAATGGAAATGGCAAAACTGAGTCATTCTTTTCCAGATTCACAGAAATTAAACAAAGGATTCCTGCCCAAATACATATATCATTGAGAATTGACATTTTTGTCAATATATAGCCTTGTAGTCTGAATTCATATAACGGCATTTTTATTACAATAACGTAGCTGTAATTACAAGACAGATTAGCAGATATGAAAATGAAGGATATACCATATTAAGGGATGAAAATTTTTAAAGGGGTCTTGAGGAGAGGAACTTAAAATATGTTCAAACTCATATTTTGAGAAATTCTTTGACAGGCACCTCATCACCACTTCAAGATAATTAGAAAGTGTGATGGAGCTCATGGCTTAGCAACTTTCAGAGCAAAACAAGACACACGTGCCTTGGAGCAATCCTGATTACTTCGTATTTCAAAAGGGTGAAATACTTCAAGCTTCCATAAAACAAACCACAATTTTCAATCACATTTAAAAAGGAACTGTGCTATTATGTTATGCTAAACCAAGGGTCATTTTAAGGTGTGGCATGTGGAGTACTTGGTGGTCTACCACAGTGGTTCTCAAAGTGGGCCATATCCCCCCTCCCCCTATGGGGCCACACCAAGTTTCTAAGGTGCCACAGGAGAATGATGGAAAATTAGGGGAACAAAGTAACTTCACTGCATGAATAAAATATTTCAAATTTACAACTGAATCAAAGGTTCCCTTCTCCCCTGCACCCCCAACAGCACAGAAGGCCAAGTTGTATTTTATTGCTTTTCCCAAATCCTCTCTGGTTGGATCTGGTTTCAGATGGGCAACTTATTTGCTGTCAAAAGTACCTAATCACCTTGACGTAGTGAGGAGATCTTTGCTGATCAATGACCACAATGCAATTGAACATTCAAAAGCCTGCATATGCTCATCATGCCCAAGGGACACACTGAATATAATGCCAATTATTAACAAAATATTTTTATTAATAATGTAAACAATGTGTTGTACCTAAATAAAATATTTAAAAAGAATACAATATTCAAAGTAACAAATATATTCTAATATATAAATCAACATTGTGGAAATAAAGTAACATCTTTTCATAAGTAACAGGGTCTACAAAGGGTGGGGGTGAGACATAAGCAAAAAAGGAAAAGCTTGAGAAGCAAGGTCTTCCCACATGCATAAAGAAAGCTGCTGAAGGGAGTGTTTATCATCCTTTGAGAAAAGTAGTGGTGGCTGTCAAAAATATTAAATCAGCTTCAACATAGTCCCACACATATGGTCCCAAAACCTTCCCTGAGAACTATCATATGATGTACTCAGAAGAAAGAAGGTAACCCACTGTCGAGTCAAACCAGAGTCCACTACCATAGCAACAGTGAATGATTTTAAGAGAAAACATGCATTGTTATGAAGAATTGATGATCAGTGCAAAGTTCCTCTGTACTATTGCTGGTTTAAGCATGCCACACTTCTAGAAAGTGGTAACTAAAAGGTCTGGAGGGAAGTTTCAGACTAACATGAAATGTTTGTATTCAGGACAATGTTTGAAATGGAAGCTTATGTTAATATCAGTGGTTGGTTGTGTTAAAAGTTCCAGCTATTAAAGCCAAGTATAACAACAGCACCACCTCCCAGACAACCACTGTACTCTTCTATGCTGCCAATAAATAAACAAACATTAGCCCACATTCCTTAAACCAAAGGAGTATGAAACCAATGCAAAAACCATTACCTACCATGACATACTCAGCACTGACAGTGGGATTAATGAACACTGACAATGACAGATAACTTCTGTAATGTTTCTAAGCAGTTTCACTTATATTTACACATGAGGTTCAACTGCACCTTTAATGGTATGTGTGTTTATATGTACCTTATTTCGAAATATCTCGTACAATTTATGGCAGCTGCGATACTGCATTCAGTATGGGCTGGACGATCCAGCGTTTGAATCCCAAAAGAGTTGAGAGATGTTTCTCTTCCCCAAAATATGCACTCTCTCTTTTGGACCTACCCAGCTTCCTGTACAAGAGGTAGTGGTGGCTATTTCCCCAAGGGTAAAAGTGGCTGGGACATGAAGCTGACCACTCACCTCCATCTAGGGCCAAGGTAATGAGTGAGTGGCACTGCACTATACCCCTACTCCCCTTGCATGCCGTCACAGCATGGACAGAGGAAACTTTATCTTTTAATTTTACCTCTTCATACAATTCACCAAGAAAATGGTTAAACATAATATTACTTGAGTCCTGATACAACCTAAAAATGATTCATTTACCACTACTGCAAGGGCATACAAAAGCATATTTATTAATAAAAACACAATGTAAATGGAGTAACATATTTGTTGTCTCTTCTGAAAAATGTGGAACAATGGAATAGGCCCCTTTTCTATTAGCTAATTCAATTACTTCCTATTTTTTATGGAATGTAATAACAGTAGAAAATTACACTTCACATAACTTTACATCATGCCGTGTATCAGCAACATAAATAATAACTTTCCATAGAAAAAACAAAACATCATATATATAAAAACAATTATCCCTTTCCAAATCTGCACATTTGTAGCCACCTACAGAAAATTAATCGGTAAGCCTCTTGTAGTGCCGTTTTGCTGTCTGTCCACTGCTCTCATGAGTGAGTGTCTGCAACAACCCCAACAATAATAAAGTGAAGAAATCTCATAAGAACTGCAATACCTGGAGATTCAGTTATGTCACATCATGCATGCTTCAACAATGGCCTTAAAGATGAATATAATACACTGCAACCCCAAAAAGTCCCCCAATGATTGAATGATTAATGCATAAAATTAATTCAACTGCATTGTCTACTTGCAACTGTCATAACAACAAAGAAATGGCAAAGACTTAAAAAAAAAAGTTACATTATGCAGGCTTCACCAGTGGCCTCACAGAATTATGCAATACATCACAACCACAAACTTGTGTCCAAGTGATTGATTAATGTGTTTAACATTTACTCCACTGCACTCGCTATTTGCAACTGTCAGCACATTACAAAAATGACCAAACTTTTTCCAAAACATAAGCTTAACAAGTTCTCCCACTGGTATGACTGTAGTGCACTTCTAAGTTACTGTGGTAAAGCAGCCAATGGAATAAAGGTGCAAGACTTGTACTGCAAACGTCTCAGGTTCAACCCTGTATGTAGCAGCATGCTTGCCTATTTCTTTGAGGCAGTAGACATTTAACAACTATCATGAGCCACATATTTTAATTTGTTTGCTGTATATTTCATGCAATGTAAATAAATGCTGAGGTGGATATTTATTTAAATAATTACTTAATGATATTAATTGAACACTATGTACTGGAATATTACAACCATGTCACTAAATAGAGTACCAAACAAATTTTTCCCTTCATAATGAGCCAACAGCAAACATAATTTTCATGTCCAATGGTATGTGTCTATATTTGGACAAAGTCTTTGGATGAAGGTCTAAAAATCACTGTTCTTTGTATTAAATAACATTCTGAAACACAGTATTTCCACCTGCAATATAACCAATTTTGATATTAACTGCCTCACATATCTCAACAGACTGACACACACATGAGCCTCCAAACAACACACCTTGCATTGTTGCTGCTGTTGGCAATGATAATTCCATATCCTGATGCATACACACTGTTCCAAGAAACAAGCCCTCTTTGAATACATTCAAACAATGTGCTACTTAATAATACTTTAACAGAATATTTTCTGGACCATCCATCAAAATCCCATACACACATCTGAAAACCTTATAATAAAACCAACTGGATGCACTAATTTCTCAAATTTATTTTTGGAATAAAACTCTACATGTTTCAGACAGTTCCCCTGTCCATCATCAGGAGTTTTTTACTGTATACACAGCAATGGTATATGTCAAATATGCCATATACCACTGCTGTGTGTACAGTGAAAAACTCCTGATAGTGGACAGAGGATCTGTCCAAAACATGAAACATAAATTTGAGAAATTAGTATGTCTAGTTGGTTTTATTATAAGAATTTATCATGAGGCACGGTCACCTGAACGTCAAATCTGAATACCTCTACTTGTAAACTGTGATATGGCACCCTCTAAGAGTTCAATGAGTTACAAAATTTAATCTTCCACTTGCTGCAAGATATATTCTCTGTGTCCATTAACTGGTATTCACTGCAATCTGAGGAAGCTAATTTCTCTGCACATTAATATAATGAAGACCAGTTAAATAAGATGTATATTGCACATACCATTAACATCCCTGTATCAAGAAAACTGTATACCCTTGATGTTTGACCCCCGTCAGGCAATCTTGATATTGTTGACAGTTTATCATCTTCTAATGTTGTTATACTCTGCAAAATAATGTGATATTGTGATACAGCTGCAACTATGTTATTGTAACAGTTCCACTAAATTTCTTAATTCAACAGCATGGGTACAATTCTAGTGCAGGCCATGTGGTATTTGTGGAACCAAGCAGTTTTTCCACAAGTACACTGATGTGCCTGTACAAATCATAATATAACATATACAGTGCTGAAGGAACACTGTGGCTCAAATATTTAACGTAGGGGTGCACAAATCCCAGGCACCACTTATGATGGCACCTAATATTTTGAGGTCCTTAGTATGGAAACTGTTTCCCCTGTTGCCTTTCTGACAAACAATATTCTGAAGTAGCTCCCAGAATTTTTGGAGGTTTGTGCAGCCCTGCCTCAACAATTATTTAAGAATACATCAAATCTGAGAAGCTTCAAGTGCAGAAATGTGAAGCTGCTAAAGAAAACAGATGTTGTGCAGTTGTTTTGCAAATATGCCTAAAGGGCTTAAAGAAAAATCAAACGGTCCTGCCAGCCAGATACACGTAACAGACGACAAGCCTTCTGTGTTTTGACACAGTATAACATTGTGGGTTGACACCAACATCTACCTTCTCTACCCTACATCAGCATCTATCTTCATGTTATTGTCACCTTGCAAATGACAGCAGCATGTTTCTCTGAACACCATCGTCAAGCCACATTATTCTAATGTCAAAACTCAAAAGACCATCAGGTGATCTATACCCAATATAGACCTGTGTTTATATAACTAACTTTGTTCATGCAAATATTCTAACAAAGGAATCTGATCAACTGAAACCCTCTGAGTACAGCTCCAGTTTTGAGGCATGGCAATGGACCCTCCTCTCGACTTACTGATTGAAACATCAGCGGTGAACAGTCAAATGTCTCTCCATAATACACAATTTTACTTTCCACGTTCTTCATTGTTACTTCACAAGTTTCATGAATGGAGGTGCCCTTACATATCTATCTGCCTGGAACGAATGATAAAGACCATAAAACATTGCAGTCAGGACAGTCCATACAGTGGTGAGAAGAAAAAATTCTAATGCCCCTACTAGACATGGAACTCCTGAAATCTGGCCTACAACTGCTAAGCCTACAGGGGCTATGACCTTCTGGCACATGAATCAAAATAAAGTTACCTACATTCAGTACTTCCCCTGATGGCATTGTTTCAACATATTCTTCACCAGCTTTAAATTTCAATTCAGTGGTTCGAAGTAATGTTGAAGTTTTAATGGTCCAAGTGTCATCTTCACAAGAAATCTCGACTACAGGCGTGGATGCAGCCATCATTTTCCGAGCCACATAAGGAACACCTGTAAAGTTGTACACGTCAGGTTAGTTACATGATATAAACCTTGTGTCCAGTGTGTAACAGGTCAAAATTCAGAGTTCAAAGCTCCCAACAGCCCTGTAATGAAGAAAGTTATTACTGAACATTCAAATTTTCTAGGAGATGACTATCTGTCTATTGGTAAATTGTTCCTGACATTCCGGGGGAAATTCCTGCCTCATCTTCAGTCTGGGCATTGCCAAAGATGAGGCAGCAAGTTCCTGGGTAGTTACAAAAAACTGAATATTGTGCATTATGTAAAACTCGTTCACATGGATCCAGCGCCAAGCTTTATTTATTTATCTATTTATTTATTTTTATAGTCCATCCAGTCACATGTTACACCAGACACATCAAGAGCCACTACACACTACATACATTTCATCAAGTATTACATTTATAAACCAAGCAACACAGAAAAGAAAAAACCAAAACCTCTAATACATCACATTAAAACAAATATATATGATTTAAATATCAGCAACTTCTTTGACAAAAGTATTCAGATACTAAGATAATAAAAGCAGGCATAGTAATAAATAACTGATAATAATATTCAGTAGGACATATATTCATACACAGAATAAAAAATGTGTTGCAGTATGAAATATTTCAACTTCTTTTAAATTCCTGCATCATTTCTAGTTTCTTTAATTTATTTGGTAATCTAGTTTATAATTTGATACCCAGATTTGCATCACTATTTCTAAGAAGAGTAGTTCTGCGGAACTGGACAAGAAGATCTGATTTATGGCATGCACAAAGGTCATGGATTTCTTCATTCAGTTTCATCATCTCAACATTTAATTTGATATAACATATAACTTCACTGATATGCAGACATGGCACTGGGAGTATATTACGATCTCTAAAAAGATTCCTACATGAAACATTTTGGCCCACACTACTAATTATTCTTATAACTTTTATTTGTAATTTACAAATCATTTTGCTATCACGATCACCACCACATGAAAATATGCAAAGTACATGCTTCTTAAGATGTGTGGACTTGTTACACACTTCAGAAAATTTATCATATAATAGCTTGTATTTAATTTTGAGCTTAAATATTTACTATGACTATTCCATTTCATATTTTGATTAATATATATATATATATATATATACCTGAAAATTTTCTTTCCATTTTGCATTGAACATCTCTACCTTCAAACATAATATGTGTTGACACAGATCTTTTAATCTGCAAAGTGTGGAAGGACATTGCCATCATCTTTTCAGTATTACCTACAAGATTATTAAAGTAAATCATACCTGTAATTTGGGCATAGCATTATTTATATTATATTGAAGATTGGTCATATTTTCCCCTGATACTAAAATGTTGTGTCATCCACAAACAACACTCTTTTCGGGCTCGTAATGTTTAGAGGTAAGTCATTTATGTACAATAAAAAGAACAATGGGCCCAAAACTAATCCCTGCAAGACACCATGTTCAAGTTCCCTTATAGTTGAAACATATGTCCCTGTTTTAATATTATCTATTTCCACACACACCATGATACAGTGTTATTCACTTGGAGAAGCAATGAAGAAATAATTATACTCGTGAATGATAAAACCAAAGCTTGCTAGGTACATGCATTGGTAAACATATAGCAAAGTTTGCAGGGCAGACTTACAGACTGCCTGGTTAGTACCATCCCATCTGGATGTGTCTTCATGTTAATGGAAACCACTTTCTGTAAGCCAAAACTCTACATCTACTGAGGTCTGTACTTATCAAGTTTTGTGATTTATAATTATTAATTTGGGCACCTATCCAAGTGAACTACCTGACAGTTTTCAACCACTGGAATCTGAACCTAAAAACTTTTTCAGATAGATACATCAAAAGTTACTGCCATTTTGATTCCATTACTCACCAATTGCTTTGAAGTAGCCATCCAAGTTTTCATTCTTCTCTAGCTGATACTTTCCAGTTATTTGAGCCATCTTCAGTTACAGATGCTAATCATATCTGAAATAAACATTCTTTAACAATGCCGCTTGAAAAGGAGGCATTACACAGAACTAGATAGGACACAATAATATGAATGATGAACACAGAAGAATTTGGAAGAAGGCAGTGACGTCTAATTGGAAAAAAAAAAAAAAAAAAAAAAAAAAAAAAAAAATAAAAAAAAAAAAAAAAAAAA
>Ga0123355_10001108_pt1 | contig 37243 bp, 33 predicted proteins | sample TergutEmb28metaG_3_FD_89872 | JGI IMG/M metagenome (GOLD analysis project Ga0123355, IMG submission 89872) | Embiratermes neotenicus P1 segment gut microbial communities from Petit-Saut dam, French Guiana - Emb289 P1 | ecosystem: Host-associated > Arthropoda: Insects > Digestive system > Gut ...
ACGAAGGAAGTACGGTTCGAGGCCACTAAGCGAAGCGAGGTTTACAGTTGGATCGAACGTTTGCTGTGTCAGCAAGAATACATGCTCCAAGGACGCAGGGCCCGGGGTCTGCTGCGGCGCTACATCCGGAAAATGACGGGGCTCAGTCGGGCGCAAGTGACTCGTCTGGTCGCACGTTATATGGCCTCTGGGCAAGTGCGCATGCAAAACAGCCGCCGCCACCGCTTCCCGCAGCGCTACACCCGGGCCGATATCGAGTTGCTAGCGCAGGTCGATGAGGCGCACCAGGGGTTGAGCTGCCCGGCCGAATTCCGCGAATACGGCCAGCGCGAGTTTGAACGCTGGCCGCGATTTCCAACGGTCACCTCTACAACCTTCGGCGCCACTCCCACTATCGGCAACGACGGCGGATTTATCAGAAGATACGACCCAGCCTTGTGCCCATCGGCGAGCGCCGTCGGCCCCAGTTTTTGCAAAGCGACGCGCAGTCCTATCTGAGAGCTGTTTCTAATGTGATTCCCATGAGTGAGTTTTGACCCCCCCGGCCAACCGCGGGAGCAGCGCGCAGGGTGCAGGGTCACTCCTATGACTACCTCGGTTGAATCACTCCTCCGATCCTTCCTACCATTGCTACTAACTTAGATCTGTTTGGCACCATACGGCTGTGTGCGCGCAATCACAATCGAGTCGCTGCCATTTCTTTCTGATGAACGCAAACGCGAGCCTGTGGCTCGCTTGTGGTGGTTGTTCGGTTGTTCCTCCGTGCCTCCCACACAACGTCGGGGCCGCCGGCAGTGACGTACATTGTAACTGTCACTGCGACTTTAGGCATTCTGAACCGCAACACTGCGGTCGCTGTGCAATAGATGATGGCATATGGAATGGAATCATTGGTCTTGGAGCTGATCCTTCCGTCTCAGTGACGGAATCCGCTTCTATCCTGCCATGCTCTGCAGGTCGTGCTGATCCGAACCTCCGCGAAGATGGTACGGTGTTGCATGTTCTCGATCTTGGAGCACTAAACTCATGACAAAGTGGACAATCCCCATTTTCGTTCTTATCTGCAACACGGCCTTCGGACAACATATTCGTGCAACGGACCTCGATACCTGCACAGTGAATACCGTTGCCTATGTTGGCGGACCATGCGCAAGCGTCTGGGGTGGTGGGGACGTTGGGGCGCAAATCATTGCGGCGTATGCTGCCTGTCCCGCAGCAGGTGCCATTGGCAAAGGCTGTGAAATTCATGTGATGCCCGGCTATTACAAGTACACAACAGCTATTGTACTCAACAACACAACCAGCAAGTCGGTCACGCTGATTTGTCCGCGCGGAGCGGGAACTATAGGTCCCGGACAATTTGGGCTTGTCACTTTGAACTACACTCCAACTACGGGCACTGCGATAACGTTTGTCAACGGAGCCGCTGGGGGCGGAATTGATGGCTGTATTCTAACTGGCCGAGCCTCGGGCACTACCACCGGATTGGCTTTCAGTGGTGCTGTTTATAGTGCTCGCTTCACGGATATAGATATTTCCGGTTTTAACACAGGTCTCATGTGGAGCGCGGGGCCAACAACAGTCGACTTCCTGAATCCTTACATTCACGACAATACTACTAATCTCTCTTTATCTGGGGGTGAAAGTGTAGTCTTCTGGGGCGGCTCCATCTATATGAAGCCGAACACCTGGTCAGCCTCTTGCATCTCAATTAGCGGTGTTCCATTAACCTCGATCAGTTTTGTTGGCGGTTCCATTGATCAATGCGGTGTAACTATTTCCTACACGGGCACGTTTGCCACGTCGATTTCCTTTCAGCGGGAACACTTTGAAACTCCGAACGGCTCTCGTGGAGCGGGCGACTGGATAACAGTCACTGGCACTGGAAGCGACGGCAAAGTTTCACTTGTGGACTGCGAACTTGTGGATGGCTATGCAACTACCGCCACCGAAGCATTTCGAGTCTTCAATCAAACCCATTTTCAGATGTTTGGCGGATGGTATCAGTCCAATGTTTCGAGGGTTTCTCAACTCATTAACGCCGATAACTCGGCCGACATTGAGATATACGGACCATATATCCACAGGAACTTCATCAACAGCGTCAATACCGGTTTTACCGGACCAGCGGCAGTATTTGTTCCTGGCAGTGGTAACGGCACGTCTGCCTTAAGTGGCAATTTGGTGTTTGGGTGCAGTCCAAGTGCCCCGGGATGCTTTGCATTTCAGCCAAGAAAGGGCGCGGTAATTTCAGGAGTTATTGGCAATCTGGTGAATATGTCCAATACGCAAACGGCTGTGATCCAGGCAATAGACACCAGTGGGGATCTCGGAGTGTTAGGTACGGTCGCAGGTGCATCATTTACGGCCAGCGGAAGCGCAGCCACTCTTTCAGGAACTGGGGCTTGTGCATCTCGTGACTCGCAATCAGGAGGAGCAACGGCAGGACAAGTTCAATGCACTGGAACAACGGGACCCTCCACGCTGACGATTACCACAGGCTCGACTGCTCCGCATGGCTGGAGTTGTTGGGCGAGTGACATTACGCATACTTCTGCCGGGTCGCAATCGACGGCAAGTGCTAGGGCGCCCGTTATAAGTTTCACGAGCGTGACGGCGAATGATGTCCTGACATTTGGTTGTTTAGCATACTGAGAATGCCGTCCAATCTTCCCTCCAATCCGTTATCGACGACGGCACTCCTACGTGCGTCGTTTTCCGTCTCATGAGCCCTTTGTCAGACAACCCGCTCAAAACATGGATCGATCTTAAGCATGGAGCAACGGGACAATAACTGTACTGCGGAGAGCGTATTTGCCCATCAGGAAACGGGGCGAAAATCGTTTGGTGAGAAGCTCGCTTTGCCACGGGTTAGCGTTTGTTTTGGCAAGCCTTCAAACGTCATTCTGAACTGTGCGTCCAGCCCGCGCCGACGTTGTAATGCGCTAGGGTTCCTTCAGAATCGCGGTTCGCACTTTGCTTGAATGTTCGCTCGCGCCGTTCTGGCCATAAATCACATTTCTCTCTTCTGCTAGCGCCCGATCATAGGCATCTTCAGGTTCATAGAGGACCACATGGCTACCTCGCGTTGAAAAAGAGAACGGAATACAGAGCAGTTTCTTCAGGCGCTCGCGCAGTGCCTGGCGTCGCTCTGGAGGAACGAAGAACACCATGAATCCGCCTCCGCCCGCACCTAGCAACTTTCCACCAAGTGCTCCCGCACTCAGGCCGGCTTCATAAATCTCGTCGAGCATAGCGTTACTGATTTTGTTCGTGAGCGTTCTCTTGAGCCTCCAGCTTTCATCGAGAAGGCGTCCGAAATCTGCGAGTGGACGATTAGGATTTGTGACTACGGCTTCTGCTTCATCGACCAAGCACATCATCGTGCGCAGTTCCCGAGTTTTTTGCGGAGTCAATCTGAGCTGTTCTTGCGCGATTTCTGAAGCAATGCGTGAGAAACCCGTGAAGTACAAAGCCAAGTGTCCCTGTAGCTCAGCCAAACGCTCGGGAGACGTCAATATTGGCTTGACTTCCACGGATCCGTCACGGCCGAAATTGATTCGGTTCAAGCCGCCGTACGCGGCGCTGACCTGATCCTGCGCTCCCACGGCTTCTTTCAATAGTTCCTGCTCGACTTTGATCGCTTCCATTGCCAGAGAGTGCTTGTCGCGCATTTGATTCCTCAGAGCATAGAGCCCGAGGAGAAGACCAACTGTAAATGCAGAGCTCGTACCTAATCCGGTTCTGGCGGGCAAATCTGCAATGTGGTGAATCTCAATTCCTTCGCCAATCCCGAGGTATTCCAGACATCCCCGCACGGCGGGATGTTCGATGGAACTATTCGCACCGACATTTTCAACTCTTGTGTAAGAAACACGACTGTGATACTCAAAAAAGGGCGGCAACCACCTGCACGTGATGAAACAAGATTTGTCGATGGTGGTTGAGAGGACTGATCCCCCATGTTCGCGATACCACACGGGATAGTCAGTGCCTCCGCCCAAAAAAGAAACTCGCAGAGGTGTGCTTGTGATTATCATCTTTGCAGTCCTTCCATGAAATCAAAGCAAAGTGCTGCAGCTGTAGCAGAAACTGCGATTAAGACCTGGCGGCCGGTTGGAAAACACCTCCGCGAAGATGATGAGGCTGCCACTTCGTGATTCTATGGCTCGCATCGAGCAGAGAAGATGCAACCACGTCCGCACTGCTGTTGGTCGATCTCTTGTCCGCAATCACGCGCACGGTACGACAACCGGCTCTTCGGCCGGCTTCAATGTCTTTTTCCGAGTCGCCGATCATCCAGGAAGACGCCAAATCAATACTATGTGCCCGGGCTGCCTCGAAGAGCATTCCGGGTTCAGGCTTCCGACATCCACATGGGGGCTCCAGTTCATGAGGGCAGTAGTAAACTCCGTCGATTCTAGCTCCCTCCTGAGCCAGATACTCGCAGAGCCGCCTATGAAGTGATTCCAACTCCGCTCTTTTAATGAGTCCCTTTGCAATGCTGCGCTGATTCGTCACGATAAAAACTTGAAAACCCAGACGGTTCAATTGGGCCACCGCCTCAGGGACACCAGGTAGAATCTTCATCTCTTCCCAACGTGTCACATATTCATCTTCCTTGGGCGCCTTTTGATTGATCACACCGTCACGATCGAGGAACACGGCCTTAATCATGAAATATTTCTTCCTCCACTAACTCTGAGATGATGTGTCCCACTAGGATATGACACTCTTGAATGCGAGGAGTCTCAGCCGCCGGTACACAAATACACTGCTCCACTACGTCGGCCAACTTGCTCTTCTTTGGGCCCGTCATACCAATGGTTCGCAATCCGAGTTTTTGTGCCGTGGTCATTGCCCGAAGAACGTTGGCTGATGTGCCACTGGTAGTGATGCCGATGGCGACATCTCCGCGCTGAGCCAAAGCTTCAAGTTGTCGAGAGAACACCAGTTCAAAACCGTAGTCGTTTCCGATCGCGGTAAGGCATGAGGCATTCACGGAGAGGGCCAATGCTGGCAATGCCGGACGATCAAAGGCGAAGCGGCCCACAAACTCCGCAGCGATATGCTGTGCGTCGGCGGCGCTTCCGCCGTTGCCAAAGAGGAGCGCCTTGTTTCCCGCCCGGAACGCCTTTATTAGAGTTTCAGTCACGCAGCTGATGACCGCGATGACTTCCTCGTTTTCTAGCAGCCGCTGTTTGGCTGCTAGCGAAGACTCAATTGACTTTTTGACCCTGCTCTCGAATGGTCCCATCAGACTGCCCTTGATTAAGAAATCTCCTTGCCTTGGCCGACAGTAGAGCTGCGTACTTGGCCTCCACTGGCAGGTGTACTGGAGCCACCCAACAACTGCTGAGCCAGCGAATAATCTGCCGGCGTGCCAATATCGATGAAGACACCGCGCTGTCTCACCGCAAACACTCCATCATCGAGGAGTTTCGGAAAAAAATCCTTTTCGAGACTTACTTGTCCTGCAGGGATCCGCCTCAGCACGGAGGAATTGAAAACGTATACACCGGCGTTAATAACACCAGGAGAATGATCACCGGTCTTCTCACAGAATTCAACGATGCGGTCATCGGAATCGATTCGAACGGTTCCATAGCGTCCTGCATCCTCAACCCGGACAACTGCAAGGGTCGCCGCTGCACGATAACTGTGATGTTGCTGAAGCAACTCATGGTAACTGATTTCGAGGTAGGAATCGCCGTTCATCACGAAGAAATCATCAATCCCTTGCAAATAAGCCTGAGCAAACTTGACCGCCCCTCCGGTACCGAGTGCACTCGGGTCTCTGGAATACTCGATCGCGACCCCGAAATTGCGGCCATCGCCAAAGTGCTGTTCGATATGCTCGGCGAGGTAACCCGTGCACAGGACCAAGTTTCTTATACCTTGGCTCGCCAATTGCTCTACCAGCAGCTCTAGAAACGGTCGACTTCCGACATTTGCCAAAGCTTTCGGAGCAGACGGCACGAGAGCCCGTAACCGCGTTCCGAGCCCTCCAACTAGGAGAACGGCCTTTGTATTACTGTGTTTCACTTGATGGCTTCCGGCGTCGGAAGGTCAAAATCTCCTAGTGACTCGTTGAGTCGCAGCCTACACCAAATGCCCGATTTGGCAAATGTGACTGCACTGAAATTGTAAACCATGCAATATCGGATTGCCCTGGACCATCCGGTTCTTCGAAAGTAGTGAACGACGCTCTGGAATTCGAAATTCCCCTTTCCGTAGAAACCACAACAGCGAAACCTACCGCCAGAACGGACAGCCCCAAGGAGATTATCCCTCCGTGGTGATGCAGTTTCATGGGGAAAGCGGGGATTCGAGACGCGTGCCCAGTTCAGGGCTAGTGAAGATTATGCAGCAGACGACTCAAGACCCGGTGTAGAGCTGAAAGGGCGCCCAGTAAAATGGCTTACGGTAGGAGGAACTGGATCGCAGGAGCGTGAGCTTGGCGTCCCGAAGAGCGGTCTCGGGAGCCTTTCCTTTTTCCAACTCCAGGTAGAGTTCGTCCATGAATTGGGGCGTGGAGACGTCACTGACCTCCCACAGAGCACCAATCACATTGTGTGCCCCGGCTCGGAGAAATGCCCACGAAAGGCCTACGAGACCTTCGCCAGAATATGCGCGTGATCCTGCGCCGAAGCATGTGGAAATCGTGACTAGCTCTGCTCGAACCGGATGATGAATAATGTCGCGGGCATACAACTTGAAGGAATCTTCCTGGGCATTCGAGCGTGACAGCACGATCGCAGAATCCAGAGGACTCACCCGGTTCGCGGTGCCGTGTGCGACGAAATGGATGTAGGAATACTGCTCGGGCTTACTGGCAAGGTACGCGGCCGGCGTTGCCTGCTCGCGGGTGAGTACTTCTTGCCGGTTCGGTTGGAAGTGCTTTTCGATGCTCTCGAATTCGGCCGGTGCCTCTTGCAGTTCGGGGTAGTCGCCGTTCGGCGCTACCGCATTGCCCAGGAGAAGCAGTTTATCGGCATGTTTTTGAGCTGTGCGTGAAGCGAGCAGGTGTAAGGAACTGGCATCGGCGGTCGTGACGTCTTCGATCCAATAATGAGGTGCGGAGCCCGCAACTAATAAGGTCTCGAAGTTCAATGTGTTCAGGCTGCCATCGGGGATGATGAAGACTTTGGCGTTCCGCGGCAGAAGATTGGCGGCCGGCTCAACCAGCGTGTGATAGAGGGCGAGCCCGTCGTCAGTTGTTCGTTGTAGAAATTCCTGTTGCTCCGCGAGAGCTTTTCGATAGCGCTGTGCGACAGGTTCAATTTCGGATTTCGGCGGCAGAGTGAATATTGCCGTTTTCAGCGGCGTGATGGCCCACAAGTAGGACTGCTTCTCGCCAAGCCAATAAAAGAGGATGGTCCCGCCTACTTTGCGAGCGGTAGCCTGAGCGTTGGGAGTGTCCGGCTCGAAAGTGGTGTCTTTCTGGAGTAGTCCCAATCCCTCAGCTAGAGCGCGGCCGCGCTGGTATTCGGCAATTTGCAATGCCTCATACGTCTTTCCTTTGTCGACTAGGAAGTGGATGTAATCGTCATAAATGCCTGCCGCGTTGGCCGGAAACGGCAGTGAAGTGTCTTCATGCAGAGCATAGCGAGCGCCCTCGAAGGTGCTGAGCGCGGCACGATATTCACGCTCGGCGGCATCCGCATGGTTTTCATCCTGGTAGAGCTGTGCGAGAGAGTGCTCGGATTCCCACTTCAGAAAGATATGGCTCTTCGGATCCTGTTCGATCTCACGATAGATCTTCTCGGCTTGCTCGTTATCGTGTGTGCGCGCAGCCACGTGCCCTTTGATCAGCAGCGGATAGAGCAGGTCGAGGCGGTTGCCGTCTTTGGGAACGAGGGCGATGGTTTTGTCAGCGTAGTCGCGCGCTTGGTCGAGTTTGCCGATGCGCTCGGAGACAGTGGCAAGGGAGACAAGAGCATCGATGACATCTTGCTTATTGGTTTGTTGCGCTAGGTCGAGAGCTCGCTTATAGGACAGTTCGGCCTTATTGGAGTCGCCGGAATCGAGGTAGATATAACCACTATTTGTAAGCCAGGTTACTTCATCGGTGGTAGCTCCGATCTTGTGAGCACGGCTCCCGGCTTCTAAAAGCTGAGCTAGAGCTTTGTCTTTTTCTCCTAGCTTGTAGGATGCCCAACCTTCATTGCCTAATGCGGTCTGAGCTATCCGTTCGGCGCTGATGGTCACGGCCAGCTTGTAGGCAGCGTTGGACCAGTCCATCGTCTCGTCGTAGTGCTCTTGCTGCAGAGCCGACCAGCCGAGATCGAGTAGGGCGCTAGCCTCCCTGAATGAGTCTCTCTGGTCGCGAGCAGCGGTCAAAGCAGACTCGAAGAGACCATGCGCTGCCTCGAATCTGCCCCGACTCATCTCCATGAAACCACGTTCGAGCGTTACACCGGTGCAATCCGAGGACTTAGAGGTGCCGCACAATTGCTCGGCTTCTTGGAGCTTCAGCTCCGCTTCTTGAAACCGATGTAGGGCTGTGTACGCAGCCCCCTCAATCCTAGCCTTCCTAATCGCCAGGTCGCGTGGCGGCTCCGTCTTCTCGGCGGCGATGAGAGGGAGTATTCGATGACTCATCCCCCGCCATGTGAGTGCCTCTGCCTCGAGAAGCAAGAACTTCCAAGCCCACTCCGACCCGCGATCGTGGAATCGTGTGTAACCTGCAGCCGCCTCTTGTTCAGCCTGCGCCACTTGACCGGTGTTGAAGGTATGCAAGGCATGGTCAAAAGTGGATTGGGGATCGCTCAGGCGGTCACACCTAGTTGAAAACGCGATGACAACTATTACCGAGACCCATGAAAGAATAGTCCCGGCACGTCCTTCGCGATGTCTTCTCTCTGAGCGGCACAAACGAACGACTAGCCACCGACGCCTTTTCCGTTTACATTGGCGGTGGCCACGCGCGCGCTCCCGTCTGCCAGGCAGCCCATCTCCAGGCGGATCATGGTAAGGTGATAGGCATTGTGTTTCACCGTCAACTCGGCTAGAAAGACATTTCCGAAGTCCGGAATATGAATCACGTGACCGAACGTCTGCGCCGGCGGGGGGATTTGGATCGATTTCCCGTCCGCACCTTTCACGCTGATGTCTTTGATCTCGACATGTTCTACCAGTGAACACGTGATCCCGCCCCAGTTGTCGTCTTTCTTTGCTTTCTGCGCTTGCGTCTGGATATCCGCGTAGTCGACAGTGAAGCCATAATACTTCATCCCCAGCGACGCGTCAGTATCCCTCAGGCGCATATTCTCGCGTTCTTCGGCGGAGAGGCCCCCAATCTTTTCTTTCAGCCGATGCCACTGGGCCTCAACCGCGTTCATCAGCCCGGTTCCCTTGTTCACGGGGAGCGCGTCTTTGCCCTCAGAGCGTAGGCCTGCGAGATCGAGCTTCAGATAGGGCTCCGCACGGTGGCGGGCGATCCGGAGATTCTCGAAATGCGTGCCGAGAAAAGTAACGTGCGGGCAGTATTCGTCAGGAATATGCGTGGTAGAGATTTGGGCTACGACCCGATCCGCGGTCACTACGTTCAGAACGTTCAGGTCTTCGACGACCGAAGTCGCGAGCGTTACCGATGCGCCCTCGTGCTTGTCGCTCTGATGTCCGGAAACCTGCGTGTGCGCTGCCGCGTAGGAGAAAATTCCTTCGAGACGGAAGTTCTTCGCGTGTTGAGAAAAATAATGTCGCTGGGCCCGCTCTTCGGCCGGCAGATCGGCGAGTTTACCCGCCAACTTCACGAAGGCCTGCTTCTTGATCTGCTCCTCGAATGGTAGCTTCAGTTTGCCGGAAAGGGCATGAGCTTCCGCATGGAAATAGTGCGAAGTAGCGTTGGTTGCCATCGACTGTGCTCCGTGGGTTTGCTGGCTATTGGATTTGCAAATCAATCGGATGCCGGCTGAGTTCTTTGCTCTCGCCAGCAGCGTTGATTCCGTGCACCACCAGCGTGTAGGTGCCGGGCACGCGGTTGCGTCCCGGAATATAAATCTGCCGGTCTTCGCCGGCAGGCGCTGCAGAGATCGGCCCCGACCACTCCAAGTTTCCCGCCGGATTATACAGGTCCACGAAGTACGACGCGAATCCTTCCTGAGGAGGAAAGTTGACCAGCAACCCGAAGCCCTCGCCTGGATGCGCTTTCAGGATCGTCGTCTCGGCGCCCCGTGTACTGACGTTGACTGACGCCCAAGGACCGACCTGGGGTTCGTTGGCCGCCCGCATCAGCTTCGGATAAGTCACGAAATTCTGATAGCCGATGAGCGCCAACAGTAAGGCGAGCAGCGGCACGGCCAACGCCGGACGAAACCATGCGAACCATCCCGGATTAGGTGCAGCTCGCACTGGCTCCTTCACCGGAGTCTGGAGGGCTGGTTCCGCGAGTATCCCCTTGCTTTGTTCCACGAACATGGCTGCGGCGCGCACGTCGAGAGCGCAATCCTGACAGTCGAAGAGGTGTTCCTCGAACTGATCCCGGAGTTCGGGATCGAGCTCATCCAGCAGATACTTCTCCGTGGCTTTTTGTCGGACCGCCTCTTCATGGTCCATGGTCGATCCCCCTCACAAAACATAGTGAGTTGCGGTGCACAATCGTTTCAGCGCTTTACGGCGGCCACCGCTCCCGGTGGTCTTGACGCAACATTCTTCAAATACAACGACTTAAAGGCCTGTTTTGCCCGATAAAGCAACACCCGGAGGTATTCGCGGTCGACCCCGAAGTCGCTGCAAACTTGATCCTTGTCCCGTTCCTCCAGGAAAACCTCGCGCAGCAGCCTGCGATCTCTCTCCGGCATCTCCTCCAGGATCTCGCGAATCTTCTCCGTCATTTGCTTGTCTGCGATGGCGCCTAGCACATCCACATGCGTGGCCGGGATCTCCGGTTGATCCTGGTCGTCAAGCGAATCGTTGCGCGCAGATGCGCGGTAGTGCTCGAGTAAGACGTTGTTGCACATGGAGTTGACGAAAGCCCCGAGGCGCTCAGGCTGTCGGATTTTCCCGCCCCTCAGGGCCGCGAAGACGCGGCTGAAGGTCTCCTGTCTGACGTCTTCGATCGCCTGCGGCGAATTCAGGCGGGAGCGCAACTTCAGCTGGATCAGCTCGCTGAAATAGGCGACGAAATGTTCCTGCGTACGGAAATCTCCGGCCTCAAGACGCTCGACATAGGCTTCGTCAAAGGATTGGAGTTGCAAAGCGCCGCCCCTCGCAGATGCTGAGTGGCAGCTAGTTTAACACCTTCAAAACAAGCAGATAGGGCCCCGTGTAACGAAAGGCTCGTGTAACGAAAGAGCTGAAAGCAGCACTATCCTCCAGCAGCCGATGAGGCCTTGTTCAGACAATGAGAGAACGGCATCTGACTCTAGCGCGTTCGCTGCAAGCCAGGAAAAAGGGCTTCACGATTGGAGCGACCCAGGGCTCTTCAGTGCGCGACATTGCGAGCCCTTGAGTTGCCCTTACTTCATCGAGATGGTTTTCTTGAACGATATTCGAGGACACAGCTTGATTGAGATCGCGGCCATTCTTCGGAATTACCATCGATACGGCGCTGGTGAGATTGAAGCGCGCGCGCCACTTTAATGGGCACTTGGGTGATTTCGTCGCCACGAGGAAGGCGCAGTGGCGGTTGTGGTGAATTCGCTTTGGCGAATCTAGTCCGCGAACAGCCACGTCCCCCATCTAACCGGGTGGGGGACGTACGCTTTTCTCTACGAGCCGACCACCAAAACCCTGGCTAGCCCGGCGAATGAAAGCCTTCTCGCTCTCACCGAACCAGCGCCCCCCTTATGATCGTCTGGAGTATCCTCCGGTAGGTTCTGCCGCCCCCTCGCAATCGTGGTTCTCTTCCGGTTTTACGTGATCCCCCGAGAACTTCTTTTTGTCGGTGTTCGAACGAGTCTGTGAGAGAGATGAACCTGTGGAGGTGCAATTGGGATTCGGGAATCGTAACAGAGAGAGGTGAACCACCTATCTGCGGCCAAAAGCCCGAAGATCGCCGGAGCCGTTTCCCCTTTCGGCTCCGGCGATCGGAAGGGCCTACACTTCCCCCGTTGCAGGCCCTTTCACGTCGGGTCTTAGTGAATGAATAGCGGTCACCGCACTGCGGGACTTCTTCCACTCAATTGAGTAGTGCAGCAACCAAGCTTTTCGTTTCAAGGGAGAGGGAAAGTCTTGTAACCTCCGAGCGGAGTCTGCGGGTCATAGCCATATCGGCAGTGGCTCGCGTCTCGGTTGGCGAAAGGGGCAAAGGGAGCTGCGTAGATAGCTGAAGCTGCCGCGCATGCTCTGATTTCTTGACGCACTCCCCAGGTCTAAAGCCGGGGGCGCCGATAGACTGGATTGAGGTCGGTGCAGGCACCCAGCGCGTCGCGCAAGTCGCTGTTCCGGATCCGGCACAAAGCTCAGGAATAGTTCCTGGGACACCATGTCACCGAATGAACCTGTGCCCGGGTGTGAGGACTGCGCCAATTCCTGACGATGTCGAGATGCATAATCTCCGGCGCAAGTCATCGAGCGTTAGAGATTCAAGATCGTGCGATCTTCCGTCTGCAAGAACCTAATCTACTGTACGATCATCGTAAGCTTCGTCGTATGAGTCAGCGAGGTCGCACCCGACGAAAAAGTACCCGTCACAGAGATCGTATAGGTGCCCGCCGGAGTTCCCCCGCTTCCTCCACTCTTCATCGATTGGCCACCGCCGCAACCGGATGAGCAAGTTCCAACGGCCAGGCAAAGCACTGCGAGTCCAAAGAGCACGCGACTGCGTCGTTTCCGCGAACAGCCGACCCACATTCCCACCAATGCCAAGCCCGGCAGGCCAGAGAGCGCCGGCCACATCGCGAGTCTGTTGCCTGAGGTTGGGAGTACATCGAACGGGCTCGTAAGACTCGCCGAATTTCCTGCGGTCGTGACAGCTACTTGGACTGTGGTTGAATTCGAACCACTCAGGTTGACCGAGTTGGTGGATAGTAAGCAAGTAGACCCTGCCGGGGCCCCACTGCAGCTGAGCGCCACTGAGTGATTGAACCCGCCACCAGGAGCGATCGTGAGCGTGTAATTGGCCGACTGCCCTGGAGAGACGGTAGCCGATGTCCCACCCGAGGCCGCCATCGAGAAATCTTGTCCGGTGCCGGTGAGCGTTACCGTTTGTGGACTACTGGCGGCGTTGTCGGTAATTGTCAAGATTCCGGTTCGGCTGCCCGAAGCTGTCGGGTCGAAAAAGACTCCGATTGCGCAACTGGAGCCAGGCGTAATGCTACTGCCGTAGGCGTTCAGCACGCCAAAGTCGCTCGGGCTGGTAGTCGCACTAGTGACGGTGAGAGCAAGTGTGCCTGCGTTGGTGAGCGTTACAGTCTGGAAGGCCAGACGTACCTACATATTGATTGGGAAATGAGATCGTTGTTGTAGACAGAGTTGCGCCGGCAGCTGGAGGCGTTGTGCCTGTCATAGGCATCAGCTGAGGGCTGCCAGGGGCGTTGTCCGTAAAGCTCAGCGAGGCGCTGGCAATGACCGGGGCGACAGGAGTGAAGGTGACTTCGACCTGGCAACTGGCGTTTAGGGCAAGTGTTGAGGTGCAGTTGTTGGTCTCGGCGAAATCGTCGGCATTCGGTCCGGTGCTCGTCACGCTGGTTAGCAACAGGGGCAACGGTCAGCAGACAGAAAAACCGGATTCGGATACAACGTCCGGATTCGTAAGCTAGCCCAACCAAAGGGTGCCTTCCGGAGACATGCGGTTACACTTTTCGGCCCGAAGGGGGTAGAAAAGATGATGCCATAGAAGGAGAGTTCTGTTATGGACGAACGAATGAGGTTTGTGATCCGGCACAAGGACGGCGAGATGATGGTTTCGCTGTGCCGGGAGTTCGGCATCTCGCGCAAGGCCGGCTATAAGATCCTTGAGCGTTATGAGCAATGCGGACTGGAAGGGTTAAGAGATCGAACCCGCCGTTCCTTCCGCCACGCCAACCAGTTGCCCGAGCAGGTAGAGGCGGCTATCGAAAGGCCAAACGGGAGAAACCTCACTGGGGCGCACGCAAGATCCGGGAGCGTCTCCTGCGGCGCTTGCCGCATGCCGTCAAGACTCCCGCGGCTTTCACCATTCACGCCGTGCTCGATCGCCATGGGTGGTCAGAGCGATGGGTCAACGCCGAGTCGAGCCGAACAACCTCATTTTCGATGCAGGATGCTTGGCGTAACATCGCTCAGAATCCCTAGACCCCCGGGCACCGCGATTGCATTTACAGGTATCGCCTTTGCGTTGTAGGCCGGCCGAGCATGGGGCCAGACCGTCCTTTTTCCGAACGATGCCTCATCGTTCTGGTGAACCAGGTGCGGCTGCGCATCGCTTTCCGTATCGAGTGGACGTTGGCGCTTCCATGCGTCTGGAAATCTCCCTGCGGACTTGAGTGCCGCGGGCACGGCTTTGTAAGCTGCATTTCGTTTGGGGATTTCGAGAGGTTTGCCTTTTGGGATGGTCCTGAATACGCGAGCAATGTGTGGGGTGTCGAAGCACCGCCGCAAGTTTGGAGGTGCTGACTCTAGCGGTGGTCACCGGCATGTTATTCTCCGGCGGCCAGAATTCTTCTAATATCGTTGGCATCCGTCCGTTTGGGGTGCCCACCCTTGGGAACCTTTTCGTCATGTCGCATTCTCGTCGTCGATGATTTCCACCCATGGCGAGCGTTTGTCTGCGCACTGGTTGGAACACGCAAGCAATGGCTGATCGTGGGCGAAGCAGCCGACGGCATGGAAGCGATTGAGAAAGCAGTCGAAACGAAACCGGACGTAATTCTGCTCGATGTCGGTCTTCCTGCGTTAAGCGGAATCGACGCTTCCAGCCGCCTTTGTGAATCTGTTCCAGGCGTGAGAGTGGTTTTTCTGACGGCATATCAGAATCGCGAGATTGTCCACGCGGCGTTCAGCAATGGAGCCCAGGGGTATGTTCTCAAGACACACGCACACAGTGAGCTCTTAACGGCTGTGGAAGCCGTTCTAAGGGGAGAAAAGTTTTTAAGCAGCCGAATCCAACGCTAGCGCTTAGGCTGCAGCTGCCCGTGCATCTGTGCCCTCTGCTAGCAGCCGCAATTCGGCTTCCTCCACTCGAAATTCGGCGAAGCCACAATCTGCACAGACCAGAAGTTCCGGAAATGCCCAGACGGTCTTGGTTAAGTTCTTAAGTCCCGGAAAGTGGATATTGACTTCGCAAGGAAAACTGTTTTGATTTCTCGATCGGCAAAGCTTGCAGGCCATGAAATCCTCCAACTTGACGGGAAACAAGAGTCGCGATGGCATAAGGCCGCAGGCGGTTGGAGGTGGCGCAATCCCATTTGTCGACAGACTCTGCGGCTGCTGTGCCAGCATTTATCCTAAGATTTTAGATGAAAGACCACTCTGCGCGTCAACTTCCTTTAGTTTGTTACGGAATGCGTACAACACTTGAGATGGCCCGATGACTGCTGCCGCGCCGAAAATTTCACGGCCTCCCTGCGCCTCGGAGCCGGTTCCCGCGTCTTACCCCATACCGGGACCACCCATAGCTCCCCAATCACTCCAGTTCTGGGTCGGCGCCCGGAAAGGGCCCGAACTCACGGACGATTTCGGCGGTGGATCGATTCATGCCTCCATCCTAATCGCCCAGACGATGAGGTTCTGGAGAGGCTCGAGATGCCCCCTGGGCAGGCGTATCGGGGCTCGAGTCCGATGGCGGCGATCAGTTCTTCTGCGGCGGGGAGAAGAGCGTGAAGGTGAGAACCGTCCGTGGGCCCAGGCGCCGCACCGGGCGGGGCAAGAACAAATGATCGAACCAGCCCTCACGGGTGAGCTGCACCGGAGCCATGCGCGAGCCGTTGGCGACAAACAGGAGAAAACTTTCTGAGCGCCGCCTCGTTCCTCGGCATATGGGTCGTAATGATGGCGGCGATGATGCTGCCATCCTTGGTCCCGATGTTGTCCTAGTACCGGGTGCTAATCATGAAGGAGTCAAATGGGGTAACAGTCGAGACAATAAGTATGCTTATGCCAGTCGAAATCGAGGTACGGTACGAAGCCGTGGGTACTGCCCTGGAGTGGCGCGCTTACATGCTTGACTTCCTCGGGTAAAAGCAGGATTCACCGTCCGGCCGTCGTTACGCAGTCGCACATGTACCTTTGATTGGAGCGGTGCCGACCGACGAAACCGCAGATCTTGACTTTCGACGTATCCTGGAACCGTCCTGCTTCTTCCCATGAGACTAGCAATCACGCTCCTTCTCCTGTCCGGAACTTTGGCAGAATCTGGACAAAAGCAGCCGCCCTTACGAACGCCTTTCCAGGGCGATGGTGATGCCGAACATTGGGCTCAAACGACTTTAAACTCGCTTTCAACCGAGGAAAAGGTCGGACAACTCTTCATGATTCGTCTGCGGGTGGAGCTCTTGCATGAGGACTCCGAGTACTTACGTCTCCTGAGCGAAATTCGCAAATACCACATCGGATCGCTGGCCATGTCAGCACCAAGAAGCGGACCATCTCTCCGCCTTGACCGGCGATACGAGACGGTTACGCTTCTGAATCGGCTACAAGCAGAATCAAAACTACCACTTCTCGTAGCCGGGGACTTTGAGCAGGGGGTTCTGCCCGCACGTTTGTTTGGCACAACCGTATTTCCTCATGCCATGGCTTTTGGCGCTGCGGGCGAGGCAGAGTACGCAGAAGAATTCGGCCGCATTACTGCCGAGGAAAGCCGCGCGATCGGCGTTCATTGGAATTTCTTTCCCGTGGCAGATGTGAATTCCAACCCGGCCAATCCGATTATCGGTACTCGTGCCTTCGGCGCCGATCCCAAACAAGTCGGGGATTTCGTTGCTGCCTACATTCGTGGCGCGCGAGCCAACGGAATGATGACGACAGCCAAACACTTTCCGGGCCATGGCAACACGGCAACCGACTCACACCTTGCAGTCGCCAGAGTAGACGACGATCTGAAGACTCTGTTTCAGGTTGATCTGCCTCCGTTTCAGAATGCGATCGAAGCCGGCGTCGATGCGATCATGACCGCGCACGTTCGAGTGCCGACACTTGATCCGGACCCCGACCGCATAGCCACAACGTCACCCAAAGTCGTTACGGATCTGCTGAAGAGTCGACTCGGATTCAAGGGTTTAGTGGTCGCCGACGCGATGGACATGGCCGGCGTGACCCGCCTCTATTGGGCGAACCCCGGCCGGGCCGCCGTCGATGCCTTTAAGGCGGGAAACGATGTGATTACGATGCCGGCCAACCTGGACGCTAGTTACCAGGCTCTTCTAGAGGCTGTCCGAACTGGCGAGATTTCTCAGTCACGCCTCGATGAGTCCGTGCTGAAACTACTGCGTGCCAAAGCCTCGCTGGGGCTGGCAAAGAATCGCTTTGTGGACGTGGCTGCGATTTCCCGGATTGTCGGTATTCCAAGAAATGTCGCAATCGGCCAGCAAATCTCAGACGAATCCGTTACCCTGGTGCGCGACAATGGCAAGGTGCTTCCGTTAACGGCGTGGGCAACCCATCAGCGAGTGTACCTAATCCGTCGCGACCTGCTGGTCATTGTCCTCTGCGACAATATCCAGGCTGAAGACGGGCGGGCTCTGGAGCGCGAAATTCGTGCTCGCAGACCCGATGCGCGAGTGATGTTTGTAGATTCTGGCGTCGCGTCTGAGCAATCGAATGAGGTCCTGGAGGCAGTGGACCACGCGCGAGCGATCGTTGCGGCTGTGTACATCGTTCCTTCTGCTGCCAGATCCATGAAGGTGGGGCGGAAATCGAAGCACCCCGCATCTCTTCCAGATTCAACCAGTGCTCTGCTCAACCAGATTCTCCTTCGGGCCAGTGAACGAACCGTCGTCCTGGCCATGGGCAGTCCATACCTGACCAATGATTTTCCTGCCATTCAGAATTACATCTGCACCTTCTCCAATGCGACCGTATCTGAAGTCAGCGCCGCGAAAGCACTATTCGGGGAAATTTCAATCCACGGTCATATGCCGGTCAAACTGGCCAACCTGGGTGCACAGCTGCCTGGCCAGGTGCGAGCAGCGCAAATCGTAAAGGCAAACTCCCCGCGGTGATCAGGCCTTTACGAGCATGCACTTAATTACCGGTTAAGCTCAAAATGATCAGAGCATCCCTCAGTAACCCTGAGCTCATGGGTCTGATTCATCCCTGATTCACTCGTAAATTCACACGATTGCGGCTTCAAGGTCTGTTTGATTGCGCCTTTGCGACCTCTGGAAGGGAATGTGTGAGCCAGACGATGACGATTCCGGATGCACGGATTTAACAAGAATGTGACCGATCTGTGACAAGTCGATTACCTTGCCAGCTTAAGGTGAGCGGCAGTCCAAATTCTTCGACAGCCGCAAACCCGACAATGGCAGATTTCGAAGCGCGAAAAATCGACCAGGTGGCGCGGTTCGGGGAGATTTCTCTCGATTTCAGGACGATGGAACTCTCTCGCTCCGGCCGGCCTGTCGAGATCACGCTCCGGGAGTTCAAAGTGTTGAAGTTCCTAGTCTCCAGACCCAGGGTTGTCGTTTCCCGTCAAAAGCTGATTAGTTCCGCCTGGCCAAAGAGGCACCGTTCCAGTTACCGCACGGTTGACAACTGCATTGCCAAGCTGCGGCAGAAGATCGAGAGCAATCCTGACTGTCCGGTTTTTCTTCGGACGGTGCACGGCGTCGGTTACAAGTTTGTACCTCAAGAAGACTCCCAACCGGTTCCGGCAGGGTCTTGCTGACTGAGGCTAGGAGGCAACTATGAGAATGGGTTCGTTTCGAAGAATTGGCATGCACGGGTTGGCCTTGGCGATTGGTCTGGCAGCGCTGCAGCCCGCGTATGGAATACCCGCGTTCGCCCGTAAGTACGGCTTGCCCTGCTCGGCTTGTCATGAGGCATGGCCGATGCTGAACAACTTTGGGCAACATTTCAAGGACAACGGTTATCAACTGGGAAATGACCGCGATGCGCCGGTCTACCAGGAGCCCTCGTACTGGCCGATCATGTTTCGCACCACGCCGACATGGCATCGCGAAAACAACAATCGGCAGGCCGTAGACGCAGTCCCGGGCAACCCGAGCAGTGGGTTGGAGGAACGGTCAGTCACAACCTCGGGCTTCGATCTCAACGGCCTTGACGTGATTACCGCGGGAACTCTTTATAAGAACATTTCCTTCTTTGTTCAGCCAGTCATCGGAAGCAGCAGCATTAATCTGGCCCAGTCGTGGGTACGATTCGATAATCTCTTGGGATCCTCTTGGCTGAACTTCAAGATGGGTAAGTTCGAACTTGATCTACCCATCTCCCAGGAGCGTGCCCTCATCCTCAACAATACCGGAGGAGAGTACTACACCTATTTCTTCACACCGCCTGGCGACAACAACGCTTTTTTCGGATTCGGATTGCCGCAGCTCGGTGCTGAACTGTCGGGTCACAACAACACGACGCGGTATTCAGTGGCGGCGGTGACCGATAGCGAAGGGGGCACGGGCCTGCCCACAAATCAGGCGGTGGACGTCTATGCCAATTTCAACCAGTCGTTTGAGGCGCCCGGGTTGGGCTGGCAGCAGATCGGTCTTTACGGGCTTTTCGGTGAATCACCCACCTACCCTCTAACCAACCGAGGAAACCCCATCCCGGGCACTGGTCAGGGGAACCGCGGCTTTTATCGTGTGGGTGTTTACGGACACTGGTACCTAAAGCAGTTCGACTTTTACACGTTTTTCTTGCACGGCTATGACGACGTATTTCTGGGCAATGGAGTCCCGTCAAACCAGCCTGCGCTGCTCCCGGCTGGCGCGACCGGGCCGACATGGAACGGGGGATTTGTGGAGGCACACTACAATCCGACTCCCCGATGGATGATTCTAGCCAAATATGAATTAAATCAGATGTCCCGCCAGGCGAATCCGGCAATCCCTAGCACGAAGGGAAATCTCGATACCTGGACCGTAGGGTATCGCTGGTATCCAATTATGAGTCCGCGGGCGGGACTGGCTTGGCTGCAGGAATACTCGCGTCTTACTAACACAGGAGCGGCACCCCTGTCCGGCAAAGACGATGTGCATAACAGCTATCTGATGGGCTTTGACTTCGATTTCTGAGGAGAGGATGCTGTGGGCATGAAAACCAGATTGGTAGCTACTGCGGCGATTTGCCTCTCTCTCTCGTGGACCGCGCCCGGGTTCGCCCAAGAAACACGCATCGGCAAGTTGGTCGGAAATGCGAAGCGCGGGAAAGCGCTTTATACGCGTTACTGCATCTTCTGCCACGGTCCTTTTGGGGATGGGCGTGGCGAAAGCGCTCCTTTTCTCGATCCGAAGCCCCGGGACTTCACCAAAGCGGTATTCAAGTGCCGGTCAACGCCGAGTGGAACCCTGCCTCTCGACAGCGATCTCTACAACACGATCAGCCGTGGCGTGCATGCCAGCGGTATGCCTTCCTGGAAGCCATTGCTAAGGCAAGAGCGTGTCGACCTGGTTGCCTATATCAAGTCTTTCTCCTCTGCCTTCCAAGAGGAAAAACCTGGCATGCCGGTCGAGATTCCGCCCGAACCGCCGGTTACTCCCGAAAGTATTCAGCGCGGCGCACAACTGTTCCAGAGCATGAATTGCTGGTCGTGCCACGGCAAAGACGGGCGAGGCTTCGGGCCCTCGGCTGCTACGCTGACCGACAGCAGGGGATATCCCATCACCCCCTTTGACTTCACCAGTGGATCGCGTTTCAAGTGCGGAGACACGGACCAGGACATGTTCCGCGTTCTGGTCACTGGGCTGGATGGGACTCCAATGCCGTCTTTCGGCAGCGCTATGACCGCCGATCAGAGGTGGGACGTGGTGCACTACATCCGCTCGTTAAGCAACCGTAAGATGCACGCGAAATTGAAGACTGAACCGATGGGACAATGAACACGCGGCTGAGACTGAGGCCGCTTCCATTGTAATTTGTGACTTTGGTTGACGGGTATGCGGTGACCTACCTTCGTTGACCTTTAAATACTCCTTGGTAATCAGAAAGCAGGTCTTAGATGAAATTGAAATCCGTATTCATTGCAACCAGTGCTCTTGCGGCTCTGTTGATTTCCGTGTGGATACTGTCGGGCTGGACTCCGGCAGATACGTCATCCTCCGTGAAGGGAACGGTAAAGTTCGAAGGACAAGCGCCTAAGCCCTCTCGCATCGACATGTCGCAAGACCCAATTTGCGCCAAGGCTCATGCGACACCTGCCACCACCGAGGATTTTGTAGTCAGCCCCGATGGTGGATTTGATAATGTCGTGGTTTACGTATCCGACGGGCTCACCTCTCACAATTTTCAGCCTCCAGCGCAGCCTGCAGTGCTTGAACAAAAAGGGTGCCAGTACAGGCCCCATGTGCTAGCGATGGAGGCCGGCCAGAAACTAGACGTCGTCAACAGCGACGAAACCACGCACAACATTCATCCCACCCCCAACAACAATCGGGAATGGAACATGACCCAGCCGCACGGAATGCCGCTTGAACAGACGTTCGCACGTGAGGAGATTTCAATTCCGGTAAAGTGCAACGTGCACCCGTGGATGAAGGGATATATTGCGGTCTTCAAGCATCCCTTCTTTGCGGTTACAGATAAGAATGGCAACTTTGACATCAAGGATCTGCCGCCGGGCACATACACGATCACGGCTTGGCAGGAAAAATTGCCCCCGCAGAGCCAGAAGGTGACGGTTGGCGCTGGCGAGGCCAAGACGCTGGACTTTAGCTTCAAGCAGTGAGCAGGCAGCGTTATCGAGGAAGGAGTCGAGGGGCGGATTGCTATTTCGAATCTTCGTCGCGCGGTAGGTAAAGGGAACAAACACACCGGCGGCAGATTTCGTTGCGGCTGACGTCGAGTTGCGAACGGAATCGCAAAGCTTCCGGGCTGTTGACGATCTCGGCAAATGCCTGGAGGTGAATGTTTCCCACGACCGGGTGAAAAAAGCACGGGCGTACGTCCCCTGAGGCTTCGATGACCGCTGAGACCCAGGGTGCATTGCAACGCGGAGCAAGATCGTCGGCCTGACCGACATGCGCGCGAAAATGCTGAACGATGCGGCGTAACTTCCGCGGGCTCTCGACGATAAACCCGGAATCGACGTCAGCACCGTGTTCGACGATAAGCTCTTCGACCTCGGCGGCCAGCGCATCAATTTCCTCAGGCGTTAGAGCAACGCGGACGACGTGATCGGCCGGCCATCCGTCCGGGCGATTGAATGCTTCCGAGGTGAGGTCGGCAGCGAGAAACGAAACCGAATTGAGGCCCATTTGTTTTGCGGAACGGACGACCTCACGAAGCGCGTGATAGTTTGTCTTCTGCACGGTGCAGCGCGCTCGAATTGGCATCTCTGGGCGAACCTGGCGCAATGCCGACACCCCTTCAGATAACTGCTCAAATGCGTCGCGAACGCGGCGAATGTTGTTGTGGACCTGAGCAGGCCCATCGAGCGAAACGATCACATCGTCGACGCGGTCAGCGACGGCGCTGGCTTGCGCTTTCAGAAGCAAGCCCGCGGTCAGCAGAGTCACGCGGCTTCCCGCGGACCTGAAGAACTGCGCCAATAAGGACCACTTCTGGTTGAGCTGTGGCTCGCCTCCAGAAAAGACCACCCAGCGGACGCCCAATTCCCGGAAAGAAGACAGATGCTGTGCGAGATCTACGGGGGTGATTTCCCGGGATTCGCGAATCCGCCAGATGTCGCACATCACGCAGCGACAGTTGCATTGGTTGTGGGGAAAGATCACGAGCACGGGCAGGGTATGTATCTTGTGGACGGCCGATGCTTCCGGGTCTTTCGCGACTGAGATCGATACCAGTGTGTTCATCAGTGCCGTACCTCTGCCCAGATTAAGTGGAATCGGGAGGGTTCACGGCGTCCGAGGAGTCGTGCTCTCCAGGGCCGCATGGCCCACTTCCAGCCATACCATGGTGTGAGACGATTCCAACGGAGGGAGAAGGTCTTTTCCAGACTTCCCAGCAACGCAGGTGTCAGGTACTCGAGGCTTGGGATGCTGTCGGAAGCAAATCCGAATTGCTTCTGAAACACTGCTCGCCTTTCTGCCAGCATTGCCTGCCCGCTCCCGTCACGCTGGTAGAGCGGTGAATCTGCAATGATCGCAACACCCGGGCGCCGAAGGCAACGTAGCGCTTCTCCCAATGTAACTGTGTAGTCGATCGAGTAGTGAAGAGAAGCATTAAAGACCACTAGGTCGAACTGCGAAGATGCAAAGGGAAGATGATCCATCTCGGCTTGGAAACGAGGGAAGCGAATCGGCAAGCGAGACAAGAAATGCCTGGCAGCGCCGAGGCCGTCACTGTCGTTGTCCAACAAATCGACCGCCGCCGGGCGGTGACCGCGCAAAGCCATGCGATAACTGAACCAGCAGTTGCCGGCTCCTATGTCGAGCACATCACATCCCTGGGGATGAGCGCGCTCCATCGCAGGCAGAATACGTTTTTCAAGGCAACGGAAGGTCCGCGCACGAATTTCCCACTGCCAACTGTTTCGGCCGGTCAGGTCTTTGTAAGGGAGTGAAAAATAGAACTCGGCAGAAGACGAGCCCCGGCCTTCCTTGGCTCGGACGGTCTCGTACTCGCGAACGAATTGACTGAAGTGGCCTGCCCGCTGAGGTTTGAGCGCTCGGAAAATTCCATTGGTCTCTGCGATGAGAAATCCGCACCCATCGCAAAGAAGGTCGGGGCGGGACGTGGCATGGGACAACCGCTTCTGGCAGACTGGGCATTGGATCTGAAGCGCCGGTGCATTTTGGCTGCCGCCCGGTGAGCAGCTGGACAGTACCTGCGGTGCAACGGAGTGCATCATTCGGCCCTACGCTCAAGCGTCAACAAGATATGATCCGCCAGGTCGCGCAGACCAGGCCAATGCTCGATCCCGGTATCGGTCTTGACAGCCAGACTGAACAGCCAGGGAAAACGATCAGCCCAGCTCTCTACATAGCTCGGTGGTACCAGAACTCCTACGCCTTTGGAAGATTTCAGGCGAAACTCAGGCGCGAACATGCGCTTCAGCGATCGTACGGTTGGATAGCAGATCCGGACGGCATTTCCACCTGCGATGCGCGCAGTGTTCTGAGATCCCATGCGGCGGAAGGCTTTGCGGGGTTGGCCATGACCCAGAAACCAGGCAAGCTCCCACATGCAGCAAGGACCAAAAGGACACAAAAGCACCTTGGCCCCTGGTTTGAGTCGTTGGTACAGGGTAACGGCCAGGGTTCGAAGGTCCTGAATGCAGTTAATGGCTCCGAAGTTCGAGAAGACGCCGTCGAACAAGCTATGGGCGGGCAGGGTAACAATGTCTTCGGCCCGCAGCACAATCGGTTGCACCAGGCGTTGGAGTCGTTCTTCATGAACTCTGCGGACGGCAACGGCAATCATTTGCGGCGAACTGTCGCAGGCGACCACCTGCACTCCGCGTCCCGCCAGGAAACATGCGTCGACTCCGGTTCCGCACCCGATTTCAAGCACTCGGTCACCCGGATGAAACGCTTTTTCCAGCTCCCTCCACACCGATGCACGCTGAGCCCGGCCGATCTTGGACGCGGTAAAAATCTCGTCATATTGAGCCGCCACCGCGTCGAACGGCGCTGGGCAATCTTGTTGCGTAGCCGACATCTGTTCACGCCTCAACTTCCGCAGCCGTCGCCCGTAAACCGGCGCGTGCCTCGGCGATCACGCTCTGCAGGGTCGACATCGCGTTGCTGTCGGCAGCGGGGGTATGCCCGAGCCGCTGGAGTTCTACTTCACTGCGCAGCAATTGATCGGCAAAACGGTAAAAGGCGCGCGAATGTCGATTGCGAATTCTAAACTCCCGGTCCGAACCTTCGCGCCATGGCTTCACGCTTTCCACGCGCTCAGCGACCTCGGAAAAGTAGGGCGTGCCCTTGATGGGATAGGCCACAGTCGTAAAAAACACCTCGGGATTGGTCTTTTTGACATGTTCGACCGTCGCTTCAATATCGGAGAGTTCCTCCCCCTCATAGCCCCACATCAGGAACATTCCAGTCTGGATTCCAGCGGACCGGCAGAGCGCGACTGCGCTCTCCACCTGCTCAACGGTGACACCGCGCTCCATGGCGTCGAGGATTCGTTGCGAGCCGCTCTCGGAGCCGATCCAGATGCGGAAACACCCCATCTCAGCCAACGTCTCGACGACATGAAGGTTCAGGCGGTCGGCGCGCGAGATGCACTCAAATGGCAGTTTGAGGACGCGGCGTTTGAGTTCGGCAGCATATTGAAAGAGCCATCCATGGTGAATCGTGAAGACGTCGTCGGCCATCCAGGCCATTTGCGGCTGGTAACGGTTGATGAGCCATTCCAGTTCATCGGCGACCGATATTGGCTTCCTGCGGCGATGAGTCTTGCCGAAAACCTCGTGGCTGCACCATCGGCAATGGTAGGGACAGCCGCGAGCTGTGATCAGCGAAACCGACCCCATGCCGTGATGTTCACGCCACACTGAAACGTAGCGGGACATGTCGATCAGTTCGCGAGCCGGCCAGGGCTGCGCGTCGATGTCCTTGATTTGCTCGCGTGGCCTGGTGTGAACCACGGAACCATCGGCGCTCTTGAATGCAATTCCCGCAATATCGTGCAAACTGGTTTGAGAATGAAGCGCTGGCACTAACTCTTCCAGCGTCAATTCACCCTCCCCGATCACGACAATGTCCGCACCAGCCGCCAGGTATTGATCAACGTAGGCACCAGGCTCTGGTCCGCCAACGACAGTTGTCCAGCCCAATTCCTTCGCCACGCCGAGAATCTCGACCACATTCGTTCGGGTCATCAAGTTGGCATAGATGCCAAGAACCGACGGCGGTCCTTGGCGGAGCACGTCCCATAGCTGTTGCCGCGAGGAAAACGTCGAGTCGAAGACCTCAGCCTTCAGTCCTTTGCTGCGCAAATGCGAGCAGATATAAAGGATCCCCAAGGGCGGATAGGGCTTCATGATCTGAATCTCCTTGGGATCCTCATAAAGGAAGTAGCCGTGGGTGAGAAGAATGTCCATGGTTGCGATTAGCTGGCCAGAACGCTCAGTAGCTCATCGAAGCTTGTGGCGTAATTGGGCCCCTGCAACGGGACGAGATTTCCCTGGGAATGACTCGCGAAAACCGTGGGCTTGGGATTGCGGCAGGTTTTCTCCAATTCCATCACTCGGCGCCAAAGCTCCTCGGGGCCCGAACAACCTGCTTCCTTTTGAGCGTTTTTGGCGGTACATGAATTCCAGTAGTCAACCTGAGCATGAAGGGCGTCGTGCAGCGCGCGATAAAATTCGTTGGTGTACGTTCCCTGGAACATCATGGCGAGATCTTCGCTATCTGACCAGTTGGTCTTTTCACCAAGTTGTGCTTGCACACGATCAAAGAACTTGGTTCCGGGCAGTGGATAAGAAACGGAGACACCAATGTCGTCGGGATGAGTATCGCGGACCAACTTGATGGTATTCTGAATGTCTGTCCACGTCTCGCCGGGATATCCAAATTGCAGGAAATAGCAGGCACGAATTCCCTCACCCCTGAGGTTTTCGCGAGCCTTGGCGATCTGATCGACGCGCGTTCCTTTGTCCATGGCATCCAGGATCTTTTGAGAGCCGGATTCGGCGCCCATCCAGACTTCTGCACAGCCGGCGCGGCGCAAGGCGCGCACCGTGTCGGCAGTCATCAAATCCACGCGAGATTGCATTTTGAAGGGGATCGCCGCGTTTAGTCTCTGTACTTCATCGGCAAGCTGTCGAACCCACCTCGGGCGCAATCCAAAAATATCGTCGGCAAACCAGAGATGTTCGGCGCCCAGGTCGTGCTTGAGTTGACGCATCTCTTCTGCAACCAGAGCTGCCGAGCGAACCGAGAATGAATCTCCGTAGATCGGTTTGGCACACCAATTGCACCGGTAAGGACAGCCGCGGCCGGCCACAATGTTCAGCGAGAAGTATCCATGCGCTGTTTTCCAGGCCTTTCTGTACGCGTTCGTGTCGATCAGATCGCGGGATGGAAAAGGAAGATGATCAAGGTCATGCAACAACCCGCGCCGCTCAGTCTTGACGACATCGTCACCTGCGCTATCGAGATACGCAATGCCAGGCACCTGATCGAGCCCGACCTCGTCTCCCCGCAACAAATGGCGAACGGCTTCAACCAAAGTGCATTCCGCCTCGCCCAGCAGGACACAGCGAAATCCTTTCTGCAGATAGTCCAAGGTGTGATCGGAGGCGTCTGAACCATTCACCAGCACCGTGGCGCCAGACTGGCGGGATCTCTGGAGAATGTGATACGCAACTTCACGCATTCGTGTCAGGCACATCTTGGAGAGGAAATTAAAGTTGTCTTCGAAGATCACCACGATTTTGGGGCGATGTTGTTTGAGCGCTGCTTCAAAGCCTGTCTCCGGATCGTTCAACATCGTGTCGAACAACGCGACGGAAATCCCTGAAGCGCGCAGCAGCGCAGCAGCGTAAAGGGTGCCAAGCGGAGGATACGGCTGCATCTTCCGCATTTGCTTGCGGTCGTAGTAAAGATGATAGGAATGAGTCAGCAGGACCTCTGCCATGTCAGTTTGTCCCTATTGCCCGTAAGTTCCTCAGCATACTTCCTGCGTACCTTCCGCCAGAGGCCGTCCAGTCAGCAGCGAACGCCGAGTCACTATTTTCTCCACCGCGCGCGACACCCACAGCTCCCACGGAAATGAATAGCGGCTTTTGCCGATTCGCCAGCGCACGGGGGCGCCGACAATCCGCCGTACACTCCTCTTGGCCCACGGAATCTTCTTCGTGACTTTGTGAATTTGGTTGTTCAGGAGGAAGTACTCCAGACTGCGGCGCAGCCTGCGCAACTCTTCTCCACGGAGCCAGGGAAGCACGTTGGTTCCTAAGGCCAGAGTTTCCCACTCTTCCAGCGACTGTGGCTCACGGACACCCATCTCCTTCAGTTGGGGCCAGATGGGGAGTCCGGGATATGGAGTGAAGATGTTGGTGGAAAAACTGACGTTGGAATACTCGTTCGCAATGTCGCTCATCAGGCGAAACGTTTGCTGACGCTGCGCTTCGGTTTCACCGGGATAACCAAGAATGATGTTGAACACCACGGGGATCCCGGCAAGATTTGTCTTACGTGCGGTCTCGACCATCTGCTCCACGTGCTGGAAGCGTTTGTTCATCAGGGCCAGGACTTCCTGGGATGCCGACTCCGTTCCGAACCCAATGTGGTTAACCCCGCTCTCGGCAAGCAGAAGCACATCGTCTTCGCTCATAAGCGCCAGGAAATCGGTGGAAGTCTGGAAGTCCCACTGGAATTTGGTGCCGCTCGCCACAATGGCTTCTGCAATCGCAACCGCTCGCTTGCGGTCAACGAGAAAATTGGAGTCGAAAAGAGGAACGTGCTCTATGTTGTAACGGGGAACGAACTCGGCAAGGTCACCGACCACGCGTTCGACTCGATAGGCGTTGAAGCGACGCTTGTAGAAGACCTGGTCGGTACAGTAGTTGCACTGGTAGGGACAGCCAACGCTACTGGTGTACGGCAGTTGGCGGATGCCTGACACCGCAGCGTAAATGCCCGGATCCGACAGATGGTAGGCAGGCGCCGGTAGGGTGTTGATGTCAGCGACCGGCCTCTCGGGTTCGTGAACAATCTGCCCGTCAGCATCCTTGAACGAAAGGCCGCGGACTCCGTGCCAATCCTGTCCGCTTGCGAGTCTCTGCGTCAGCTCAAGAAGAGTGAGCTCTCCCTGCCCTCGCACAATCGCATCCAGGTAGGGCTCGCGCAACGTTTGCTGCGTCGCCAAGCTCGCGTGCCATCCCCCGAACACAATCGGCAAGTGCGGTCTTAGCTTTTTGACCGCTTTCGAAACCCGCACGGCGGCGCCGATGTGCGGCCCTGTCAGGATCGAAATGCCTAAGAAAAGAGCGTCTTCTGCTTCCCGCAGAATCGTTTCTTCATAGTTCGGTGCAGTCAGATTGTCGACGAGCTTCACTTCAAATCCAGCTTCGAGCAAGGGAGATGCCAGACAGAGCAGAGACAGCGGTGCCCCCACCGGTGGGCCCTGGTAGGGGGGGTAGAACAGGACGACTTTGTTTCTCCCGGACAAAATCGCTCGCGTGGACTGTGGCTAAGGCACGATAGGTTGCCGGAGCCCAAGGATTTGTCATCGGATTGTCAAATGTCTGTCACTTTGGCGGCGCACGAAGCTGCCGGTTGGACGCAGTCGGGAGGCGCTATTTCTCGGCTCTGGCCCGCCTCCGAAAATTGCAGAATTTTGACAAAACTGAGACAAACGTGCGCGCCCCGGTTGATAGTTTTCTCGCGTACCAGCGCGCCAAGCAACCCACTTTGATAGGTGCGCCGCGGGTGTCGGCAGATGATTCTCTTCTACAATCCGAAGGCCACAAGGCCTCGTAATCGACGATTTCCGCTGTCGATTCTCGCGATTGCGGCGGTTGTGGAGGGCAGGGAAGACTACGCCATCGTCGATGGCAACCTGGATCCAAACCCCACCGACAGACTGATTACCATCATCAAGCAACACCCGGTGGAACTTCTTGCGGTAACGGTCATGCCCGGGCCGCAGACGGTCGGCGCGGTCGCCAGCTGCCGCGAGATTCGTGCCCGCTTTCCGCAATTGCCCATCGTTTGGGGTGGATATTTCGCCTCGAACTACACCGCTGCCGCTCTCAATGCGGGCTACGTCGACTACGCCGTGCGGGGTCAGGGCGAGCAGACGTTCCTCGACCTGCTGGAAGCGATTCGTGGCCGTCGTGACCTCAGGGATATTCCGGGCCTTTCCTACAAGACTCCCGAAGGCAAAGCGTGTCATAACCCTGAACGCCCGATGAGGAGTCTCGACGACTACCCGTGGTATCCCTACCATCGGCTCCCCGCGGAGAAGTATCTTCTGCCGACGTTCTTGGGCAGAAGAACGGCAGTTCATCAAGCCAGTCTGGGCTGTCCTTATCGCTGCAACTTCTGCGGCGTGGTTACGTTTTCAGGCAGCCGCGAAAAGATGGAATCGCCCGCTCGCACCGAGGGTATGCTGCGGCATTTGGTGGAGAACTACGGAGTCGATGCTGTCCAGTTCTACGACAACAATTTCTTCCTGCGCGAGGATCACACCAGGGAACTGGCCGATCGCCTCGCCCCTCTGAAGCTGCGCTGGTGGTGTGAGGGGCGCTCCGACATCATGATGCGCTATTCCGACGACACGTTTGAGGCTCTAAAACGCGCCGGCTGCACAATGATCTTTTTCGGCGCCGAGTCCGGCTCAAACCAGCGATTGAAGGAGATGAACAAGGACCTGCGTGCTGAAGACACGGTTGCCTTGGCTTCACGTATACGGCAATTTGGCATCATCCCGGAATTCTCGATCATCTTTGGAAACCCGAAAGATCCCGAAGGCGACACGCGCGAGTGCATCGGATTCATCCGTCAATTGAAGCGGTTGAATCCGGATGCCGAAATCATCGTTGAGCACTACACCCCGGTGCCACAACGGGCCGGCATGTATGGCGACGTCGAGGACCAGGTTCAGTTTCCGACTACACCCGATGAGTGGGCGACCGATCGCTGGCAGCGCTTTGCCACGCAGAAAGATCCGCAGACCCCATGGTTACGGCCCACGACCAAGCGCTTGATCGACGATTTCGAACTGGTAGTCTCATCGCGCTGGCCGACAGTGCAGGACATCCGGTTGCCAGGTTGGGGCCGCCTCGCCTTGAAGGCCCTGAGTAGTTGGCGCTATCGCCTCGGTGTGTATGGAGCGCCGTGGGAACTCAAGTGGATACAGCAGCTTATCGAGTTGCGAAAACCGAAGGCAGAGAGTCTGTGAGCGGAGCAGTCTATGTCGGAGTCGACTTGTCGGAGGACCGCGACTGCGAAATCACCCGGCCCCCACAAGTGGTTCCGGCTGCCGAGGGCTACGAGCGTTGGGCTCCGTCCTACGACGATGCTCCCAATCCGCTCCTGGCAAGGGAGGAGCGCTATCTCACTCCGGTGCTGACCAAACTGCAGTTTAAGTCATTTCTCGACGTCGCCTGCGGCACCGGGAGATGGCTCGAGAAGCTGTTCCTGCTAGGGGGCGAGTCCGGAGTTGGAATTGACCTCTCAGCGGCCATGTTGCGAGTGGCAGACAGGAAAAGCACAATCAGTGGACGACTGGCCCAGGCAACCTGCGCGGAACTACCGCTTGCCGCTGCGGTTTTTGATCTCGCGATCTGCTCATTCGCACTGGGACATATCCATGACCTGGCGTCTGCCGTAAGTGAGTTGAAGCGGGTCACGAAAATCGGCGCTGATGTTTTCGTCAGCGATTTGCACCCTGGAGCCTACCAGCGCGGCTGGAGAGTGGGGTTTCGGGACCGCGCAACCTCCGTCCAAATCGAAGTTCATGCGCGCTCAAGCGATGAAGTCGTGGCGGCGTTTTCTTCGCATGGATTCAAGTGCGTTTCCGAGCTGCCCTTATGGCTGGGTGAACCGGAACAACCACTATTCGCTCGTGCCGGAAAGTCGGAGTCCTTCGAGGATGCGTGTCACCTGCCTGCTATTCTCACTTGCCACTTCCGGCGGGTTGCTTCGTCATAGCAGCGGAAGCAGAGGATGATTTCTATACGCTCGGGTTGCCACGATCGCGGCAACGGTCAGAGGTGACATGGCGGTGGAGCAAACTCCGGCTGAAGCCATCGTTCGGTTCTTGAGTTTCTCAAGCGACTCCCGCGACTCGGTTCCTGCGATCGAGAAATTCACTCGTCGCCAGTGGGAGCACGTCCAACCGTGGCTGGATGACGCGGGGCTGGCATTCTATTTCCTTGAAAGACTCAAAACCACAAACTCTACGGCTCTCATTCCACGGTCCGTGCTGTCCCGATTGGAACGCAATTTTGCTGCGAATCAGGCGCGAATCGACCATATGTCCCTTCGCTTCAAGGAAATCAACCAACGCTTCGATGATGCAGGTGTGCGCTATGAGGTGGTAAAGGGCTTCTCTTTGGTTCCCGAGTTCTGTCCGTACTCCTCTCTTCGATATCAAGCTGACCTCGACTACTTGATAGCCGATGAGTCTTTGCCGGACGCGCAGCGCGTATTCCAGGAAGCTGGGTACGACTCGCGGGACTCTTTCTCAGGCAAGGAATCCATCTTCGTTACTCCCGGAGCAAAGCCGTCCCGGGGAGACTCTTCGTTTTTACCGCACGCTCCCCACGCCGTCGAATTGCACACCGATATATGGGACAGCGAGATGCACGAGCTGCAGCCGATACCGAAACTGTTTTCCGTGAGTCAGGCGAAGACGAGTCATTGGAACGGCCTCTCGTTCCCTGCGCAAACGGATGAAGATGCCTTCCTGCTGCAGGTATTGCATGCTTGCCGCCACCTCTTCACTCAATGGATACGGATCTCAAATCTTCTCGAGATTTCTTATTTCCTGAACCGGCGAGCGTCGGATACCGACCTATGGGCCAGGGCTGAAAAGCGAGTCGGTGAGAACGCCGTCGTGCGAGAGTTCGTCGTCATCGTCGTGGAACTCGCGACTCGACTCTTCGCCGGCCCTGTTCCCAGTCTGGTTCAGGATTGGGGAGCAAGGATGCATCGGCAGTCGCGGGTGTGGATCGAACACTATGGACGGAACTGGGTGCTCTGCGAAATGCCCGTGTACCGGTTCAGTTTGTTCCCTCAGTCCAAGCTAGTCCTGTTTCTTCAGCAACAATATCGGTGCGCTCCCCTCAAGGCGCGCCCGAAGAAGAACGATAGTTCGCCCTCCTCACGTTTCTCGCAAATCATTTCCTCCCTCCGACTCAAGCCGACGCTACTGCTGAACCGCGAGTGGCGGAAGCGCCACCTGCTGGTTCGGAGAAGCATTTTCTATGCCCTGGCGCAGGCTCGATACATTTGCGAGATCCCGCGTTGGCGCTGGCGGACTCGAAGGTCGGCTCTTCCCGGTGGGGGCAGAGGTTCGCTGCCGTCGAAAACCAATTCATGAGCCTCAAAGCACAGGCCGTCAAAAACGTTACAGCGACGTGGCTGGGACTTCTGGTACATGCCGTCGTTGGCTTTCTGTTGTCGCCTTTCATCCTCCATAGGCTGGGCGACGACGCATTCAGCCTGTGGGTCCTGGTTTTTGCCGCGACTGGATATTTCGGGCTTCTTGATTTAGGGATTCGGTCATCCATCGTGAGGTACACCGCGAAGTTTCTGGCCACGAACGACAGGGACCAATTGTCGCGCTGCCTGAGTACAAGCCTCGGCTTTTATTGCGCCATTGCGGCGGTGATTCTGCTGGCGACCGCAGCCGGATTCTTCTACCTGGACGTACTTTTCAAAGTGCCTGGAAGCGTTCTGTCCTCGGCGCGCCTTCTGTTCTTGCTGGCAGGTACGAACGTGGCACTTACATTTCCTCTCAGCGTGTTTGCCGGGGCGCTGGAAGGGGCACAGAAGTTCTCCTGGCTGCAGTTGAGCCAGATCGGAATCGTGCTGGTTCGAGCCTTGTTGATCGTCGCCGCGCTGCTACTGGGTGGAGGGCTGGTGGCTGTCGGAGCCATCACCGTCGCGATGAGTCTCCTCAGCTATTTGATCTTCACCGCAATGGCCCTTCGCACTTTACCGATGCGCTTAAGCCCACGTCTGGTCGATGCTAAGGTGTTTCGCAAGATGGCAGCGTACGGCATTTTCGCTTTTGCGATTCTCGCTGCGGAGAAATTGCGATTTCAATCCGATCCCATGGTCATTGGAGCGATTCTCGGCTCGAGCGCCATCGCATCTTTTTCGATCGCGGCCAGACTGGTCGACTATGCCAGCTACGCGGTTCGAAGTATGTCGCAGATCTTTACGCCGATGTCCAGCCAGTTTCACGCGGCCGGAGACCTGGGCCGCCTGCAGCGGACGTTTGTGGCCGGCAATCGTGCCAGCGCGTTGATCATTTTCCCGATCTGCATCGCTTTCGTAGTCCTTGGCAAGTCGATCATTGGGGCTTGGGTTGGGTCTAAGTATGTTTCCAGCTATTCAGTCCTCATCCTGCTCATCATTCCCCGCACGCTCTATCTGGCTCAATCCACCTCGATCCGGATCCTGCTCGGGATGGGACGCCATCGCGTGCTCGCCTCGGTGCTTCTCATCGAAGGTGTCGTGAATCTGCTTTTGAGTCTCTTTTTGACTCCACGCTTTGGCATCGTCGGTGCGGCCTGGGGTACGGCGATTCCTCTTGTTTGCACCAGTTTGTTCTTTCTTCCGCAGCATTTGTGTCGTCTACTTAACATTCCTCTTCGAGACTTCTTGAGCCGGGCATACCGGCTGCCCCTGGTTCTGTGCGCCCTCCCGACGGTTTTGCTGTCGGTCCTAGGACATCAGTTTCCGGCCCACACCTACGCGGGACTGATGGTCCAAATTGCAAGCGCCGTAATTACCTACGGCGCTGGGCTGTTTTGGATTGTTTTCAAGACCAAACCCTCGTCTCCGCATGCGTGGGAGGCATTTGTCCAATTGCTGGAACCAAAATAGCAAAAAGCACCCTTGAATCCTTGAATCTGTTGTCATGATTTCGTCATGAAAACCCCACCGCCTGGGCCGCGTCCATGGGGTTTTTCGGGCCTCTGGATTTTGCAGAGTTTTGACAATTCTGAGACAAATGCCGGCCTGGCGGTTGCTAGGTTTTGAAAACGACGAAAGGCTCTCGAGTGAAATCATCGAAAAAGATCGTATTCTTCGTTGCCTCCTTCTCCAGCATTGAGGCCACCGCTCCGCTCGGCATTCTCGCGATTTCAACTCCCCTGTTGGACGCAGGCTACGAGATCAGCATCATCGACGCCTCAATTGCTCCGGACTACAAGAAGCGGATTATGGAAGAGGTGAAGGATGCGCTTTGCCTGGGCATTTCCCTCGTGACCGGCCCGATGATCCGGGAAACTGTGGAAATTGCCAAGGCCATCAAGAAATGGAATCCGGAATTCCCCATCATTCTTGGAGGATGGCACCCGTCCTTGCTGCCCACCCAGACTCTAGAGGCGCCCTACGTTGACGTCATTGTTCGCGCCCAGGGCGAAGAGAGCATGGTCGCGGTCGCCGATCGTTTGCGCGACGATGCGTCCCTGGCCGATGTTCTAGGCATTGGATTCAAAGCCGACGGCAAGCTCCACTTCACTCCCGAAAGGCCCCTGAAGAGGCTGGAACAGATGCCCTCTAAGGCCTATCAGCTCGCCGATTTCGATGCGTACGAGAAACTCTGTGGCCGTCGCTGGGCCATGTACGTGTCGAGCCTTGCATGTCCATTCAATTGTGCGTACTGCACGAACGCTGGTGTATACGGGCGCAAATGGAACTGCCTGCCGGTCGAGCAAGTCGTTGAAGAGACAATCGATCTGTCGCGGCGTTATCGGCTCGAACTGTTGTGGATGGCAGACGACAATTTTCTTGTGGATCTCGATCGATCGCTAAAAATAGCGGAAGGTCTGGTTCGAGCGGGTGGAACCTTTAAGTGGAGCGTTCAGGCGACGACGAACCTAACGGCCCGTCTCAGTATCGATGAGCTTACCCTGCTTCGGCGCTCCGGACTTCACCAGATTTGCCAGGGAATCGAAACCGCCTCGCCGACTGTAATGAAGTTGATGGACAAAGATTTTCAGGTTCTCGAAGACATCTACCAGTCGACCGAACGCTGCGTCAAGGCAGGGGTCATTCCGTCCTTCAACATCATTTTCGGATTTCCCGGAGAGGGCCCCAGGGAACGCCGCGAGACCGTCAACTTCATGATGGACGTCTGTCAGAAATTCCCGGGAGCGGAGTTCTGGACGAATATTTTCACGCCCTATCCTGGTTCACCGATCTTTCACAAGGCGGCTCAGCTAGGGATTGAAGTTCCGACGACTCTGGAAGGCTGGGCCGACTATTTCCCACGTTACACAGTACTGCCTTGGCTCAAGGGCAAAGATCATCAGAGAGTGCAGACCATGCGCGACTACCTGCGCATTGCGTTCGACCGCGAGCCTATCGCGACCACGGGTCACGGAAGATTCGCCAAGGCGGTTCAGCATCTCACCGCCTACCCGGCGCGGGTCCGGCTGAGTCACGATTTCTACAGCTTCCCGGTCGAGTTGTGGATCAACCGGCACTTAAAAAACATTGTCAAATTGCCTAAACCGAGCATCGACGCCAAAAGATTGCAGCCGGAGACTGCCCCGACCTGCACCTAGCGCCTTGGCGAAGCAGCCCACTAAGTCGAGTAGTCGCCCGCTTCGGTTTAGCGACTGTTGTGGAATCTATCGGTTGTTGTGGCTGCCGAGGTCCCGCGCACAACGCTTGCTGAAAGCAGCGGCTTCGTCTTTCGCCGTTGACAGTCTAGTCACGCGACGTCATCCTCCTCTTCGCTGCCTCTTGCCTGATGGCATTCTGCGGTGCGACTAAGCCGAAGCTTCTCAAACGCAAAGCCGAAACATCTGCGCCGGTCTGCACCTCGTTCCCTAGTTTTCGCTCCTCTCCAGGATAAGATCTCCATTCTGAAACGTGTGGGCGACGTGATAGCGCTCGCGAAGATACAACCGTATGGGGGCGAGATGATTGCCTTCAGGGTGGAGCATTGCGTCTTTCTCTCGGTCCAAGCCGATGTACCAACTGACAAACCTGGCGTGGTGTTTATCAAGTCCCTGGATCGCGTCGGTGACCTCATCGGGACGCGTGTAATCTGTCGGCCTGAGGAACGGAACTCGAGCGGCGTTTCGTAGCCGGAGGACAAAGCAAATCATATGATCTCCAAAGAAGTACTCCGACGGGTGCGTGCGCTCCGCCACCCACTTGGATTTCTCGTATAACAAAGGATCAAAGAATGCCGTACGACCCGTAGGGAGATCAAGGTATTGCCTTGAACGAACTTGCGTCGCAAGCGGGCGAATTGCCAGCATGACAAAGACAGCAATCCAAACCATCCGAAACGCCATTCGCGGAGCCTTGCGGGGCGAATTGAGAAGCCAAACCATGATCACCAGCGCGGGAGGCGATACCGCGTACAGTCGGCTGTATGCAGGGGCTGAAGCGACCGTCAGGAAGAGAACAACTCCTGTGGCGTTCATAAGTACGAGCCGCTCGCGCGATTTTCTGTCGAGTTTCGCCGATACGTTGGTGTACTTCAGAAGAAAGAGAATGTAGATGAATGGAACAATCAGATGGATCAGGACGAATGCAGGGATATCAAACCAGGTAGCCCAGGCATGCAGCTGGGGCCGACCGGTGAG
>Ga0123355_10001109_pt1 | contig 37241 bp, 40 predicted proteins | sample TergutEmb28metaG_3_FD_89872 | JGI IMG/M metagenome (GOLD analysis project Ga0123355, IMG submission 89872) | Embiratermes neotenicus P1 segment gut microbial communities from Petit-Saut dam, French Guiana - Emb289 P1 | ecosystem: Host-associated > Arthropoda: Insects > Digestive system > Gut ...
GAATGGCATATGCGTGCCGCCATTAGCAGCAGCCGTCACGCCGGGGTCAGAGCCGATTATCTTGACATTTTGCTTGGCATATCCGCACGAGATGAAAATTTGGTCATACGCGCGACGCGCGGCGAATGCGCCAAATGTGTGCGTGAAGGGAATCTTGCCCATTGCGCTCAATCCGGCAGCAACGCCCATCATATTTTGTTCTTGAATGCCGCAGTTAAATGTGCGGTCAGGATATTTTTCGAGGAAACTGCGCGTGGACATGGACGCCATAAGGTCTGCATCGAGCAGGCAAATTCGCTCATCGGTAGCTGCCAACTCGGTGAGTTTAGCGGCAAAAACTTTGCGCATTTCCTGTGAATCAATGCTACCTAGCAGAGCTAAATTGTACTTTTTCATTATGCTTGTCCTCCTACGCTTAAATCAAACGCAATTAACATCGTAGCCGTTACCGTGTTGCTGTGGCTGGACACTTTGTCCTCGAACTCGGGCACTCCGCGCCCTTTTTTGGTCTTCATCACAATAACCGATGGTTTTCCCACGGCAGCTTTCGCGACGGAAATTGCCTCTTTAATAGCTGCCGTTGAGTGTCCATCGATAGTCTGGCTATGCCAGCCAAACGCGGCGAATTTCGCGGCGATGTCACCCATTTTGCACACTTGGTCGGTCGTGCCGTCGATTTGCATTCCGTTGTCGTCCACGAAGAGGATGACATTGTCGAGATTTCGGTGAGCGGCGAAAAGTGCGGCTTCCCAAATCTGCCCCTCTTGGCACTCGCCGTCGCCAACAAGGGCGAAAATGTTGCTGTCCAGCTTGTCCAGCTTGGCAGCGACAGCCATGCCAAGCGCACAGCTAAAGCCTTGCCCCAGCGACCCGGCGGTCATGTCCACTCCGGGGGTGCGATTCATGTCACAATGACTGGGCAGGCGCGAGCCTTGCTGATTGAGTGTGTCCAACTCGTCCACGGGGAAGAATCCGCGCATGGCAAGAGCGGCGTATAATGCAGGTCCGCAGTGTCCCTTAGACATGACGAATCGGTCGCGCTCGTGCCAACTCGGATTGGCGGGGTCGATGTTCATTTCATTGAAATACAGCACAGCGATTAGCTCGGCGATGGACAGGCTTCCGCCGACGTGTCCGACTCCTGCGGCATGAATTGAGCGCAGCAAGAGACGACGAATCTCGGCGGCTTTTTGGGTAAGTTGTGTGTCAACGGGCATTTTTTAGCTCCTTCAGATTTATAGAAATTTTGTAGTATAGTATATGTACAGGCAGAAAAGCTGCCGTGGTTTCGAAAGTGTTAGTTTGAGGTTTCTTGTGAAACTTCAGGAATATGTGCCTTGCGTCCTCGTGAATCAGAACCAATTCGTCTCATAGTAACAACTATCATCAATATAGCTGATAGTAGCAAAAGCGACGTTTCAATTAGACTTATCTCTATGTATAACAAAGCAATACCAGCGACAATCAACAAAACAAATATCGTAATAAAAGAATATAAAACGAATTTGTTTTTGAACAGCGTTGTTTTGATTTCGCCCAGCCCAAGTGCGGCACAAAGCGATATTATAAGTGCCGAAGTCGATTCGTTTGCTCCAATAAGCTCGCGAAAACCAAAGATATTGAAGGTAACTAATATTGTTAATGCACTTAGCACAAGTAGAGTGATGGTTGTTATGATTTTGAGATGTTTCATTAAATAAATCCTTTTGTTAGCAGTTATTTTACTGACATAACCTTGCTAAACTGCGATATATAAAGTGCAGCCAGCGCAAGTCCGTATAAATATACGACGATTTCGAAAATTGCGTTAAATATGGTCAGTGCGACAAACGAGCCTGTGTAGAATCCGAACATCAAGCTGATGAGTGCGTGGAAAATCAGTCCGCCTGCGACTACTAAACCCACTATGACAGCCAATTTGTCGGACTTTTTGAGCAACGCATACACCAACACCCACGATAACACGGTGAATACTGCGTTGGGCAGTGCAAAGGACATGAACCATGGTACATAGCCGTACACGACCGCTTCGGGTGGGAAGATTCCGAAAAATCTGACCAGATATATCGTGTTCACGACCGAATGAAATATGCTGATTGCGGTGAGTAGTTTGCGGCGCGGCATAGGATCCTTTGGAATAGTGGTTAGTGGTTAGAAGTGCACCCTGTAGGAGCGGCGATTCGCCGTCCGTTGTGCGATTCGATTTACCTATCGGACGCGCAATGCGCGCCCCTACATTTACAATATTTCAGTTACTTTGAAATTAACCAAATCACCGTCGGGCAAAAAACTGCGTTCCCCTGCGATGAAATTAATTTTTGTGCCGTCGTCTTCAATCCATAATAAATCATGAGAGTACAATTCACCCGAAACAATATTTAACGCTGCGGCAACGGCTTTTGAACTATCGTTGTTGCCGTCGATGCCGCGTATCACGATGTTATCGGGACTTTTGTCGCCGGTGCATGAAATCATCAGCATATCTTCAAGGGCAATCCACTCGCCGATAGAGTAAAACTGCGGCTCTGTGAACACGTAAGGGCAATCGCCCGGATATGCTTCGGTTTCTGTGATGCGATGGCGAGTGATAGTACCGTCGTCGCTTTGACGGCAGATGATTTTGCCGAGTAGGTCTATGGCGACGTCTTTGGCGGGATGTGTGAAGAAGAATTGAGCGAGTTTCATGGGTAGCTCCTTGTAGGGGCGGGGTCTACCCGCCTGTCATACGGTAATAGTCCAACATTGCGGACGACCGAGGGCAGTCATCACTATGGGATTTCAACCCCTCCACCGCAAGCGGTTCCCCTCCCCTACAGGGGAGGTCAGAGTGCAACTGTACCAAACGTCCCCTGTAGGGGGTATCGGTGCAACAGACGGAGGGGGTTATTGTGGGCGGGTTGACCCCGCCCCTACGGTTAGACATTAATTATTAATCGGGTCAACAGGCCCATTAATATTCACGTTCGCGCCGCTGATATTCTCGCGCATACGAGTGTCCGCTTGGCGATTTTGCAAGTTGACATAGTCGAACACGCCCATATTACCCGAGCGCAGTGCCTCTGCCATTGCCATGGGGACGGCAGCTTCGGATTCGACAACTTTCGCGCGCATTTCTTGCTCTTCCGCTTGTGCGGCAGCACGGCGCTCTTCCGCTTTTGCTTGTGCGATGAGTTTATCTGCTTCCGCCTGCTCGATTTGCAGGCGCGAGCCGATGTTTCTGCCCACATCGATGTCGGCAATGTCGATGGACAGGATTTCATAGGCTGTGCCCGAGTCCAAGCCTTTCTTCAGAACTGTTTCCGAGATGAGGTGCGGGTTTTCAAGTACCGCCTTGTGGCTCTTGGACGAGCCGATGGTGGTGACAATCCCCTCTCCAACACGCGCGAGGATGGTCTCTTCACCCGCTCCGCCGACAAGTTTGTCTAGGTTGGCGCGCACTGTGATTTTCGCCGTCGCGCGCAGCTCGATTCCGTCCAGTGCCATTGCGCTGACGCCCGGAGTTACGATGATTTTGGGCGTGACACTCATGCGAACCGCGTCGAAAACGTCACGACCGGCGAGGTCAATAGCTGTGGCACGCTCGAACGACAAATTGAGGTTGGCGCGTTGTGCGGCGATGAGTGCGTCAACAACATTATTGACGCGACCACCCGACAGCAAGTGCGACTCGAGTTGGTTTTGGTTGATGGTGATGCCCGCTTTATGCGCTTTGATGAGCGGCTCGATAACATTGGCGGCACGAACACGACGAAGGCGCATACCGACGAGCGAGAACATTTTCACTTTTACCCCGGCAGAGCTTGCGGCAATCCACAAGCGCATGGGCACGAAGTTGAGGAAAATGGCGATAAGTGTGATGACAGCAACAATAGCGACACCTGCGATGATGACAGTAGTTGAGATGTCGAAGTCGGAAGTTGAAGAGAGGACTTGGGTTAGCATAGGTATAATCTCCTTGTGATGTGGTTTGGCGCACCATTACTTCATGAATGCGATATCTAATTAAATGTTTTCGTAGTCGGATTCAACTCGCGTCAGCGGAGGCTGGAGTTCGAGTGCATTCTCGATAAATCCGGAAGTGGAATTCACTTCCACTGTGAGGATTTTGAGAGAAAGATTGCGCCGAATGCAAGCCGTTAATGCGCTGCAGAAAACAAACCCGTATGGTTTCCACTTGAAAACGTCAGTTTTCAAGTGAGTTACCGCGTATATTTAGGCAACCAATCACCATGCGCTTCAATGAGGTCGTCGACCAGGGCACAGATGTCGTCGGCACTCAACTCGGCGGCGGTAAGCGGGTCGAGCATTGCGGCTTGATAGACATGCTCCAGCTTGCGCGTCACGGCAGCTTCGATGGTCACGAGATGAACATTGACGTGCGTCATGTTCATGGCAGCCAGCTGTACAGGCAGTCTGCCCACGTAGCACGGATTTACGCCGTGATTGTCAATCATGCAGGGCACTTCGACGCATGCCTCGGGCGGCAGGTTGGGAATCAAGCCATTGTTGATGACGTTTCCGCCCACTTTTAGTGGCACACCCGTGATCATTGCTTCCATTATATAAGAAGCGTACTCGAAACTGCGCTTGTGTGGCTCGCGCGAGCTTTTTTCAACAAGTGACTCGTAGTCGCGCGCCCACGCAGCGATTTGGTTGACACAACGGCGCGGATACTCGTCCAGCGGGATGTTGTACTTCTCAAGATTCTCCGGATAGCGCGATTTTATGTACCACGGATTGTACTCGGCGTTGTGCTCGCTTGACTCGGTGCAGTAATAGCCCATTTTTGCGATGTAGTCGTAGCGCACCATGTCCCAATGCTTGCCGGCGGCGTTTTTCTCGGCAGCACGACGACGGATTTCAGGGTACAAGTCCGCTCCATCCTTGTCGCGGATGTCGAGAAGCCACGCCATGTGGTTGATGCCGCCGATTAGCTCTTTGCGACCCTCCATCTTGTCCTCCATCCCAAGCGGACGGAGCAAGTGCGACGTACATGACTGCACGCTATGGCACAGCCCGAGCGTCTTGATGGGCGTGTAACGCTGCATGTATCCAGCCAAAATCGACATGGGATTGGTGTAATTGAGGAACCACGCATCCGGGCAGACCTCCGCCATATCTTGGGCGAATCCTTCGAGCACGGGGATGGTGCGCAGTCCGCGCATAATGCCGCCTATGCCCAGCGTATCGCCAATCGTTTGGCGCAGTCCATACTTCTTCGGCACCTCAAAATCCGTGATAGTGCAGGGATCGTACAGTCCAACTTGAATGGCATTGACCACAAAGCTTGCGCCGCGCAGCGCATCCTTGCGGTTGGGGATGCCGTGGTATGCGGTAATTTTCGCATGTCCACCCAACCCCTCGTTGATGGCTCGCAGGATCGTTTCGCTCTCCTTGAGCCGCTTCGCATCGATGTCGTACAGCGCAATGTCGCTATTGCGCAGCACCTCCGACGTCATGCAATCGCCCAGCACGTTGCGCGCGAAGACGGTACTCCCCGCGCCCATGAATGTAATTTTCGGCATTTTGTATTCTCCTTGTGGGATTTATTTACGGTCAAGGGCACAACCCCTTTTTGAAAAAAGGGGTTGCATCCCCAAAAACTTTGGGAACTGATGCATGAACGGCTGCACTCCGTAGGGGCAGACCTACGCCATCTTCACATACACAACCCGCCCGACAACGCGGTCAACCACAACATCCGCACCTGCGGCTATATAGCCCTCCAAGCTGCGCACCTCGACATCAATGCCCATCTCGGGGCAATCGAGATCTGCCAAGCCATGAGGGCGCAGAGCCGTCTTGGTCACTCCGCTCTTGCCGACCAAAGTTGCCAATTTTTCAGTGGCAGCCGCCACATTCGGGTCTTGCGCGAGGCTTTCGTTGAGAATCAAACTCTTTTTCGCGCCTCGCTTGCGAAAATACAAGCTCATCAGCGCAATAAATGCACCGATTACGACTACTTTCCCCGCGACAATGAAAATTCCGTTGTCAACTTCCATTATAATAAGCACACTCGATGCAATGACGGCAATAAGTCCCAGAATCCCCGAAATTCCAAAGTCGAACCCCGGCATCAACGCTTCGAGAACGATTAGAACTATTCCGATACTCAGCAAACCAATAATCCAATATAGCATGATTAGAACCCTCCTGTTTCGCGATTATATTTATTCAGTATAATTATATCATTTTTTCGACTAAAGTGCAAGAGGCTTTTGTACAAGAAAGTACAATGAATTTGCTGTATTTTGGATATTGACAATTATTTAAATACATGATATAATTAATTCGTCGACTTTAAATGTCAACTAAATAAATTAAAGTGGAGAAATTTATGAACACTAAAAAAGGAAACAGCACCAAAAGAATATTTATTTGTATGCTCAGTCTTGTAATGATACTGGCTTTGTCTATTGCAGGGATTTTGCTAATCGGTGCGGGAACAGAATATACATATCACGATATAGATGCTTACACTTGGCAGGATGTTTTGGATGCTGTTGCGACAGATCCAGCTGATTTTGATCATGATGGGATAAACATTGTCTTACAAAATGATATCAACTCAACTGAATCTTTGACTATTCCTGCGGGAACCAGAGTAAAATTGTCGGGCGATTATGAACTTAATTTCGAAAGTTCTGTTATCTTTTGGGAATGGTTCAACCCCTCTATATTCGTAAACAATGCTGTGTTTACTATTGATAACGCAACAGTAAATAGTTTAATGAATGTAACAAACAATTCTGTTTTCAACATACTAGATGGCGAAGTAAATGGAAACGTTTTTATCAATAACAGCGTCTTTAATATGTACGATGGCTCAATCGTTCCTACTAGCTTGTGGGAAATGAGTTCAGGTGTCAATGTAACCAATAGTATTTTCAACATGCACGGAGGAACAATTAGCGGAAACAGTTCTTGGACAATAGTACAATTGGGTAACAGTGTTTTTAACATGTATGCTGGAGAAATCAGTGGAAACGAACATGGTAGTGGCGTTCACTTAAATAATGACACTGTTTTTAATATGCATGGCGGTTCAATAAAAAATAACCATTGGCAATCAAACGCTTTTGGCGGAGGTGTAACTGTACGTAGCAATAGCGTTTTCAATATGTATAACGGAATAATAAGCGGAAACATTTCTTACATGATGGGCGGAGGAGTTTATATCGAAGGCGGATGCTTCTATATGAATGGAGGAGAAATTAGTAATAACTCGGCTACTTGGGGAGGAGGCGGCGTATCTATTGGTCAAGGCGGTAATTTCACTATGAACAATGGAATAATTAGCCACAACACCTCTTATTGCTTAACTAACCATTCCGAAGAAAGCCGCCTAAGTGTCTCTATGTTTGAAGGTGGCGGCGGTGTATTTATGTGGGGTCGTACTAACGAAATTAATTACGGATTTCCAAATGCAGATCCTAATTTTAATATGAACGCAAAGTTCACTATGAACGGCGGAACAATAAGCAACAATACGTCTCAATTTTTTGGAGGAGGCGTTCGTGTTAGAAGCGGCACATTTACATTAAATAATGGAAATATAATTGATAATACAGCAAGATATGGCGCAGGCGTAAGTGTATCTTCAATGTTTGAGGTAATGTTAGGCTCTGTTGGACCAGATGATGAAGGTATGGTTTATATCGGGGGAGGAACAGGACAATTTATAGTAAGAGATAATAAGCCGGGATATTTTAACATGCACGGCGGATTAATTAGTAACAACACTGCAACTTTAGGTGGCGGTGTATATGTCGATAACACTCCTGGATGGCCAAATAGCACCGGTTCATTTTTCAATGTTGGTCAATTTAATATGTTTGGCGGTGTTATTAGTAAAAACACAGCAGAATATGGTGGCGGTGTTTTCTTAAGAGAAAATTTGGGTGATGTTTATTATAATGGCGGTTCGTTTGTCGGCGATAGCCTTCCTGAATGGCTTCCTTTCTTTGTGATGACTGATAACAATGGATTTGACTTTCAAGCCGGCTCAATCCTTAATAACACAGCAACGTATGACGGCGGAGGAATATTCGTAGCAGCTCACCCAGAGAATTATCGAACTCCGCTAGTAGCAACTGATTTTTCCAACCTCACAGTTGGAGCAGGTGCAATTTTCAGTGGCAACACAGCAGGAAACGGTGCGTTCTTACCTCACGAAAGTGCAAACCTAATCACACGGATAGCTTCTCGCAACAGATCAATTTCATGGCATCCGCTGAACAATTATGATATTAATTCTCGCGGAGAACCAATTGAAACTACTCTCGTGACGGTGACATTTTTACCGGGGACAAACGGAACATTTGCGAATTATGTGACGTATATAGCATTCCAAGTTCCTGTAGGAACGGTTTTGACGGCAGCAAACGTACCGAATGTAACTGAAAATGCTGACTGGACGCACATCGGCTGGGCAACAAATCCTATGACCAATCCTGTTGGATTTGAAGTGAACGAAGATGTGACTTTCGTGGCACAGTACAGTCCTGTTCCTGTCATGGTCACAGTAACATTCTTGCCGGGCACAAACGGAACTTTTGTTAACAATGTAGCATACATTACATTCCAAGTTCCAGTAGGTACAATATTGACAGCAGCAGATATACCGAATATACTTGAAAATGCTGATTGGGACTTCATCGGTTGGGCTACAAACCCAATGACTAATCCTGTCGGATTTGTCGTAAATGCGGACGTAACTTTCGTGGCTCAGTACGAAACAACTTACAACGGCGGCTCACCTAATACCGGCATATACGGATTTGCCATCGGAGCAATTGCTTTGGTAACTCTTGGCGGTGTGATGTTCGTGTTCGTGAAAAAGGCTGATAAAGCGACTGTGTAGTAAAATTAATTGAACGGACTCTGACACAATAGAGTCCGTTTTTTACGCTCATTTCGTAATGGTATTTTTATCCCATACTTGCGAAGTTGCTCGATCCGTGCTATAATATAGGAATGAACACCATCACTCCTTTTACTGCCGACGATTTGGATGAAATTTGCGCTCTTGAGCAAGCTTGCTTTTCTTCGCCGTGGAGTCGCGAAATCTTGGCTGCAATTATTGACAGCCCTCACCACCATTGTTTCAAACTTGTGTGTGATGCAAACATCGCTGCTTATTCGGTATTGGAAATTGAAGCAGCAGGAAAAGAGCTACCCCAATGGGCGAGCATTCAAAATCTCGCCGTTGCGTCCGAATTTCGTCGGTGCGGTTACGGAGAGATATTGTTGGCGCACATGATTGAGTTGGCTCAATCTCTCAACGTGGCGACAATTTTCCTTGAAGTACGCACCGGTAACGTCGCTGCTCGTGCGCTGTACGAAAAGCATGGTTTTTCAGCCATTGGAGTGCGTAAAGATTATTACAGATTTCCGACCGAGGATGCGATCATTATGGCAAGAAGCACGAAGCAAGGAGCAAGGAGCGTTAGCATGGTAATACTAGCTTTTGAAACGTCGTGTGATGAGACTTCCGTTGCCGTCGTGGAGATGTCGCAAGAAAAGCGTACCGTTCTTGCCAATTTGGTGGCAAGTCAAGTGACGACTCATGCTCAATATGGCGGCGTTGTGCCTGAGATTGCCTCGCGCGCCCACGTCGAAGTCATTTCTCAGCTCACATATGCCGCTCTTGCCAAGGCGAAAATAACTATAAAAGACATCGATGTCGTCGCTGTGGCGAGTCATACCGGCCTAATCGGTGCGCTGTAGAAGGTGGTTTACTTTGCGAAAAGTCTAGCACTCTCGCGGGTCAAGCCGCTGGTGAGTGTCAACCATATCACAGGACACATCGCCGCTGCAATGCTCACACATACGCAGCTAAATCCGCCGTTTCTCGCGCTCGTCGTCTCGGGAGGACACACATCCATAATCGACGTGCGGACTTTTGCCGATATGGAGACCATATCCCGCACACGAGACGATGCAATGGGCGAAGCATTCGATAAAATTGGACGTTTACTGGGGTTTGACTATCCTGCGGGAGCGGCGCTAGACAAGCTGGCTGCCGCACATAATGATCAACTTGTGACATTATCGGCGACTCCAGCCTTGGCTACCGCAAATTTCCCCTCCGCCGCTATTAAAGACAGCCTTGACTTCTCATTCTCAGGACTAAAAACCGCTGCCATCAATCTAATTCATAAATACGACCAGCGTGGCGAGGAACTTCCTCATGCAGAATTTGCTGCCGCTTTCACGAATGCAGCCGTTGGCTCAATCATCACTCGCTTACAGGACATCCATGCCGAACGAAACTTCAAAAGACTCGTCGTCTGCGGTGGAGTAGCTGCCAATTCACACTTGCGCAAGGCTCTTGCAGACTTTGGAGAGACCTCGAATGTTGAGATCTTTCTACCTACTCTTGATTTATGTGGTGATAACGCCGCAATGATTGCAGCCGCTGCGTATTATCAAGCCATAATCGGAGATTTTGCCGGCACGAGCTTGAATGCACGGGCGGGTATGTAGGGAGTTATAGAAATCATAAACATTATAAAATCATAGGAGTAATAGATGACGAAAACAAAGCAAATACGAGATATTGTATATGGCTTCATTGAATTGGATGAACAAGAACAAAAAATAATTGACAGTCCCGAATTCCAACGACTACGAAGAATTAAGCAACTTGCCTTGACGGATATGGTGTATCTAGGTGCAGTCCATACTAGATTTGAACATAGTTTGGGCGTTATGCAAATGGCATCGGATATGTTTGAGAGTATTGTTTCCAAAACTGCATTCGAAGAAATTAAAAAAGAATACAAATTAAAGGATGCAGATATAACTCGATGTAGAAAAATAGTGAGGCTTGCGGCGTTGTTGCACGATGTTGGACATTCACCATTTTCTCATGCAAGTGAGGACTTGATGCCTATTTCATCAGATAATAAGAAGTATGAACACGAGCATTACAGCATAGAGATTATAAGAGCAAAATTTCGGGAAACAATTGAGAGTGAAGGTTATAACCCCATAAAAGTTGAAGAAGTGACTGCATTGTTAGGTGACTCAAAGTCATCACATGACCACCCTGCACTTATGGTATGGAAAGAACTAATTTCGGGAGCGATAGATGCAGACAGAGCAGATTATTTACTTAGAGACTCGTTGCACTTGGGTGTGAATTATGGTCTTTATGATCGAGCCAGACTTGTTTCCTGCCTGACTATAGGAAGGACTGAAAGTGGTGCGCCGACTATTGCAATAGAAGGACGAGGTTGGCATGTTGCAGAGAGTTTAATTATTGCACGATATCAAATGTCTACACAAGTTTATTTTCACAAAGTAAGAAGAATATATGATCATCACATTTTTGAAGTATGCAAGCATATTTTAAAAGCAGAAGAACAGGAAAGTTTTCCTCCTCCGAATAGAATTGATGAATATTTGAAATATGACGATTGGTATGTGATTGCTAAGATAACGCTTGGAGAAGCAGGAGAGCACGGAAAGCGAATATTAGAAAGAAATCATTTTAAGTGCAAACCCGGAGAATCTGAGGGCGAAAAACTGTTCGATATAGACAAACTTCAGCAAATTATGTTTGCCGAAACTGAAGAAAGTATTCACGAAAATATTCATACAGACACATGTCACGTAAATTGGTATAAGGAAAAATACGACCTTCTAATTTATGAAAAAAATCGCCTCATACCGCTCAGTCAGAAATCTAAAATCATAAAAAGCATGATGGAAAATCCTTATAGAATTCAAAGAAACTATCTTAAAAATCAATAAAAAGAATTAGCAGGAGATAATAACCATGAAAAACACAAAAAAAAGACTTGATTTAATACACGAAATAGCAACTAAAAGTCCCGATTTAGGAAAAACAGCAATGATGAAACATCTATTTCTACTACAAGAAGTATATGGCGTTTGCTTGGGCTATGATTTTGATATTTATACTTATGGTCCATTTTCATCCGAGGTAATGTCAGACATAAACTTTGCAGAACTTTTCAACTTTATAACAGTTGATTATAATGTAGGTGCTAATGGATATAAGATTAATCCTACAGACAAAGAAGACATAGACAAAGAATTTTCAAAAGATAATAGTGAAGTTATTATTGAAGAAATGAATCTTTTCAAAGATAAAGGAGTCAAGGCACTAGAACTATTGACAACTATTGTATATCTTCATAAGCAGGCAGCAAAAAACGAAGCTGGCTGGAATAGAGAAAAAACTGTAACCAACGTTCATGCTCTAAAGCCTCATTACGATTTGGAAAATGATATAATTCCCGAATATGATTTTTTAGAAAAAGCAGGAGTATTAACAAAATTACTTGATGCATAAACATCCGCATATTCCTGCTCTTCATTCACCACCCTGTCATACACAGTTTCCCACAGTCTCCACAGGGTTTTCCACATTTGACCTACCTATATCATAGCGTTTTCGGTCGAGTTAGACTAATAATCTCGAGTTTTCCACAGGTTGACAAGTTATCAACATGCTTCGTTACAATTCGTTCACAATTGCATATTCGTCACAATAATGAATATTATGCAGTATAAATCCCTATTTTCTGCCACTATAAAAACGGTACTTCTGAATCCAAACAGGACATTTTCATGACATATAAATTCACTTCCGACAATTGCATTTCAATCCCAAAAGCAGCTTTTGATCGGCTGCACGCCGCAAGCGAATTCGACTTGCGTGTACTCTTCGTGCTTTCGAGCATGATACACGAGGGGGGCTCAGCAGATTCTGCCGCTATTGCCGCTTCGCTCAATACCGATTCGGCGGAGGTCGCCGCTTCCCTCGGATTTTGGCGCGGGGCAGGGGTAATAGCCAAGATCGGGGTCGCTGAGAATGACATCAGCTTGCGTTCGGAGCAGTCGCCGTCAAGTAAAAGCTCTTTGTCGGAAGTGAATTCCTCCGACAGACTTTTTTCTCAAGTGCACTCAAATTCCAACATTGCTCCCCCCACCTACACCGGTGCCGAAATCGAACATCTTTTCATGCAAAAATCTTCACTACGCATCCTTATCAACGAATGCCAAAACCTAACCGAGAAAATGTTCTCTCCCTCCGAGGTGAGCAAAGTTGTCGCGCTGTCTGACTTCCTCAGCTTGTCCGACGAATACATACTTCTGTTGTTTTCGCACTTCAAAGAGTTAGACAAAACTTCAGTCTCTTACATTGTCAAAGCGGCATATAACCTCGTCAAAGAGGGTATTGAAACATACAGTGACTTTGAGGCATATATTCGCACCAAAGAAGAAGTAAAAACTCTTGAGGGTCGCATTCGCACACTTATTGGAGCACAAAATCGTACTTTGGGCAAAAAAGAAAGAGATCACATTGCGCAATGGAGCGCAAAGGGATACGATTTTGATAAAATCACCGCCGCATATGATGAGACGGTAGACAAAATTCACAAAGTTTCATTTCCTTATATGAGTAAAATTCTTGAGAATGACAACAAGACCGAAAAACCGAAGAAAAAATCAAAACAATTAAGTCAATCCAGTTTCGATGCCGACGAATTTTTCCAGGCAGCATTAGAAGCATCGAAAGCCAAATATATAGCCGAACAATCGGAAGAGGAGGCAGCGAATGAATAATTACAGCATCGTCAAACAAAATCTCGCAGCAAAGGCGCGCCAGAATCGCCTTGATGCCGCTGCTCGAACTCGTGAAGTATGCGAAAAAATCCCTGAACTTGCCTCAATTCAAACTGTCCTTGAGTCCACGTCACAGCGTATTTTCGCCGAAATCGCAAAGGGCGGGGATGATATCACTGCCCGAATCGGTGAAATCGAGCAGGAGAACAACACCTTGCTCGCCGCGCGTGAGGAAATTCTAGCCGCTAGTGGTTATGCCGCAGATTACTGCGATATTCGGCATGATTGTGCTATTTGCGAAGACAGTGGATTCGTTGAAACGCACCTTGGCGAGAGAATCAGCATGGTCGCATGTACGTGCATGAGGCGTGCTCTTGCCATTGCAGGACTTGCTTCGTCGGGATTGGGTAAATTGGTGGAGAGCCAGTCGTTCTCCAGCTTTAAGCTAACTTACTACACTGACCGTGACAGTGCAAAGATGGCGTTTGATGAGTGCAAAAAGTACGCCAAGAACTTTGCCAAGAGTCGCGGACAAAATCTGCTGCTCATCGGTGCTACAGGACTGGGCAAAACGCACCTATCTACTTCTGTTGCCGCCGAAGTAATCCAGTTAGGCTTCAGTGTGGTGTACGAAACTGCGCAAAGTCTGATGAAGCACTTTGAGCGCGAACGATTTGGGCGCGCTGGTGATGACTTTGATAGCGGAGACAGCACATCTAAATTTGCCCGGTGTGACTTGCTCATCATCGACGACCTAGGCACAGAAATGACCAATACATTCACGCTGTCTTGCTTATATGATACGATTAATTCGCGGCTCAACGCCGGTCGTGGTATGATTATCAATACTAACCTCGACTCGACCGAGCTGCGTGAGCGATATGATTCGCGTATCGCCAGCCGCTTGCTCGGCGAATTTCGTCCGCTGTTGCTGACGGGCGTGGATGTTAGGATGCAGAAGGTGAAAAGATAGGGGTGAATTTTCTCCCTATAATACAGAAAGGTAGAAAACCAATGCTTTTAATCAAAAATGCAAATCTTTACAACATGGCAGGTATCGACGGTGAAAAACGCGATATTCTTATCGACGATGCAGGTCGAATTGTAGAAATTGCGCCAACTATCGAGACATGTGACGATTATGTCGTCGTTGACGCTGCAGGTCGCATTGTGACACCGGGACTTGTTGACCCACACTGTCACATTGGGCTAAGCGAGGACAGCGTGGGCTGGAATGGCGACGATGTCAACGAATCTACGCACCCCGTCATGCCGCACATGCGCGGTTTGGACGCCATCAAAGACCACGACCGCTACTTTGGCATCGCGCTGCGCAAGGGCATTACCACTGTTTGCACAGGTCCGGGCAGCGCAAACATTTTCGGCGGTACTTTCTGCGTGCTGAATACATATGGTGCCGATATTTTCGAGAAAACCGAGGTGGCGGAGCACTCGATGAAGATGGCGTTAGGTGAAAATCCGCGACGCGTGTACGGACATGCAGGCAAAGAGCCCAAAACTCGCATGGCATCTGCTGCCATGATGCGCGAATGGCTGACCAAAGCGCGCGACTACAAAGAATTGTGGGACGAGTACGAGACTGACATGGCGAAGTACGACGAAAAATCCGACGAAAAGCGTCCCAAAAAACCTACATATGATGTCAAACTACACGCCATCAAGAGATTGTTTGAGGGATTGCCGTGCAAAATCCACGCGCACCAGTCGAACGATATCACAACAGCATTGCAAATTGCGCAGGAGTTTGACCTGAAAGTCACAATCGACCATTGCACCGAGGGGTACATGATTCCCGAAACACTCAAGAAGTTCCCATACCAAATCATCATCGGCCCGACTATGAGCGTGTCGGGCAAGCATGAAACGCGGAATTTGTCATTCGAAAGCGGGCGAATCCTGCATGAAAACGGCATCCTGTTCTCCATCATGACCGACCATCCCGTCATCGGCATGGATCACACGATTGCACAACTGGGGCAATTCGCGGGTGCGGGCTTGCCATGGCTTGAGACCATAAAAGCCATCACAATTAACGCGGCGCGCACGATATATATGGAAGACGAGCTAGGCTCAATTGAGGTCGGTAAGCGCGGCGATGTGGTCGTATGGAGTGGCGACCCGCTGCATTATATGACCAAAGCCGAAGTTGTGGTTGCCAAGGGGAAAGTAGTGGTTAGTGGTTAGTAAAGGGCAGATCTTGTATCTGCCCTTTTTTCATTAAACTCAACAATCCCTTTACCTCACCACACAAATTGATAATTGACGACACTGTCCCGACCTGCTATACTGGGTATACTAATCGAAAGGCAGGACAAAATCATGTTAAAAATCGGCACGAAAATCAGACAACTACGCGAGCAAAAGTGTATCACGCAAGCGAAAATGGCGCAACATCTCGGAATTACCGAGCAAGCAATATCCCGCTGGGAAAACGGCGGAGGCTATCCTGACATGGAGCTGATTCCCGCAATCGCGAATTTCCTTGAAATCAGCACGGATGAGCTGTTCGGACTGTGTAATAATGATGACGAAGCAGAGTACAAAAGAAAGTACGCCGAAATGGTGGCGCTCAGAAACGACGACAAATGGCAAGAATCCGCAGACTACTGCCGAAAAGAACTGGAACGCCGCCCGCGTGATTATGGTTGGATGTTTGAGTTGGCATATTCATTGCGCGCCCTATCCAAGGAAGACAATGCGGCGCTTGAAGAAGCAGTTTTGCTGTGGGAGAGAATTTTGGAAGACTGCACCGATAGCGAACATAGATACTACGCATTCGACTGTCTTTGGCATAGTTATGTCAGACTTGGCAGACATCAGCAAGCAGTAGAACTTGTCGAGAAGATGCCCCCGATTGAACATTCGAGAGAAATGCTACTTCCGCGAGCTATGCCGGATGGCGAAAAGCGCGTAGAACGCTTGCAACTCAATGTGCGCATGCTTGCCTTAAAGCTCAATCGCGAAATAAAAGAGTTGGCGAGCAATCAGCACACCGGCTACACGTGGCACGACAAATTAAGATGCCATGAAGTGTGTCTTGAAATAATCAATATTCTTCACACCGGCGATGACAGCCAGCATTCGGGCGGCTGGTTCTGGTGGTATCTTGACTTGGCGAAAATTCATGCCGACACGGAACATTTCGACGGCGAAAAAACGTTGGATTATCTGCTCAAAGCAGAAGCGGCAGCGTGGAAGCACTTTGAGTGGGACATCGACCAGAAATACCCCTACAAGGGCATTTTCCTAAACAAAATCCTGCCCGAAACGGGATGGAGCGAGGAGGCATTGGCAGAGCTGCCTCGAAGTGAAATTGTAGCGAAATGGGACGAAGGGGGCTTATTACGCTTGATACACGAATCCATCACTAAGGAAAAATGCTTTGAGAACTTGAAAGATATAGCAGGCTTTGCTGAACTCATGTCGCGCCTTGCACGGGCGAAATAGCGAATAACGCACAAAACCACCTCTTCAAAGGTGGTTTTGCTTGTTTTGTAGGGCGGCAAACTCAAGCCCTCAGCCTTGGTTTTGAATCAATTTGTGCTAGAGCTAGAACTTGATTTCTAGTGACCACAACCGCAGCTATGTTTTTCATCATTGTTACAGACGAGCAGAAGGATAATGATAGCGATAATGATTATCCAAAGCGTGCAATCATCAAACAAGTTACAAAGACAGTTCATCATTTTTAATATGCCTCCCTTCATGATCTTTCTTTATCATGTTATGAGGGAGACGGAAAAGTGTGCAGAGTTAGGGAAAGATTTTTAGAACAATAGTTAAAGGGGCGAACACAGTTCGCCCCTACATAGCCTATTTACGCTGACGCTTCATGGACAGCTTTCGCACCCTCATATCATTGTCGAAATTTTTGTTTAATAGAACATATAAATTGCCCTTGCGGCAAATAATTTCTTCAAACTCGAGTGCTCCAGCCTTAGCTGCCGCTTTTCCAACGCTTTAGATTAGGTATCCCCGCTTTGCACTGTTCCAATGCGTCTTCGGGCGAAAATCCGAAATCTTTCACCATCATATCGGCAACGATTTTTATTGTTTCTTCAAGAGTGACGTTCGGATGTATAAATGCGCCGTTTTCGTAGCAAAATTTGCAATAATCGATACTTTTGCTCCCGTTTGATTCAGTACCGTACATTTCGTCGTTTTCGCCCATGGGCATACCGCAGCTTTCGCAAAATTTTTCTTGCATGATTTTTCTCACTTTCAAATTTTGAGCACTATTATTCTATGTAGGCACGGCAATTTGCCTTCTGCAACGAAAAATATCGCTCTTTCCTTAATTATAATATACCTAATATGACAACAGCATGTCATGTTTGGGATAAATATTTATTTTTCATTTTTTCGATTCGGATAAGTAGCTCGTCGCGGACGCTTTGTGGCTCTAAAACTTCGACTGATACACCATATGAGAGAATATAATCGTATATCCACTGTCCCAGTGTCGTGCGCAGAGTGAATGAGCCGTCATCGTTGACGGATATGTCGCTTTCAGCAAATTCATCGTAGATTCGATATTTTGCATTTTGGGCAATGCGTAGTTTAATATGAAGATATTCGGTGGAAGTTGGCTCTTCTACTGATTTCATAGACGGGACGATGTAGATTGAGCCGTTGAAATTCTTCTCTAGTGCAGTTATATTATTAATTCGAGTGAATTTGAACACTCGATAGTCGTTATCAACCAGACAAAATGATTGTAGATACCAGGCTTTTGATTTAAATGATAATTTGAGAGGATATACTTCAAGCTCTTTGGATTCTCCGTAAGGGCTGAGATAATCGAAGCAAACAACGCACTCGTTTATAATAGCCCTTTTCAGCATCTCGAACTTTGCATTATCTTTTTCACTATGCCCCCAACGTGAAAAATCCACCTCAATCCAATCCTTGGTGGCGGATGAAGTGAAAAAATTCTGTAGTCTTAAGAGAATTTGCTGTGTATCAATGTGTTCTGTTGCTGACATAGTTTGCAAAGAAAACAAAATTTGCTTTTGTTCATCTTCTGAAACCAAAGTTTTATTAAGCACAAAATTTTCGTGAATAAAAATACCGCCACCCTTGCCTTGGGTCGTATAAATGGGAATCCCAGCTGCACTCAACGTGTCGATATCGCGCAGAATAGTTCGCTTGGAAACTTCAAATCGTTCAGCCAGTTCAGCAGCTGTCGTGCGCTTTCGGTTCATCAAGAGATGTACTATTTCAAATAATCGGTTGATTTGCATAGATTTCCTCTGATAAAAGATAACGGGCGAACACAGTTCGCCCCTACACAAGCGTCAATTCATCAATATTTATGAACAACTCCGCATCGCCGATACTGGCAAGCGGCAATTTTACTTCTGCCTTACACGAGTCGCAGAAAATCTGCGCCGAATCTGCTTTTAAGCGAAAATCAATTCGGGGAGTTGTATCTCTTTTGTGGCAGCGACAGCCGATTTTTTCTTCTGCTTGCAGCTCTCCGAGCATAAAGCGCACGATGTCCTCTACAGGACCGACAAAGGACGAGTCTTCAAGTTCCTTATTCTTATCAGCTCTGTCAGTTTGAGTGATAATCTCGCGCATACTATCCCCGGCGGCAGCGGCAGCTGCTCTTGACGTACTCTCGTCGCCGACAAAAGCCAAATCTAGCCCTGTGTAGGTGCAGTTGACAACGAACAGTTCCCGCTCAAAGAACACATCTGCGCCAATGACAAAGCTATGCGGCTTGGGACAGATTATGCAGGGCACGCTGAGACGGATTTTCCTGTCACTTGTGTAGCTGACCACCAGCCCGTCGTCATTTTTTGCACCATCACAAGTGCATTTCAGGCGGAACATATCGCCCGACAAGGAGAAAATCCCCGCTTGACTGACTACAGCAAATGTGCAGCGAGGGCAAAAGTATGTGATTGTGGTTTTTTTGAGTTTTATGAGCATAGAAAGCCTTTCGAGTTAGAAGTTCGGGGGAAGGGAAGATTTTTTGACTGCCGTATTATAGCAGCTTGCTCATCTCGAGAAACAATTCTCAAAAATCTTGTCGCGTGAAATAAATTACACGCCAGATGTTTTCGTCTTCTCGGCGAATTCACGCTCGCTCTCCGCGCTTCCACACATCCGCGGGCAAGTCTGCGTCGCGATGACCGATTCGGTACTCCCTAAGCGGCAAATGCGAATCAAAAACAACCATGCTTAGATAGGGATTGTTGTGGTCAACATCACCGATATAATGAATGTTAAGGTATAGTCTGCCAATATCGTCCAAGTTTATACCATGAAACGCTAAGCGGCGATAATTATATCGGCTTCGCTGCGCCGAACGGAAAACATAGTCACTAAATATCAAGTCTTCGCTTTCATGCCCAGTTGTAAGCGTGAAAAAGAGTGACTCGCCCTCTCGGTTTTGGTCTCCATTGTAGAAATCCACGAAATACTCTACTGCACGATTAGTAAAGCGCAGCGTGAATTGGATTTGCTCCAGTACCGGAGTAATGAGAATATTGTTGATTCTAAAGTGTCCGTCTAGCACATGACCATACACAAAACAGCGGTTAATGCTCTCAATGCGAATCAAGCGACCCTCGTCGTCAAGAAACGAGCCCAACCTGTGACTGTATACAGAAAAATCCACATCATCATCGAAAAATGCGTCTACCGCTTCCTGTGTCCAAGAATAGCGAATTATATCCGCAGGCGCACTTGTTGCGCACATACGAAAAATGAATATTCCATATAACCCGACAAGCACGCCGATTATGATGATTTTCCGCACCAATTTGCGGATGTGTTTTGCCGACCCTCGCGGAGGAGGTGGGGGAGCTTCCTCTTCGCCCTCATGGTAATTGTCGTAATAGATATCGCTCATGGTTTTACTCCATAAAAGTATTGCTTACATTATATCATAATATCATAATTTCCACCTTGAAACAAGACGGAATTTGTGGTATAATAATCGCATGACGCAAGCACGAAAGTGCTAGCTTGTGCCTATGGCACAAGTGCGTTTATTTCATCATCATTTTTTGTTTCGCAAAACTGCGAATTTATTCCGCCTTGCGGAATAAATTTGTGGTATATTATATTTGATTAAACACGCACGGTGCTATATCTAATTTATCATCCGCCGCCAATGCGAGCTATGGCAAAGTTTGGGAAAATCAAACTAGCGATAGTCGTGAGTAATATCAAAAATATCACAATCATCATTACTATATCCCACGCACTTATCTTTTTGCCTTTTTCGCGCAAAAGGAAGTCTGCGCAGACAGCACCTAATGTTGAAACAGCCATCACATATGCGAGAAAAGTATCGGTTATTACCCAATATATCAGTACAAACAGCACACTTATTACGAATCCTGCATAAAGCAAATATGCCAAAATTGATTTCGTTTGTTTAGTCATGTTACACTCCGAAATAGTATTGCCGTTAGTATACCATATGCAGAGATGGATGTCAATTAAATATTGCGCTATAGAATGTAATCTCTCCACATAGAGGAATTGCTACACTCGCTTTTGAAAGGAATTACTACCATGATGCCATCAAATAAAACTATTCTCTCCGCAGTGCAGCCCACAGGGCAGCTTACTATCGGCAATTATCTTGGAGCTATCAAAAATTGGATAGGATTGCAGGAGGATAATAACTGCATCTACTTCGTGGTGGACATGCATGCGCTGACCACGCGCCATGTAGCTGCCGATCTGCGCAAAAGCGTATATTCTTCGGTTGCGCTGTACCTTGCGTGCGGACTTGACCCGGAAAAGAGTACGTTGTACATCCAAAGCCACCTGCCGCAACACGCCGAGCTATCATGGCTGCTGTCGTGCTACACCATGCACGGCGAGCTGAGCCGCATGACCCAGTTCAAGGACAAGTCCGCCAAGAATGTGGAGAACATCAACGCTGGATTGTTCAACTATCCCGTCCTCATGGCGGCGGATATTTTGCTTTTCAACACCGATGTCGTCCCCGTGGGAGATGACCAAAAGCAACACCTCGAACTGGCGCGCGACGTCGCCACCCGATTCAACGGCATTTACGGTGACACTTTCACCGTGCCCGAAGGATTCCACACCAAAGAAGGCGCGCGCATAATGTCACTGCAAGACCCGACCATCAAGATGAGCAAATCCGACCCGAACGGCGGAGCTTGTGCCTTCCTACTCGATAGCCGAGATGATATAATCCGCAAGTTTAAGCGTGCTGTGACCGATTCGGGCAACGAGATTATCGCTGCGCCCGATAAGCCGGGAGTGATGAATCTACTCAACATCTATGCTGCATTCACGGGTCAAGCTGTCGCCCAAGCGGAGGCTGATTTTGCAGGAAAAGGCTATGGCGACTTCAAGTTGGCTGTAGGCGAAGTGGTATCTGACGCTCTTGCGCCAATCCAAACGCGCCACGCCGAATTTATGTCCGACCGTGCGCAATTAGATGACATCGTAAAAATGGGCGCAGAAAAGGCGTATCCACTTGCGCGGAAGACGTTGGGGAAAGTGTATAAGCGTGTGGGGTTGAGGTAGCACTCTCAACATAGTTCCGAATTTATTTCACTTATAGGATAAACACATGACAAAAGACAATAACAGCGAACTAATTCGCCTACAAAAATATATCTCTGACTGCGGGATAATGTCCCGTCGTGCTGCCGAGCGTGAAATCGACGACGGTCGAGTTACTGTCAACGGCACGGTCGCGCATTTGGGGCAGAAAATCGATCCTCGGCGTGACGAGGTACGCATTGGTAATCGCAAAATTACTAAAAAGCGTGATCACCGCTACACTTACGTGCTGCTGAACAAGCCGTCAGGATACCTCTCGACTGCATCGGATGACCGCGAGCGCAAATGCGTGACGGAACTGGTCAAATCAGCAGGCGCGCGACTGTATCCAGTGGGCAGATTGGACATGCACAGTGAGGGGTTGTTGCTGCTCACTAACGATGGCGAGTTGACTCAGCGCATGACCCATCCGAGCTATGATTGTAGCAAGATTTATCACGTCCTCATTCGAGGTGACGTGTCGGCGGAGAAACTACATGCCCTCGGACAACCTATGGAAATTGATGACTATACGATAAAACCTGTCGAGTGCCACGTGGTCAATCAGACAGATAAGCGCACCATCATTGAGATGACTCTCACCGAAGGACGCAATCGCCAGATTCGCAAAATGTGCGAGCAAGTGGGACTGGAAATCGCTAAACTGCGCCGTGTTGCAATTGTGAGTGGAGAGTGTGCGCTCAAGTTAGACAAGCTGCGACTGAGCGAGTGGCGCTATCTTACGCGAGATGAAGTTGCTGCATTGAAGGGCGGAGCGAAATAATGCTCAAAATCCTCAAAATTCAAGATAAATCCGAGCAAGAAGAACTTTGCGCCATATGCGAAGTGCCATATGTTTCACACCACATGGCGTACCGCATTGAAGTGGACGACCAAACCATCGGAATCGCGACTTTTTTCATGGGAGCAAAGGCGGGGTATTTGGTGCAGCTGTGTACAATCCCGGGAGTACAGGACGACAACGCATTGTTTATCGCCGGGCGAGGAGTGCTGGATTTCATGGAACGTTGCGGTGCGCGTGAAGCGGTTGCTATTGGCTTGCCGTGTTCTGAAGATTTACTGCGGGAGATAGGATTCACATTCGAAGATGAATTATGGAGTATGGACATTTCGGATTTTTTCACCACGCACAAGCACTAATGATAGCCTTTCAGCCTCACTTTGAATTTGCCAATATTCGCCAATATGCACAATCCAAACTCGAATGCTGCCAAAAAGTCTATGCAATATTTTAGCGAAATATCATTGACATATAATGGCAATTGTGGTAAAATAGGCTATCACATAAAAACAACGGAGAAAAAGTCATGGATAGCAACATAAAAATAATGATAGCAGACGAAAATCACGATTTTCGCAAAACTTGCCGTGAAAGACTGAGCGCAGTCGGCTTTAGAAATTTTGAAGAAGCGACAAACGGAGAGGATGCGCTGTATAAAATCAGCAAATACCATCCCGATGTTGTCATTGTCGATATATGGCTAAGTAAAATGGACTGCATGCAGGTCATCAAGGGTGCGCTGGCAATGAACTATGGCTCGGATTTGCCGCCGGCATTCATTGTGACGTCAATCGTCAACAATCAAAATATTTTCATGGAAGCATTGGAAGTCGGAGCTGCCTATTGTATGATGAAACCGCTTGATTATGAAAGTCTAGCGGAACGCGTGAATCGTACCGTCGAGCGTCGTGAAAAGGTCGAGCGCGCGCCGATTGCAAAACAGAAATCCGGTACGGTTGACTTGGAAACCCAAGTGACCAAAGTTATTCATCAAATCGGCGTGCCTGCTCATATCAAAGGCTACCAATACTTACGCTGCGCCATCATGATGGCGATTAATAATCAAGAAATCATCAATGCGGTAACGAAAAAGTTGTATCCGTCAGTCGCCGAGCAGTACGACACCACATCATCACGTGTCGAGCGTGCGATTCGTCACGCTATCGAAGTGGCATGGGACCGCGGAGATATCGACACCCTCGGCTCGTTCTTCGGGTACACAATCCAAAACAACCGCGGAAAGCCCACTAACTCGGAGTTTATCGCTATGATTGCCGATAACTTGAGATTGGAAAATAAGAATTCGTCCTAGAATGAAAAAAACAACTCCCCCTATGTTTTTACACATAGGGGGAGTGGCAGTCTGTTATTCCTTGGCATGACTTCAAGTTGAGATAGCTGTCATTTTGTTTACGGCTGCCAAATAAACAAATAACAAAGCACGCATGAGCGACAAAATATCACCCATACGTGCGAAACGTAATTCTTGAAACAACAAAAGCTGCTAGGTATAAAAACAATATGCCGAAAGGAAAGTCGACGGGGGTACTTGTAAAAATATCGGAAGTGTGATATAAGACTTCAGAAACAATAATAAATGCGTTCATACCAATATCAATGCTACTAACACGCTATAAGTTCAATCGCATCTTTAAGTTCATCAATCGTCTTGTGAGTATACACCCTCTCACCGACATCCTTAGATTTATGCCCCATCATGAGGTCAATACACCTCTTATTCGCTCCCACAGAATCAAGCCTTGAGCGGAAAGTATGACGACAGTCGTGGGGCGTATGCTCTATGCCTGCCGCTTTCATCACCTTATCCCAAAACACACGATAACAAAAATCTGAACATTGCTTCAATTTATACGAAAACAGGAAGTCGCCACATTCATTCATCCGTCTTTCAACTATATGCCGAATTTTCGAGTGAATAGGTACAATTCTATCTTTGCCTGCTTTGGTTTTCGTTCCGCCTGTGATTGTGCCATCTTCAAGATTGATTGCATCTTTTCGCAAATTCAGCATTTCCGAAACTCGAAAACCTGTGTAAATCAGAAACAGTACCGAATCTACCCACGGCTGATGCTGCACTTTCCACATCATCTGAATCTCATCATCGGAAAATGGAGTTTTACTCGTTTCGGGTATCGGTGCAGCTTGTAGCAAACTCGAATAGTTTTTCGCACTCACATCTAGCTCAAGTGCGAATTTGTCCAAATGTCCCCACAAAGCCTTGATAGTACCCTGTGTTGCGTAACCGAAACCGCAATTATCAATGGAATCTTGCATATGATACGCTTTTATCGCAGTATATTTGAATTTAGACAACGACTTGCAATGAGAATATGCCGATTTCAAACCAGTCAAAGTTGACTTGTTCATTTTTGCGAATTTTCGCTCTTTCCATAACTCGAACAATTCGTCCAGCGTCATATTTGCCTTGTCCACATCCCATGGCTCTTTGTTGTACGTAGCGAGCAAAATCATGCCCTCCTCTCGCGTTTTTGTGTAGTCCAATATTTGATAGACTGGATGACCTTTTTCGTTGAATCCGATAGTTTTGCGGACTATATAAGGTCTACGGCGATTGCCGGATTGTTTGACTACGCTACCGTAGCCGTTTGGATTTCTCATTTTCAAAACCTCCAGTTTGTGTTTCTGTCAGTTTCAAAAGCTGACATTATTATAGCGCATTTTTGATTAAAACGCAAGAGCACAAAATTTTACTCGCCGATGTATTCGGCAAGTAATTTGGGGCTGATGTGATAATCGAACGAATTGCCCGACACTTTTGTTGCGAATCCAAAAGGGGCAACCCCGTTTTGTAGTGCCATTCGGACGAATTGCGGCGATTTGCCTAAACGACGCGACGTTTCTTCAATGGATATTTTTTGGTGGTTCAAGATTAGCGGTAATTCTATTTCAATTGGTTTTATATCAACCATCAGCCGAGCGGTACTGACTCCGAGGGCTACTGCGATCTCTGCAATACGTTGTTCGTGCGGTATATTCTTGCCCGATAGATATTGACTGAGTGATGATTTGCCGATGCCTGTGAGGTCGGATAAATCCTTTTGGTTGAGGTTTTGCTCCTCCATAATGGCTTTGAGATTGCGTGCGAAGCTCATGTGTTTCTCCTATTTCTTCATTGTTTCTGTTTTAAGTAAATTAAAAAGGGCTGTAGCTAGGGAGTGCATGGAGATTCGCTCATGCACTCCTCTGTTCTATATACCTATCCCAAGCTAGGCAATTGGAACATAAAGTCACTACCATCGCCCACAAATTGCGGCAATCTACCGTCCCATTGAGCAATCCACAAAGCTAAAATATTCTCGTCAGTCAATTCCCCTGCTTGTAGACGCAGCATTTCGGCTTGAGCTTGTGCGAGCAAAATATCAATCTCCGCTTGTGCTTCGGCTCTTGCCAATTCCGCACGAGCTTCATATTCTGCACGTGTCAAGATAGCTTGCGCTTCAAACGCTACTCGTGCAAGGTCTTGTTCAGCTCGTAATGCTTCTTGCTCGGCAATTCTAACGGCTTCGATAGCTCGGCTGAACTCGTAGGAAAACTGGAAGTCCTCAATGTTGAATCGCTCGAATACAAACCCACGTTCTCCGAGTAGTGACTGCAACGCCATTGTGATGTCGGCGCTCACTCTAGCTCTCTCTGTGATGAGCTGCTCGATGGAATATCGGGCGGTTATATCTTTGATGGTTTCTTCAACAATTGGGCGAATGATAATACTTTGATAATTGCGCCCGATTGTTTGAAAAATAGTCACAGTCATATCTCGACTAAGCGAATAATTGACTGTATACGACATCGTGACAGCTTGCAGGTCATTCGTGACGGCTTCGGTCGTGAATTGCATTCCTTGAATGCGGTTGTCCATTCTGCGAATGCTTTGCACGAATGGGATTCTAAGCGTTAGTCCCTCGCTCACTTCCTCGTCCGACACGCTGCCCATCGTCACCCTCACGCCTGTATGTCCTGCCGGAACTATTGAAAAGCTGCTGAAAAACAAGATGATGACGAACAGTCCAATGGAACACAGAGTGACTATTTTTGCGATGCTAATCTCCCCTGCGTCACATTGACATCCGTCATGAGCAAATCGCACCGACTGTTTGTTGCACGAACATGATTTTTTGAAGTTCATTTTTGATACCCGCTTTCATTTTTCTGTTGTAATTTATATCGAATATAACTAAACAAGAACTTATGTAGAGTTATAATGGATAACTGTTTCAATCGTAAATCAAGTAATCCCACCCCTGCCGAACGCTGCAAAAGGTGCAAGACTCTTTGATTTCTTGTCCGTGGTCTTTGCGTTTCAGTCGGTAGTTTGAGCTGCGATACTGCTCTGCGCAATGTCCGCACAGCGTCATTTCGGTCGGCTCTCTGCCGTACTCCATCGTACCGACAGTCGTGTATGTGTCGATGAGCTGTCGGAAGATTTCATTTGGCACAGTTCCGATATAGTCAATAATTCGTCTAGTATCTATGGTTCGGATTTGCTCCAGTAGAGCGACAGAGTTTTCATTTAAGCCATCCACACCTTTAAGCGCAACTTGTGTTTTCATGATGCGTTTCTTGCTGCTTGAAATGGGCGCAACGAGAATCATCGAACTCTTCACAAAAATTTGCAGCACAACTACTGGTCTTTTTCCCGACTGCTCGCTGCCGACAGTCGGATTTAGGTCAACGTAAAAAATATCTCCACGGCATATATCTTGCATTTTTGATTTCCTCTTCATCTTTAATATGTAGTTCGGGTAGATGGGTTGTCCACCTACCCGATTTTTGTATCCGCAATATTTGTCCTCGACACCCCTTGCGTTGGGAAGTCACTATGCGGCGGTTAGCTTAACCGCTCAACGGGAATTTCACCCCCTAAGGATCGCTTAGGCTGCCCCCATTTGTTGCGACGGCTCACGAGTGGGGTTCTCAATCCCATTGTTCTCGCTTCAACGCTCGACTTTGTGGCTGGACAGGGTTCTGCATCCGTGCTTTTCATCGCCATGTCGGGTGCTGCCCGACATTTTTTGGATTGTGAGAGAATCGGTAGTTGCCGATTCTCGTACTCGCTCGCCCTTTCGGGGTCGTGGCGCACCTCCAAACTGGCTGACCCATTCTCATGAGCCGGCACGGAGAAGTACATAATGAATGACTTATTTGGTTGTTCGTCTGAGAGGTAGAGGGGATTTTGTCCCTCTACTTATATATTGCTGACTAAAAGTGCGTTTTGCTCAAAAATTATTTTTGATTAAACTTTTCAGTTTGCCCAAAACAGCGACTTTCTTGTAATGTGCAGCTCCATTTGAAATGCCTAGAAACTTCGCATAATCACGTTCTGCCATTGGTTTTTCAGACAAGTACAAACACTCTACAGTTTGGCGTTCTTCGTCTGAAAGCAATGACAAAGCAGTTTTAAGGCTTGCTAAATCGTGAGATTTGAAAAATTCTTCTTCAAGGTTGTAGCTATCAGCGAGCAATTCCTCGCCGTAGACATCTTCCTCCTCGTTATCCCAGTCGTTGTACAGAATGGTGGTAGTGCCTTTAGCATAGCTGTTCAGATAGTCGCGATGGTTTTTCTCTCGCTTCCATTCTTGGTATTCGATTTCAGTCGCTTCCATGACAATTGCGCTATCGCTGCCATCGCCATTTGTAGCATCGAGCTTGACGAAACGTCTGTTCGTGCCACTTTCCGAGCGAACGAGGGCGAGAAACTCCTGCCCCGATATTTCCTGCCAGTCGGGATTTACTCCGTCGCAGTTTTGATTCTTCCATATGAGATATGTGGTTTTCATATCTACCTCCGTAATTTTTGATTGATGTGTTGAATGGTCAAATCAAAAATTCGGAGGGTCACGGCAATTTGGTTGTGTAAACATAAAAAAACAACAGATAGCGTTCAAAGCTATCTGTTGTTTGATGTCGCACATTGTACGAACAAAAAAAGGGCATGACAAAATAGCTTCAAAAGCTATCTGCCATGCTCCTAACTCGATGTTGTCCGGCTTGCTTGTGTCCGGCGGTTGATGCTATGTGCGAGAAAGATGTGGTATTATTGTCCGCAAACTCAACCCTCATCGGATATTTATCTCAGTATCCCTGTTTCAATATTTAATTGTAATGTAATTGTGGTTATTATCTAATCTCTAAATTCACGGGTACTCCACATTTTGAGCATTTTATAACGATGTCTTTGTTCACTTTGCTTGTGATTACTTGCGAATAAGAAGTTGTAGGCACATCACACAATCGTCCTTTTTTACAATATGGACATTTAATTATTTTTGGCGTTCTTCTTCGATTCGATGTTGCTGTGTTAATTGTCATTTGATATACCTCGTTTCCACTTTGGCACTTTAACTATAACCATGTTTCAAGCGCAAATATATTATACTTCATCACAACGGAAATGTCAAGGGGTGATAATGAAATATATTTTAATTTATTTTTGATTTTACTATTGACATTTTGCGCGACTTGTGATATATTTGATTAAAATTTCACATGATAGAGGAGTTGGCATGAATACATTCGGAGAGCGGCTAAAAGATGCAAGACTTAAAAAGAACATGAAGCAAACAGAGGTGGCTGCTTCAATTGATTCCACGAGCACATCAATTTCGGGATGGGAAAACAACAATACCAAACCCGACTTAGACAAGATACCTCTTCTTTGCGAAGTGTTAGGTGTTACTCCCACATATTTGATATGCGGCAGCGAGGAGATTTTCAAAGCTACTCCCGATGAACAGGCTCATATTCAAAAATATCGAGTATGCGACCAACGAGGTCAAGATATGGTCGATAACGTGCTAGAATATGAATATAATCGTTCTATCAATCCTGTGTCGGACAAACGAGTGGAGAGCTATATCAATGTACGTGTTCATTATCAAGCCGCTGCCGCAGGGATGAATAACTACCTTACTGATGATGGCTATGAGGAAATATCATTTCCATCCGACGTTGTTCCTCGCGGTACTGACTATGGTGTACGCATTGCCGGAGATAGTATGTCACCGACCATTCCGAGTGGTAGTATTGTATTTGTAAAAGCGATGCCCGCTATTGAAAGCGGGCAAGTGGGGATATTCTACCTCAATGGCGAGGGCTTCTGCAAGCGGCTTGTGGTTGACCATGAGCAGATGTCTATTCGGCTTGAATCGGATAACGAAAAGTACAAGGCTATGAAGATAAGCTCGGATGATGACTTGCGCACCTATGGTGAAGTTTTGGGATATTGGGTGAAGAAATGAACAAAAAACGTAAGTGCATTAGTTGTGGACGAGCGATGAAACAGCAATTCATAGGATTGAAACATTGCAAGTGCGGAGTGAGTTGGAAAAAAGATGTGGGCTACTTTGAGCGTACAAGCGACATGGTTTTTGCGCTTGAACGCCGAGTACGCAAGGTTGGTAAAAATTCAGTTAGAACAAAGCAAGTACCTGTTATTAGATATAAGAATGAATCAGAGTAATAAATATGACAACAAAACACCCCTTTAGATTGGTCTACTGCCAAACTAACGGGGTGTTTATTTTAAGCTATATCGTCTTTAAGGTTAGCTGCATCTGATTTCTTTTTGCGATTCATAAAAAGAGAGAGGAACATATCAAGCGATGCAGTAAAAAACTCGTAATCTTCGTCACTCATCTCGGATAACTGCTGCCACTTATGAGCATATGCAGCAATCTCAAACTTCTTGTTCACGCCCGCAAGAATAAAATCTGATGGAACATCTAATAATTCGCAAATAGTTATGAAATTCTCTAAGCTCGGCAAGTTTATTCCGTTTTCAACTTTTTCAATAGCACTTTTGGAAACATTAAGAGCTTCTGCAAGCTCCTCTCGCGAAAATCCCCGTTGTTTTCTGTAATGCTGTATGTTATTACCGATTGATTCTTTCATAAAAAAATTCTCTATTCTTGTAGCTTGTCGCATTTATAATCTGCCAAACGGACTATTAGTGTGTGTTTTTTTGAAACTCCTCATAAAATGACATAATTTTACATCGCGCTCGTGTTATAGTATAGGCATAGGATATGCGCAGTCCTATAAACACCAAAATCACAGGAGCATAAAAATGAACACCAATGTAAAAAACGCTGTAGAAGATGTCGTGAGCATCGAACTTCACGAGCAAGTCTATACCGAAGTGCCTAAAACACTTCACGCCGACTATGACTTTCAAAGATTGTACAGTCAATACATAGAAAGTACATCGACCGAAAAGATAGTCGAAGCTGTACATCGCGACAAGAAGAAAGCCACCGAAACTTTAGAATCATTTCTTCTCAAGATAGCAAAGCATTTCTTCATTTGTGGGATGAAACAATTCGGCATGGATGTCTATGAAATGAATGAAGTAAATAACTACACTGTCGTTCGCAAGATTGACTTTCTTGGTCGCATAATGATTCCGCTAGACTTGCGGAGGAAATTGAGATTGGGGGCAAACGACAACCTTTTCATAGGTATCAAAAACGGAACACTCTTTATGAGGGAGTTCAGCGATGTCTGTCCGCATTGTTTCGATGAAACCTACGATTTGGGCGACCAATGCGTCAAATGTATTACATACTCGGACAATTAAAAGAAGAAACCAAAATGGCAAAAAGAGAGTTCACAATAAAGCTAGACGAGAAGTCGTACCAATTCTACTCGTTGATGGCAAAACATTCGATGCGAAGCATAAGCGAGGTGCTGAATTTCGCAGTTCACGACATCCCACGGCTCGTATGGAAACGTGGACGCGGCGGATTAACTTTGGATCAAGCGGAAGATACCGCAGCCGAGTGTTTCTCGGAAGAATAAACAAATCGCAGCCACAACAGTCGGGGAGATTACTTCTCGACTGTTGTCCTGCATTATAGTTGTAGTTAAGCATACCACATTTTCGCTGCTTTCGAGTATATAGCGTATGGCTAATTATCAATAAAAATATCGTTTTACTTGTCATTTCCCGACAATCTATTGCATTTATCGCCCAAGTGTGATAAAATTATGTGCAACAAGGAGGTGAAATGTATGGAAAATAAGAAATTATACAAGGTGCTGATAGTCGAGGACAACCTAGGTCAAGCAGAAGCATTGAAAAAGTGCATAGAAAAAGACGCTGCATTCTCTATCTTGCGGATTGTTGATAACTCGAGCGATGCTTTCAAGTTAGTCAAGACAGGGCTGCCGGATGTTATGATAGTTGACCTTAACTTAGCAGACGGCAATGGACTGAGCTTGCTGAAAGAAGTGCGCAATATCAAAAAGTCTTTGCCCATCGTTCCCTACATTGTTGTTACCACTATGTTCGACTCCGATGAAATAAGGTACATAATTAGCGAGGGTCATGCGAACTTCCTTTTAAGCAAAAAGAGCAAGAGTTATTCGCCGGAGGAAATATTAGACCATTTGCAAATGATGACGATTTCCTTTTATCGTAACAAATACAATGATGTCGAAAAGGACAACAGCGAGTTAGAGCGTGAGGAGATGATCCGAACTCGCATTGAGAGCGAGCTTAACCAGTATTATATCGACCATACAAGACGCGGCAAGATTTTCTTGGCAGAATTGATATATCGAATTTATAATACACCACCAACAACAACTATCAAGATAGCTAACTTTCATGCCGATGTTGCAAAGATGTTCAATGTTGAGAATTATGCTGTTGAGCAAGCTGTACGGCGAATGATAATTAGTGCGTTTACTAAAACAGCGGCTGAGGATTTGCGCGTAGCGTATAAGCCATATATCAGTATGAACGGCACTCCTCCTTCGAGCAAGGAGTTTATCATGTACGTGGCTAATAAATTGAGGGACGAAAATCTTTAGACAAAATAGCATTTCAATAGCTTTTTTCAACGCAAACTTCACTTCAAGGGCAAGTCAGCCTAGATGTGAAGTTTTTTTATTACGTATACTTGCTGTTTCGTTGCAAGGCGCAAGTACAATCCGCTCACTTTTCTTTCGACAATAAGGTACAATTTTCTCTGATGTAACGAATTTTTCAGAGGAGATTGTATACTATGTGGGCAGCTATTATTTGTGGTTTTGCAAGTATTTTTTTCATACGATAAAATTACAATTATGTGGAACGGCACTACGAGTGTAGTGCTGTTTTGCTTTTTTATCGAATCTATGCTATAATTTACATTGATACATCAACAAGGGAGTTGACATGGAATTATTATATAGACTTTTGGCTAATTTTTTGATGGGAGTATTCATATTAGCATTCTACAGTAAAATAATTGAATTAAAAATAGAAAGCATAGGTGCGAAATTTAGCATAGCTTGTTCCGCATTGGGTTTTGCGACGTATATGGCTATAGCCTACTTCATTTTGGAGGAGCCTTTTCGCGCGGTAAGCGGCACTTTAATTTTAAGTTTTGCAATATGGTTGATGTTCCGAAATGTGATTATGGCAGCATTATTGTTAGCAGTATTTACGGGCTATATAGCTGGGTGGTTGTCGGTACTACTCGGAAATGCCGTAAACGTCATTGTCTTGCAAGCGATATTAAATCTTGAATTGGGCAATATTTTTTTGTTTTTGTTGCTGCTGCTTGAGGTGATAGCATATGTTTGTACATACAAAATATTTGTGTTAAGAGAGGGCATCAAGTCTATAAATGCACATGAAGTTAAAGCTATTGTATTTGCCCTAACTGGAATAATATTAGCTTTTTTTGGAGTAGTTCATTTATCAAGCACGGATTTACATGATACAAATACACCGCTATTCACGGCATTTATAATTATTTTGTCGATTGTTGTGTTGGCAGCGATTTATTATGTTATAATATTCACAAAGAGGTATCGTGAACGGCTTGCATTGCAAGAAAAACAAAAGGAGCTTACGATGGAAAACGCAAGACTTGACAAAAACTTCAAAAGCGTGTTCGACAAGAATCACAAATACGGTGAATTGATGATGGTCATGGCAGTAGTAAATACTGATTTGTTGGAAGAGTTAGATGATATAGTTAAGTCGGGCAATAGTGCTAGAATTGATAAGTTCAAAAGCGCAATCATTCAAGCAATGAAATTGCACGCAGATGTAGACGAAGAAATTACATTCAATAATATCATTGATAGCTATCAAGGCATAGGCATTCCCGACACATGGAGAGCTTTGAAAACGAGAGTTGTCTTGGCGTTAGAGGAATGTAACGATAAGGATTATTATGGCTACGCGCATAGTGATGCTACGTGGGAGCACGTTCCTGTAAAGCAGGGTAAGCTCGTACAATATGTCAGTAATCTGCTAAGAAATGCGATAACTGCGCTTGATAATACCGACACGCTCGAAAAACAATTGAACATTTACTTCACCGATGAAGATAAAATCTTCTCTTTCACCATTGCAGACACAGCGCATGATTTTCCGATAGAAATACTTACTAACCTCGGTCAGCGTGGCAATACCACGAGTGGCAATGGTAACGGCTTTATGGAAATCTTCGAGTTTATTGCTGATACTTCTGCTTCTCTAATCATTACCGAATATATTGATGAGGGTACAAAGATAAAATCAATCAAGACTGTTTTTGATGGGAACGAACGCATCGTAATTCGTTCCAGTTTCAGATACGAAGAACTAAAGCAGGCAATATCCGATGCTCGGATTGAAGTTGTAGAATATGAGTAAAGTAAAGCCCCTCGAATTTTCGAGGGGCTTTCTTTATTGCATCATGACTGCATTTATGATTATTTTATAATTTGATGTATCGACAGCAATTATAATGTCATAATATTTATAAAGAGATTCGTGTAAGACTTGCATTGGATGAAAAACTAAAACTGACTGAAGTCAAAAAAGGAGTTTACAATGGAAAACAAAAGACTTGATAGCTATCAAGATGTTGCAATTCCCGACACATGGGGAGAATTGAAGAAAAGTCTAGTTATGGCTTTGGAAAAGTGCAAAGAGAAGTATTATTTAGGCAAAGTGCAAAGCACAGCTACTACATGGGAGCAAATTCCCGTGGCACAATCTAAACTTGTTCGCTATGTAGAAAATATCTTGCGTAATACTTTGAACGCACTCGATAATACTGATGGTGGCGATAAAGAGTTAGCTATTTATTTCTATGATGAAGATAACACATTCGCTTTTACCATAGCAGATATGGCGCATGAGTTCCCGTTGCAAATACTGACTAATCTCGGTCAACGCAGCAATGGCAATGGTTTTGTCGAGATGTTTGAGTTTATCGCCGAAAGTGGCGCATCTCTAATCATAACCGAGTATAAAGAACAAGGCATACCGAGAAAATCACTCAAAACAATTTTCGATGGAAAAGAGCGAATCGTAATCACTTCTGATTACAGATACGAAGAACTAAAGCAGGCAATATCCGATTCTCGGATTGAAGTTGTAGAATATGAGTAGAGTGATGCCCCTCAGATTTTGAGGGGCTTTCATTATGGCACTAAGATACCCCACATATTATCGAACTCCGAATCCAGTAGCTCATTCAGCAAGGCACGTTGCGCTTGATTGAATCTGAAATAATTCGCCATATCCTCGGCGGTTTGGTAGATGAAGAAAATGTGCAGGACTTCCACTTCGACCATCTCGTCCTCGTCATCTTCGCAGGGGCGTTCTTCCTCCTCGACTGTAAAATCAATATACACCATGTGATTGAAAATAGTGCGGAGCAATTCGATTTTGCGCTCATCAAACGTCACGACCTCATCGGGATTAGTCGGGTCGGTCGTGACTTTGACAGCGTATATCGAAAGTATTTCCGACCACACGATGGCGAGGTCATCAATCTCTACGATGTCATGGTCGTTGCGCTCGATGATTAGCTCGATTCTGTGTTGCAAATTGCGATTTAGCTCGTTGATGACGTCGTGGATTGTAGTGCTGCCTGCGCCGCCACCGCCGCCATCTGCATCCTCTGCGCTGAAAAAGATACCGAATGCCGAGCCGACCAATAACCCAATCATGCAAACAATAACGATAATCAGCAGCACCACCCATCCACCTGCTGCGATAGCGGCAATCAGAGCCTTTGTGGCGGCGATGGTGGCTTTGATAAATGCAATTGTCGCTTTGATGGCGAGCTTGATTTTCAATGCCATTAGCTTTGCTTTCACAGCCATGAGTTTGGCGGTCTTGGCAGCGGTCATCGCCGACTTTGCAGAAGTCTTTGCTACCTTTTGTGCCGTCTTTGCGCTTTTGACAGCCGTTTTCGCATTGCGATTGGCAGTCTTGACGGATTTTTTTACAGTCTTAACCGAACCTTTGCCAGTCTTTTTGACCGACTTCGCTGACTTAACAGAATGCCGCCCTGTCTGTTTCACTTGACGGGCGGCTTGTTTTGATTTGAGGTATGTTCGCTGTGAATCGTATGCAGCTTTCTTGGCTGATTCAGCTTTATTCTTCAAAGTTTCGGCGTTGCTTTTTGCAGCTTGCGCTTTTTGCTTTGATTTCGCCACCGATTCCTTTAGTGATTTCGGGCTATTTCGCTTGGCTTTTTCGAGATTGCCCTTGATTTTGTACGCGCTATTTTTGACTCTGTTTGTGGCACGATTGGCAGCAGATTTCGCATTGTTCGATACTTTGTTAGTGGCGTAATTATTCGGAGCGTTTTGCTCTGACCGCTGCGTATTCTCGGTATTTTCTTTGGATTTGACATAGGCATTCTTGACGTGCGCTGTGCCTGCTGCGGCTTTGTCTAGGACTTTGATGTCTTTTTTGACTTCTCGTGTTTTGATGTTGGGCATGACCATTTCCTTTCTTGTTTGACTTTAAGCAAATTTATTGATATAATGTACTGGTAGAAAACTCAAATAGGAGGCCTTTGAACATGGAAATAGGATATGTTTTAGTTCTTGTTGGATTGTTGATTTCTTCAACAATTTCAATAGTATCGCTAATAGCTTCTCTAATAAACTATAGGCTTAAAATTGCGTCGGATACCGTTTCCCGAACAAGAGTTGATTGGATGGAAAGGATAACATCAGCCATAATAAGATACATCGCCTGTTACATAGAAAATGAACCCAATAATGCAAAAGAGTTGTTAAAAGTTCAATCTGAGTTATTACTCTACTTGCCTGATGATAGAGATATAATCAAATCTTTCATCAATTCATTGGAGAAATCAACGACAGAACCATACTCAATTGACAACCTTAACTCATTGATTAAAGAAGCACGTATTTTGCGAAATGATGTTTGGCAAAAAACTAAACACGAATTTGGCGTATCGCCTAGCAAGAAGCTATGTCTGAAAAA
>Ga0123355_10001110_pt1 | contig 37226 bp, 18 predicted proteins | sample TergutEmb28metaG_3_FD_89872 | JGI IMG/M metagenome (GOLD analysis project Ga0123355, IMG submission 89872) | Embiratermes neotenicus P1 segment gut microbial communities from Petit-Saut dam, French Guiana - Emb289 P1 | ecosystem: Host-associated > Arthropoda: Insects > Digestive system > Gut ...
CAAACTTCTCTGGCCATTATCTCCGTAACCGTTCAACTTTGGATATAGGTGTTTTGGGTTATATTGGTATACTTTAACATAAGGAACACTCTCCCGAAGTCTGGCACATTCCTCCTGGGACACTGTATAAGAACCCCCTCATTAAAAGGAACACAGAAAAATAAAGAAGGAAGAGGAAGAAATATATATGTATACAGTTACAAAAATATGCTCTGCATACCACAGGTAAAAACTGTGTATTATCATCACAAATTCTGCTGCCCCCTAAACAACCTGCCACTGCCTCATTGGTAACAAGTCACCACCCCTCAGTCACAGTTTCAGCAGCGGTAGAGTAATTCTTGTTTCAGTAACACTTCAAAATCAAACATCATCACTTTAGCCACCCTACCACTACCATCCTCACCATCACCACCACCACCAATTGTGCCAAAATGTCACAGCAGCATAACTTAAAAAGTATAACATTTCATTTAAATGAAGGCAGACAAATGCAATTTCATTAATTCACAGGTCTACTGACAACCAACACAAAATTCTTTCATCAGCAACATAACATAAGACTATCTCAAAACTAATTTTAATAGCATTAGTAAAGTGCCAGCATACCAAACAACATTTTACGGGCAGTTCTGATAAGTGCTCTGCAGAGATGTAAACGTGTGTAAACAGAATATGCAAATTTCATTGTTAAGTCCCAACTTAAATAAATAAAGACATGGGACACATCATGTTTAGCAAAAATACCAGATAAAAAGTACTGTTTAAATGTGCAGTATCCACCAGACAAACAGAAGAGTTTCCAGTTGCTAGTCATAAACAGTCCAATATAATCATCACATCAATCACTGTTTATATTCAAAAAAATCAACTCATCTTACAGTAAAATAACCACAATGGACCATTCAGCACTGAATGATGTAACTAGGTGTTCCTCTGTAACAGATTAGCTTGATTCAGGTACAGTCTTGACTAGCGTTGCATTTCAGAAGTGTGATGTGCAGCTGATCCTAAAGCCCATTGTACTTTTACAGGTCAGAGCATTCACATTTCAATTTCTGTCAGTAAATCTTCTTCTTGAGGCTTCTTACATACGAATATTAAATATGCTCTCACAATCATATATAAACAATTCTACAAATGACAATTACACTTATGTTGCATCGAATTCATATACCAGCATCTACTGTAATATGTAAGGTACAAGAAATTCACTGTTATGGAATTAAGTATCTTGCATTATTTTCCTTCTGTAGTAGCAGCGATTATCATCTCCATCACCATCATCATCATCATCATCATCATCATCACATTCATCATAATCATCATCCTGGTCCTGTATGGGCATGAAACTTGATCTCTCACATTAAGGGAAGAATACAGATGGAGGTTGTTCAAGAAGAAATGCCACAGAGTATATCTGACACTAAGGAGGAGGAAGATATAGGCAACTGCATACAGCTGCACAGCATGCAGCTTCATGATTCATACTATTTGCCAAATATTATCAGGCTCATCAGACTTCAGGTTTTGACAGGCGGAGCAAGGGGGGCACTAGGGAGAAAAGATAATGGCATACTAGGCTTTGGTAGGAGAACGTGACGGTAAGAGGCCAGTGGACAACCAGACATAGAGAGTAAGATGATATTAAAGTGGATCTGAAAGAAATGGGATGAGGTAAGAATGAAGTGCATTCATCCGGCTTGTGATAACAACCAGCATGGGGGTGGAGTGTTGTAAACACAAAGATAAATTTCTGAAACCTACAAAATGTGGGATATTAATTAAGTAGCTCAGCAAACATTAGCTGCTGAAGAAAGACACTTCTGGGAAGAGTTAATTAGGAGTTATTACTATTGTCATCATTATCATTATCATCACCTATTCTACTGGGTATTATTATGAGGCTACATCACAAACATTGTACAGATTCTGGAAATGTAATTATATGTTCAATGGCGACAGCCCATGGACTCAGCACTGAATTTCCTATGATGTTTGCTGGTGCACTGTCCTGATCGAAATACAACTGGTTCGCTTTAAGTTTTCAATACTGTAACTTATTGTGGCTGGACATCACAAATGCAGAGGATTCTTACAGCTCAATTGTGATAAGAGCAACCACACATGGATTAATGAACAAGAACTCCATACTTAACACTGTTACACACTGTTTATGTTAATGAAGATGCATGCCATCATATTATTTGGATCTGAGTATGGAAAATTTTTACTGCTAGTGGGGGGTAAACCTCTACAGGAAAAACTCTGCATTTTTTAAGCTTTGTACTCTGTAGATCAAAACTGGAATGATATTCTACAAATTACTGAAGGTGAGTTTCAATGTGTCACAGAATTTGTTACAATGACATGATGTATGTCTGGGTGCCTGACACCATAAACAGAAGCTACTTTAATATAAAACAAGTAGAGTGACCTTAAATGGAAAATTTTAAAGCACTGATAGAACTTTCAATCTGGCAGAAATTTATAATTTTGTTCAAAAGTACCCAAGCGATAGCTAGTCTTTCACTACACACACACACACACACATATATATGGACAGCAGTGCCCCTGTATCCACTGGTAATACGTTCCAAGACCTACCACAGTTATGTGAAAGTGCAAATACCGAACGCTACATATAACATGACATTTATGTAACATACATAAATCAGTAAAGTTTACATGATAAATTACACACAGTAAGACACAACCAACAATGAATAAAATACTAATCAAGTGTACTGTACACTACATTGTACATTCACAGTGTACTTTCGCTCTCTCTCTCATATGTATGAAAGTAAGGAATTCTGATGTTTTAGCCTAATCCTCAAGAGATGATACAGCAATGAAAAAATACAGTACCTGTACTGTACAGTATCGTGTACAGTTTCAAGGGATGACATTATAATAAAAATCATGCTTTTCCATTAAAGCGCAGATAAGCAATAAAAATCATGTTTTTCGTTCTTGCCATACAACCTGGCAATCTCCACACATGATTTTCTTTTACTTCAATCATATCTAGAATTTTCACATTCTCACTAATGGAAAGGACATCACAGCTTCTCTTAGGCTTAGAAGCACTACCAGCATCACTACTCTTACGCTTTGGGGCCATTATTACAGTAAATAGGGGCTTTCTGAACACAGACACTGCAATAACACGTCATCTAATGTGAACAGCGAGAATGCTAGAAGAAGAATGGAGGCAAGTTCTGCGGGGAAGCATGGGTATGGGGACAAAGGAAGATGAGTCAAGTACTGGGCACATTTGGGCTGCTGGATTTTACCATGTTATGGCCCATTCTCGTTTGGTGCACGTTTTGAAACTTATGAACCGTTTATTTCTTTAACTTTCCAATTTTTTTTTTCGGGCCCCAGTAACCTGCGGATACTGAATCAGTGGATAAGGGGGCACGACTGTATATACATATATACACACACACATACATATATACTGTATAGTTGTATTTAGGTCACAAGTGAAGGCATGAACCACTCCTTACATGATATCTACAAGAGAAAGCTTCCATTTCTAGACATCCAACAGTACAGGAGGTCTGTTAGCAGAAATACAGAAGCAGATAGTACAGCTGCACAACATAAACAATAGCAAATGTTTCCTATCATGTATAATTTGAGGTTTTTGAGGCAATGAAACTCAAGATTATAGTCTTCTGAGATGTGACATGATGTAGTTTGGCAAATGGGCACTAATGTTTCAGAAAAACCTGCTGCCACCATCTTCCGAGTAAAACTAAAAGCCCTATAAGGATACATAACAGTATTGTATGAATATATGAAACAAGAGACTGGATCTGGGGCTATCAACAAACCAATAAGAACCAACAGCCCAAAAAGGGATAGTATTGGAAAGGTCAGTACAAAGGGAGAAACATAAATAAGCACACAACAAAGGAATGGGAAAGTGGTGAGAAAACGCATAACAGAAGTGAAAAAAAGGCAAATGAAATTAAGTAAGGAGTACTGGGAGAAGGAATGTGTGATAAAATATAGTAGAAACCAGTGGCCCTTAAAAAGGGCTGTTTTGTGGCAGATGCCACAGGTGAAAATGAAGCATAGGAGAAAGGAACATAACAGAGGCAAAGACATATAGGATAAAATGTGTAAAATAAACTAAACTAAATAAAAGATATAGGGAGACTAAACAATAGGGAACATTTGCTGCCATCAAATGGCATGAGTTTGAGGGAAGATGACGTTCATAAGAGAGGTAAATGAAGTATGAAAAATAAAATGAATTATAACAATACGTAAATAAAAAAAAATACACAGAAGGAAGTGGGGGAAATACACAACAGCATAAATTGGACAAAACGGCCTGGAAAAGCAATGTCAAGTGACTCTGAATACGGCAGTTAATGGATCCATCTCTCCTATGTCCACATCATTTTTTCTCAAAGAGCTTAACTTCTACCCTGAAGATGCAGGCAGCAGGTTCCTCCAAATGGTGATGCCCATTTGTCAAACCATCGGGCACTACACTCCAGAACACTGTAATCTTCATTCCATTACATGCAGTAGCGTCCCCAGATGATCAAGTGTTAAAACATTAAAAAACATGCAGAAGAGTACACAATCTACCAAGTTACATATATCAGTCCCATACTGGTATATTAGGCTATAAAAAATGAAAGTTCAAATATATGCAATGTTCATATTAAAAGTGTAAACATGTCACAGATGTATGTTAAGCTCAAATATTGAACTGTTATAACAAATACAAGTATGAGGCCATCAAGCACCCTGAAGTACATGGAGAAATGCAGAATAAGATACATATCTCAGGGCACTGAAAAATTCACATATATAACTGCAAAATTTTTTTTCCAAACCACTGAACACACTGGAAGACAATCTAACATATTACTAGCAGCTGCAAGGACAACACTAAAAAAAAAAAAATACATGTGCAACCAATAAATTCCATATTTCCAGCATTTTTTACTATCAAAACTCCAAATGTTACCCACATAAAAGGACTATTTCTCACAGTATGGTGTAAATGACAAACTGACAAATGGCAGCACCCAATATTCAACACCACACACTGTGAATCTTATTACAAGAGGCAAACACACACAGTGACGGTAGACCAGAGAAAAATTATTTGCCATGCCAACAGTCTGATATGTCAAGCACATAAGGTTACGATGGCCACTGCTGTACTCAGCTGTTTTACATGTGACAGTAACTAAATGTACAATTAAGTCTATTTATCGCAGATTAAATCCGAGTGAACAAAATACCTGGTGTTCTTTTATTATCACCAGTGTGTCCATGAACTCTGATTGGCATTTCATTCTCTGCCATCCATAATGCCACTTTTGTCTCATCCATTTTCCAAATGTATCTTATACCTTATACTGTAAGTTACAATTTAAACAACTGCCATGTCTATAAAAGTTAAATTACACAAGGTATGAGAATGCCACTGGAAATAATACTTCAAGGAAAGACGTTTCACAGACTAACTGCAATAACAAACCACACACCAAATTAAAATCATATACTTGCCTGATGTTGACACTGTAACTTAATAAAATTAATTTTCTTTACACATATTTGTGCTTGACATCTTACCTTTAATGTAAAAGCTAATAACACTGGTCAACAGTCAAAGTGCTTTGGAGGTTAAAGTAACAAATCTTTACTATTTTCAGGCGCTAAGCATGAATAAGACAATTAAATTGTTAATTGGCCCTATTTAAGAAGATCTGGGGCGGGTCCCAATTTGTACACTTTTCACTGCTCTTGGATTTTAGCGTCTTTAAGCAATGATCTGGCAACCCTTAGCTTGAAGTGGGTGACACAATCAGCATCCAGGCATTGCATCAGCCTACTCGCTGTTCATCAGGAGGGTGAAGCAGTGCAGCAGGCAAAGCGGATGATGCAATGAGCTACCAGATATTGAAACAAACAACTGGTTGCATTTCAGTTCCATAAGGGGAGCTGCATCATACACACCTGTGTTTTTCACATCAAAAAGCCTTCATTTGCATTGTAAAGTCTTAATAAATGCCCTAAGTATTTCATATAGTTGTTTCTTGGTCGAAGCTCAGTGAGGATCCAGCGAAATTGCGTGAAAAGTGCAGATAATTTCTGTTAGGTTGGTGGACAGGTAACTTTTTTCTGATAACACTGTACAACAAATTTTTACTTATTTCTTGCTTTGGAAATAGAATGCGTTTCCGTTATAGATTTTGGGACGCTGAACATGAAAATGGCGATGAAAAGTCTTGATTTGCTAAAGTTTCCAAGAAAAGTTACAGAATTTTAAGTTATACGTGTCTTACGCACTATACCCATTATGCAGTGTCTACTGACTGACTTGCCTTGATTAACTGATCTGCCTCCTGTCATTTTCATACAAGTCCAAGAGAATCTCTTGTTACTATGCAGTGACAGTTGGCCAACATCAGTGAACTCCATTAGCCCTGATATATCTCTTCCATTGCTGAGATATCATTATGAAAACATTCACCATGCTCATTATTCAAAGCCCCATTGTTCTCTAAAGAAATACCTGGGTGATAATTCAGAAAAATGATCTTTAAAGATACAATGCAGCCTAATTCATGACAGGATGACAACAGGTTTTTCACAAGTTCATTGTACGTCTGAAGAGACTGCGGTATCTGGACTTACACACACAACCCTCTTTGATTCTTGCAGCACTGATTTCTGGGAATTTCTCAGTGAGTTACCTAAATGCTGGCCCTGTCAGATCCATAGCCTTAAAAAAATTCTTCATTAGTTGATTTGCAGAGGAGGTAGCAAAATAATGATGGGTTCTACCAGCAGTAAGAACTGTGCATTCTCTGTTCCCAGCTCCAGTGACTGTTGGGAAGCCTACCACCTTAATTTTGGCTGCCTCGCTGGGGACCAGAACAAGGGTTGGGCCCAGTATACATGCTACTATACTTTTGCAGCAAACCTTTGAAGCTGAGTAAGTCGCAAAAGGATATGAATGCCTTTTGCACTATCCTTGGTGTAATGAGAGCAAATGGAAGGTAACCCTGTTCACTATAACAATTTTCATGGTCTGATAACAGCCCTGAACATTAATCATAATTCTGAGGGGTAGAGACTCTTCACAGACTCATCAAAATTAAATTTGAAAGCTGTTCTGCTCCATAATGGCCAAGTGTTCCATCAGTAAGTATAAATCACATGACTACATAATCTTCTTCTGAACTGCAAAAACTGCAAGAAACTAATGGCAACTTTGTGGAGGCTTGAAGGTTGTTGCTATACTTCTAGGACCGCAGCAGGGGCAGGGCTACATGAAGATTTGTTGTTTATTGTGTCTAAGGGATAGCTGAGTGAAGACTTCCCAGTACAGGAAGAAGGACTAGCTATCCTTACAGCCACTGGAGCCGGGAACAAAGAGTGTACAGCTTGTACCACTGGTAGAACCAAGCAACATTTCACTGCCTTTTCTGCACATTAACTAATGAAGAATTTTGTTACAGTTATGGATCAAACAGGACCAGTGTTTAGGTAGCTCACTAAGAAATTCCTTCGAATCAGTGCTGCAAACATCAAAGAGGGTTGCTTCTGTCTGTCCAGATACCACAAACTCTTCAGAGGTAAGCAGTTCAACTGAATTTTTCAGTGGCAACAAAAAGAGGGCGTGGAATGATTTCCAGTTTTTGGTAACAAACGTAGCCCCCCCCCCCAAAAAAAGCTGACAACTATGATGAACTTGTGAAAAACCTGTTGTTGTCCTTATCATCAATTAGGCTGCATTATGTCTTTAAAAATTCTTTTTCTGAATTATCACCAAGGTATTTTTCTAGAGAACTTTGAGGCATTGAATAATAAGCATGGCAAATGTTTTCATTATGATACCTCAAGTAATGGAGAAGACATATCAGGGCTAATAGAGTTCACCGATGTTGGTGGAGTGTTGCCGGTCAGTAACAAGAGATTCTCATCTCTGAAGCACGAAATTAGTCAAAATCTGTTGTACAGTGCAATGGATTTACACAAAGGGTGGAGGAGGAGGTACCCATGGTTACAGACTGGGCAGTGCTGTTAATGCCTATTATTAGAAACTACTAATGTAAGAAAAAATCAGGTATGACACAAAGAATTCATTTATTACGGACCTCCTTTAGGAATAGGGAAACGATAATCTGAACACAATCAGCTTTGGTTACCAAATTTTAAATGCCTTGCAAATTTTCTTCATTGTTACAGTTGCATTAAGCATAATGGACAATAAATTTGAACAAAAGTATCACCAAACAAATAGGAATGTCAAAACTGTACTAAGTGACAAGAAATATCTTTTCAGCTGTCAAATGAAAATTTACTCGCCACAAAACCATGATGTATACAATCGTCAATGTTCATGTCACGTATAATATTCTGTACATTTTCAATGTAACAGAAAACTACAGCAGTGGGAAATAACATCTGCCTTTGTTTCCAATGTAATGTAGCACTTGTCAACCACAATGGAGTAACCTTCAACTTATGTTATGATGTGCACCACATGCTACCTCATGTCTCCTGTGAATCTGCTGTCAGATATCTGTTACTGTGCTTGGAGGTATATCACTTCTTTGCTACAGTATATGTTAATTATTTTAATGCTTGTATTGAACACTGTTCATTGTATCTGCAAGTTCAACTTCTTTGCAACAAATATCTGTTGAGAAAGAATGTGGACCGCTCCTAGTTCCAAAATGCTATGAAAGTGATTGGTAAATTATCTTCCAACATTCAATCACTCTATCATAGTGTAATACTTGATCTGACTTTGTTACTAGCTATGTAACCTGTCTTACAACCTGCCCACATACTATATTTGGTGCAAGATCAATGGACAAATACAGAATCTATAAGACAGCAGTAAAATCCTTGATAATATTCAGGTTTAGTTTCCATGAAGCAGCATGATTCATTTATGTCTACGTGTAGTATGTAAGCATAAAGAATATCTACTACACCATCCACATGCAAACAAACACAAACAGACCAAACACTAAAGCGTCCTTCTTCTTCTTTTGAGTCAGGAGTACCATTAACATACTTATATGCCAAACACACCCTCTTTTTCTGTGGCACATTCACTTCTATACATGTACAAGTAAAACAGTCTTTACTTTATTGGATTAAGTACCAAATAATTAAAGATGACACCTCTCACTAGAAACCCAAGGCCAAACACACAGCGAAATTTAATTTCATTTTAATTCTAACTCTCCTTACAACTCTCCCTGTAACCAGCACCATGACGAAACAAAGACACATGATACACAAAAATGTTCAGACTTGAAGATTCCTTGCCCTGATTACTTGTGAATGGAGGGTCAACTCCTGTTATGACATACATACATTATTTACAATGGTCTATTTTTAGTGGGTGGCAGAGAGGGGGCTATACAAATCCACTAATTCAATGGCAATGCTGCATGACATTGGTACAAATTATTTGGCAATTCTGTGACCACTAACATTTAAATCACCACTCATGTCCATGTCTACCCAAAGCTGGGAGACACCAAGTTTAAATAGTGGCTGGGTACTGGATATCCTAACTGAGGGAATTAATGGTTTTCCACAGTCCTCCTCTATAAATTCATGAGTAGTGGCTTCACACATGTTACAACTACTTTGCAAACCCTTTCCCATTCATAATTAATAATCACCCTACCATACCCCATTAAAATTGCATAACCCTTGGAAGATGGTTCAGCATCATGAAATGCGAAATAACCCAACGTAATTCTACGTACCACGAAAAACAAACTCATCATCAAAACTACAAAACCTTCTGTTTAGTTTTGCAAGTCCCTGTTCAATCAGTCTTCTCTGAGATCAGTAATTTAACCAGATCTTGGAAGCTGTAAAATTTATATGTCCAAATCAAGTATCCCTTATGAAGCAAGGGTTCTGCCATTTCAACACCACAATTGCTGTTTTATTCAAGTCACCACTGATCGCAGTGGTTTGACACCACTACTGTGTTCTTCCACATGTACACATACATGATGAATGACCAGCATATGACTTACAGTCTAGAGATTGAACCAAAAGCCAAAACAAAGCAGGTGAAGAATAGAATAGTCCAACAGAAGACTTATATGCACATTTTTTGTATATCAAAAGAAGAGGCATTCAATCTGCTTTCTTACCATACAAAGTATGATAAAATATTTTTAAAGAGCTTTGCATAGACCGTGCAAATCTAAAGTTCTGAATGGTAGTTTTGTTACAATATGGGAAGAGAAACATTTACAGAAAGGTTAAGTTCTGTAAAGCTGGACTGATATACATAACAGATTTTATTCACCACAGTGAAAGCATCAGAACTCATGCAATATGCATGTCTACTTTTATTTCAGGAACCTATTAAACTATCTTGGAAAATGACAAACTGCAGTGAAAAATATGACAACAGAATTTACCAATTCACTGTCTTTTGTCTGAATTTCTCGAGAACATGGTTCCATAGATATCTATTCCCCACCCACACAAATACTAACATAATTATTATTTAAAACCCAAAATTTAAAAACTGGTTTTCAATGCACACATTAAGTTCCACACGATTTTAACTGTTAAAAATACATCCCGATGACTGTTCCATGAAGACAGAACTTATCATTATAAACCACATACAAAGGATCAAGATCACCTACAACAGCAACTATTTTAAAACCAACGCATGAGGAAAAACATATGATTTCACTGCCCATCAACGTTAAATTTACTAAAAATGAATTGAACTGCAGCATGAAACCAATTGCAGTACAGCTGCCAAGAGAAGGGACCCTACTTTCATTCTATAAAGACTAGTCATTAAGTTTATCAGCTACATAATCAAACTGTTCCTACATAAAGTGTGCTGTGTTGCATACAATGTTCAACTTGTTCATTGTGACCACAGTACTGTGGATAAAGAGCAGTCCTGCAACACACCATAATAACTTTTTCCACTTAAACTTAATGGAACTGAACCATAAATCTTCCAATCTTCTACCCTGAAGATGGAGGTAGCAGGTTCCTCTGAAACACTGGTACCTATCCACCAAACTACACAACAATGCATTCCAGAAGCATGTAATCTTAAAATTGTTAAAAGAATCTCATAGTCATTATCACAGGCACTTTTTATTAAATGCAGTATTAAATGGCTCAAAATCTTGTGCCTTGGTCTAGGAACAAATCCTAAGCAACAGGTATAAATGCACTTATTATCCCAAATATTCCTAAAGGTCTGATACAGAAAATCAACAGAAACCTCAGTGAGAATATCCAGCCAGAGAAACCAAATTCTCCTAAATACAATGTAGTAGGATCTCCACTGCACCATAATTACACCGCACACATTCACCCTTGACAGTAAAACAATACAAAGAATATCTGCCTTTGAACATCCACAGCTGGCAGTACTTTTTATGTTTCAATGGGGAATATAAAATATCCTTGGCTCAAGAACTAATCTAAACTCACATACCCAACAGACAAAGACCTCTACCAAAGTTATGGCACTAAAATTAGTCACAGTGTTTCTGCCTTTGTTTCCCAGATGTAAGACAATTTTAGTGTCACAGACATGACTAAAAAATGATAACCACTTTCCTTACACACCAACCAAATAAAAATTCCAAAACCATTTCCCTTATATAGACTCTTCTGCTTTTTGTGCTCACAACAAAACACAATGAGCGAAATCCCTGTGCATCCACAACAGTGTGTCACAAGACACGAAGTTTCTTCCACATTCCTTTAACTCAAAACTCCACATGGTCAACAAAGTGCTACCAATCAACACTAGTCATATGAACAAAAGATGACGTTTCTATTATTTCATTTTGAAATACATCATATCCTGTAATAAAGCGTTGGAAAATAACACGCATCTGCAGGTATGAAGGTACAAGTTTTGAATGAAAAATAAGAATACTTTGTGAACATTTGCTTATTTGGCAACTTTTTGTTCGAAATAACATTTCTCATGAGAAAAGAGAAAAGTCACCCTGAAGGTTCATGCATTTTTTTAAAGCATGTTATCAGGGAAAATACGCCTTCAGCATAAAATTCTGGTCTTTGCAAATGGAACTACTGTGAATACCAAAAATTACAAAAAGTATGCAACCAATGTCAGACAGCTTCTTTCATGTCCACATCAGTCTGGCATTTGTGACCACCAAGGTGCTTCCTCAGGTGACAGAAGACAGAAGTAACTTGGTGCCAAAACCCCATACACCCAGCCTGACAGCCTCACAGCAGCAATTTGGATGAGAGTGCCTCAAAACATTCTATGTACAGCCCTGACTTTGCATCAACTGACTTACAACTTTCTGGCCCTCTGAAGAAGCATCTTGGTGGTCACATGTTCCAAGATGCTGTGTAAGTCCAGGAACCTATTTCACACTGGTTTCATTCACTAAGCCCAGAATTCTGTACTGAAGACATAAATTCCCTGATGACACACTGCTACAAATGCATGAACCTTCAGGGCAAACATGTGGAAAACTAGACTATTGTTCTCTTGTCTCCTGAGAACTTTTACTTTGAAAATAAAGTTGCTGAACAAGCAGATTTTCAAAATATAGTCCTACTTTCCAATTCATCTATGTCCTGAACTGAATTTTTAAACAGATGTACCTGACATCAGGTGAGCAACCTGTAAATCGTAACTTGGCTTTGAATTACGTCAAGCAACTCATAATTTAGAATCAGGAATATGCGTATGTAAATTTCCATGTCCCAAATTCATAATACTGATGATCCTGCTAACATTAACAGCATCTGCAAACAACTTAATATGTAACAAGCCATCAATAATATCTTGAGTAAGATATTGTGAAGTCATCACACTCACCCTGTCGTGCCCCTTGAGCATCGAGTTGTCCCCAATATGTCTCGCTGGGTGACGTGTGGCTTACTCCTGGGGGAGGCTGGGCAGCTTGCCCTGTGTACCGGAAATATGGATTTTTCAGATCCAGTGTGTTGGATGAACGTGTGCCTGTGCCTTCCACGCAAAGTTCTATCGTCACATCGTAGCTTTGCCTAAGAGTAACACAAACACATGCTATAACTCTCACCATTACCATATGTGTGCATTACGTACGAAGTTCTACCGTCACATCATGGCCTTATCTAACAGTAACACAGACTCATAGTACAAACGTCACTGCTTTACCATGTTTGCCTGTGCCTTCCATACAAAGTTCTACTGTCACATCATAGCTTTGTCTAAGAACAGAAACATGAGATATGACCCTCACCCTTAATGCACAAACACTGAAAGGATTCACCCCTTTATAACAAGATATCTCATAATTCATCTGTGTAACAAATATGTATAACCACAAGAAGTTTCCTTTAATAATCCGGAAGTTAAAAACAGGCAATCACATTAACCTACAGCCCATGTGATTACAAATGAGCGCATCCTGTTGACCACAAACTTATACACACATGCATATTATGGATCTTTTCCTACCATACCAAGCTCCATCATTTAAGAATTATACAGCATAATGCCAATTTATTGATATAATGAGCTATATGAGCATCATTAGCCAATCAGAAAGAAATATATGTGAGTCCAATTACACCGGGGACCTCGGTGGCACAGTGGTTAAGGTGCTGTGCTACAAATCAGAAGGTCACTGGTTCGATCCCTGCTGGTGTCATTGGAATTTTTCAATGACACAAAATCCTTCCGATCGCACTATGGCCCTAGGGTCGACTCAGCCTCTAACAGAAATGAGTACCAGGAGCATTTCCTGGGGGTATAGGCCGCCGGTGCGTAAGGCTCACAAACTTACCACCATCCTGTGCCGTTGTCATGAAATCTGTAACCTTTTACCAATTCCACCTTCATCCTAAGAGTGGAAACTGAGAAGTGCATGAAACATTGAATGAGCTTCAACATAAAAGGAAGCTAAACCCAAAAAACCTGCATCTGTGCATTAATTTGAAAGGAATTTAGTCTTGTTGATAAACTTTATTCTCCAGTAATGTTTATACGCCCCACACAGTCCAGTTTAAAGAACATACACAGTCACACCCCACTACAGCACCACTGCTTGTTCATCACAATTTGTGGCATATATCAAGTTTGGCAGTAAATAAAAACACTGTATAGTAGGACATTTCTACTCACAGATCTTCATGGGAATTAAGTAAGGTTGGCACTGTACTGGTGGGCACTATATTGGGGTTTTAGAGCATATATTATCATAAATCACCCTCTTCATCATATACATCCCACAGTAACCAGTCACTGCACACCTGACATGCTATCTCTTGCCATCACACATTACCACAATGCACCTGCACTCTCAAAACTGGGGCAAAATTAGACCAGTGGGACAGGATCATGCTCACCTCTGGTTCGCAACAAGCAGTGCACGACCAGTCAGAAGCTGGCCCGCTTTTACAAAAATGGGCGTCTCTAGGAGACATCGAACCTGGTACCAATGTGTAAGAGGTTCTGTTGGTGCTGTAGACAGCCATACCGTTTGCACAGAACCAATGAAAGCGACATCAAACCAAAATGCTAGGCCATGTACTGTGCCGGACTCCAAGAGATGGAAATCCAATGGCACTTCTGTAAAGGAACCACAGTTGTTCAAAACATAATTCACATGCAATTATCATCTTGAAGATTCAGCACTATCTTATTCATAACACTAATTATAAATAACATTTCACATTCCATTACCCTGAAATATGAATATGCTGTTCTACAACATACTTAAGACCAAACATCTTCTTTTACAAACAGCAGATGTGAAACAAAGAATAAAGGGATAAACTTTTAAATACATGAAAAAGCAAGTTTTGTACAAACCACACAAATGCTATATCTGGGTACCTACTGGTGATGCTTTCAACCATTTATTCTTTGTTGAATGACTTGTCACAGTATATCAAAAAAGTTAACATACACACAGACACGCATTTATCTGATTTAAACAACTTAAATAAAATAAACAAATTTGTGGAAATTGCAACTGATCAATAATCCACATTTGATGTGTGGTTGATCGTGCATTGTAGTTCAATGTGGAATAAGAAACCAACTAGATGTCACTTAGTATTATATTTATTTCTCCTTCATAAGTCGCTCTTTGTAAGTTGCTCAACATGTTTCGGGCCACCTTATGCCCATTCTCAGGAGCTGACAACTTAGTGGTATTTTTTCGCGTGTGGTGTAGTGCCGTGGCTGTGTAGGCAATCAGATCCGGTTGGCTGGTTATGTCCATTGGGAAGTACGTAGCATAACGTGCTACGTACTTCCCAATGGACACACAACCAGCCAACCAGATCTGACTGCCTACACAGCCACAGCACTACACACGCGAAAAAATATAACTAAGTCGTCAGCTCCTGAGGATGGGCACATGGTGGCCCGAAACATGTTGAGCAACTTACAAAGGAGAAATAAATATAATACTAAGTGACATCTAGTTGGTTTCTTATTCCACATTGAATAATCCACATCTTGGGGAAGAAAAAATGTGGGCACATTACTGAAAAACCACAAACAAAAACAAAAAACAACAAAGAATCAAAAGTGACATCAGGCTGCATATGAGTTGGCACCTGAGGCCTTATAATGAACCAAAGCAAGAAGAACAGAATCACAATAATTTCTTACAAGAACATAAAATGCTGTCTGTTGTATGACCTCAGCAGCCTCTACATGTCTCAGGAATGCCAGAACATTTGGTATGCTACAACAATCATCTCAAAGCATCATGTAGCATCCCATGAAGAAGAAATTTACAACAGTCTGCACCAGTATATAAGCATTCTATAAAATGTTAGATCAAAAAGGACAGACCACAACACAAACAAAGGGGTGAGTGGTCACCACACAACCTACGACTATGTTTGGTAAATGTGACCAATTAGAGGGCATGTGAGCACTGCTTCTTCCTTCCTGATAGAGCAGGATCAGGACTTCATTCTCACAACTTGCCATCCTGTGAATGTGTCCACACCTTACTCACCAATTCGATGCAGATCTGACTCCTCTGCTTCTTGAAAATCTACGATATGCCGCACTGATTTGGACATACAAACTCTCATGTCAAAGGTGTCAACAATTGGTTGGCGAAAATATTCCTTCATGGCTGCTTGGCGTAGACTACTGAGATCAACACCATGAAAGCACTGTTGGTACCTGCCATCCAACAGAACACTCAGTTACAACTCCTATTTTATCCTAATAAAAATTCACATTATTGTAATGTCTGTATTTCCAGTTTCCCTTGGAGACAATGTCGATATAGTAAGCTGGATCCAAACAAACTGCAATCTGAAATGGGAAAAAACTGCAAACACATAACAAGACATAAAATATGGAAATCTACCAAACTCACAATACAAAGTCCAAATACATGAATGGACAAAACAGATAAGGTTACACTTATATATAAATTGGTTTGCAGTCACATACATTTGAAATTTGTTGAAGTAAAAGGGATGCACATTATAGCAACCACTGGATTATAATTTTAATTTGCTGTGCTCAAAAGCGTGGTGTGTGCACGCACGTGCATGCATGCATATGTTTCGAAATGTAGTATTTTGTTATTATGTAAAGACAATAATCCACATACAATGAGCTCAGACCTCATCAAAACCAGAATTATAGCTTCAGTAATTTTACAGTACTTCCTTCTTCATGCTGTTTATAAACATTCACACATTATGTCCACACCAACAGTAATATTTTTCTGTGTTTTTTGAAAGAACGGGTTCTTAATGTTAACAGTGACTGGGGTTCCCATAAATCTCAATTTCCCATAAGGTCTTGGTCTTCCCAATCACAGATCTTTTCAGGAAAGTGAACTTGGCTGATGGCAATGAACTGCAGAACTAGTGAGGTTACTATACATGGCACTACAATACAAGTGATATTATTTTCTTACAGCATACTACAGATTGTGAGGACGATTGAAGATACTTCCCAGTGACGTTTGAAGTCACACACTACTGCATATTTCCTAGTGCTACCAAGGGCACCAATCATATATCAGACTCAAAATCAACAGAGGGCAAAAAGAGACATGAGTTCACTCTCACATCTATTGACTTTGATGAGGATATGAATCCCAGTGGTCGAATAAGCATATACTGCCATTATCACATATACATACATACACACCAAGTGTCCTCAGCTCTCTGACACAGTTTTTCTGAACTGGTATACCTTGACATCTCCTACATGCCTGTTTTGAAAGATATGCAAATACAGTCAAGCTCAGTTATAATATCATCACAGGGACCAAACAAACCATCTCAATAAAACAAGTGCTGCTCTAAGCGAAGTATGTGGTAATAGTAAAGGAAAATATTTCAAGACAAAGTACAGGTCTGCAAGCATATTTAAATGTTTATGCTACGATATATTTAAATTACAACTAATATTTAGAAAGAACAAAAGTCACTCGTGTGTAACTGTGAATTTCCATGCATGCCTACACTAAAAGATACATTAATTTAAAATTAATATTTAGGAAGTACAAAAATTATCATGAGAAGAAGACTGCTGACTGGTACACTGTCACTTCTCTCTTACTTTAACCACTTAAGCAGTACCTCATCAATGTCACTTTGTTTAGGCTTTAGCAATCACTTTATTATCAATTCGTTCTGTTCAGACACACTAATAACCCTGTGTCTCTTTTTTCCAAATCTATTTAATTGCAGAATATACAAGACCAAATTCCCCACACACATTAGCTTTCTTTTTTCCATTTTCTATTTCTCGTAGCAGTTTAACTTTTTCTTCGACGCTCAAAAATTTTTTTTTTTATTGTAACCATTACATCACTTCACCAATCTCCTGTTAACTGCAGGAGCAGAAAAGTTGGGAGAAACATCAAGCAAAGTCACTGCTACTACTGTCATTTTCCAGGCCTGGAATTTATGTAGCTACTTGAAAAACTGGAGAGCTTGTCTTCTCAACAATGAGGAGAAGGTTGAACTCTCAAAACAGTCTACTTCTTGTAACATTATATTGGAATCAATGCATGACTATGTTGTCATATCCAAGGAAGACGTCCGTATGTATGTTGTACTCAGCAAGGCACAAAAACACGTGCTTTATGGGAAGTTAGCTGGTAACTTAGAACGTATAATGCTATAGCCAAGGTGTCGCATAAACCAAGGTCATTATACCTGAGATGCACTGTATTTATAAACTTATTTATAAACTAGCTCACATTTCATTATATATACTAACTACACTTCACCAATTAACAATATTCACAGAATGACAGGGGGAAAAAAACACTGAAATGAAAGAGCATTTGATATTTTTTTCATAAATTACTATGATGCCTACATTTACACACAGTGAAAATACATGCAGAAAGAATACAAACAAGATGCAACAATATAGATGTTTATTGTCAATTCAGATGTTTAATATTGACTACTGTCTCGACATGTTTCAGGCATCTTTATGCCCATCATCAGGAGAAAAAAGACCACGTGTTACTGCATATGGGGTTGTTTGCTGGTAGTGTTGGATGTGGCTGGTAGCGGTACTGTGGTGCTACGTTGTAGGGTGTGAGCACTGTGAAGGTTGCTGCTCGAGCAGCAACCTTCACAGTGCTCACACCCTACAACGTAGCACCACAGTACCGCTACCAGCCACATCCAACACTACCAGCAAACAACCCCATATGCAGTAACACGTGGTCTTTTTTCTCCTGATGATGGGCATAAAGATGCCTGAAACATGTCGAGACAGTAGTCAATATTAAACATCTGAATTGACAATAAACATCTATATTGTTGCATCTTGTTTGTATTCTTTCTGCATGTATTTTCACTGTGTGTAAATGTAGGCATCATAGTAATTTATGAAAAAAATATCAAATGCTCTTTCATTTCAGTGTTTTTTTCCCCCTGTCATTCTGTGAATATTGTTAATTGGTGAAGTGTAGTTAGTATATATAATGAAATGTGAGCTAGTTTATAAATAAGTTTATAAATACAGTGCATCTCAGGTATAATGACCTTGGTTTATGCGACACCTTGGCTATAGCATTATACGTTCTAAGTTACCAGCTAACTTCCCATAAAGCACGTGTTTTTGTGCCTTGCTGAGTACAACATACATACGGACGTCTTCCTTGGATATGACAACATAGTCATGCATTGATTCCAATATAATGTTACAAGAAGTAGACTGTTTTGAGAGTTCAACCTTCTCCTCATTGTTGAGAAGACAAGCTCTCCAGTTTTTCAAGTAGCTACATAAATTCCAGGCCTGGAAAATGACAGTAGTAGCAGTGACTTTGCTTGATGTTTCTCCCAACTTTTCTGCTCCTGCAGTTAACAGGAGATTGGTGAAGTGATGTAATGGTTACAATAAAAAAAAAAATTTTTGAGCGTCGAAGAAAAAGTTAAACTGCTACGAGAAATAGAAAATGGAAAAAAGAAAGCTAATGTGTGTGGGGAATTTGGTCTTGTATATTCTGCAATTAAATAGATTTGGAAAAAAGAGACACAGGGTTATTAGTGTGTCTGAACAGAACGAATTGATAATAAAGTGATTGCTAAAGCCTAAACAAAGTGACATTGATGAGGTACTGCTTAAGTGGTTAAAGTAAGAGAGAAGTGACAGTGTACCAGTCAGCAGTCTTCTTCTCATGATAATTTTTGTACTTCCTAAATATTAATTTTAAATTAATGTATCTTTTAGTGTAGGCATGCATGGAAATTCACAGTTACACACGAGTGACTTTTGTTCTTTCTAAATATTAGTTGTAATTTAAATATATCGTAGCATAAACATTTAAATATGCTTGCAGACCTGTACTTTGTCTTGAAATATTTTCCTTTACTATTACCACATACTTCGCTTAGAGCAGCACTTGTTTTATTGAGATGGTTTGTTTGGTCCCTGTGATGATATTATAACTGAGCTTGACTGTATTTGCATATCTTTCAAAACAGGCATGTAGGAGATGTCAAGGTATACCAGTTCAGAAAAACTGTGTCAGAGAGCTGAGGACACTTGGTGTGTATGTATGTATATGTGATAATGGCAGTATATGCTTATTCGACCACTGGGATTCATATCCTCATCAAAGTCAATAGATGTGAGAGTGAACTCATGTCTCTTTTTGCCCTCTGTTGATTTTGAGTCTGATATATGATTGGTGCCCTTGGTAGCACTAGGAAATATGCAGTAGTGTGTGACTTCAAACGTCACTGGGAAGTATCTTCAATCGTCCTCACAATCTGTAGTATGCTGTAAGAAAATAATATCACTTGTATTGTAGTGCCATGTATAGTAACCTCACTAGTTCTGCAGTTCATTGCCATCAGCCAAGTTCACTTTCCTGAAAAGATCTGTGATTGGGAAGACCAAGACCTTATGGGAAATTGAGATTTATGGGAACCCCAGTCACTGTTAACATTAAGAACCCGTTCTTTCAAAAAACACAGAAAAATATTACTGTTGGTGTGGACATAATGTGTGAATGTTTATAAACAGCATGAAGAAGGAAGTACTGTAAAATTACTGAAGCTATAATTCTGGTTTTGATGAGGTCTGAGCTCATTGTATGTGGATTATTGTCTTTACATAATAACAAAATACTACATTTCGAAACATATGCATGCATGCACGTGCGTGCACACACCACGCTTTTGAGCACAGCAAATTAAAATTATAATCCAGTGGTTGCTATAATGTGCATCCCTTTTACTTCAACAAATTTCAAATGTATGTGACTGCAAACCAATTTATATATAAGTGTAACCTTATCTGTTTTGTCCATTCATGTATTTGGACTTTGTATTGTGAGTTTGGTAGATTTCCATATTTTATGTCTTGTTATGTGTTTGCAGTTTTTTCCCATTTCAGATTGCAGTTTGTTTGGATCCAGCTTACTATATCGACATTGTCTCCAAGGGAAACTGGAAATACAGACATTACAATAATGTGAATTTTTATTAGGATAAAATAGGAGTTGTAACTGAGTGTTCTGTTGGATGGCAGGTACCAACAGTGCTTTCATGGTGTTGATCTCAGTAGTCTACGCCAAGCAGCCATGAAGGAATATTTTCGCCAACCAATTGTTGACACCTTTGACATGAGAGTTTGTATGTCCAAATCAGTGCGGCATATCGTAGATTTTCAAGAAGCAGAGGAGTCAGATCTGCATCGAATTGGTGAGTAAGGTGTGGACACATTCACAGGATGGCAAGTTGTGAGAATGAAGTCCTGATCCTGCTCTATCAGGAAGGAAGAAGCAGTGCTCACATGCCCTCTAATTGGTCACATTTACCAAACATAGTCGTAGGTTGTGTGGTGACCACTCACCCCTTTGTTTGTGTTGTGGTCTGTCCTTTTTGATCTAACATTTTATAGAATGCTTATATACTGGTGCAGACTGTTGTAAATTTCTTCTTCATGGGATGCTACATGATGCTTTGAGATGATTGTTGTAGCATACCAAATGTTCTGGCATTCCTGAGACATGTAGAGGCTGCTGAGGTCATACAACAGACAGCATTTTATGTTCTTGTAAGAAATTATTGTGATTCTGTTCTTCTTGCTTTGGTTCATTATAAGGCCTCAGGTGCCAACTCATATGCAGCCTGATGTCACTTTTGATTCTTTGTTGTTTTTTGTTTTTGTTTGTGGTTTTTCAGTAATGTGCCCACATTTTTTCTTCCCCAAGATGTGGATTATTCAATGTGGAATAAGAAACCAACTAGATGTCACTTAGTATTATATTTATTTCTCCTTTGTAAGTTGCTCAACATGTTTCGGGCCACCATGTGCCCATCCTCAGGAGCTGACGACTTAGTTATATTTTTTCGCGTGTGTAGTGCTGTGGCTGTGTAGGCAGTCAGATCTGGTTGGCTGGTTGTGTGTCCATTGGGAAGTACGTAGCACGTTATGCTACGTACTTCCCAATGGACATAACCAGCCAACCGGATCTGATTGCCTACACAGCCACGGCACTACACCACACGCGAAAAAATACCACTAAGTTGTCAGCTCCTGAGAATGGGCATAAGGTGGCCCGAAACATGTTGAGCAACTTACAAAGAGCGACTTATGAAGGAGAAATAAATATAATACTAAGTGACATCTAGTTGGTTTCTTATTCCACATTGAACTACAATGCACGATCAACCACACATCAAATGTGGATTATTGATCAGTTGCAATTTCCACAAATTTGTTTATTTTATTTAAGTTGTTTAAATCAGATAAATGCGTGTCTGTGTGTATGTTAACTTTTTTGATATACTGTGACAAGTCATTCAACAAAGAATAAATGGTTGAAAGCATCACCAGTAGGTACCCAGATATAGCATTTGTGTGGTTTGTACAAAACTTGCTTTTTCATGTATTTAAAAGTTTATCCCTTTATTCTTTGTTTCACATCTGCTGTTTGTAAAAGAAGATGTTTGGTCTTAAGTATGTTGTAGAACAGCATATTCATATTTCAGGGTAATGGAATGTGAAATGTTATTTATAATTAGTGTTATGAATAAGATAGTGCTGAATCTTCAAGATGATAATTGCATGTGAATTATGTTTTGAACAACTGTGGTTCCTTTACAGAAGTGCCATTGGATTTCCATCTCTTGGAGTCCGGCACAGTACATGGCCTAGCATTTTGGTTTGATGTCGCTTTCATTGGTTCTGTGCAAACGGTATGGCTGTCTACAGCACCAACAGAACCTCTTACACATTGGTACCAGGTTCGATGTCTCCTAGAGACGCCCATTTTTGTAAAAGCGGGCCAGCTTCTGACTGGTCGTGCACTGCTTGTTGCGAACCAGAGGTGAGCATGATCCTGTCCCACTGGTCTAATTTTGCCCCAGTTTTGAGAGTGCAGGTGCATTGTGGTAATGTGTGATGGCAAGAGATAGCATGTCAGGTGTGCAGTGACTGGTTACTGTGGGATGTATATGATGAAGAGGGTGATTTATGATAATATATGCTCTAAAACCCCAATATAGTGCCCACCAGTACAGTGCCAACCTTACTTAATTCCCATGAAGATCTGTGAGTAGAAATGTCCTACTATACAGTGTTTTTATTTACTGCCAAACTTGATATATGCCACAAATTGTGATGAACAAGCAGTGGTGCTGTAGTGGGGTGTGACTGTGTATGTTCTTTAAACTGGACTGTGTGGGGCGTATAAACATTACTGGAGAATAAAGTTTATCAACAAGACTAAATTCCTTTCAAATTAATGCACAGATGCAGGTTTTTTGGGTTTAGCTTCCTTTTATGTTGAAGCTCATTCAATGTTTCATGCACTTCTCAGTTTCCACTCTTAGGATGAAGGTGGAATTGGTAAAAGGTTACAGATTTCATGACAACGGCACAGGATGGTGGTAAGTTTGTGAGCCTTACGCACCGGCGGCCTATACCCCCAGGAAATGCTCCTGGTACTCATTTCTGTTAGAGGCTGAGTCGACCCTAGGGCCATAGTGCGATCGGAAGGATTTTGTGTCATTGAAAAATTCCAATGACACCAGCAGGGATCGAACCAGTGACCTTCTGATTTGTAGCACAGCACCTTAACCACTGTGCCACCGAGGTCCCCGGTGTAATTGGACTCACATATATTTCTTTCTGATTGGCTAATGATGCTCATATAGCTCATTATATCAATAAATTGGCATTATGCTGTATAATTCTTAAATGATGGAGCTTGGTATGGTAGGAAAAGATCCATAATATGCATGTGTGTATAAGTTTGTGGTCAACAGGATGCGCTCATTTGTAATCACATGGGCTGTAGGTTAATGTGATTGCCTGTTTTTAACTTCCGGATTATTAAAGGAAACTTCTTGTGGTTATACATATTTGTTACACAGATGAATTATGAGATATCTTGTTATAAAGGGGTGAATCCTTTCAGTGTTTGTGCATTAAGGGTGAGGGTCATATCTCATGTTTCTGTTCTTAGACAAAGCTATGATGTGACAGTAGAACTTTGTATGGAAGGCACAGGCAAACATGGTAAAGCAGTGACGTTTGTACTATGAGTCTGTGTTACTGTTAGATAAGGCCATGATGTGACGGTAGAACTTCGTACGTAATGCACACATATGGTAATGGTGAGAGTTATAGCATGTGTTTGTGTTACTCTTAGGCAAAGCTACGATGTGACGATAGAACTTTGCGTGGAAGGCACAGGCACACGTTCATCCAACACACTGGATCTGAAAAATCCATATTTCCGGTACACAGGGCAAGCTGCCCAGCCTCCCCCAGGAGTAAGCCACACGTCACCCAGCGAGACATATTGGGGACAACTCGATGCTCAAGGGGCACGACAGGGTGAGTGTGATGACTTCACAATATCTTACTCAAGATATTATTGATGGCTTGTTACATATTAAGTTGTTTGCAGATGCTGTTAATGTTAGCAGGATCATCAGTATTATGAATTTGGGACATGGAAATTTACATACGCATATTCCTGATTCTAAATTATGAGTTGCTTGACGTAATTCAAAGCCAAGTTACGATTTACAGGTTGCTCACCTGATGTCAGGTACATCTGTTTAAAAATTCAGTTCAGGACATAGATGAATTGGAAAGTAGGACTATATTTTGAAAATCTGCTTGTTCAGCAACTTTATTTTCAAAGTAAAAGTTCTCAGGAGACAAGAGAACAATAGTCTAGTTTTCCACATGTTTGCCCTGAAGGTTCATGCATTTGTAGCAGTGTGTCATCAGGGAATTTATGTCTTCAGTACAGAATTCTGGGCTTAGTGAATGAAACCAGTGTGAAATAGGTTCCTGGACTTACACAGCATCTTGGAACATGTGACCACCAAGATGCTTCTTCAGAGGGCCAGAAAGTTGTAAGTCAGTTGATGCAAAGTCAGGGCTGTACATAGAATGTTTTGAGGCACTCTCATCCAAATTGCTGCTGTGAGGCTGTCAGGCTGGGTGTATGGGGTTTTGGCACCAAGTTACTTCTGTCTTCTGTCACCTGAGGAAGCACCTTGGTGGTCACAAATGCCAGACTGATGTGGACATGAAAGAAGCTGTCTGACATTGGTTGCATACTTTTTGTAATTTTTGGTATTCACAGTAGTTCCATTTGCAAAGACCAGAATTTTATGCTGAAGGCGTATTTTCCCTGATAACATGCTTTAAAAAAATGCATGAACCTTCAGGGTGACTTTTCTCTTTTCTCATGAGAAATGTTATTTCGAACAAAAAGTTGCCAAATAAGCAAATGTTCACAAAGTATTCTTATTTTTCATTCAAAACTTGTACCTTCATACCTGCAGATGCGTGTTATTTTCCAACGCTTTATTACAGGATATGATGTATTTCAAAATGAAATAATAGAAACGTCATCTTTTGTTCATATGACTAGTGTTGATTGGTAGCACTTTGTTGACCATGTGGAGTTTTGAGTTAAAGGAATGTGGAAGAAACTTCGTGTCTTGTGACACACTGTTGTGGATGCACAGGGATTTCGCTCATTGTGTTTTGTTGTGAGCACAAAAAGCAGAAGAGTCTATATAAGGGAAATGGTTTTGGAATTTTTATTTGGTTGGTGTGTAAGGAAAGTGGTTATCATTTTTTAGTCATGTCTGTGACACTAAAATTGTCTTACATCTGGGAAACAAAGGCAGAAACACTGTGACTAATTTTAGTGCCATAACTTTGGTAGAGGTCTTTGTCTGTTGGGTATGTGAGTTTAGATTAGTTCTTGAGCCAAGGATATTTTATATTCCCCATTGAAACATAAAAAGTACTGCCAGCTGTGGATGTTCAAAGGCAGATATTCTTTGTATTGTTTTACTGTCAAGGGTGAATGTGTGCGGTGTAATTATGGTGCAGTGGAGATCCTACTACATTGTATTTAGGAGAATTTGGTTTCTCTGGCTGGATATTCTCACTGAGGTTTCTGTTGATTTTCTGTATCAGACCTTTAGGAATATTTGGGATAATAAGTGCATTTATACCTGTTGCTTAGGATTTGTTCCTAGACCAAGGCACAAGATTTTGAGCCATTTAATACTGCATTTAATAAAAAGTGCCTGTGATAATGACTATGAGATTCTTTTAACAATTTTAAGATTACATGCTTCTGGAATGCATTGTTGTGTAGTTTGGTGGATAGGTACCAGTGTTTCAGAGGAACCTGCTACCTCCATCTTCAGGGTAGAAGATTGGAAGATTTATGGTTCAGTTCCATTAAGTTTAAGTGGAAAAAGTTATTATGGTGTGTTGCAGGACTGCTCTTTATCCACAGTACTGTGGTCACAATGAACAAGTTGAACATTGTATGCAACACAGCACACTTTATGTAGGAACAGTTTGATTATGTAGCTGATAAACTTAATGACTAGTCTTTATAGAATGAAAGTAGGGTCCCTTCTCTTGGCAGCTGTACTGCAATTGGTTTCATGCTGCAGTTCAATTCATTTTTAGTAAATTTAACGTTGATGGGCAGTGAAATCATATGTTTTTCCTCATGCGTTGGTTTTAAAATAGTTGCTGTTGTAGGTGATCTTGATCCTTTGTATGTGGTTTATAATGATAAGTTCTGTCTTCATGGAACAGTCATCGGGATGTATTTTTAACAGTTAAAATCGTGTGGAACTTAATGTGTGCATTGAAAACCAGTTTTTAAATTTTGGGTTTTAAATAATAATTATGTTAGTATTTGTGTGGGTGGGGAATAGATATCTATGGAACCATGTTCTCGAGAAATTCAGACAAAAGACAGTGAATTGGTAAATTCTGTTGTCATATTTTTCACTGCAGTTTGTCATTTTCCAAGATAGTTTAATAGGTTCCTGAAATAAAAGTAGACATGCATATTGCATGAGTTCTGATGCTTTCACTGTGGTGAATAAAATCTGTTATGTATATCAGTCCAGCTTTACAGAACTTAACCTTTCTGTAAATGTTTCTCTTCCCATATTGTAACAAAACTACCATTCAGAACTTTAGATTTGCACGGTCTATGCAAAGCTCTTTAAAAATATTTTATCATACTTTGTATGGTAAGAAAGCAGATTGAATGCCTCTTCTTTTGATATACAAAAAATGTGCATATAAGTCTTCTGTTGGACTATTCTATTCTTCACCTGCTTTGTTTTGGCTTTTGGTTCAATCTCTAGACTGTAAGTCATATGCTGGTCATTCATCATGTATGTGTACATGTGGAAGAACACAGTAGTGGTGTCAAACCACTGCGATCAGTGGTGACTTGAATAAAACAGCAATTGTGGTGTTGAAATGGCAGAACCCTTGCTTCATAAGGGATACTTGATTTGGACATATAAATTTTACAGCTTCCAAGATCTGGTTAAATTACTGATCTCAGAGAAGACTGATTGAACAGGGACTTGCAAAACTAAACAGAAGGTTTTGTAGTTTTGATGATGAGTTTGTTTTTCGTGGTACGTAGAATTACGTTGGGTTATTTCGCATTTCATGATGCTGAACCATCTTCCAAGGGTTATGCAATTTTAATGGGGTATGGTAGGGTGATTATTAATTATGAATGGGAAAGGGTTTGCAAAGTAGTTGTAACATGTGTGAAGCCACTACTCATGAATTTATAGAGGAGGACTGTGGAAAACCATTAATTCCCTCAGTTAGGATATCCAGTACCCAGCCACTATTTAAACTTGGTGTCTCCCAGCTTTGGGTAGACATGGACATGAGTGGTGATTTAAATGTTAGTGGTCACAGAATTGCCAAATAATTTGTACCAATGTCATGCAGCATTGCCATTGAATTAGTGGATTTGTATAGCCCCCTCTCTGCCACCCACTAAAAATAGACCATTGTAAATAATGTATGTATGTCATAACAGGAGTTGACCCTCCATTCACAAGTAATCAGGGCAAGGAATCTTCAAGTCTGAACATTTTTGTGTATCATGTGTCTTTGTTTCGTCATGGTGCTGGTTACAGGGAGAGTTGTAAGGAGAGTTAGAATTAAAATGAAATTAAATTTCGCTGTGTGTTTGGCCTTGGGTTTCTAGTGAGAGGTGTCATCTTTAATTATTTGGTACTTAATCCAATAAAGTAAAGACTGTTTTACTTGTACATGTATAGAAGTGAATGTGCCACAGAAAAAGAGGGTGTGTTTGGCATATAAGTATGTTAATGGTACTCCTGACTCAAAAGAAGAAGAAGGACGCTTTAGTGTTTGGTCTGTTTGTGTTTGTTTGCATGTGGATGGTGTAGTAGATATTCTTTATGCTTACATACTACACGTAGACATAAATGAATCATGCTGCTTCATGGAAACTAAACCTGAATATTATCAAGGATTTTACTGCTGTCTTATAGATTCTGTATTTGTCCATTGATCTTGCACCAAATATAGTATGTGGGCAGGTTGTAAGACAGGTTACATAGCTAGTAACAAAGTCAGATCAAGTATTACACTATGATAGAGTGATTGAATGTTGGAAGATAATTTACCAATCACTTTCATAGCATTTTGGAACTAGGAGCGGTCCACATTCTTTCTCAACAGATATTTGTTGCAAAGAAGTTGAACTTGCAGATACAATGAACAGTGTTCAATACAAGCATTAAAATAATTAACATATACTGTAGCAAAGAAGTGATATACCTCCAAGCACAGTAACAGATATCTGACAGCAGATTCACAGGAGACATGAGGTAGCATGTGGTGCACATCATAACATAAGTTGAAGGTTACTCCATTGTGGTTGACAAGTGCTACATTACATTGGAAACAAAGGCAGATGTTATTTCCCACTGCTGTAGTTTTCTGTTACATTGAAAATGTACAGAATATTATACGTGACATGAACATTGACGATTGTATACATCATGGTTTTGTGGCGAGTAAATTTTCATTTGACAGCTGAAAAGATATTTCTTGTCACTTAGTACAGTTTTGACATTCCTATTTGTTTGGTGATACTTTTGTTCAAATTTATTGTCCATTATGCTTAATGCAACTGTAACAATGAAGAAAATTTGCAAGGCATTTAAAATTTGGTAACCAAAGCTGATTGTGTTCAGATTATCGTTTCCCTATTCCTAAAGGAGGTCCGTAATAAATGAATTCTTTGTGTCATACCTGATTTTTTCTTACATTAGTAGTTTCTAATAATAGGCATTAACAGCACTGCCCAGTCTGTAACCATGGGTACCTCCTCCTCCACCCTTTGTGTAAATCCATTGCACTGTACAACAGATTTTGACTAATTTCGTGCTTCAGAGATGAGAATCTCTTGTTACTGACCGGCAACACTCCACCAACATCGGTGAACTCTATTAGCCCTGATATGTCTTCTCCATTACTTGAGGTATCATAATGAAAACATTTGCCATGCTTATTATTCAATGCCTCAAAGTTCTCTAGAAAAATACCTTGGTGATAATTCAGAAAAAGAATTTTTAAAGACATAATGCAGCCTAATTGATGATAAGGACAACAACAGGTTTTTCACAAGTTCATCATAGTTGTCAGCTTTTTTTGGGGGGGGGGGCTACGTTTGTTACCAAAAACTGGAAATCATTCCACGCCCTCTTTTTGTTGCCACTGAAAAATTCAGTTGAACTGCTTACCTCTGAAGAGTTTGTGGTATCTGGACAGACAGAAGCAACCCTCTTTGATGTTTGCAGCACTGATTCGAAGGAATTTCTTAGTGAGCTACCTAAACACTGGTCCTGTTTGATCCATAACTGTAACAAAATTCTTCATTAGTTAATGTGCAGAAAAGGCAGTGAAATGTTGCTTGGTTCTACCAGTGGTACAAGCTGTACACTCTTTGTTCCCGGCTCCAGTGGCTGTAAGGATAGCTAGTCCTTCTTCCTGTACTGGGAAGTCTTCACTCAGCTATCCCTTAGACACAATAAACAACAAATCTTCATGTAGCCCTGCCCCTGCTGCGGTCCTAGAAGTATAGCAACAACCTTCAAGCCTCCACAAAGTTGCCATTAGTTTCTTGCAGTTTTTGCAGTTCAGAAGAAGATTATGTAGTCATGTGATTTATACTTACTGATGGAACACTTGGCCATTATGGAGCAGAACAGCTTTCAAATTTAATTTTGATGAGTCTGTGAAGAGTCTCTACCCCTCAGAATTATGATTAATGTTCAGGGCTGTTATCAGACCATGAAAATTGTTATAGTGAACAGGGTTACCTTCCATTTGCTCTCATTACACCAAGGATAGTGCAAAAGGCATTCATATCCTTTTGCGACTTACTCAGCTTCAAAGGTTTGCTGCAAAAGTATAGTAGCATGTATACTGGGCCCAACCCTTGTTCTGGTCCCCAGCGAGGCAGCCAAAATTAAGGTGGTAGGCTTCCCAACAGTCACTGGAGCTGGGAACAGAGAATGCACAGTTCTTACTGCTGGTAGAACCCATCATTATTTTGCTACCTCCTCTGCAAATCAACTAATGAAGAATTTTTTTAAGGCTATGGATCTGACAGGGCCAGCATTTAGGTAACTCACTGAGAAATTCCCAGAAATCAGTGCTGCAAGAATCAAAGAGGGTTGTGTGTGTAAGTCCAGATACCGCAGTCTCTTCAGACGTACAATGAACTTGTGAAAAACCTGTTGTCATCCTGTCATGAATTAGGCTGCATTGTATCTTTAAAGATCATTTTTCTGAATTATCACCCAGGTATTTCTTTAGAGAACAATGGGGCTTTGAATAATGAGCATGGTGAATGTTTTCATAATGATATCTCAGCAATGGAAGAGATATATCAGGGCTAATGGAGTTCACTGATGTTGGCCAACTGTCACTGCATAGTAACAAGAGATTCTCTTGGACTTGTATGAAAATGACAGGAGGCAGATCAGTTAATCAAGGCAAGTCAGTCAGTAGACACTGCATAATGGGTATAGTGCGTAAGACACGTATAACTTAAAATTCTGTAACTTTTCTTGGAAACTTTAGCAAATCAAGACTTTTCATCGCCATTTTCATGTTCAGCGTCCCAAAATCTATAACGGAAACGCATTCTATTTCCAAAGCAAGAAATAAGTAAAAATTTGTTGTACAGTGTTATCAGAAAAAAGTTACCTGTCCACCAACCTAACAGAAATTATCTGCACTTTTCACGCAATTTCGCTGGATCCTCACTGAGCTTCGACCAAGAAACAACTATATGAAATACTTAGGGCATTTATTAAGACTTTACAATGCAAATGAAGGCTTTTTGATGTGAAAAACACAGGTGTGTATGATGCAGCTCCCCTTATGGAACTGAAATGCAACCAGTTGTTTGTTTCAATATCTGGTAGCTCATTGCATCATCCGCTTTGCCTGCTGCACTGCTTCACCCTCCTGATGAACAGCGAGTAGGCTGATGCAATGCCTGGATGCTGATTGTGTCACCCACTTCAAGCTAAGGGTTGCCAGATCATTGCTTAAAGACGCTAAAATCCAAGAGCAGTGAAAAGTGTACAAATTGGGACCCGCCCCAGATCTTCTTAAATAGGGCCAATTAACAATTTAATTGTCTTATTCATGCTTAGCGCCTGAAAATAGTAAAGATTTGTTACTTTAACCTCCAAAGCACTTTGACTGTTGACCAGTGTTATTAGCTTTTACATTAAAGGTAAGATGTCAAGCACAAATATGTGTAAAGAAAATTAATTTTATTAAGTTACAGTGTCAACATCAGGCAAGTATATGATTTTAATTTGGTGTGTGGTTTGTTATTGCAGTTAGTCTGTGAAACGTCTTTCCTTGAAGTATTATTTCCAGTGGCATTCTCATACCTTGTGTAATTTAACTTTTATAGACATGGCAGTTGTTTAAATTGTAACTTACAGTATAAGGTATAAGATACATTTGGAAAATGGATGAGACAAAAGTGGCATTATGGATGGCAGAGAATGAAATGCCAATCAGAGTTCATGGACACACTGGTGATAATAAAAGAACACCAGGTATTTTGTTCACTCGGATTTAATCTGCGATAAATAGACTTAATTGTACATTTAGTTACTGTCACATGTAAAACAGCTGAGTACAGCAGTGGCCATCGTAACCTTATGTGCTTGACATATCAGACTGTTGGCATGGCAAATAATTTTTCTCTGGTCTACCGTCACTGTGTGTGTTTGCCTCTTGTAATAAGATTCACAGTGTGTGGTGTTGAATATTGGGTGCTGCCATTTGTCAGTTTGTCATTTACACCATACTGTGAGAAATAGTCCTTTTATGTGGGTAACATTTGGAGTTTTGATAGTAAAAAATGCTGGAAATATGGAATTTATTGGTTGCACATGTATTTTTTTTTTTTTAGTGTTGTCCTTGCAGCTGCTAGTAATATGTTAGATTGTCTTCCAGTGTGTTCAGTGGTTTGGAAAAAAAATTTTGCAGTTATATATGTGAATTTTTCAGTGCCCTGAGATATGTATCTTATTCTGCATTTCTCCATGTACTTCAGGGTGCTTGATGGCCTCATACTTGTATTTGTTATAACAGTTCAATATTTGAGCTTAACATACATCTGTGACATGTTTACACTTTTAATATGAACATTGCATATATTTGAACTTTCATTTTTTATAGCCTAATATACCAGTATGGGACTGATATATGTAACTTGGTAGATTGTGTACTCTTCTGCATGTTTTTTAATGTTTTAACACTTGATCATCTGGGGACGCTACTGCATGTAATGGAATGAAGATTACAGTGTTCTGGAGTGTAGTGCCCGATGGTTTGACAAATGGGCATCACCATTTGGAGGAACCTGCTGCCTGCATCTTCAGGGTAGAAGTTAAGCTCTTTGAGAAAAAATGATGTGGACATAGGAGAGATGGATCCATTAACTGCCGTATTCAGAGTCACTTGACATTGCTTTTCCAGGCCGTTTTGTCCAATTTATGCTGTTGTGTATTTCCCCCACTTCCTTCTGTGTATTTTTTTTTATTTACGTATTGTTATAATTCATTTTATTTTTCATACTTCATTTACCTCTCTTATGAACGTCATCTTCCCTCAAACTCATGCCATTTGATGGCAGCAAATGTTCCCTATTGTTTAGTCTCCCTATATCTTTTATTTAGTTTAGTTTATTTTACACATTTTATCCTATATGTCTTTGCCTCTGTTATGTTCCTTTCTCCTATGCTTCATTTTCACCTGTGGCATCTGCCACAAAACAGCCCTTTTTAAGGGCCACTGGTTTCTACTATATTTTATCACACATTCCTTCTCCCAGTACTCCTTACTTAATTTCATTTGCCTTTTTTTCACTTCTGTTATGCGTTTTCTCACCACTTTCCCATTCCTTTGTTGTGTGCTTATTTATGTTTCTCCCTTTGTACTGACCTTTCCAATACTATCCCTTTTTGGGCTGTTGGTTCTTATTGGTTTGTTGATAGCCCCAGATCCAGTCTCTTGTTTCATATATTCATACAATACTGTTATGTATCCTTATAGGGCTTTTAGTTTTACTCGGAAGATGGTGGCAGCAGGTTTTTCTGAAACATTAGTGCCCATTTGCCAAACTACATCATGTCACATCTCAGAAGACTATAATCTTGAGTTTCATTGCCTCAAAAACCTCAAATTATACATGATAGGAAACATTTGCTATTGTTTATGTTGTGCAGCTGTACTATCTGCTTCTGTATTTCTGCTAACAGACCTCCTGTACTGTTGGATGTCTAGAAATGGAAGCTTTCTCTTGTAGATATCATGTAAGGAGTGGTTCATGCCTTCACTTGTGACCTAAATACAACTATACAGTATATATGTATGTGTGTGTGTATATATGTATATACAGTCGTGCCCCCTTATCCACTGATTCAGTATCCGCAGGTTACTGGGGCCCGAAAAAAAAAATTGGAAAGTTAAAGAAATAAACGGTTCATAAGTTTCAAAACGTGCACCAAACGAGAATGGGCCATAACATGGTAAAATCCAGCAGCCCAAATGTGCCCAGTACTTGACTCATCTTCCTTTGTCCCCATACCCATGCTTCCCCGCAGAACTTGCCTCCATTCTTCTTCTAGCATTCTCGCTGTTCACATTAGATGACGTGTTATTGCAGTGTCTGTGTTCAGAAAGCCCCTATTTACTGTAATAATGGCCCCAAAGCGTAAGAGTAGTGATGCTGGTAGTGCTTCTAAGCCTAAGAGAAGCTGTGATGTCCTTTCCATTAGTGAGAATGTGAAAATTCTAGATATGATTGAAGTAAAAGAAAATCATGTGTGGAGATTGCCAGGTTGTATGGCAAGAACGAAAAACATGATTTTTATTGCTTATCTGCGCTTTAATGGAAAAGCATGATTTTTATTATAATGTCATCCCTTGAAACTGTACACGATACTGTACAGTACAGGTACTGTATTTTTTCATTGCTGTATCATCTCTTGAGGATTAGGCTAAAACATCAGAATTCCTTACTTTCATACATATGAGAGAGAGAGCGAAAGTACACTGTGAATGTACAATGTAGTGTACAGTACACTTGATTAGTATTTTATTCATTGTTGGTTGTGTCTTACTGTGTGTAATTTATCATGTAAACTTTACTGATTTATGTATGTTACATAAATGTCATGTTATATGTAGCGTTCGGTATTTGCACTTTCACATAACTGTGGTAGGTCTTGGAACGTATTACCAGTGGATACAGGGGCACTGCTGTCCATATATATGTGTGTGTGTGTGTGTGTAGTGAAAGACTAGCTATCGCTTGGGTACTTTTGAACAAAATTATAAATTTCTGCCAGATTGAAAGTTCTATCAGTGCTTTAAAATTTTCCATTTAAGGTCACTCTACTTGTTTTATATTAAAGTAGCTTCTGTTTATGGTGTCAGGCACCCAGACATACATCATGTCATTGTAACAAATTCTGTGACACATTGAAACTCACCTTCAGTAATTTGTAGAATATCATTCCAGTTTTGATCTACAGAGTACAAAGCTTAAAAAATGCAGAGTTTTTCCTGTAGAGGTTTACCCCCCACTAGCAGTAAAAATTTTCCATACTCAGATCCAAATAATATGATGGCATGCATCTTCATTAACATAAACAGTGTGTAACAGTGTTAAGTATGGAGTTCTTGTTCATTAATCCATGTGTGGTTGCTCTTATCACAATTGAGCTGTAAGAATCCTCTGCATTTGTGATGTCCAGCCACAATAAGTTACAGTATTGAAAACTTAAAGCGAACCAGTTGTATTTCGATCAGGACAGTGCACCAGCAAACATCATAGGAAATTCAGTGCTGAGTCCATGGGCTGTCGCCATTGAACATATAATTACATTTCCAGAATCTGTACAATGTTTGTGATGTAGCCTCATAATAATACCCAGTAGAATAGGTGATGATAATGATAATGATGACAATAGTAATAACTCCTAATTAACTCTTCCCAGAAGTGTCTTTCTTCAGCAGCTAATGTTTGCTGAGCTACTTAATTAATATCCCACATTTTGTAGGTTTCAGAAATTTATCTTTGTGTTTACAACACTCCACCCCCATGCTGGTTGTTATCACAAGCCGGATGAATGCACTTCATTCTTACCTCATCCCATTTCTTTCAGATCCACTTTAATATCATCTTACTCTCTATGTCTGGTTGTCCACTGGCCTCTTACCGTCACGTTCTCCTACCAAAGCCTAGTATGCCATTATCTTTTCTCCCTAGTGCCCCCCTTGCTCCGCCTGTCAAAACCTGAAGTCTGATGAGCCTGATAATATTTGGCAAATAGTATGAATCATGAAGCTGCATGCTGTGCAGCTGTATGCAGTTGCCTATATCTTCCTCCTCCTTAGTGTCAGATATACTCTGTGGCATTTCTTCTTGAACAACCTCCATCTGTATTCTTCCCTTAATGTGAGAGATCAAGTTTCATGCCCATACAGGACCAGGATGATGATTATGATGAATGTGATGATGATGATGATGATGATGATGATGGTGATGGAGATGATAATCGCTGCTACTACAGAAGGAAAATAATGCAAGATACTTAATTCCATAACAGTGAATTTCTTGTACCTTACATATTACAGTAGATGCTGGTATATGAATTCGATGCAACATAAGTGTAATTGTCATTTGTAGAATTGTTTATATATGATTGTGAGAGCATATTTAATATTCGTATGTAAGAAGCCTCAAGAAGAAGATTTACTGACAGAAATTGAAATGTGAATGCTCTGACCTGTAAAAGTACAATGGGCTTTAGGATCAGCTGCACATCACACTTCTGAAATGCAACGCTAGTCAAGACTGTACCTGAATCAAGCTAATCTGTTACAGAGGAACACCTAGTTACATCATTCAGTGCTGAATGGTCCATTGTGGTTATTTTACTGTAAGATGAGTTGATTTTTTTGAATATAAACAGTGATTGATGTGATGATTATATTGGACTGTTTATGACTAGCAACTGGAAACTCTTCTGTTTGTCTGGTGGATACTGCACATTTAAACAGTACTTTTTATCTGGTATTTTTGCTAAACATGATGTGTCCCATGTCTTTATTTATTTAAGTTGGGACTTAACAATGAAATTTGCATATTCTGTTTACACACGTTTACATCTCTGCAGAGCACTTATCAGAACTGCCCGTAAAATGTTGTTTGGTATGCTGGCACTTTACTAATGCTATTAAAATTAGTTTTGAGATAGTCTTATGTTATGTTGCTGATGAAAGAATTTTGTGTTGGTTGTCAGTAGACCTGTGAATTAATGAAATTGCATTTGTCTGCCTTCATTTAAATGAAATGTTATACTTTTTAAGTTATGCTGCTGTGACATTTTGGCACAATTGGTGGTGGTGGTGATGGTGAGGATGGTAGTGGTAGGGTGGCTAAAGTGATGATGTTTGATTTTGAAGTGTTACTGAAACAAGAATTACTCTACCGCTGCTGAAACTGTGACTGAGGGGTGGTGACTTGTTACCAATGAGGCAGTGGCAGGTTGTTTAGGGGGCAGCAGAATTTGTGATGATAATACACAGTTTTTACCTGTGGTATGCAGAGCATATTTTTGTAACTGTATACATATATATTTCTTCCTCTTCCTTCTTTATTTTTCTGTGTTCCTTTTAATGAGGGGGTTCTTATACAGTGTCCCAGGAGGAATGTGCCAGACTTCGGGAGAGTGTTCCTTATGTTAAAGTATACCAATATAACCCAAAACACCTATATCCAAAGTTGAACGGTTACGGAGATAATGGCCAGAGAAGTTTG
>Ga0123355_10001111_pt1 | contig 37219 bp, 30 predicted proteins | sample TergutEmb28metaG_3_FD_89872 | JGI IMG/M metagenome (GOLD analysis project Ga0123355, IMG submission 89872) | Embiratermes neotenicus P1 segment gut microbial communities from Petit-Saut dam, French Guiana - Emb289 P1 | ecosystem: Host-associated > Arthropoda: Insects > Digestive system > Gut ...
CGGTGCTGACGCGGCTTGCCAAGAAGGCAAGCAAGGAAGTGCCAACGAAGAGTGGCGGAAAAGCGGCATTTCCAGGCGGCGTTTCGTTATTGAATACAGGTTCTTAGTTCCTTGTGTATAAAAAAGGGACGCAAACGCGCCCCTTATGTTAGGAACAAAAAAAATATTAGCTAGCCGGCCGTCTGGGCCTGCGGCGCTTTTGCTTACGATATATTGGCTTGCGGTTTTCGTTATACACTAAGTTAGGGGGTTCGTTGGATTCTACTGTCTCGCGGGTAACTATACAACGCTCAATTTTATTATCAGAAGGCACATCATACATTATGTCTGTAAGTATCCCTTCGATAATGGCTCTTAGCCCACGTGCACCGGTTTCATGCTCTAAGGCTCTTTTGGCTATGGCACGAAGAGCGTCATCATCAAACTCTAACAGCACATTGTCCAGCTCTAGCAGGTATTGATACTGGCGAGTAAGAGCATTTTTAGGTTCGCTCAGTATCGAGACTAGGGCGTCTTCGTCCAGCTTGTTAAGTGATACGATTACAGGCATACGGCCTATAAGCTCTGGAATAAGACCATATTTATTTAAATCCCTTGGCTGAACATGTTGTAATATATCGTCTATGCGCTTTTCGGATTTAGTTTTAACTTCGGCTCCAAAACCTATTACCTTTTTGTTTAAGCGCTCTTCTACTATCCTATCCAGGCCACTAAAAGCCCCGCCGCATATAAACAATATATTGGTTGTGTCTATCTGCAAAAAGTCTTGATGAGGGTGCTTGCGCCCGCCTTGCGGCGGTACAGAAGCGATTGTGCCTTCCAGGATTTTTAGTAATGCCTGTTGCACACCCTCACCGCTTACATCCCGCGTGATAGACGGGTTGTCGGACCGGCGTGAGATTTTGTCTATTTCATCGATGTAGATAATCCCGTGCTCGGCGCGTTCTATATCAAAATCAGCTGCTTGGATTAGTTTTAGCAATATGTTTTCTACATCTTCACCTACGTAACCGGCCTCGGTTAGGCTGGTAGCGTCGGCTATTGCTATGGGTACTTGCAAAACCCTCGCAAGGGTCTGAGCCAAATGAGTCTTACCAACTCCTGTCGGGCCAATTAGCAGCACATTGCTTTTTTGCACCTCTACGTCCATGCGGCCCGTTTGCTCTACCGCGATACGCTTATAATGATTGTATACAGCTACGCTTAGCGCTACCTTTGCCCGCTCTTGTCCAATTACATATTCGTCTAAGAAAGCTTTAATCTCCTTAGGCTTGGGCAAGCTAAAGCTGTCATCCATTACCGGAGATTCTGCCGCGTCTTCTTCCAGCACTGCGTTGCAGACGTCTATACACTCGTCACAGATGGTAACATTAGGGCCAGAAATTAATTTTTCTACATCATCTTGGTGTTTGCCGCAAAATGAACAGCGCACACCTCTATCATCAAACCTAGTTGGCATTTGTAGTTTCCCTCCGGGTAATTATCTTGTCTATTAAGCCGTACGCCAGTGCTTCGTCCGCACTCATGAAGTTATCACGCTCAGAGTCCGCCTCGACTTTTTTTACAGGCTGGCCTGTGCAGTCAGACAAGATTTGATTGAGCTTCTTCTTCATCTGGATTATACGTTCAGCTTGGATTTGGATATCCGAGGCCTGGCCCCTGGCACCGCCGGAAGGCTGGTGAATCATTATTTCAGAATTTGGAAGGGCTAAACGCTTGCCCTTTGCACCATTGGCAAGGAGAACCGCGCCCATACTGGCCGCAAGCCCTACACAAATTGTTGATACATCGCAGCGCACATGGTTCATTGTGTCAAAAATGGCCATCCCGGCGCTGATACTGCCTCCGGGGGAGTTGATATATAGGCTTATATCTTTGTCTGGGTCTTCGGATTCTAAAAATAGTAGTTGAGCGATTATCAAACTGGCGCTTACATCGGATACCTCGTCGCCCAGGAAAATTATGCGATCCTTTAATAGGCGGGAATAGATATCGTAGGAGCGTTCGCCCCGGCCGGTTTGCTCGATTACATAAGGTACTAAGTTTGCCATGAAATATGATCCTCCTTATTCCACTTCTTCCGCTTCGCCTTCAATTACGTCTGGCTCGGCAACTTGGTCAACTATCGGTGCTATGGGTTCGTCTACTGCTATTGCTTTTTCGGTTATAAAGTCCAGAGCTTTTTTGCACAAGACATCCCTTGTCAAATCCTTGCGGCGGGCTGGGGCTACGTTTTCTAGAAGCTTATCAAGCTCATCGCCTTCCATGCCGGTCATAACGCCCAGATGCTCTTTAAATTCTTCGTCACTTGCGGTCATACCTTCTTTGACCGCTACCGCTTCAAGGGCCAACTGGGAGTCAACGTCAAACTTTGCTTGCCCTTGCCAGCTTGCGCGCATTGCTTCCTCCGTCAGGTTAGAAAAACGAAGGTATGATTCCACATCCATACCATGGCTTTCGACCTGGCGTTTAAAAGAATCCCATGAATCATCCAAGCGGGCTTGATACATAGCATCAGGCACTTCCATCTCCGCTATCTGATAAAGGGTTTGCAGCAGGTGCATACGTTTGTTGCTATCTTGTTGTGATGTTTTACGCTCGGTTATTTTTTTAGCAAGATCATCCCGATACTCGGCCAGCGACTCAAACTCAGAAACATCTTGCGCGAATTCGTCGTTGATCTCCGGCAACTCGTTGGCTTTTATGTCTAGGATTTCTACTTCAAAGACCGCGGGCTTGCCTGCAAGGGCCTCGTGCCCGTATTCTTCTGGGAAGGTTACTTCAACTTTTACATCGTCCCCTACTTCGCGGCCAACAAGCTGGTCTTCAAAGCCAGGGATGAACTGGTTAGAGCCTAGTTTTAAATCAAAGTCCTGGCCGGCACCGCCTTCAAACGGCTCCCCGTCTTGATAACCAGTGAAGTTGATTGTCGTAGTGTCACCAAGCTGGGCCGGACGCTCTACGCTTATTTGGCGGGCATTTTTCTCTTGCTCTGCCCTTAAAGCTTCCTGAATGTCTGATTCAGTAGCTTCTGTTTCCATTTTGGGGTATGTCAGGCCATAATAACCATCTATGTTTACTTCGGGCCTTGTATAAAATATGGCGTTAAAAACCGCACCGGCAGTCTCGCTCATATCACCTTCCGGCGTAATTTCTTCGGGCTTATATACAGGCTCGAGGTCATGTTGTTCCAGGGCTTGTTCGTAGGCATCAGGCAATATGATGCTTACGGCGTCTTCGTGGAAGATTTCGCGACCATACATTTGCTCAATTATCTTGCGCGGGGCTTTACCTTTGCGAAAGCCCGGCAAGTCAAAATATTGCCTGTTTTTGGCATAAGCGGCTTGCAAGCCCTCTCTAAAACTTTCGGGGCTTATGGAGATTGTAAGTTTAATTTTGCTTTTTTCCAGCTTTTCGTACTCAGATGTAAACTGCACTTTTTTTGATTTGCTCATGAATGATGCCTCCAGAAAGGAATATATCGCGTATTAATTCGAAATCAGACCCGCCTGTCGCCAAAAATGCGTTGAACCGTTCGCATTTTTTGCTCGGTCGGGACTTTTTCTCATTTAATCCGCTTATCACAAAACACGGTAGAGTATATCATAGTAGAAATTGGTTGTGCAAACATAAGCAAGTATATTTTCGCTTTTGCGTGAGATACTAAGGCAAATTGAATGAGAAACGGTTCTCGCCCGAGCCGACTTTGCGAACGCTTCAATGCAAAATCGGCGACAGGCGAGACCGATTTCGAATTAATTTGCTATCAGGAAAACAGTGGGTTTATGCGCAAACACGCATAGGTTTACAGAGAGGAGGCGAATAAATGAGGTCAAGAACATGGGATTACACAGCATTGACGCTGGTTATTTTGGGCGCAATCAACTGGGGGCTTATCGGTCTTTTTAGGTTTGACTTAATCGCCGTTATTTTCGGCGGCATGGAGGCCATTATAAGCCGTATCATATATACCATTATTGCACTGGCAGGGCTTTACTGCCTTAGCATTTATGGAAGGATCACCGGTCATGATGTAGCAACGGTTGATCACCATAACCATCATAGGCACGGGCCTGCTTAAAGCCAAAAAATTGGAAAGGGCTGCTGTTCAAAACCCTGGAGCATGGTACTTCCATCCTCGGGATTTTGAACAGCAGCCCTTTTATTTTTGCCAACGCGTGTGCAGTATATTCAAACTACACTTTACACTCTCGACTTTTAAGGCATAGGGTAGCCGATAGCCCTTTTTACGTTTCGCAGTGTCACTTCCGACATGGCGCGTGCTTTTGCCGCACCTTGGGCAATAACTTCGTCCAGGTACTTGCTGTCGGCCATAAGCCTTGCATGCTCGTCTTGGTAGGGTTTGAGCATGGCAACCACTGCCTCCCCTACTCCATTTTTAAGCTGCCCGTATCCTTGGCCCGCAAATTCCGCTTCGGCTTCGGGGATGGTCTTGCCGGTTGCGCAGGCGTAAATTGTTAACAGGTTGCTTATACCCGGCTTTTCTGGCGCGAAGCGGACTTCGTTGTCTGAGTCTGTTACGGCTCGCTTGAATTTTTTTAGTATTGACTCGGGTGAGTCCGACAGTAAAACAAGGTTATTTTCATTTTCAGCTTCGGATTTGGACATTTTATTTTCGGGATGCTGCAAGCCCATAATCCTGGCCCCTACTGGCGGGATATACGCTTCCGGCACAGTAAAAATATCGCCGTATATATTATTAAAACGCAAGGCGATATCCCTGCACAACTCCAGATGCTGACGTTGGTCGTCGCCTACAGGCACCAAATTGGCCTGGTACAGCAATATATCCGCCGCCTGGAGTACAGGATACGTGTATAACCCGGCGTTAACATTGTCTTCGTTTTTGGCGGCTTTGTCTTTAAACTGGGTCATGCGGTTAAGTTCGCCTACATATGTGAAGCAATTGAGTATCCAAGCCAGTTCAGCGTGGGCGGGTACATGAGACTGGAAATACAGCGTACATGCCTTTGGGTCAAGCCCCAGCGCCACAAACCAAGCTAGTGCTTGACGCGCGTAATTTCTTAAAGCTTCTGGGTCTTGGCGGATGGTCATAGCGTGCATATCAACTACACAATACAAGCAATTATTGTCCACGCTCAAACGCACCCAGTTGCGTATCGCGCCCAGTAAGCTCCCTAAAGTTGGGATGCCAGTAGCTTGCAACCCGCTGAAAATTATTGGTTTTTTGGTCATAATTAACTCCTTATAGCATTTGTATTGTCAAGGTGGTTTCGGAAAGAGTGGTAACGCATGTGAAGCTCAAACCCTGTTGGCTTCACGATATTTTCTTAGAGCCGCTATTTCGTTCGGGTCAAGGTCAAGCCATTCCATATCCTCTAAGCCATCTATTTTATCAATGGCGCGAGTGTTCATATTGGCTACATCTTCCGCGCTGTAATGAATCCGTATGGTATAGCCGTGTTTTTTTATTCTATCTGCATATGGGTTTTTGCGTGCGCTTGAAAAGTCAGTAATTTCCGGAATGTCACTATAATCTATTGTTCTATCCTTTTCGTTCATTCCACACCTCCATACATTTTTGTTTCGGTAGTGTTTGCCTCTCTTGCAGATATAATGCGTATTACAGTATCATCTTCCCTATAACAATGGCACACCGTAAGTAAGTTTAGATTTTTAGACATACCTATCGCAATAAACCTATCTTCATCATGCGAATGCTTGTAATCATCAAGAAAAATAGTGTCAGTGTCAGAAAATATTGTGGCGGCTAACTTGAACGGTATGCCATGCTTTGAAATGTTTGATAGGTTTTTTGCCGTGTCCCAATCAAAAAGTTGACCGTCAATTTCAATCAAAGGATATTCACTCCCAACTGGTAAAGTTAGAACATATTTTTTAGCTCAAGTAGATTCGTAATTTCGTAATCGGGTACTATATTTGTCATGTTTTTAACGTGTTCTGGATTATACCAAATTGATTTAATTCCAGCATTTCTTGCACCCTGAATATCATTTTTTACACTATCACCAACCATATTTAGTTTGTCAAAAAGCACCTTAAATCTGTAAGTAAATACGTTTTCTCTTGGCACCGGAATGCCGTTATAAGATTCATTATTCCAAATTTCTTGTTCGATAGACCTAAAAATATCTTGGTATTCATTTTCATATTCCACGTTGTGGATAACATGTTTTGCCTAATCGCTACTTTATTGTTTAGTTCGATTTGATGAAAATTATATCATAGTTGCATGATAATTTATATTGCTTTTGGTGTTTTGATAAATCAATTTTGGGGCGAGCGCACTTATACAGTATCGACAAGTCGAAACTGCCGTGCGCCCCTTCGGGGGTTAAAATAAGCGGAGCCTCGCCCCTGTGAAAATCCAAGTCATTCTCACATGAGCGAAACCCCACTAGCTGGAAAATTGCTACCCTCTTTCCGCATTGCTTCTCAAAACCGATGTTTACCGCAAACAGGGCAGTTGAGTATATTTTAGTAGAGCTTCAATTTGAAACTTCCTTTAGATAATAAATCCTAGCATGTATTCGTGTTTACGTAAGCAGTATAACTTAAAATGGACTGATAAGGCTACTCCTATGTGATTATGCCGTCATTGGAGCGCCTTCATCCAAATCATCAACTCTTTTAGGCGCATCTTACAGCAAACAAAATGAACATGCTTGCCAAACCATAAACTCCTTGCATGAGCAAGATTAGTCAAATGTCTATACGCAGCCGCATCCACAACCGGCACAACCATCCCGGCAATTGGGTGTAGTCTTCTCAGCCTGGGCGCGCTCCCATTCCCGCAGCAAAAATTTCTTAGAAACTCCCATGTTAATAAAATCCCAAGGCAATTTTTCATCAGCAGCCCTTTCCCTATGGGCATAGAAAGCCGGGTCTATATCCGCCTGAGTAAAGGCCGCAAGCCATATGTCATAGCGGAAGCGCTCGCTCCAGCCGTCAAAAACCGCTCCTGCGCGGTACGCGGCTAATATAGCAGTACCAAGCCGCCGGTCGCCTCTAGCTAGTACCCCTTCTATTTGGGCTGTTTTTGCGTCATGATAACGATAGCTTATTTGCTTTTTACGGATGCGGGATTTTACCGTTTGCTGATCTTCTGCAAAATCACCGGGATATGTCATAGCCGCCCACTGGAAAGGTGTAAAAGGTTTGGGCACAAAACATGCCGTGCTTACAGATACACTAACCGGGCGCTTCCTAGCCTCGTAATCTAGCCTGTAGTACGTGTCTACAACTTTTTCCGCAAGGGCGGCAATAGCCAGCACGTCCTCTTCTTCTTCGCCGGGCAACCCTGCCATGAAATAGAGCTTAATCTTATCATAGCCCGCTTGGAAAGCCCTAAAACAGCCCTCGAGGATATCTTCTTCCGTCAAGTTTTTGTTAATGATATCGCGCATTTTTTGGCTGCCTGCTTCTGGGGCTACGGTTAATGACGTCTTGCGAACAGCCTGGGTCTTGGCCAAAGCCGAAAGAGACACCGCATCCAGCCGCGTAGAAGGCAATGAAATACTTACCCGCCGTTTAGCCGTATGCCCCAGCAGATCATCTATTAACGGGGCAAAATTTTCATGGTCACATGCGCTAAGAGCCAGTAAAGAAATCTCGTCATGACCTGTGGTATCCAAAAGCGCGTTCGCACAATCCAAAATTTCCGACGGCGTACGCTCCCTAAGAGGACGGTAGATAAAGCCCGCCTGGCAAAAGCGGCACCCGCGCATACAACCCCGCGCGATTTCAACCACGGCGCGATTGTGTATGGCCTCGGTTAGCGGCACAATAAAACGATCCGGGAAGAAGCCAAGAGATGGCGAAAATGCCCGCGATACCGTCTCAGGCGCGGCGGGGTGGTTTGGCACAAACTCACAAATTGTCCCGTCTTCATTGTAAGATATATCATAAAACCGTGGTACATATATCCCAGGGATATCGCAGATACTTGCAAGAAAATCGGCCTTTGTATGTGTATTTTTATACATCCGATATCTGTCAAGCACAACATCAAGAGCAGCCTCTCCGTCCCCGATATAAAAAAAATCTACAAAATCGCTCATGGGCTCTGGGTTGGTTACGCATGGCCCCCCGGCGCAAACCAACGGCCAGTCCTGGCCCCGCTCGTCTGCGCGAAGGGGTATCCCCGCCAAATCTAGCATTGCCAACACATTGGTGTAAGACATTTCGTATTGCAACGTAAAGCCCAAGATATCAAAATCCTGTAGCCTGTCCCCAGACTCTATGGCAAAAAGCGGCGTTTTTGTTTCGTTAAGCAAACTAATCATATCAAACCACGGCATGAACGCTCGCTCGCACCATGTATCTTCGCGTCGGTTAAGGAAAAAATACAAAATCTGCAGTCCAAGATGACTCATGCCAACTTCATAGGTATCCGGGAAGCAAAACGCGAAGCGGGTCAAGTCTTGTTTAGCTGCCTCTTTCATTACAGCATTAACCTCGCCGCCTGTATAGCACCCCGGCTTTGTAACCTTTACTAAATCACTAATTTTCAATTGTTGCCGGCTCATGGTTATCGTCCTTTCTCTGTCTTTCCAACGAAACAATTGCGCCCATTAGTATAAACAATGCAACACATACTGCAAATGGTATGCGCCTGTCTATTTCCGAAAGCCGTCCGATAATAAATCCAAACGGGCTGGCAACCCCCAGCATTATAACTGTAAGCAAGCCCATAACCCGCGCCCGCTCCCCAGGGTCGACATTTTGGATAACAAGGGCATCCCTGCGCGGCAAGAAAAGCGCTGCAGCACACGCGTCTATAGCCGTAAAAATCACAAGTAAAAACATAGTCTCTGGCGGCGTTAGTATAAGCAAAGTAAACCCGCTAACATAAAGCATAAGCCCTGCAAGCATAACCCTGTATTGCGGATAGCAGTTTAGCTTTTCTTGCAAGCCAACAAAAAACACCAGCATTATAGCCGCCCGCAAAATGGGAAACAACGCAAGAAACTGCTCTGGCAAGGCTAAGTCCTGAGTCACATATAGCGCGAAAAAATTACTTGATGTAAGCTGCTGTATGTGCAAAAGCGTTATAAGTATAAGTACCCGCCAAGTAGCCGGCGTTTTGATAATCTGTGTAAGGACACCGCGATATTCTGCTACCAAGCGCCATATAGGTGTATTGGCGGTCTCTTTCATGCGCACCATACCCTGACCGGTTTCCTTGCTGTATATTAGCAAAATGATAAATTTTGCGGTCATGCTCACAAAAGCTAAACCAAAAAGCACCCGCATTACCGGCACTAGATCAAACACGCCAATAACTAAAACAGATATGGGAGCAAAAAAAACAGCCAGCATTGTTGCGATATAAACCAGGTTGTATAGCTGTACGATTTTATCCTGAGGCGCATCTTCTACAAGCAGGCATTGCCACGACACTTCGCTAACGCGCCAAAAGCTGTTAAACACTGCCGCCACAAGAAACCAGCGGAAATCTTGGGCAAAGGCCCATATCAAAACCGGGATACTCCAGGCAATTATATCGGTAAAAAAGGTTGTCAGCCTCCGCCCCAGTTTATCGGTAAGCACGCCTCCAAGCAAAGCCGTGAACATCTGCAAAAACAGCCCAACCGAAATAAGGATGCCAATGTAGGCATCCCTAATTCCTAAAGTGTACATATATAGGGCAAAAAATGGCGAATATAGGGCCCAAAGAATCCCCCACAATGGCTCTGTTAATACACAATAACGGGGATTGCCTTCCAAAGATTTAAGCGAGGCCCAAGTAGGATTTCTACTTAGCCATTGTTTTATCATTTTGGATTGTTTGTCTCCTTGTCGTATAATGAAACCTTGGGGCTCTGCCCCAAACCCCGTAAACTTTTTGAAAAAAGTTTAATCAAAAACTTTAATGGAATGCGCGTTCGCGCATTCCGGGGTTGTTAATTTATTTTAGTCGCCCTCGTAATAGTAGCCGTTGTATGGGTCGTCATCTGGATCATCTGGAGGGTATGGTTCGCCGTTATCTGGGTAGTCTGGTGGGTATTCATCGTTTCCGTTTTCGCCATTACCGTTTTCATCTGGGGGAGGGGTTGGCTCTGGTGTTGGTGTGGGGGACGGGGTCGGTGTAGGGGTTGGCGTCGGCTCCGGTGGCGGGTCTTCTGGCAATGCGGGCTCATCACGCGCGGGGGCGTGTATTTGCATTTCAATAGATTGTAAGGGTTCGGCTAAAACTACCCCAAAGGGTAAACTCGCGGTCATAGGCACCCTGTGGATACCAATTGGCAAGCCTCGTAAGTCTATCTCTATGCCAATATCCTGCGCGTTCATAGCGATTACTCTTGACTGCGCCCCGCTTACAACTACCCTTACACTCGTAGGAGGGGCATATATTGGGTCAGCAAGAACACCAAACCCAAACTGTGAGATATTGCTTCCCGGCACAGAAAAAGTCCGTCTCATTACAGGCTCAATTTCTACGCTTGCTATTACTTCTGTAGGCGCATAATGGCTTAGTTCAAGCCCGGCAGGCAAGAAGTCGGCGATGGCCAACGGCCGTTCGTAGTCTTCGGTAAGGCCGCTCATGTCAAATTCTAATAATATATATTCGGTTTCGTCTAATATGTCGGCGGTTCCTACCACATCTACTGTCAACTCAGAAGACTCGATATAGGCTGCCAAGGCAAAACCAGACGCAATCTGCCCTACGGGCGCAATCCTAATATCTACTGTGCGCACTGGCAAAACCCGTCCCCTTACCGATGTCTCAACTACGATTAGGGTAACATCATTTGTCATATCCGCACCAAAGTGATCAAAAACCGCAAGGGGTACTTCCAATTTCTCTATGTCACTGTCGGCATTGGCTAAATCAACCGCTACCTGTACAAAGGCAACCCTGTCTACATGAGTCCTGGCCCCGGTTACAGTCACATGATGATTAACAGCCTGTATAGACCTGAGTTCAAAGCCTTCGCTGACTTGGCCAATGTATTCCACTTCCACAGGAAACGACTGCCTTACCAGCCTATCAAGCTGCACCTCTACGCTGGCGTCACGCCTAAACTGTAAATCAAACCCATATGTCAAATTCACATTTACCGGAAGTTCCTGGGCATCAGGCCCGTCAGAACCAAGCGCTTTTGCACTATCAATAGCCCGTAAGTCCACAAATGGGAAAAAATCCGCTTCCTCTTTTTCTAACAACTCGTCAAAGGCACTTCTTAACGCGCGTACGCCTATGCTAATCCGCGTATCCAAAAGCTCATCGCGGTTAAGTAACACTAAGCCATACCTCTCCAGCACCTCTTCGTTTTCCAGCTGCAAGGGTTCGACTATGGTTTCGTTTACCAATGGGTCATGCATATTCATCGCAAAAAGCCATACAACTACAGCCAGCGCCAATGATATCAGCTTCCAATGTATATCCGTATAAAAAAAAGACAATATCCTTTTAAGCATAACAATTAACCCCGCTTCCCGGATTTACCCCTAAAGAAAGCAAACCGTGGCTTTGCCGGTTCACCAAAGAGAAGCATTTCCCGCATCTGGCTCTCCGAAACATCCCGGGTAAGACGCCCGCCAATTGCTACAGATATTGCCCCTGTTTCCTCTGAAACAACAACGACCCTGGCATCCGATACTTCAGACATACCCACGGCAGCACGGTGCCGGGTACCTAACGCGTCGTCCAGGGACTCCTCGGAGAGGGGCAAAATACATTTTGCCGCCGCTACCCGGTTATTGCGTATAATCACAGCCCCATCATGCAGAGGCGTATTCTTTTCAAAAATATTAAGCAAGAGCTGGCAGCTGACCGTTGCGTCCAAAGCTATCCCCGAACGCTCCTGCTCGCCTAAATCCACACCCTGTTCTATAACAATAAGCGCGCCTGTTTCAACCGCGCTCATCATCTTTGCGGCCTTAACAATCCCGCCAATAGTATCGTCAGAAACATATACTTTTTGTTCGCTATCAATTTTAAATGACGAGAGATATTGCCCCCGCCCCATCTGCTCTAGGACTTTCCTAAGCTCCGGCTGGAAAATAACAACCAAGGCAATAAGCCCAACGGTAAATGTATGCTCAAGCAACCATCCTAGTGTAACTAAGTCAAAAACAATGGCAATAAACCATAGCGCAAGCATGATAACTATGCCCCGGATGAGTACCCAAGCATGGGTGCGCTTAATCCAGCGTAAAATCAAATACAAAATCCCGGCAATAATTAAGATATCCAGCATCTGTGCGGGGCCAAACGCAGGAAGTGTTAATACAGGGACATTGGTAAAATCAATCAGCCCATCAAGAAAGGCATAGAACATATACTAATCTCCATCCAAAACTTCTATTCCTCTGCTTCCGGTTCTGCTTGCGGGCGGATACGCCGCACTACACGCTTAGGTTTTGTCATTATTACTTTGGGTACAACACGCACATGATAATAGTTATTATCATCCTCAAATTGCACAGACTCCGCCCGCTGATAATCCAGCACCGAGTCAAACAATCGTATGACTACAGCAATAATGCCGCATAATAATGTCCACAAAATCATGGGAAGGATGGCTACTACTTCGTCCGCAAATACTACCATTAATATAAAGCCCATAATCGTAACAAAAGTACCCAAGCCTATAGCAATCTCTTTCGAGTAGTCTATTGCTTGGCGGCTTACAAAGTACACAACAATGATAACTATCGCAAAAACCACGGCTTCCAGCACCCATGCTGTGCCGCTCCCAAACCTAGCCATAATATCTGTATACGCGTCTGTAAATACGCCAGGCAATTCTGTTATTATACCGGGCATATCCATCCCCTCAAAGTCGATTGCAGTAGGCACTAAGGAGCTAAGTATTTGTGGGATCATCGCGCTAATAAACACGCCTATAACCACTGGGATTATAGCTGTTATGGGGAAATACAGCCCTACAATAATAGGCACTAAGTATTGGAGATTAAAAGCATAAGCAAGCACAACAAATAAAATAACATAAGATTCTTTTACTGCCATACGACCATAAAACATAAAAATAAGTGAAAGAAACAAAAGCACCGCAACAGCAAGCTCGATGCTGGCAGAAATTTGAACAGTAATACTAAAAATTATTAGCAACCAGCTTAGATTAGCAGGCATGACAGTAAACAGTAGCGCAAACAGCCATGTCAGCATTGTAGACGACATAAGTTCGGCAAAAGGTTCGAAAATGTCATGAATAAAGCCAATGGACAGTATCCGCGAAAAAACGAACAAACCTAACAGAAATTTAATTATCGGTAAGAAAAAAACTTCGAAACGTTTAAAAAATTTCACCACGGTTTCCCGCGTAATTAGCACCATTTCCATAGGTGCCTCCTTTTTGAACCCGGCTTTTAGCATATCCGGGCTGATTATCCCCTAGCTACCCTCTGGGTTTCTAGGGGGCGCCGGTATTTTGGTATGTTCTAGTGTTGTGGCATCTTCTGGTAGCGTAGCGCCTGTGGGCGGGGTTGCAGTACCTGGCAGCGGCCTTGGCCTTGGAGGGATATCGCTGGGCGGAACAGAAGGGCGCGGCCTTGTATACCCTGTCGCAGGGCGCGGCGGTAATTTTGACTCTGGCGGGCGCGGCGGTCTTGTTGCACCTGGCGGAGCGGGTCGCGGCATCTTGGTGGCGTCAGACGGAGCCGGACGCGGCACTCTTGTAGCATCTGCAGCCGGCATAGGGCGTAGTGGCCTTGTAGTATCCGGCGGGGCCGTACGCGGCGGCCTGGTATATCCCGCAGATCTGCGCTCGCCCTGTCCGGATGAAGCTGAACCTGTTCGCACCAGAGGGGCCGTATGCTCGGCAATAGGAGCCCGCTTCATACGCTCAGGTGGCCTAGCCCCCGGCGATGTCCGCATGGCGGGGCTAGATTCATTAATATCCGCTGTCTCATCGTCATAAACCCTATGGGCGCGCTCTTCCAGTCTTTCCAACTGGCGCACCAGCGCCTGGTACTGGGAAAGACGCTTCTGCACCAAATAATACTGGCGCGTGCCTTGAATTGTACCAATAAGGGAATATACGGCCAAAACAGCCAGGATAAACATAAGCGAATCTGTGGCGTACTGCTGAAAGTTAAGCTCAAATATATCCACTTCATTAATAATGATAGCTTGCAGCCAATAAATCACCAAAATAACAATACTGCCAAAACCCACGGCAAGCCGTGTGCCAAGATTATTACGGTAAATATAATCATGCCTAAAATAATCATTTGCGGCACGGTCAGCAGGCCCTTCATGCTTATCATATAGGGCCAGGCGCGTCATTGTTATGATTTTAAGTTGGTTGACCATATACATCTCCGTTCAAAATCACAGACCATTCGAAGCCATATTATAGCGTTGCACAAAAAATGTCCAGTAGTGCATGTAAAATTACGCATGATTACTCTCTTGCTATATGCGCATACCCTACAGCAACGCCATAGGCGGCCAAATCACCTGCCGCCGCTACTACCCTGTGTATAATCATAGCCGATAGCAGTATTCCTTCATTCAAGATGTTCCCCATAAACATCAGCATAATCATTTCACGCACCCCAAAGCCGCTAGGCGCGCCCGGGGTCAAAAACCCGGCAAGCCAGGCCAGCAAGAACAGCCCGATAACTGTAGGCGCCATTCCCGGGGACATTTCTTGGCCAAGGACTACAAGGGTCGCTAGAAAAGTACCGCCCCACAGCGTCATTATCAAAAGTGCAAACCCAAAACGCTTAAGTAGCACCGTAGGCTTTAGTACCTGCAGATGTTTAAACAGTTTTTTTAACCCAGCCGAAATCTTATGCCTAAACGAGTACACCGCAGACCCGGCCAGCACTACAACAATAATTATAGCAATCGCCAAAGCAGTAGGTAAATCTTCGTAACGCAAATATTCCCGAGCATGGTCAAAAGCCGTAGCCATAACTATTACAACTGCCGCAATAGCCACAAGCGCCCCTTCGATAACAGTAGAAAGAGCTACCTCCGGGTGGCTTAAATCTTCTGTTTCTACCGCAAGCCGGTTACGCCCTACTACATACATAACCCCGCCAGGGATATACTTATATAAATTTGAAACTGTATAGACCACAAGAGCCAACGGGCGATTGACCAGTATACCCGAAACATTTTTTACAAGGGCACGGAAGTTAACCCCGGCCAGAAGTATACCAAACCCTTCGAACATGACCACAAACATAAGCCCGGCTATAACCCCGGCAGATGTTAATGCCGTCACATCAAAGTCAGGTCCTTGCGCATACTGCCATAGCCGCCGCGCTAAAAAGGCCAAGGACGCAACCATCAGGACTGTCCCAACCCAAGATACAATCTGTTTAGTTGAAGGGCGCTTCATCGGGTCCACCAGCCAATCGGCTCATCCCCTGGCCATAAAAACCTTCGCCAATTATTCATTAATTCTTCCAGCTCTATCCCAAATATTTCAACCGCCATTTCAAACTGGCTGTAATTATCAGACTTATACATCTCCAATAGCGCCTCTATTCCAAAATTATTATAAAGATATAACACAAACGAGCCAGCATCGTCATAGGTCCAGCTGTTTCTGCCAAAAGAGTACTCGCCATAAAAAAAGGGAAGATTGTGCCCGTTACCGTCTCTGGATTTGGCGTCGATATTAGACAGCATAGGTACGGCAAACCTGTATGGCCTTACCCCTTCAAATGCATCCCTAAACAGCAGCTCACCTAGTACCGCCATACCCTCAGACATCCATGTCGTCGGATGATATCCGGGAAACTCTCTAAACAAGAGTATATGCGCAACTTCATGAGAAATAGCCCATGTACCAAAACGAGCGGTACCGGCTAAAGTGATTTCATCATTCGAAACAAAATTAACATCAGGAGCGTCCCAGCCAAACATATACGCCATTTCTGCTATGGCATCCGGTATACTGACCACACCGAAAGGATATATGTTAACACGGATATTATCGATACTGTCAATAGTAAAGCGATAACTAACATACTCGATTGCGGCATCCATATAATCAATAAAATTTAAGACCCTGGTCCAGGCCCAAACATAACTGTCGTATACAAAAATATAGCTACCATGGGCGGTCATAATCTCAAAATCGCCAAACCTATACTGGAAATGAAACTCCAGAACGTCTGCATTACCGGTTAGCTCCGCAATATAAGACTCAAATACTGTGGCAAAAGCCCGGATATCTGCCTGCGCCAGTCTTACAAAATCGTATAGTTCCCCGGCTTGGGACCATCTTCTTACAAAAGTATAAGCAACATTCTGGATATCGTCTGCGCTAACGGTACGTGGCCTAAACGCCGGTATAAACCAAGCATCACCAAAAGATGAACCTCCCGCGCCTTGTCCCAGCAACGCAACCAAATCCTCATCGGAAAGCGGCATAACATCACCGCCACCCATCAGATAGTTTTCAAGCCCGGAACATAACCATTTAGGAAGGTGATGACGCTGACTTTGGACAAAAAACAAATAAGTTGCCGCGCCGCGATGTGGTGCTGCCGTTAAATTATAGCTGATACGCCGGTTGACTAAATCGCAGGGGCCAGCAACAAGATAAAAATCATAGAAAGCTCCGCCGACAAAGAAATTATAGACAGTATCAAATACTTCCATAATGCTAAGTATTGTCTGCTGCGCATATGTGATATCAACATCATTGGCCAAATGAAAACTTAACCTGTACTCGCCAAAATCTACAAAGGCGGTAAGTGGATATCCGTTTTGTGCGATATACCGCTCCGCGTCAAGTACCACAATTCTTGGCACAGGTTCCATCAAAGCCGGTGGCCGAGGTGCCTGTGGTAAATTTTGCGTAGACGATACCGGTTCGGGCGTACTTTCATATACAGGGCTAACAAGCGCGGTACTATACCAAAGTGTGAAAGTCTTTTCTACATCGCTGATAATCAAAAAAGACAAGACTATAAGCACACCAAACCCCATCAGGCCAAAAAGTCTTTTAAGCGTTCGCAATCCTAATTCCATATAAAACCTTCCAACCTATTTGTTCCGCCGGCAAATGAGGAATAAATTAAACTATGCACGGCAGGCACAAAGGATAGCATCGTACCTATAGCAGATAGATGCTTACGGTATACATCTGTAACAGGATTATCGCCAGCAATAACGGTTTCTCTATCATTCCGTAAAAATATTGCTGATACGATAACAGCACTTTCAAGGATTGTATAGCTATGTACCTGTAACATGATAGTAACAATAGGATAAACCTCTAAATGCAAACGCGCCATCGAACACACAATAAGAATATTTGTTTTACGCAATTACACGCGAAAATGCCAGCAAAATTTACAAAATGTATACAACTAAATATTGATGGCGATATATAATGTGCAAGAAATTACGAAATCCAGTGTCAATGTATTTCTTAAAGGAGGCATTACTTAGATGAGTGAATTTAATCACGATATATTTGGTGCAGATAAACACGAACCTATGCGGCACGAGCCAATACATGAGCCAGTACAAGAACCGGTCTTACCCCATCCTGCGTACAGGACTCCACACCCCACATACTTCCCCCCCATGCCACCGCCAAAGAAAAACAATTTTGCCCGCTTCATTGTGATAGCAATGCTGGCAATCGCTATCGGTGGCGCTTTTTTGGGTATAGGACTCGGAGCCGGTTATGTAACAATGCGGCATATCTTACCCGAGCCACCCGTAGCAGAAGTTCTGTCGCATACGGGCTTTCATTCTATCGCCCTTGAGCCGATGATAGTTGCTATAGACCCACAAATCCCCGATTTTACACAAGTCATAGCCTCGGTAAAAGACTCTGTTGTAAGCATAAACGTAACGGCAACGGTTCCACGAGGCGGGTTTTTGCCTCCTGCAGAGCATCCCGGCGCAGGCTCAGGGTTTATTTTTGCACAAGATGACGATTATGTGTTTATTGCCACTAACAACCATGTCATAGACAATGCCAGCACTATAACAATCTCTCTTGATGATAACGAAAGAGTCTATGCCCGCGCAATCGGGACAGATGCAGAGTCTGACCTGGCCGTGCTTGCTGTTTCAAAAGAAGCATTACTAGAAAAAGGGGTACCTTTTGCGATTGTAGAGCTGGGTTGCTCGGACAGTATGCGTATGGGCGACTCTGTTGTAGCCATAGGCAATGCAATGGGTTTAGGGCAAACCGCAACTAAGGGGATAATAAGTGCTGTAAACTTGCAAATAACTGTAAATGACCCTAATTCTAACATACCTCTAACTCTAGATGTACTCCAAACAGATGCGGCGGTAAACCAAGGCAACAGCGGCGGCCCACTAATAAACCATAATGGCGATGTCATTGGCATAGTAACAGCCAAACTGTTTGGCCATGGTATAGAGGGTATGGGATATGTATTACCTATCAACGATATCCGCGACCTACTATACAGGCTAAAAGAGCAAGGCTCTGTAAGGCAGGCCTTTATTGGGCTTAGGACTATTCCTGTTACGGAAGTAATCCGCGACCAGTTTAACCTACCATCGGTAGGTATGCTGATAATGGAAGTAGTACCAGGTGGCCCGGCCTATAATGCAGGAATCATAGAACGGGATTTGATAGTGCGCTTTAACGGGCAGGCAATCACTAATCTAGACGATTATAGAGAAGCGTTGTTTGCCAGTAGGCCAGGTGATGAAGTCACAATTGGAATATACCGCAATAGAGATTTCATGGAGATAACGGTTGTGCTAGGAAGTATAATTAATTGATATTGGGGCTTCTAGAAGCATATCTATAAGTATTAACATTTATTAGCCATCTTTCAATATAGCAGGCCCCGCCTTCAATCCCCTCTTGTTTAGTTAACGGGGTTGCGGGATGGGGCCTGTAGTGACTAAAGGGCTTTAGTTATATAATTCATTCATAAACAAAAAGCTCGCTACGCCTGTACAATTTTGCTATAATGCGTATGCGTGGTATAATTATTGCCCACGTTTTGAAAGGAGAGTAGCATGGATTATTCCCGTTTAGGAAATATGAGAAAGCGCAGGCGGCAAAATTCCCAAACCACCCGTGTGCGCAATAAGATAAGTTTACTATTCTTGCGTGCGACTTTGTCTGCGGCACTGGTTGGCATATTTGCATTTGCTGGCATGGGGCTGGGGGCATGGCTTGGGGTTTTAGCATATGCGCCAGACCTCATGCCTCAAGGTATAGTTCATGGCAGCTACGCATCGGTAATAGTGTGTCCGCGTACTGGGGACGAGTTAGCGCGCCTACATGCCGGGGTAAACCGTACCCATGTGTCTATAGATGATATCCCGGAGCATGTAATAAACGCTTTCATCGCCATCGAAGACGAGCGTTTTTTCTACCATAACGGTATAGATGTACGTGGTATTGGCCGCGCTGTTTGGAGGTTGGTCAGCCCCGCGTATGACACAGCCGAGGGCGCAAGTACTATCACACAACAGCTGATTAAAAACAGGCTGGAGCGTTTTGACAGCGACCTTACCACGAAACTGCAAGAGCAATACTTAGCCGTGCGCTGGGAAAGGGAGTTGACCGAACACTTTGGCTGCCCCCTTGCCGCAAAATATTATATACTACAAGAGTATCTAAATACGATAAACCTAGGCCGCACTAACCACGGTGTGCAAGCTGCGTCACTTTTTTACTACGGCGTGGATGTATGGGACTTATCAATAGTCCAAGCGGCAACAATTGCCTCAATAACCCAAAACCCGAACCGCTTCCCCCCAGACACCCGCCCAGAGGCTAACTGGGGCCGCACTCAGCTAGTGCTAGGTAATATGCTAAGGTTGGGCTTTATCACCGAAGAAGAACACGACGAAGCCATGAATTCCAATGTATACGATACAATAGTCCGCAACGAAGACGGGGAAATCAGGGCAACAGTATCTCCTTTCGACTGTTTTACTGAAGCGACAATAAACCAAGTAATAGATGACCTGATGTATGAATTCGGCATGTCCAGATTTGCCGCAAACGAGTTGCTATACAACGGCGGGCTTCGCATATACTCCACCCATGACACCCGTAAGCAGGCAATAATGGACGAAGTAATGCTCGATCATTCATTTTTTCCTACCGGCCCAGGCCGCTTTGAAATTGAAGTAACCTATGTATTAACAACACGCAACACATTAACCAATCAAGTTAACCACAGAAGCCAGACACGCACAGTTAACAACATGGAAGAAGCCGAAGCGGCAATTTACGAGATGCAATATGACATGATGGGTACACACGATGTAATCATGTCTGATTACAGGATTTTCCTTCCACAGCCTCAGGCGGGCTTCGTATTAATGGATCATCATAATGGCCATGTGCTTGCCATACGTGGTATAAGGGGCGAAAGAGTCGTTAGCCGTATGCACTGCCGTGCTACAGTGGCTACACGTTCACCGGGCAGCCAATTAAAGCCTCTTGTATTTGCGGCGGGCTTTGACATAGGCGTGCTTTCCCCTGCAAGCCCTATAGAAGACGCGCCATGGGCCGTTCACCCGCAAGGTGGCCAGCGCTGGGAGCCACGCAATTGGTGGGGCAGAAGCCATCGCGGTATGCAAACAGTCCGACAAGGTATCCATACATCTTTGAATGTGGTATCGGCTAGGGCTCTTGTAGATTATGTAGGTATCGAAACCGGATTTGCTTATATGCTCAACTTTGGGTTTACAACACTTGAAGGCGTAACGCCATATGGCCGCGCTTGGTCCGACCGTATACCGGCATTGTCCTTAGGCGGTCTTACCGAGGGTGTAATCTTGCTGGAGTTAGCCGCAGCATATGCTACAATCGCAAACGAGGGTATGTACAACAGGCCCATTTTTTATACGCATATTTTAAACCATGACGGCACCCTTCTTTTGGAAAACAATCAGGCCCCCCGTCAGGTATTACGCCGTGAAACGGCTTATCTTGTGACCCACTCGATGATGGATACACTTCGTGTTCAAGGCGCTACAGGTCATGGTCAAAATTTCGAAAATTCACAATTACGCCGGGATATCCCGATTGCCGGCAAAACAGGTACATCTCAGCATGGCCGTGACTCCGGTTTTGTTGGATATACCCCTTATTTTACGGGGGCAGTTTGGCTTGGCTTTGACATGCCCCGGACTCTACCTTTAAACTACACTAGGTATCGTGAGCGTCTATGGCGTACCATCATGGAGCGCGTACATTATGAAATGCCCCCTAGGTCTTTCGAGCGCCCGTCCGGGATAATCACAGCCAGTGTCTGCCGGGATTCTGGCCATCCGATAGGTGAGTTTTGCAATGCAGACCCACGGGGCAGCCGTATAATCACGGACATTTTTGCGTCCGGCAATGTGCCTTCGCAGCCATGCCATGTTCATAGGCAGTTTTTAATATGTGATGTAAGCGGGCTCCTTGCCGGAGACTCCTGCCATCCGATGTTTGTAAATTATAGGGTTGCGTTGTATCTGCCGCCTTTGCCAGAATGGGGCCGGGGCACCCATGTGCCAGGCAGAGAATTTGCTTTTACCAATGCTGTACTTGAAGGGCAGGTATGCGTTAATTGTCAGTACCAGTACCACGAGTGGTTAAATCCATATGACCCATACAACAACGATGATGACCCATACGACTATACCCCTCCCCCATACGACGATGGATTCAATTGGCCTTGGAATATACAGCCAACCCCAACCCCACCACCTGGCGGGTATGATCATTACACCCCAGATCCACCGGATTATAACTATCCTCCGTCGGATCCTGACCCGCCACCATATTATTATGCACCGTCACCCCCACCGGGATACCCATATTCATATGCACCTGATGATGACGATGATGACGGCAACAACGGAAACGATTCGTGACAGATGATTTTAGCCATATTCCTGTAATGCTAGACGAGGCGGTTAACGCTTTAGCTATCCGCCCGGATGGCATATATGTTGATGGCACCCTTGGCGGAGGCGGACACTCAGCGCTGATTTTAAGCAAGCTAAATAGTAGTGGCCGACTAATAGGTATAGACCGGGACATAAACGCAATTGCAGCCGTTAAAAAACGGCTGAACATAGAAACCGTCCATGGCAACTTTCATGATTTGACTCAAATTTTGCATGACAAAAAATTGGACAAGGTAGATGGCGTACTGTTGGACTTAGGTGTCTCATCTCACCAACTAGACACTCCCGAAAGAGGCTTCTCATACCGCTTATCCGGCCGCCTTGACATGCGTATGAACCAAGACGCAGGCATTACAGCCTATGATATAGTAAACACATATCCAGCCGAACAGCTGGCGGATATCTTGTACACTTTTGGCGAAGAACGATTCTCCCGCCGGATAGCCAAAGCCATTGTTGCAGCAAGACTTCATGCCCCAATAGAGACAACTTTACAATTATCGTCCATAATAGAGAAAGCCATGCCACGAACCGGTAAAAGAGCAAATACACCACATCCAGCAATGCGTTCGTTTATGGCACTAAGGATAGTAGTTAACGATGAGCTTCACCCACTGGACACTGCCCTAACCAATATCGTAAACTGTTTAAATCCGGGTGGACGCATAAGTGTAATTTCCTTCCATTCCCTTGAGGATCGCATAGCAAAAGCCTGCCTTAACCGGCTTGCAGCACCTTGCACTTGCCCCAGAGATATACCTTATTGTGTATGCAATAAGCCACCACTAATAAAGGTTATAACAAAGAAGCCCATTTTACCGTCGCAGAAAGAATTGACATACAACAGCCGCGCAAGTAGCGCCAAGCTGCGTGTAGGTGAGAGAGTGTGAAACTGGAATATGAAAGCACAAACACCACCCCCGCGAAGGGGCCGGAAAACCCAAGCAGCCCCCTACACACGCACAACAGCTAACAAGCGTAAGCGACCACCAAGCTCACGTCGGGTACGGAGGCGTATAAAAGAGGCAGGCCCTAACACCACAATCCGCAAAAGCGGAAATGTATACTACTTATTTACAAGGGAACGCAGGCGTATACCGTGGCGGTTGATTGTTGCGCTGTTTTTGGTTTTTCTTGGGGGAGTTGGCAGTGCTGTCAGCTATGCAAATATTAATGATGTGCAAAGGGAGATTAGAATCTCCCAGCAAGCGTTAAGAGTACAGCAAGAAGCAGTACTAAGCATGGACGCAGTCACGATAGAGCGGTATACTCATGAGGAAATAGCGCGCCGAGCTCGCCAGCTTGGTTTTAGTGAGCCTGACCCTTCTCAGATTATTTATTTTTATGCACCACCGCAGAGCCATGTTATTATAACAGACAGCCCATCCGCTACCCAAGAAAATTATTTTTGGCAGGGGATTATTACTTTTTTTAACAGTATAAGAGATCGCATTTTCGGATAGTTTATTCATGCAAGGAGCCTGTTACATGAGCAGACGTGAAAACAAACCTAAAGCGCCCATACACGAGCGCCGCCGTAATAGGCGTGCTGTGCTAATGGGCACTTTTTTTATACTATGCCTGGCTGGCATACTGGTTCGCATATGGTATTGGCAGGACCTGCATACCGACAGGGATCTGGTGCAAGAAGCTACTACCATGCAGGCAAGGCATATGGCAGTTTCTACTTCCGTTAACGCTCACCGTGGTCAAATCACAGACCGCAACTCTGTGCCCATAGCTCTAAGCCAGCCTGTATACAATATTTTTATTGATGTTAGGCTGGCCGTAAACAGGCGCAATCCGCGAGACCGGGACTTGATTGAAGAAACCGTAACGGCATTGCATGAGGCTCTTGATATCCCTGTAGCCCAGCTTAGGGCCGTATTTGCAAGAGACGCGGAAGGGAATTTAATAAACGATACCAATTATCATATAATCATGCGGGATGTACCGGCCGATATCGCCCGCCCGCTAAGGGATGATCGCAACCTCCGGGATGTTCATGCCACCAGCAGAACCTTGCGCAGGCATACAGACCCTTATTTCGCACCGCATGTTATCGGTTTTAATTGGGGCGATTCGTACCACGGGTTAGAGCTTGCATATAACGCGCAGCTAAGCGGCTTACCAGGACGATGGTTTCGCACCACAGACAACCATGGCAACCCAATAATCGAATCATACGATGTCCGGCACGGATATACACTTATTACTACCCTTGATTCGGAGATCCAGCGCCTGGCACAAACTATAGTTGACAGAACTTACCGTGATATACCTAGCCGACAGGTAGGCCTTGTTGTGATGAATCCCCATACCGGCGAGATATACGCCATGGCTCAAGCTCCAACTTTTAATCTTACAGAGCCAGGGAATCCCGATTATTTTACCAACCGTGCAATGCAAGCAAACTGGGAATATATCAGCGATAACGAACGGCTAGACCGCAGGCTAGGCACCTGGACAAACTTCCATATAAATCACTCCTTTGAGCCAGGTTCGATTTTCAAACCTTTTGTTATTGCAGCAGCTCTGGAAGAAGGGGTAATATGTGTTAATGATACATTTTTTTGTAATGGGTATGCTAATATAGCCGATAGGACTGTTTATTGCTGGAATACCCGGGGACATGGTGCCCTTAGCCTATCTGCCGCGTTATACCGCTCTTGTAACGTAGCTATGACTGAGATTAACCGACGCCTTGGCCGATATGATTTTTACCGCTATAGGAGTTATTTTGGCTTTGGCGAACGCACAGGTATAGACTTACCCGGCGAGTTTGACGTATCTTCGCCCGCGGTAATGTACCCACTGCACCAGCTTGGCCCTGTACAAATGGCTACCAGCTCTATCGGGCAGGGCTTTAATAGCACAACGATGCAGTCCATAAATGCCTTTGCTTCGCTAATAAACGGCGGCAAGCTTATGCAACCCTTTGTTGTAAGCCAAATTGTAGATTCTAACGGGAATCTTGTTTATCAAAACATGCCTACCGTAGTGCGGCACACTGTGTCGGAGCAAACAGCGGATTTATTGCGCCGAGATATGCAGCAGGTAGTTACAGCTGCCGGGGGCACAGGTCGACACTCTGCTATACCTGGCCATGCTATTGGTGGCAAGACCGGTAGTGCCCAGCAGGGGCGCGGTGGCATAAATGAAGGGCTGACCCTTTCATACATCGCATATACTCCTGTAGAAAACCCTGAATTTATTGTTATGATGACAATAGACCATGTAGAAGACCGGCGGCTTAGCAGCGGTGGTGCCGTTGCCCCAATTGTAAGGGATTTTTTCCTGGAACTTATACAAATGCGTAGCTTACGCCCGTCTGATGGTTTCACATACGAAAATGGCCAACCCGCGCTATTGGGACATGAGCCGATGCCTGACTTTGCAGGTATGCGCGCTACAGATGTTGCGCGTAATTTGAATAATCTCGACCTAGGCTTTGAGCTTATTGGCAACGGGACGGTAGTTTATCGTCATTTCCCTCTTGCGGGATACAGAAGGCCAAGCGGGACACCGGTTTTCTTACATTTAGACCCGAATACCGCGGTAGAAAACATGGTGGTTGTACCCGATGTTAGGGGTTTGACTATATCACGGGCAGATATGTTGCTTGGGCAGACCTTTCTTTCGGCAGTGCTGTCAGCAGATAACCAAGACAGCGGCCATTATGATGACAGTGGCTTCACCCCAGGTACAGCCAACGACGTAGAACGCGCAGTAGTCAATGGCGAGGCCCAAGAACGTATAATATCCCGGCAATATCCCGCGCCGGGCACAGAAGTAGAACGAGGTTTCCAGGTAAGACTAATAGCCGAAAGATAAACATGAAAGGATGATAGATTAGTGCGAAGCTTGGAAGAACTGCACAGGCTGGCAGAGCAAGGCCATGACGAAAGCCAGTTTACACTGGGTTATATGTATGCCACAGGCAAGGGTACGGTCAAAGATGTGCATAGCGCAAAAGCTTGGCTGGAGAATGCCGCAATGGCCAATAACCCCAGGGCACAATATTACTTAGGCGAGCTCTACAACGAAGCCGGTAAGAACGACCCTAGAGCGGCGTACGCGCAAATGGCTTATTGGTGGGGCAAATCTGCCGGCCATCCCTATTGGGAAACAATAGAAGGTTATGATGGCCGTGCTATTTCTATGCGCCGCCTTGCATGGCTTCATATGCATTCCGATTTTGAATCTGCAGACCCAGAAGATGCCCTTCGGTTGCTTGAGATGCTAACAACCAAGTTCAGCTCCCCCAGGTCTGCCATCGAATTAGGGATTGTATATTCTGCCGGGTCTTTTATGCCGCTTTCTAAGCGCTTAGGCGGCACCCCAATAGAGCAAGATTCGATCAAAGGCATCCGATTAATAGAGCGCGGCGTTCTTATTATCGAAAACGGCAGCAATGACATAGATTACAATTTATACAGCGCTATTGGAGATACATATCTAAGGCGTGACGGCGACGCGATAGCCGCCGAGGCCCTGCATAAGGGTATCATATATAAGAGGAAGGCTTATGACAGAGCCATACGTGTTAACTCAGATGCCGCATATGACCTTCAGCATCAGATAACTACGTTGGAGAACAGGCAGGGCGCTGTAAGAGCTGTTGCACCTCCTCCCTCACCACAGCCGCCTACTCCCGCCCCACCCCCCTCAGCAATGGAGGCAACCCCTGTTGCGGAGCTGGATAGCGAGCTTGCTGCAAAGTTTGCTAAGTTTACTGAGTATTTCGACGGGCTGGAGATAGAGGATAAGCGGGATTTCATCAAAAATCTGGATCAAAAACTGCAAGAAAACCCCAACCCGGATTATAGCGCGTTCTTGATTCAATGTGTTGAAAAATACAAGATAGCAAGCCAAGGGATAGGCGTACACGGCCATGAAGCTGCGCCGCCCCAGTTTGGCGGCGATAATACAGGCCACGCCCAGGGGGCATCCCAAGAGGCTCAGGCAGCTGCTGACCCCAATCAAACCGCTTTCCAAGAAACCACGCCGGAAACTCAGCATCAAGGTGAATATTACCAAGATGACAGCAGCGCCCAAGATTATGACGACTATGACGAAGACAGACCTCATCCTTTGGGCATCTATACAGACCGCATTCATAATTTTGGCGTAAGCTCGCCGTTTATGATTGGTGCTATCTTGTATACAATTGGGGGCCTGATGCTTCCAATAATCCTTGGGATTTATATCGACCATAGCCTTGGATTTTTAGGCTTTGGGGCGGTATTGTTTTCGGCACCGCCGGTTATAGCATTGTGGATGATTTATATTGGATCCAAGTCGCCTAAGCCGCCGGAAAAATCTTTGACCGCGCTCACACTTTTTAGACTTACGTTCTTTTTACACTTAGGTGTAATAGCGGCTATTGCAGCCGGCATGGCATTGATGTTTGGCATGGATGGTCAGGCGCTTTTTGGGCTAAGCGTATTCGATTCGCCTCTTCATCTGGTGCTTATTTTGGTTGGCCTTGCTGTTGTTGTACTATATGTTACGTTCTACTACGGGTCGCTATTCTCGATACTCAAGGGGATTAGGGATAATATTTATTCAAATGCCTTCGAGCCTTTGACCGGGCTTGGGCCGTTTAACGGCATACACAATATTGTAAGCGTTATAGTCATTATCGGCTCTATTATAGCTATCACTGTCGGCCTTACGCCTCTTGATTTTATAACTATCCCAGAAATTATTACGCAGTGGTTCGAAAATGCTAACTTCGCGCTGGCACTTATCGCGGTTTCGCTGGTTATAACCCGTATTGGCGGGCTTATAAGCATCAGTGTGCTACGACAGTTTAATAGCGGACTTGAATACGAACTAGAAGAATCGGAAGAATTGGAGGAATACAGCTAAATAACCATTCATAGGCTATATAAAACCTTATAATGAGGGGACAGCCTATGAAGCCATCTTTGGGCATACGCAAGAAAGCACTCTACACCATGCTGGTGTTGCAGGCTGTAATTTTTATTCTAATCGGACGGGTTTTCTATATTCAGGCGTTTAGGGGTGAGGAGTTGCAGGCCCTGGCCTTTGAGCAGCAGACCCGCGACAGATTAATCACCCCTAACCGTGGAAGTATTTATGACCGCAACATGGTAGGCCTTGCCGTGACCGAGACAGTGGCGTCTATAAGCGTAATTTACGCCCAAGCCCGGGGTGACTTGCCCGGTACAGCACAGGCATTGGCCCGGGAGCTTGACTTGGACGAAGCGGTGTTATTAGAAAAAATATCACGGCGGGTAGCCCTTGTAAGAGTAGCCCAAAAAGTAGATGTGGAAGTGGCTGAGCGAATCCGGAAGATGAATCTTGCCGGTGTGGTTATTGACGAAGATATACAGCGGGTATATCCTTTCAGCTTTCTTGCTTCCCATGTTATAGGCTTTGTGGGGCGGGATAACCAGGGCATAATCGGGTTAGAGGCCAAGTATGACCAATATCTAAGTGGCCAGCCCGGGCGCATTTTAACAGAGACAGACGTAGGCGGGCGACTACTACCCCATGGCAGGCAATATCGCATCCCGCCAACAGACGGCTACGACCTCGTGCTGACAATAGACGCGGTACTGCAAGCTTACGCAGAGCAAACCATCGAAATGCTGGTTAGAGAAAAAAATGCCCTGCGCGGCGTTATCATCCTGATGAACCCCCAAAACGGACAAATTTACGCCCTTGCCAACAAGCCAGGGTTTGACTTGAACGAGCCTTTTACCATACAATCGCCGGAACTGCAGCAAATATGGGATACCCTAAACCAAGAAGAGCAAATGGACGCGCTTAACCGCATGTGGCGCAATTTTGCCATCAATGACACCTATGAGCCCGGCTCTACATTTAAAATCGTGACATCGGCGGCAGGTCTGGCGGAAGGCTTGACTACTTTGGACACGATTTTTTCATGCGGTGGCTCTGTAACGGTTGGCGGGAGGCAGATTAAGTGCTGGCGGCACCCCAGGAGTCATGGCGCACAGACTTTCTTGCAAGGGGTGCAAAACTCGTGCAACCCCGTATTTATGTCTTTGGGTGAACAGTTAGGGGCTGAGCTTTTTCATGATTATTTGATGCGCTTCGGCCTTCACGAAAAAACTGGCATTGACTTGCCTGGCGAAGCAGTAGGCATAATGTACGCAGCCGAAAAGATAGGGCCAGTGGAGCTTGCGACGATGGCCTTTGGGCAGAGTTTGACTATCACCCCCCTGCAACTTGTACGCACTGCTGCTGCGGTGATTAACGGCGGATACTTGGTTACGCCACATGTGGGGATGCGGCTATTGGACTCAAATGGCGTAATTGTGCAAGAGTTTACCCATGAGCAAGGTCAGCAAATAATTCCAACCGATGTAAGCGAAATGATGCGCTATATTTTAGAAACCGTTGTAAGTATGGGAACCGGCCGCCGCACATACATACCCGGATATCGTGTCGGGGGAAAGACAGCTACAAGCCAGAAATTGCCACGGGGCAGTGGAAAGTATATTTCGTCTATAATGGCCTTTGCCCCAGCCGAAAACCCAAGCGTTGTGGCACTGGTACTTGTAGATGAGCCAAAGGGCGCGTACTACGGCGGGCAGGTAACCGGGCCGGTTATGCAAGTGCTTTTGGAGAATGCATTGCCGTATCTTGGAATTAAGCCCGTGTTTAACGAAGAAGAACTAGCCACACCCGGCACCGCGCCGGTGGTTTTGCCAGATATACGCGGGCTTGAAAAAGCTGAAGCTACAAAGGTGTTGACCGAGGCTAAACTGGGTTTTGATGTATCAGGAAATGGCAATACTGTTGTAGACCAGTTTCCGATACCGGGGGAGCTGGTTAACCAGGGCGAACGGATTATATTGTGGATGGGGATGGAGATGCCATGACGCTAGGGAATTTACTGCGAGACGTGACATATAAAGTTTTGCAGGAAGGCAAGGGGCTTTCTCAAGAAATTACATCAATTTCTTATGACTCGCGCAAAGTTACAACGGGCGGATTATTTCTTTGTCTGTTGGGTCCCAATGTGGATAGGCATGAGTATATTGACGCTGTTGCGCAGGCCGGTGCCGACGCGGTTTTGGTTGAAAAATTTGATCAAACAATGGTATTGCATAATCATTACTCGCTTGATGAAAAATCCCCAGAATTCAGCCCATGGGTAGCAAACGGCGGACGCATCCACCCACGCCCACAGGGTTATACTGGCACGGCACAATTACGCGACAGCTACCCACCCGACCTTACGGTAATACAAGTAGAAAATACTCGCCAAGCCATGGCATTAATAGCCGCTAACGCCTATGGCCGCCCGGCCGAAAAACTTAGGCTAATAGGCGTTACTGGCACCAATGGCAAAACAAGTACCACCCATTTTATTGAAGAAATCCTGCGTAGTTGCGGACATAAAACCGGGCTTATTGGTACTAACGGGATAAAAATAGGCACAGATTCTTTAGATATCCCATTCGCGACTTCTACCACACCAGACCCGCTGGAGCTACAGGAAATTTTCGCGCGTATGGTTGAGCGCGGCGTTAAATATGTAGTTATGGAAGTAAGTTCTCACGCGCTGGCCTTATACAAAGTAGAAGGGCTAGTTTTTGATGTAGGGGTGTTTACCAACCTCACACAAGACCATTTAGATTTACATGGTACAATGGATAATTACCGGCTTGCAAAGGCACAGCTGTTTGCTCAAAGCCGGTTTGCGGTAGTTAACATTGAAGATGAATCCACACCGGTAATGCTTGACCATTTTGGCGGCGATGATTATCTGACTTATGGCATCGATATCGAAGCAGGGCTTATGGCTCTACATATCGAGTACTCTTCCAGCGGCATGGCCTTTGACATTGGGGGCTATAATTTGGCAATAGCTAAATCAAATGGGGCTTCATATACGCGCCCAGCAAAAGTGCGACGCGGCGCGCCGATAATCACCGCAAGATACCGGCTTAGAAGGATGACGGGCCGGGCCGGCGCAAAACCCGTTACTACATCCCCCACCCCACTCCACCGTTTTATGTTAAACGCTAAAGCCCGTTTTAATATCTACAATGCCTTGGCAGCTATAGGCGCATGCCTAAAACTAGGATTTTCTCTTGAAGAAATATGCAAAGTCGTACTCCAAGGCATACCGGGCCGAGTTCAAGATGTGCCCAACAGCTTAGGCGCGCATGTATTAGTAGACTATGCCCATTCTCCTGATGGGATTAATAAAACATTAGCAAGCGTGAGGGAATTTACCGCCGGGCGGCTTATAGTAATCTTTGGTTGTGGCGGTGACAGAGATAAAGGCAAGCGGCCGATAATGGGGCGTATTGCCGGGGAGCTTGCGGATTATTGCATACTCACGTCCGATAACCCACGCACAGAAGACCCTCATGAGATTATTACCCAAATAGAAGAAGGCACAAAGCCCACCGGCACCCCCTATGAGATCATAGAAAACCGCCGCAATGCTATTTTTGCAGGAATTAAAATGCTAACCACCGGCGACACGCTTATTATTGCGGGAAAAGGGCATGAGGATTATCAGATTATTGGGGCGGATACAATCCATTTTAGTGATTATGACACGGCAATAGAGGCACTTCTATGAGGGATGTACTGTGAGAAAAATCATTGCGGGAAGTATTTTATTATCAGGTGGATTATTTTTTTTAACTGCCTCTGTTATTGTGAGCAATTTACGTCTAATTTTAGGCCGAGATTTGTTTCGTAGATTTTTTGGGGCGACTGTTTCTGAAGTTTACCTGTATCCGCTTTTTGTGATAAGTTTTATTGCGGTAATAGCAGGGCTTGCTACTTTGATTTGGGGAATTTATAGCAAATCAAATAACAACTGATATTAAGATTTGACCACAGGAGGACATATGCAGCTAACAATCCGTGAAATCACAGCAGCCGTAAGCGGCCGGTTAGTAGGAGGCGCACCAGATACCACTATAACCTCCATATGCACAGATACCCGCATAATTGAACCGGGCGCATTGTTCGTTCCGATAGCAGGCGAGCGATACAACGGCCACGACTACCTGGAAGAGGCTCTTTCCAAGGGGGCCGTTTGTGCCCTGACCGAAAAGGAAACCTACTTATCCACACCCTGCCCTCTAATCTACGTAAAATCCACCCGCCGAGCCATCATGGACTTAGCCGCATATTACCGCCGCAAACACAATATACAGGTAGTTGCCATAACCGGCAGCGCCGGCAAAACCACGACCAAGGAAATGATAGCCCACGTGCTGGCACGCAAATTCAAGACAAAGAAGACCATGGGCAATTTTAACAATGATATCGGCTTGCCCCTGTCTATCTTCCAGCTAACCCCGGAAGACGAGGTATTGGTACTGGAAATGGGCATGAACCACGGCGGAGAAATCCATGATTTAAGCCTAACCGGCGCACCCAATATTGCGGTCATAACAAATATAGGCGACGCTCACATAGAAAATTTTGAGAATCGTGAGGGCATCCTCCACGCCAAACTCGAAATCCTGGACGGTTTGTCCTTTAACGGCACGGCGATTTTTAATGGCGACGACCCACTCCTGACAGGCCGGATAGCTATGACCAAAGCCGCGCATTTCAAATTGCTGACCCCTAACTCCGCTAATATAAAATCCATGGATGAAGTAAATATCGCAGGGAGCAAGGCACACTTTGAATTAGGCGGCCAGGATATTCATATAAACGTACCATTGCCTGGGGAGCACATGGTTAAAAACGCCTTGCTCGCAGTAACGGTAGGCATAGAAATGGGCTTAACCCCGGCAGAAATCGCTCAGGGATTTGACGATTTCACACCGCAGGGCGGACGGCTGAACATAATGGAAATCCGCGACATGACAGTAATTGACGATGTATACAATGCCAACCCCGCATCTATGCAGGAGGCTATTAAAGTAACGGTAAGCCAGGAAGGCCGCCGCGTATGCATACTTGGCAATATGAACGAACTGGGCCAAGTATCCGAGACGCGCCACAAAGAAGTAGGCGCATTTGCCGCGGATATGGGCATAAATTTACTTGTCACGATAGGTAGCATGGCCTGGTGGATTAATGAAGGCTTCTATGAGGCGATACTGCTAAGGCAAAGAGATAAGGGGCGGACGGGCAACCAACCGTTACTTGACGAAAACGCCGAAAGGCTCTTCGATATACCAAAACGCACCATAGGTTTAACAACTAACGCAGAGCCAGGACTGGAAGAACTAGGCAAAATTTTGCGCCAAACCGCTAAACTAGAAGACGCCCCACCGCAAATGGCATTGCACTTCGACACAGTCGCTGATTTTCTAAACGAATGGACAGATATCTTGCGCCCAGGCGATGTAGTGCTGGTAAAGGCATCACGAAGCATGGCTTTTGAGGATGTTATTAATGGGTTGACACCGCGCTGAGGCAGAGCCCATTTAAAAGGAGCATATCATGGAAAACGCAATGAGCACAGCTGTATACGCAATACTGATAGCCTTTGTGGCCAACATCGTGCTTGTCCCAATGCTTATCCCATCACTGATTAGGTTTAAAATTGGCCAGTATGTACGGGACGATGGCCCTACAGGGCATGCAAAAAAAACTGGCACCCCTACTATGGGCGGGATAATGATAATTATTAGCTTTCTGTTGGCGGCAATGGTATTTATGCGCGACAACCCCGAGGCTATGGCTATCGTTATGGTGACAATCGGCTTTGGGATTATCGGCTTTATTGATGATTATTTTAAAGTCACAAGGCGGCGCTCACTTGGGCTTAGGGCCTATCAAAAGTTTATTGCTCAAATAGCTATATCCGTTGCCTTTGTACTGTACTGGCGTACCCTTGATAGTTATTCGACTGTGCTTCTTATACCTTTTTTCCCTGAATTGGAGCTTAACTTGGGCTTCCTTTATCCTATTTTTGCATGCTTTATCTTCTTGGGCTCTACCAACGGCGCTAACCTCACCGACGGTCTGGATGGGCTTGCAGCAGGAGTTACGGCTATTATTTCTACATTTTTCCTATTTGCGGCGTGGATCCAGGGGTCGCCTGCCATGCCTGTAATTGGGGCAGCTGTAGGTAGCCTTTTGGGCTTTTTGCTGTTTAATTCTCACCCAGCCAAACTATATATGGGAGACACCGGCTCGCTGGCACTAGGCGGGTTTGTTGCCGCAGTGGCGCTGATGCTCAGGATGCCTTTATTCTTGGTAATTGTGGCTATCATTTATGTAATCGAGTCCTTAAGCGTGATTATCCAGGTAGGCTATTTTAAGCTAACCGGTGGCAAACGGTTCTTTAAGATGGCACCTATTCACCATACATTTGAGCTAAGTGGCTGGCCAGAGACAAAAGTCGTGGCATTTTTTAATGTAATTACCGCTATGGCCTGTTTACTGGGCTATTTGGCGTTGCAAGGGATATAGAGTATGCATTTTGACGAGAAAAAAGTCCTGGTATGCGGTATGGCCAGAAGCGGGCAAGCCGCTGCAGCGTTGCTTACAAGCCTTGGTGCTACCGTAACCGCACAGGATTTAAGAGAACATATAGATTGGGCCTATGATCCTGTAAAAATGGGCCTGACTCTTTATTTAGGTCATAACCCAGATGAAATCGTTGGCGATTTTGATCTTGTGGTGATAAGCCCCGGCTTAAGTATTTACCTACCCTTCATTGAGAAAGCCAAAAACCTTGGTATACCCATATGGGGTGAGTCCGAGCTTGCTTTTAGGCTATGCCCATGTCCGGTTATTGGCATAACCGGTACCAATGGCAAAACCACTGTTACAACGATTGTTGGCGAAATACTGGCTCGGCACAACCCCAAAACGGTAGTGGCCGGTAATATTGGCATCCCCCTGACCTCCTTAGTGCAGGATCTAACAGCTGACAGCATGGTCGTAGCCGAAATATCCAGTTTTCAGCTAGAAACCGCTGTAAATTTCAGGCCCAACATCAGCGCAGTGCTAAACATGACCGAAGACCACTTAGACCGTCACAAAGACATGGAAACATATATAGAAATGAAGTCCCGCATATTCGCAAATCAGAGACACCCGGACATAGCTGTGCTAAACTACGATAACCCGATAACCCGCGCCATGAAACCGGATTGTCGTGTAATATGGTTTAGCGAAAGCACTGCTTTGCCTGTAGGCGTATATAAACGCGACGGGAGTATATATGCCCGTTTAGACACAAACAAGGACGAACAGCACATAATTTCTCTTGACGGGCTAACGATAATGCATGAAAATGCCTTGGCGGCAACTGCCCTTGCCCTTTCGGCAAAAGTACCGGTTGAACATATCGCAGATGGGATTAAGGCCTTTAAAGACGTTGCCCACCGCCGGGAGCTTATTGCCAACATAGGCGGGGTAGACTATTTCAACGACTCTAAAGCCACCAACACCGACGCGGCGATAAAAGCCATTTTATCTACAACCAAGCCGATTGTGCTGATAGGCGGCGGCTATGACAAAGGAGCCGATTTTACCCCTTGGGTCAAGGCCTTTGCAGGGAAAGTGACCCGCCTTATACTTATAGGACAGACGGCCACCCAAATTATTGATACCTGCCAGGCAAACGGGTTTACCGCATACGAACAGGCAGGCAGCTTACAAGAAGCCGTTGAGCGAGCCGCACAAGTGGCTGAGCCTGGGCAAGTAGTACTGTTTTCTCCGGCTTGCGCCAGTTTTGATATGTTTAGGGATTATGAAGAGCGTGGGGATGTGTTTCGGCAGATTGTACAGGCTCTTAAGAAGGAGGTCTAGTATGACCCGCCACGCACCAAACCATAGGCAACAAAATCCTTTCCGAAGTAACAACACTCAAACCCGCCCGGCCCGCCAACAACAAGAGACAGAGCAGGTTGTAAACGTAGGCGCTATGGACTACACAATCTATCTGGTAGTGGCCTTATTGGTGCTAATAGGTGTGGTTATGGTGTTTTCTGCAAGTTATTCAACCACATCTACTTGGGCTGGCCCACCTTATCACAATGATGCGTTTTTTTATCTCAGGCGCAATGCAATTATGGCTGCAGTCGGCTTTGTTGTGTTGCATATTGCGGCTAATGTGAGTTACGAACATATCAGGCGTTTGGCACCGCTTATATTTCTTGTGGCGATAGGCTTGTCTATTGCGGTAGTTGCTATAGGTGTAGCCAGCCGCGGCGCAACAAGGTGGATTCCATTTCCTGTTATTAACCAGTTTCAGCCTTCTGAGGTGGCTAAAGCGGCGCTTATTTTTATGATGGCTTATTTAATAGATAAATCCCCTACACGGCTTAAAACATGGGGTGGCCTATTTTTTATGGGCGGAGTTGTGTTGCTTATCACAGGGCTTACTGCATATAGCGGTTTTAGCTCTGCCCTTATTGTGGGTGCTATCGGCTTTGGTATGATTTTTATCGCAAGCCCGCATATACTGCGTTTTGCGGCAGGGGGCGCCGCGGCGGTTACAGCCGTAGTTAGCTATCTCTGGTGGGACGCCAATTTTAGCGATGGCTTTAGGGGTGGGCGTTTCCGTGCTTGGCTAGACCCGTGGGCATACTCAGACACCAGGGGCTTCCAAGTCATACAATCCTTGTACGCCATTGCTAGCGGTGGGCTTTTTGGAGAGGGTATCGGGCAAAGCAGGCAAGCAACTTTTGTACCTGAGGCCCATCATGATATCATTTTTGCTATTATCATAGAGGAACTTGGCTTTATTGGGGCGGCTATGATACTTCTCTTATTTGGGATTTTTATCTGGCGGGGTATTAAGGTAGCTCTTAACTCCCACAGCACATTTGCGTCCATGACCGCCATTGGGATAGTTTTTGCTATTGCGTTCCAGGCGCTAATAAATGTGGCTGTTGTTACTAATTCTATCCCCAATACAGGGGTTACATTGCCGTTTATCAGTTATGGCGGTACTTCACTGGTTGTAAGTATGGGGCTTACCGGAGTGCTTTTGAATATTTCACGTTATACTAAGGCTAGGGATAGGTAGCCGGTTTTGGCCCTAAGGTTAAAACCAGAAAAGCAATGTATTGATGAATATATGCTATATGATAAAGCAAGTACTAGGGTGGATAAGTCAGAGTTGTTTTGAGTTAAGGCCATATTATAGTATGAATTAACCAGGGCTGTCACGTTAAGCACTTTGCTGTCACGGAAATCAACTTTCATCTATCGCGATTGAGCACCCCCTGTTAAAATGCCTCTATGAGAAACCAATACAACATACAAACGTACATCGGCGAAGTAGAAACAACAGCAGAACACAAAGGGTACACCTATAGCGTAGGGGAGACGCTAACAGTAGTAATATTGGGTTCGTTCTGTGGTTTACGCAACGTCAGTCAAATCCATCAGTGGGCAACAAACCCACGGATAAGGGAA
>Ga0123355_10001112_pt1 | contig 37215 bp, 30 predicted proteins | sample TergutEmb28metaG_3_FD_89872 | JGI IMG/M metagenome (GOLD analysis project Ga0123355, IMG submission 89872) | Embiratermes neotenicus P1 segment gut microbial communities from Petit-Saut dam, French Guiana - Emb289 P1 | ecosystem: Host-associated > Arthropoda: Insects > Digestive system > Gut ...
CTGCTCCCGCGCCTCTCCCAGTTCCGCAACCCAGGGTTCATACTCCGGCCCAAACTGCTCTTCGAGTTCCCGCCGGAGTCTCTGCGCCAGCGCCGGGCTGCGGCCGCCGGTTGAAATCGCAATCTGCAGGTCGCCGCGCTTCACCACCGCCGGATAATAAAAGTCGCAATTTTCCGGATCGTCGACCGCATTGCAGAGAACATTTCTCAGGCGCGCTTCCCGGAGGATCCGGGCGTTCAGTTCCCCGCTCGAAGTGGCCGCGACGACCATTGCAACCTGATCGAGGTCGCGTGGCTCGAACGATCGCGGGTTCCAGGTGATGGCGCCTTCCGACGCCCATTCCCGGACTTCGAAAACCGCTTGGGGCGCTACCACCTCGACCGATGCCCCCGCATCGAGCAGTCCGCGGATCTTCTCCGCAGCCACGGCGCCGGCGCCGACCACCAGGCACCTGCGCCCCTCGAGTTTCAAGAAAACGGGAAACATCTTCATGTTGGCGAACCCCACAGAAACAAAAAGCCCACCGCCATTTCTGACTGGCGATGGGCTTTTCTGTCCCGTATTACTAAACTTTTAGGTCAGCAGCTCTCCCGCGCCAGTGTGGGCACACATACAACAACACGAACAACACCGGCAACAGAATTGGCGAGAGGCGTTCATTCAGACGCTTCGATGATAGAAACCCGCGAGGACTCTGTCAATATTTCCCGACGGCTTGACCATTCAAAATTTGAATGGCGAGAATCGGAAAGGCGCGTTCCCGATTTCCGCCCCGCTGTCAATGCGCCATGGCCGGCCCTTTTCCGCCCCTCGGCTTCTCCATCAGCAACACCAGGGGCAGCAGCAGGATGAACATCCCTCCGAGGAAACGAAACACGTCGTTATAGGAGAGCATGGAGGCTTGTTGTTGAATCATGGCCCAAACTGCGCCGTGGGCTTGACGACTGGCGGTAACCGCGTCCGCGCCTCTCATCATGAACATTTGCGTCAATCCCGCCAGCAGCCGTTGGGTCTCCGGGCTGGCATTGTTTACGTGCTCGCCGAGGTAGTGGAGATGGGTTTGCATGTGCCGGAACTGGAGGGTCTCGACGGTGGAAATTCCGACGCTGGCCCCGACATTACGCATCAGATTGAACACGCTGGTTGCGTTGCCCATGCGCTCGCGCGGAATCGGATCGTTGGTAACGGTGGTCAAGGGAACAAACACCAGTCCCAGCCCTCCACCCTGCAGCACAAGCGGCCACGAGAAATTCCAGAAACCAACGTCGAGACTGAAGAAGGACAGCGCAAACATCGCCAAGGCCGTGGCCACCAGGCCGAAGGCGAGCAGCTTGCGGGAGTCGACCTTGCCTACGAGTATGCCGACTACGGGCATGAAAAGGAACGAGGCCAGGCCGCGCGGCACGTTGGTAATGCCGGCGTGCGTAGCCGTGTAACCCAGCAGTTCCTGCATCAGCAGCGGCAGCAGGACCGTGCTGCCGTAGAGGACAAACCCTATGACCGTCATCAGAAATGTTCCTACGGCGTAGGACCGGTACTTGAAAACACCGAGGTCAATGACGGGATGTTCGGTCGTCAGTTCGCGGACGATCAATCCTCCCAACCCTATAACCGCGAGAACCGCCAGAATCAGGATGAAATGAGAGCTGAACCAGTCCTCCTCCTGACCCTTGTCGAGCATGATCTGCAGCGCTCCCATTCCGACCACCAGCAGCCCGATGCCCCAATAGTCGATTCCGGTCTTCTCCCGCCGCAGATAGGGAGGATCGAAAACAAATGCCTGGGTCAGCAGAATCGCCAACACCCCAACCGGGACATTGATATAAAACACCCAGCGCCAACTGTAATTGTCGGTAAGCCATCCCCCGAGGACAGGACCGAGCATGGGCGCAACCACGATGCCGAGCGCCCAGAAGGCCATCGCCTGCCCGCGTTTTTCGGGAGGAAAGGATTCGAGCAGAATGGCCTGCGAAAGCGGCTGCAAGCCACCCCCGCACGCCCCCTGAATGATCCTGAAAACAATCAGCGCCCCCAGAGATGGGGCGAGTCCGCAGGCGAAGGATGCCACCGTGAACCCCGTCACCGCACCCATGAGCAGCCGCTTGCGCCCAAAGCGGCCCGCGAGCCATCCTGTCATAGGCAGAATGATGGCGTTCGCCACCAGATAGGAGGTGAGCGTCCAGGTGGCTTCGTCCGTGCTCGCCGAAAGATTCCCGGCGATGTGGGGCAGCGAAACGTTCACGACCGTCGTGTCCAGCACCTCCATGAAAGTGCTCGACATAACCGCAATGGCAATCAGCCATGGGTTTATTTCCGGACGGGCTTGGGGCTCGGGACTCATCGCGCCAGGAGCAGGCCTAGGCTACATTCGATTCCACCTCCGGAGAAAAGGCTTCACCGGCAAACCCGGCGAGAATCGAAAATCGCGCCCTGAACCCGCCGGGCACTGCACCGGTCGCCCCATCGAACCTGCTCCTGCCCGGCCACCTTTGCTGTATCCTCAAGGGTTCTGAATATGGCACAACCGCACCGCGCGAGCGCACACGCATGGCTGGCGATTTCCGCGGTCGCTCTGTGCGTGGTCGCCCCCTTCCTGAAGCTTGGAATTCCGTCCGGGCACGACTTCGAGTTTCACTTTAATTCCTGGATTGAAGTCGCTGAGCACTGGAAGCAAGGCATCTTCTACCCGCGCTGGGCAGCGATGGCCCATTACGGCTACGGAGAGGCGCGATTCATCTTCTATCCGCCGGTTTCCTGGACGCTCGGGGCGCTGCTTGGAACATTTCTCCCCTGGAAGCTCGTGCCCGCCGCTTACATCTGGCTCGTGCTCGTGCTGGCCGGGTACGCGATGTTTATTCTGGCGAGACAGTACCTGCCCACAAAGGATGCCATCTTTGCCGCCGCACTGTACGCCGCCAATCCCTACAACCTGGTCATCGTTTACTGGCGCAGCGCCCTGGCGGAGCTGGTCGTCGCCGCCTATCTGCCTTTGATGTTGCTGCTCTTATTGCGGGCGGACGAACGAGACGACGGCCGCGAAGTCGTCATACCGCTGAGCCTCTTAGTCGCCGCCGGCTGGCTGACGAATTTGCCGGCGGCGGTGATGATGAACTATTCCCTGGCGGTGCTCGGCTGCGTCGTGGCCCTCAGAGGCAGGTCGGTGCGGGTTCTGTCCTACGCCGCGGCCCCGCTCGTCGTCGGAGCCATGCTGGCCGGATTCTATTTGCTGCCGGCATTTCATCAGCAGAAGTGGGTGGACATCGGGCAGGTGCTCGCGCCCGGCGTGCGCCCGGAGGACAATTTCCTGTTCAGGAAAACCGAAGACCTCGATCACAACCGCTTCAACCTGCTGGTCACGGTCGTGGCGACATTTGAAATCGCGGCCACAGCCGCCGCCACGCTGGCGGCACGGCGTTCGCAATCCCGCAAACTGTGGGCGCTCCTCGTCGCCTGGAGCGTTCTTTCCGTCCTGCTCATGCTCCACCCGGCCCTGCCGCTGTGGCATTTCCTCCCGAAACTGCGGTTCGTGCAGCTCCCGTGGCGGTGGCTTCTCTGTTTAGGCGTCCCCTTCGCCCTGGCAACGACCTGGAGCCTGCGCAACGGGTGGGCGCGCGGACTGCTTTGTGCGGCGGTCCTGGCAGTCCTGGCGCTGGTGTGGCACGGGGTGCAGGTTCCCTGGTGGGACAATGCCGCTGACATTAAGGAGATGCTTGACAATCAAAGCGACCGCATCGGCAACGAGGGAGCGGACGAATACGTCCCGATCGGCGCCGATTCTTATGATGTCGATCGGAACGCGCCGCTGGTGCATTTTGATGGCGAAGGCTCGGCTCAGATCGTCATTCACCGGTGGTTCGCCGAACGGCGCGAGTTCCTGGTGAAGGCGAACGCGCCGGGCAGCCTCACGGTGCGGCTGTTCAACTATCCATCGTGGAAGGTGTCGATCAACGGCAGACCGGCCGGAACCGGGAGAACACCCCACACCGGCCTGATGACGATTCCCGTCGCGGCGGGAGAGAGCCTGGTCGAAATTGAGTTCGCCGAGGGGTGGGACCGGATGGCCGGAATCGTCTGCTCAGCCATCGCAGCTCTTGCGCTATGGATGTCCTGGATCGCGCTCCGCCGGAGCAAAGGCGTTCGCCGGATGGCCGAAAGCCGGTGGAACGATCACCGCAGCCGAACCGCCAGCCAGTCGACATGAACTCCATCCTCGTCGCAACCTCAAATGCCGGCAAACTTCGCGATTTCGCCGGGGCAGCATCCGCCGTCGGAATCGAAGTGCGACCGATTCCCGACTTCTCTTCCCTTCCCTCGGTGGTCGAGGACGGCTCCACCTTCGAGGCCAACGCCCGCAAGAAAGCCGAAGCCTACAGCCTTCATGTTCCCGGAAACATCGTGATCGCCGACGACTCAGGTCTCGAAGTGGACGCCCTGGGCGGCGCTCCCGGAGTACACTCCGCCCGCTACGCCGCCAGCGGGCCGCCCGGCTCGGGAGCAAACGCCGAGGACGAAGAAAACAACGCCAAGCTGATCCGGGAAATTCGCCGCCTGCCGCCCGAGGAGCGCACGGCGCGGTTTGTTTGCTCGATCGCCGCCGCTCGCGATGGCACAACACTCCGAGTATTCGAAGGCAAAGCCGAAGGTCTGATCCTCACTGCTCCCCGCGGAACCGGCGGCTTCGGCTACGATCCGCTCTTCTATTGTCCCCGGATCGGCAAGGCCTTCGCCGAGCTGAGCGCAGCCGAGAAGGCAAACTACAGCCACCGCGGCGAGGCTTTTCGTCGATTCCTCGAATGGTACCGGCTCGAGGGCTGACACCATCGGCCGCTTCCCATCGGGCGATGCGGAAATTCGCTGGCGGCGACCTCTTACCGGTCGAAGGCCCAAGCGCTCTGGCGGAGGATTCGATCGCCACCGAGCGGCAGATTGCCCAAGGTTATCGGGCGGCCGCTCTCAGGCTGGCCCCTTTTCTCAGCGCCCCGCAGACGACCGAGTCCTGAACGGGAGTTTACTCGATCGGCGCCTCAGGTTATCGTTAGACGATTGCTACCACCCAGCCAGTAACGAATCCTGCCGCCAGCAAGCGCGGTTCCGCACGGGTCGCGCCGGGCGCGGGCGCGCGTCCCGCATGGGCGTATGTGTGGTTGGCGGCTGCCACGCTCGCTTGCCTGGCGCCGTTCTCGGGCCGCGCGTTTTCGACCGATGACACGCTGTTTGTCTGGGCAGCGCAGAACATCTCCCAACATCCTCTCGATCCGTACGGATTCACGCTCAACTGGGAATTCACCACCGTGCGCATGTCCGAAGTCACGCAGAATCCGCCCCTGGCTTCCTATTACATGGCGGTCTGGGCCAAATTTGTGGGATGGTCGGAGCGCGCCTTGCACCTCGCCTTTCTGCTTCCGACGCTTGCCTGCGTGCTCGGCACCTATCGTCTGGCGCGACGATTTACGCGTTATCCGCTGGTGGCCGCGTTTGCCGCCCTGCTCACCCCGGCGCTGCTGGTTTCCGCCTGCAGCACCATGTGCGACCCGCTGATGCTGGCGCTGTGGATCTGGGCGGCCATTTTCTGGATCGAAGGCCTCGAAGGATCCCGGCCCAGTCTCCTTGCCGCGTCCGCCATCTTGATCGCCGCCAGTGAATTGACCAAGTATTTCGGGGCCGCGCTGATTCCCCTGTTGTTTGTCTACACGCTGGCGCGAAACCGGCGGATCGGTTCCTGGGTGTGGTACCTGCTCATTCCGGCGGCGGTCCTCGCCGGGTACGAATTCGCCACGGCCAAGATCTACGGGCATGGCCTGATCACAACCGCGATGCGCTTTTCGCGGCTCCGCCGCCTCTGGACGCACTCGAGCAAGGGCGCCCGGGCTCTGGTCGGGCTGAGCTACACCGGGGGCTGCGCGCTGCCGGCGCTTTTTCTCGCCCCGCTGGTCTGGTCTCGCAAACAGATTGCGGCGGCGCTGGTCGCCGCGGGCGCCGCCGCCGCCCTGATGATGCGGGGCGCGGTGCGATTGGGCGTCGGGGCCGGGAGCGCCGCGGAAGTAGCCGCCCGCAACCAGTCCTGGGCAATCGTCAGCACTCAACTCGCCCTGTTCATCGCCGGCGGAATTGCCTGCCTGGCGCTCGCCATTGCCGACTACCGCAGGCGGCGCGGCGCCGATTCCTTGTTCCTTCTGTTGTGGGTGGTCGGCACGTTTTGGTTCACTGCCTTCCTGAACTGGACGATGAACGCGCGCAGCATCCTTCCCCTGGTACCCGCGGTGGGAATTCTTCTGGCGCGCCGCCTGGAATACTTTGCCGAAGCCCGAATGCCCCGCTCGAAAGTCTGGGTCGTGGCAGCGCTCGCACTCTCGGGCGCGCTCTCGTGGTGGCTCGCGCGCGCCGACTCGGAAGCGGCCAATGCGGCCCGCACCGCCGCCTACACCATCCATCGGCGAACCGAGGCGAACGCGGGCGCGCTCTGGTTCGCCGGACACTCGGGTTTTCAGTACTACATGCAGCTCCTTGGCGCGCGCCCTTACGACTGGTGGCACCAACAGTCGAGGCCCGGCGACTTGCTGGCCGTGCCCTATTCGAAAGTCTGGCCGAACGACGTTCAGCACCAGTTTCCCGGTCCGCGGGAGGAGTTCGAAATCCCGATGCACACCCCGGCAACCACCAACTCTCCCGAACTGAGCGCCGGCTTTTATTTTTCCTACTGGTCGGTACTGCCCTATGCCTTCGGCCCCGTTCCTGCGGACAAATATGCCATCGTGCGCCTGGGCCGGTAGAGCGGCTCAACCGGGCCGGGAGGCCGGGGGGTTGCCGCTCAGAATGCCTTCTACCAGCCGCAAGACCCTGCGATCGCGCACCATCAGCGGATGCGCCAGACTGAGCACGGGAATGGAACGTCCAACGCCCAGCCGGGAACTGGTCGACGGGACGATCATCAGATCGAGAGGCGTCCAGATGGAAGTAAAGGAAAGTCGGCCGAGCGTATCGGCGTCGCGATCCAGATCCCTGAGGAAGGAACTGCCCGGCCGCATGTCCCGGGCGCCGGGATTGTTCCTGAGGTAGGCGCTCCAAGTGCCGCGATGCGGCGCCGCGATGGTGATGAACCTCCGTACCCGCGCCAGTCCACCGAGCCGCTGTACGTAGTACCTCGCGATCATGCCACCCATGCTGAAACCGACGAGGTCGAACGCCTCGTCCTTCGCCAGCCGCTCCCGCACATAGCTTTCCACCTGCTGCGCCATTCGGCTGAGACTTGCCTTCCCGTCGTTCGGGGTCAGGTTGAAGCTGTGGACGGAGAACCCCCGCTGTTCAAGGAAGGGCTGCATGCGGCGGAACAGTCGCACGGAATCGTCGATTCCGTGGATGAGAAGAACGGGTGCGAGGGCCATGTACCTCGATGCTAACAGCCTTCCGGGCCGGCGAATTGGCCGGGCGCTCCAGGCGAGCAGCCTTCCTTGACGCGACAGGTTCGCGACCAACATAATAAAAAGTTGGGCCGCGCATTCTGAAGAAACAAGGATCCTGGTGGCTTCCGCTCCAACTACGACGGTTCGTCCGGGCGCCCATCGCGGCATCGCCCCGCTCAGGGCGGGGCAGGGGTACTCGTTCCTGCTGCGGCGTTTGCACTCGCTGAGCGGGATCGTTCCGGTTGGCCTGTTTCTGATTGAGCATTTTCTTTCAAACGCATTCGCAACCAGGGGACCGGGCGCCTATACAAAGGAAGTCGCGTTCCTGAACAGCTTTCCTTTTGTGGTCGCACTGGAGCTGTTCGGAATCTGGCTGCCGATTCTCTTCCACTCGCTTTACGGCTTTTACATCTGGTACCGCGGTAAGAGCAACCTGAACGAGTATCCCTGGTCGGGCAATTGGATGTACTCCGCACAGCGCTGGACGGGCGCGCTTGCGTTCTTTTACATGGCCTGGCACACGTGGCACGTGCGGTTCCACGGCGTGCGTCTGCTCACCTACCCTGGCGCCGCTTTTGGCAAGGTCCAGAACGAGATGATCGGCCATCCCCTGGCGGTCGCGTTTTATGCGGTCGGAATTTTCTGCGCCTCGTGGCACTTCGGATACGGATTGTGGCTGTTCGCGGCGAAATGGGGGATTTTTCAGGGCCCCATGGCGCAGAGGCGGTGGGGCTACGTTTGCTTTGCGATCGCCATCGGATTTATGGCGCTGGGCGCGGTCACGATGTATTCGCTGCTTTCGACCCCGCCGCAGCCTTTTCAACCTGCGGGAAACGAAATGGATTCGTTCACCATGCGTTAAACGCCTTCGTGCCGCTTTGCGCGCCTTGGCCGTCGACGACGAAAGCCGCGAAGACCCACGACGGAAAGCGAGTCTCCACCCATGGCAGCCAATCCCAGGATCATCGTTGTCGGCGGCGGACTCGCCGGGCTCGCGGCCGTCATCAAGATCGCCGAAATGGGCGGCCATGTCGACCTGTTTTCGATCGTGCCGGTCAAGCGATCGCATTCGGTTTGCGCGCAAGGCGGGATCAACGCGGCGAAAAATCTCAAGGGCGAAGGCGACTCCACCTGGCAGCACTTCGACGACACCGTCTACGGGGGAGACTTCCTGGCCAACCAGCCTCCGGTGAAGGCCATGTGCGAGGCCGCGCCCGCGATCATCGATCTCCTCGACCGCATGGGCGTTCCCTTCAATCGCACTTCCGAAGGACTGCTCGACTTCCGCCGCTTCGGCGGGACCCTGCACCATCGCACCGCATTCGCCGGCGCCACCACCGGCCAGCAGCTTCTTTATGCGCTCGATGAGCAAGTTCGCCGCCACGAGTCCGACGGCAGAGTAACCAAGTACGAGTCCTGGGAGTTTTTCTCCGCCGTGCTCGACTCCGAGCGCATCTGCCGCGGCATCTGCGCCATGGAACTGCACTCCATGGAAGTCCGCACCTTCCCCGCCGACGCCGTCATCATTGCCACCGGCGGCATCGGCGCCATCTTCGGCAAGAGCACGAATTCGGTGGTGTGCACCGGCGCGGCGCAGTCGGCGCTCTACCAACAAGGCTGTTATTACGCGAACGGCGAATTCATCCAGGTCCATCCCACTTCGATCCCCGGCGAAGACAAGCTCCGCCTGATGTCGGAGTCGGCCCGCGGCGAGGGCGGGCGCGTCTGGGTCCCCAAAGAACCGGCCGACAAGCGCGCTCCCCAGTCCATTCCCGAGAGCGAGCGCTTTTATTTTCTCGAGGAGTGGTATCCGAAATACGGCAACCTGGTGCCCCGCGACGTGGCCACGCGCGCCATCTTCAAGGTGGTTTACGAGCACAACTTGGGCATCGACGGCAAGCCGATGGTCTACCTCGACCTCACGCACGTGGACCGCGACACGCTCGACCGCAAGCTCGAAGGCATTCTCGAGATCTACGAAAAGTTCGTGGGCGACGACCCGCGCGAAACGCCGATGAAGATCTTTCCCGGCATGCACTACACAATGGGCGGGCTTTGGGTCGATTACCAGCACGCTACCAACATTCCGGGAATTTTCGCCGCCGGCGAGTGCGAGTACCAGTACCACGGGGCGAATCGCCTGGGCGCGAACTCTCTGCTCTCCTGCATCTTCGGCGGATTCATCGCCGGCCCGAACGCAATGCGCTATGCCCAGGGCCAGTCCCGGGCAGGCGGCAACGGCCACTTTGATTCCGAGCGCAAGCGTCAGGAAGAAATCAACCAGGGCCTGATGAAGTCCGAAGGCGTCGAAAATCCGTTCCAGCTGTGGCGCGAACTGGGCGAGCTGATGACCAAAGACTGCACGGTCATCCGCGAAAACCGGAACCTGGAGCAGACCGACACCAAGCTGGTTGAGTTTCTCGAGCGCTTTCGCCGCATTAATTTAAGCGACCGCTCGATGTGGGCCAACACCTCCTTCGCATTCACGCGCCAGCTTTACCACATGCTTCAGCTGTCGCGCGTCATTGCCCAGGGCGCCCGCATGCGCGACGAATCGCGCGGCGCGCATTACAAGCCCGGCTTCCCCAACCGCGACGACAAGAACTGGCTGAAGACGACCAAAGCGTATTTCGCTCCCGACGCAGACGAACCCAGGTTCGAATTTGAACCCGTGGACGTGAGCCTGATTCCGCCGAGGGCGAGGAAATATTGAGGGCGCTTGACTGCGCGCGGACACATCAACATGCCTGATTCCAAAATCGTTCTCTTCAAAATCCACCGCCAGGATTCCCCCCGCGACCGGCCGCGATGGGAAGAATTCGAGCTCGCCTGGCAGCCCGGCATGAACGTGACCTCCTCGATGATGGAGATCGCGCGCAATCCGGTCACCCGCGACGGGCTGCCGACAACGCCGATCACCTACGATTCGAATTGCCTCGAAGAGGTCTGCGGCTCCTGTGCCATGCTGATCAACGGGCGCGCCCGCATGGCCTGCTCGGCTCTGATCGACAAACTGGAGCAGCCGATCCGCCTCGAACCGCTTTCGAAATTTCCTGTCATTCGCGACCTGTCCGTCGATCGCAGCGTGCTGTTTGAAAATCTCAAGCGCGTAAAGGCCTGGATCCCCATTGACGGCACCTACGACCTCGGGTCCGGTCCGCGCCTGACCACGGACGAGCAGGAGCACTCGTATCCGCTCTCGCGCTGCATCTCCTGCTGCTGCTGCATGGAAGTCTGCCCGCAATTCAACGAGCACACCGGCTTCGTCGGCCCAGCGGCCATTGCTCAAGTTCGCCTGTTCAACACTCACCCGACCGGTCGAGCGCTCAAACACGAGCGGCTCCAGGCCCTCATGGGCGACGGCGGAATCCAGGAATGCGGCTACGCCCAGAACTGCGTGGAAATCTGCCCGAAGGACATTCCTCTCACCCGCTCGATTTCCGAGGTCGGAGGAGCGGTGATGAAACAAGCGATTGTGGATCTATTCCGCCGCTAGAAACCCAGCCATCAACTCATACCTGTGCGCCTGACAGGCTGCACAGGCCGAATAGTGGCGGAATGGCGTCGATAACCGATCCGTCGTATGCCTAAGGCGAGGAGAATGAAGGATCCAGTTCGGGAACAGCTGCAGCCGATGTGATTTCGCCAAATTAAAGGGAGGCGACCGAAAAATTCTGCGCTTTTCAGTTCTCCTCTCTGCATAATGCGCCGACCGTAGCCGGACTCCTATGAATTACGGATCTTGCGTTGAATCCAAAGAAGATGTTCCCCAGCAGCGTCGTGGCCAGGAACGGCATCCTAGCTGCAGTTTGACCCGGTGCGTTTGCCGCGATTCATCACCGGAGGTAACCCGGCGGGCAGGGCGAGATCCCGTATTTCAATGGTAATGCTCACGATCGGATTTTTGCGCTTGGATTTTTTGGGAAGTGTCATAGAATGAGCACACCCTGAATGGTCGGTTGGCATCGGCTATCCGGGAGCGCAAATCTCAACACCCGCTGGCCAGCCATGAAAATTCCGAAGCCCACTCTCGTCGTTGTCGCCGCTCTCGCTCTCGCCTGCCAGGCCTTTGCCGTTCGCCCGCTGGTGACCTCACGCTACCATCGGATCCATCGCATTCACCGCATTCCCTGGCATCCGGTGTTCAGGCCCTCGCACGAGTCCCTGCTTCTGCAGAACCAGGAAATCGACCGGCTGAATCTGCCCCGCATTCATGACGACAAGCAGCTCGAGAAGCTGAAGGCCAGCGGCGATCTGGTAGCCATCGTCCCAAGCGAAGGGCTGCGGGTTCAGCCTTCGCTCGACCCTTCGCGGCGCTATTGCCGCGAGTGGACTCGTGATTTTCTCGTAGACATCGGCGCCGCCTACTACAAGCAATTTCACCAGCCGCTTCAGGTGAACTCAGCGGTCCGCACGGTTCTGGTCCAGAAAAAGCTCCGCCGCCACAATCGCAATGCCGCGCCGGAGTATGGCGAGACCGCTTCCTCCCATCTTGCCGGACTTACGGTAGACCTGCAGCGGCGCGGCATGAACCGGGCGCAAGTGAAGTGGATGGAAGAGTATCTTCGTCCGCTGAAGGAACTGCGCCTGGTCGAGCCGGAAGAGGAGCGCCGGCACTACTGCTTCCACATCATGGTGGCGGGAGCCTACGATCAGTGGCGGGCCACGAAGATGCTGGCGGAGCAGGAAAACGTAGACAAGATCGTTTCTGGCATCGTCAGTGTTGGCCTGCCTGGCCTGACCACGCTCGCTGCGCAGTAGCGGGCCGCAGCATCCACGCGCAAGGTTTCGCTCGTTCTCGGTTCAAACAACTCTCCGTCGCCTTTGGTATTCCAGAGTCGACTGTCTGCGGTCGTTGACGCGGCGCCGGACCCGGAATTCTTGCTGCGTTGGAGGTTGGGATTCAACAATTTCCCTCGCAGGCTTCGCCTCCGCCTTCCTTTTTGTGCACAATCGCGCCTTGGCGGGACCTCGCCCGGGTGTGGGAATCGCTCGGACCATGAGAGGACGCACTGTAAGCGGCAGACCGATCGCGTGCTGGTGGTTCTCCGCGGCACGGAACCCACCGTCGCCTTACTTGGGCAGCCAGACCGGGATGCGACATAGTTTCCACCGGGTAGCCAGCTCGCACACCTCGGGATCTTTTTAATGCGGGCGGTCCCACCAGCGCCACCCATAGCCAAGGGCCGACGCCATGGATTGGGTGGATCAGGCCCTGGCTTCCCCACGGTGAGCGCCCCCCTTCTGCATTTCGCAGTCTGAGATTTCAAATCCCCAGAACCAAATCCTGTTTGGTACACTTGCGCGTGCGCGGAACCAATCGGAGACAGTTCGTGCAACAGTGTGCCGGGGCGGCGGTCGCGGCTTTGCGGTCGCCGGCCATGGGGAGAGTTGCTGCGTCAGAGCCCGCGGTTAAGTTTCCTGCTGACCCGCGACAGCGAGTGGCGGTCGCCGCCTACCCCTTTCGCGAGTACATAGTGGGATGGAAAGGATGGGACGGCAAGACTCCCAGCACCGTGCCTGCCGCGCAACAAATACAGCTGAAGGATTTTCCGGCGCATGTCGTCGAGAGATTTAACCTGCGCCACATTGAGCTGTGGAGTCGGATTTTCCCCTCCACTGATCCGAAGTATCTAGAGGAGTTTCGATCCGCGGTCGAAAAAGCTGGGTCAGCCATTGTGGACATTGCGGTGGATGGCGGCTTCAGCCAGTACGCGGTGGACAAACCCGTGCGCGAAAAGGCAGTCACGGCCAGCAATCAGTGGCTCGATGTGGGGGCCGTGCTTGGCTCGCCGAGCATCCGCACCCACATCGATGCCGCAAAAGATTCGAAGCCCGACGTGGCACGGGCCGCCGACACGCTCGCCCGCGTCGCCGAGCACGCAGCCAAGAAGAACGTGGTCGTCCATTTAGAAAATGACGATCCGGTGAGCGAGGACCCATTCTTCATTGTGCAGATCATCGAGAAGGTCGATAGTCCCTGGTTGCGCGCCCTGCCTGATTTCGGCAACTCCTTGGTTGCGCATGGGCAGGAATTTTCGGATCATGCATTAGACGCCATGTTTGCACATGCTTATGGCATCTGCCACGTCAAGAACGGCGAGAACGACGGGCAAGGAAAATTCGTGCCGGTTGACTTCGAGCGTACGTTTGCGATTTTGAAGAGGCATCAATACAAGGGCTATTGCTCAATCGAGTACGACGCGCCTGGAGATCCCTACAAACCCACGGCCGACATGGTAGAGCAGACAGCCAGGCTTCTTTCATGATGGAAGATGGTTTGTCTTTAGAATTTTGGAGTGGAGATCAAGCAAACGGCTAAGTGTTGCTGGACGCTTTCGACTCTGGGTGAAAGGCGTGGCCTAAGGAGTGAGGTTCCGACGCTTCAGATCTCCCGTATCCTCAGATTCCTCAACTGTACCTTGCCGGCGAAGCCGCCGCCTTCGCCCACCGGCTGGAAGGAGATCGGCGCCGGCGCCGCCCAGTTCTCACCGGGCAGAGGTGTGTCGGTGACATCGACGATCTGCTTGTCATTCATCCAGACCTGCAGGTGATCGCCCTGGAACATGATTCGCAGGTGGTTCCAGTCGTTCTTACGCCGAATCTCGGGGAACGGGCTGCAGTCCTGCAGGTAGGTGTGGTTCTTCGAGCCACAGTCGCCGGTTGACAGCCAGTCGACGTTTCCGCGGATTGCCTCGGGCAACTCACGGTGGACAACAACGCCGACGTACTCGCCCGCCTCGCGACGGCCGAGGTTGAGCTGGTAGCCGGTGCGGAACATGACACCGCTATTGAAGGTGCAGGCCGGATCCTGGCTCAGGTTGGCTTGCTCCTGGATCTGGCCGTTGCGTCCGGGCCTCGGTCCAAGCTTTGCCGTGCACTCCATGTTCGGCGCCTCGTCCAGCTTGTAATCGAGCTCGAGTTCGAAGTCGTGGAATTTGTCGACCGTGGCGAGCGTGCCGGAGCGGCCGTTGTTCGCGACGGGAGCGCTCGTGATCACGCCGTTCTCCACGGCCCAGCCGCGCTCGGCCGGGTTGGTCGACACGAGCGCGGCGCGTGCCTTGGGCGGCGCGCTGCGGTCTGCCCCGCGGCCGGCTCCTCGCTCTCCGTAGGCCTGAATCGTCCAGCCGGTGAAGTCCTTCCCGTTGAAGAGCGTCTTCCACGCGCCCTGAGCAAACAGCGGAGCCGACGCGACCGCGAGGACAAATAACATAGCGGCCAAGAGCACACTCGTTGATTTCATATCGATACCTCGAAGATGGGTCTCACTCAGCGTGGGAACGCGAATGCTCCTGAACTGAACGGGCCGCGATCCAGCCGGTAAAGCCCTTAGGTTGAAGAGCGGCCTCCAAGCGGCCTGGGCGAAGCGGGGCACCGAAGCCGCGACCACGAGCACGGACGAAATCGCACGTGCACTGGCGCGCAGACACTGGCGCGTTGCCTTCGAAGCATTGACGAACCGGTGGAGTTCGTCTCGCAAGTAAGAAAAAACAGGCATCGGATTCGCTGCACTGTCGACAACTTCGTCCGACTTCTCGCGGCGTCCGTCTCGAATCACGATCGACATTGCGATTCGCTATCTTGGACTTCTTGCTCCTGCGCAAGAAAACAAATTCTATGGCACTATTTGTCACGCTGCACTGAATTCCCTTGATTCGGATTGCCACCACGGCCTGAGAAGCCACGGCCGCTTCGACCGCTGGCGTACTGGCAATGGATGATCGACATCGCGCTCGATCACTGCCCGCAAGTGCCAGGTAAGAACATCCTCTGACGTTTTAAGACCATCTTATAGGCGGTAGAAACAGAGTCCAGGGCACAACCTCGTTCCGGGTGACTACGCCCCGAAAGATTTTTCGCTACTTGTCCGGCGTCGTCGCCCGCATCTGCGTTCGCACCCCCGATGGCTGGATCTCGAGCGCTTGGTATCCTCTGTCCATGCTCATCTTGATGGCCGGACTGCCTGCAACCGGCAAAAGTGCGATCAGCCTTCAACTGGCCGCTGAACTGGGCGGAACTGCAATCGACAAGGATCGGGTTCGGGCCGCGCTTTTCTCCGCTTCCGATATCGAATACTCAACCGAGCAAGACGACTTCGCGATGGCCGTGATGCTCAAAGTTGCCGGATATCTCTTCCGCAAAGACCCTTCCCGGTTCATCTTTTTCGATGGGCGTCCATTTTCGCGAACCTATCAGCTCAAACGGGCCACCGGTTATGCCGAAGCCATCGGCCAACGCTGGCGAATTATTGAATGTGTCTGCAGCCAGGAAACCTCCCGGAAGCGTTTGATCGAGGATTCCAATCACCCTGCCGCCAATCGCAACTTCGATCTCTACCTCGAGGTGAAAGCCGGTTTCGAAGAGATCACACTGCCAAAAGTTGTGATCGACACCGACCACCCACTGGAAGAATGCGTCGAACTTGCGCGCGCAGCCTTGCTAGCCGGCAAATAACGGCGCCGCAGGTCTTTCCGTGCGGGAAGCAATCTCTGTGCCGGGCCGAGGATGTCGTACAATGCAAGTTCTCTTTTTTGCCGGGAGTTACCATGACGAGACCCCTCATCGCCTGCCTGATCTTCTTCTGTCTCTGTTGCGTTTACGCCTCCTCACAAACCCATCCGCCGGCGGCAAAGTCCGCAGCCGGCACGGCTCCGCCCACTGCCGTCATCGAAACCACGGCCGGCAAACTGACATGTACGCTTTTCCCGGGTAAGGCCCCCATCGGCGTGGCAAATTTTGCCGGCCTGGCGCGGGGAACCAAAGATTGGACCAATCCTCAGACGGGCCGCAAGATGCACGGAGTGCCGCTCTATAACGGCACCGTCTTCCACCGCGTGATCCCTGAGTTCATGATCCAGGGCGGCGATCCCCTGGGCACGGGCACCGGCGACCCGGGGTTCAAATTCAAAAACGAGACCTCGCCCGATCTCCTGTTTGACCTCCCCGGACGGCTGGCCTACGCAAACGCCGGCCCCGATACCAACGGCTCGCAATTTTTCATCACCGAGGTCGCCTATCCCAGCCTGAACGGCGGGTACACGATTTTCGGCCAGTGTGATGATCCGAGTGTTGAAGTTGTGAAGAAAATCTCGCGTCTGCCGCGCAATGCGAACGACCGGCCGGATGATCCGCCGAAAATTGTCAAGATCACGATCCTCCACTATGCAGCCCATGCGCCGGTGCATCACGCGCCGGCAAAGCCGGCGGCGAAAAAAACTCCGCCGCAGTAGAACCCGAAAGGACTGACCCATGCCGCGTCAACCTGGCACCTACGCCGTCTTCAACACCTCCGAGGGCACCATCGTCTGCCGGCTCTTTGAAGGCGATGCCCCAAAAACCGTCGAGAACTTCACCCAATTGGCAGAGGGCAAGCTTGAGTGGAAGCATCCGAGCACCGGGAAGAAAAGCTCGGACCGGCTGTATGACGGCACCATTTTCCACCGCGTGATCCCGAACTTCATGATCCAGGGAGGCGACCCGGCGGGAACTGGTTTCGGCGGTCCCGGCCATCAATTCGCCGACGAGGTAAAGGGGTCGCCCCATCGATTCGACCAACCCGGCAAACTCGCCATGGCCAACTCCGGCCCTAACACCAACGGCTCGCAATTTTTCCTTACCGTCGCGCCCACGCAGTGGCTGACCGGTAAGCACACGATTTTCGGCGAAGTGGCCGAAGGCCAGGAGATCGTAGAGAAAATCGCCAATGTCCCGCGCGGCCCGAACGACCGCCCCCACAAAGACGTGGTGCTTACGTCGGTGGTGATTGAGCGCGCCTGACCGCTGATTTACCTGGACAGGCGCTCGGCGGAACCTCCGGTCGGGGGAATTTCCGCCCGCCGGTCGCGGGGGATGGCCCGGGCGCTTGCCGTGTGGCTCGAGGCACTCGCAAGCCATCGACGGGGCGAGTTCATTCGAAAAGCGAAATGGAACCCGCTCCGCCGGGCGGCAGGGAGAAGGCAGTTACGCGCGCTTTGCCTTCATCTCCGCGAGCAACCGCTCGATCCGGTCTTCCCTCTCGATCGCCGTCAGGCGGTCTTCGACGTCGTCGTCGCCGAGTTCGGATTTGGCCTGGCTCACGGCCTCGTTGCGCGCGACTTTGCGCTTCATGCGGTCGAAGGCCGCGCTCTTTGAGCCGTCGCCGATGGCGGCGCGCGCGTCCTGCGCTTTGCCGGCGGCCCGGGCGCGGCGATGCTGCGCAATCAGCAAATCAGCCTTGGCTTGCGCTTCATCCAGTTTCTGTTCCAGTTTGCGCAGCGCAGTCTTGAGATTTTCCACCTGGGTCTTCTGGTCGCCGACCTGCACGGCGAAATTCCCCGCCAGTTCCCGATAACTTTCCACCCGGTGCAGCGCCGCACGTGCCAGGTCGTCTTTGTTTTTGCCTACCGCCAGCTCGGCCTTGCGCGTCCATTCGCTGACCATGTCTTCGTTTTCTTTCTGCTTCTTTTCGAGCAGGTGCTGGTCGGCGATGGCGATGGCGACCTGCGTTTTCACCTGCAGGAGCTGGTTTCGCATGTCGACGATGACCTGCTTGATCATCTTTTCGGGATCTTCGGCCTGGTCGACCAGATCGTTCAGATTTGCCCGAATGAGAGTTGCAACGCGTTCGAGTAGTGCCATGACGAACTCCTTTCCCGGCCGGCGGCTGCCAGCCGACGGCCTTCAGTCAAAACCCGGGCGAACCCGCGCTTCGAGGACCTCTTGTCATTCCGAACTCGCCCGCTCCCAGCGGGCGGGTGGGGAACTCGTTTTTCCTTTCGACATTGCCGCGCCGATCAAAACGCCAATAGCGACTCCGATGGCCAGCCACGCGCCGCCCGTCCCGAGTAAAACGGCAATGGCAATTCCCACGCCGGCGCCCAGCGCAATTCCAAGGCCGATTTCGATCGAGGGTCGTTTCATTGGATCGCTCCGTTCCTGTTCCTGCGGGTTCCTCTTGATCCCGGGCCGACGTCTCACGCCCGTTTCGCGGGCCGGTCCCGGGTTCGGGCGGCAGCTCGCGTCGCTGGCTTTCGCCGTGCGGGCTCCCGGCGGGTTCGTTTCCATCGAACTTTCGGCACTCCATCATGGTTGAAGCCTGTGCTCCATCGGGGCGAGGGCGCCTGCCGAGAGGGCGAGCCCGCGCGCCTTCACTGCGGGGCCGGACAAACGGAATGAACCAGTGTCCGGCCCGCGCACAACCGCTTACTTCTGCCCGCCGTTACTTGCCGGCAACACCTCCGGTTTCGGCGCCTTATCGCCGATGGGGCGTACCTTGCCGAGCAAATCCGCCATCGTCATTCCCGACAGCGACTCGAACAATGCCGGAACCTGCGCCGCCATTTTGGCGAAGTCGCCGGTGATTTTGTTCATGCCGGTGGCGTCGCCGTTGCCGGTGGAAACCACGGTGATCTTGTCCACGTTGGCCAGAGGCGCCGACATGGCCCTCACCACGTCCGGCAAACTGGTGATCAGCTTGTCTGCGACCGCCGCCTGGTTGTACTCCTGGTAGGCCTCGGCTTTCACGTTCATCGCCTTGGCTTCGGCCTCGCCCTTCTTGAAGATGATTTCCGCCTCCGCCTCGCCCTGCCGGCGAATGGATGCGGCCCGGCCCTCGGCTTCGGCCATCAGGCGCTGCTTCTCGGCTTCCGCCAGGGTTTCGATCCGCTGACGCTCCACTTCGGCCTGTTTGAGCACGGTCGCGATCAGCTCCTTTTCGCGGCGCGCGATTTCGGCTTCCTGCACTTTGACTTGCTGTTCCTTTTCGACCTGCAGGACCTTCACCTGCTCTGCCGTAACCTGCTGCTGCATGATGTTGGCCTGGATGTCGTAGGCCTTGTCCGCCTGGGCCTGCTGGCGTTTGGTCGCTTCCTGGAATTGCGCCCGCTTGATCTCGAGATCGCGCTGCGCCTCCGACTGTTTGGCCATCGACAAGGTCTCGGCAAGCACCCGCTCCTGATCGGCCTGGGCTTTTGCCACCGCCGCTTCCCGCGTGGCGAGCGCCCGTTTAATCGCGGTGTCACGCTCGGCCTCGGCATAGGCCACGTCGGCGTCGCGCTTGATCCGGGCTACGTCGGGCTTGCCCATGTTGAGGATGTACTCGTTCTTGTCGCGCACTTCTTTAATGGTGAACGAGACGACTTCGAGCCCCATTTTGTTCATGTCGTCGGCGCAGGTCGAACGCATGCGCTCGGAGACCATTTCCGGCTGCTTGACGATTTCTTCGACCGTGAGCTGGCCAATGATTCCCCGTAGATGGCCTTCGAGCACCAGACGGATCAGACCTTCGCGCTCCTGCGCAGTCTTGGTGAGGAACTGCTCGGAGGCGGTCAGAATGGACTCTTTGTCGGACTTGACTTTGATTTGGGCCACGGCTTCGACCGTCACCGCGACCCCCTGTTTGGTGTACAGGTCCTGCTGCGGAGCCACGTCGAAGGACATCAGCTCGAGCGAAAGCTCGCGGCAGATCTGCATCATGGGAAACACGACCTTGCCGTGACCGACAACCACGTGCGTGCCGCCAAAGCCGTAAACGATAAGCGCCTCATGCGGCCCGGCTTTTTTGTAAAGGCTTGCCAACCCGCTCATCAGCAGGAAAAGCACCAGCAGCCCCAGTCCAATAACCACCCAAACCTCGATGTGAAACATACGGCCTCCTCTCTGAACCCCTTACCACCACGAAAGGCACGAAGGCGCAAAAGATGCCGCGTGTCCTTGGTGCTGAGTAACTGCTCGATCCCGTCATTCGATCCTCGTCGGTTCCCTGGCCGCGCTGGATGGGTCTTCGCACTCTTCTCCCGTGAGCTCGGACCAGGGGCGCACATAGGCGATTCCGCGCTCGTACCGGGTTACCACCACTTCCACCGCCTTCGAAATCGGAGACCCGTCTTCTGAACGCGCCGCACACACGCGCCGCGTTCCCGCCTGCGAATAAACCAGCTCGCCGGTTCCTCCTTCCCGGATGCGGACGGACAGCTTCCCGAGAACTCCGACCATTTCGAAATCTGCAGCGTCGAGGCACTCATCGGGCGCACTCATCACGCGCGAGAGGAACCAATAGATGATGGCTGCGCCGCCCATGCCGCTCAGCATCGAAACCAGAAGCGCCGCAACAAACCACATCGTGGAATGACGGGCAAGCAGGAACCCGGTCCCCCCGAACCACGCCAGAAAGGCGGTCAGAGTGACCAGGTTGAAGGGAGAAATCTGGGACCCGCGCACAGTGGACCCGGCGGCGCCGGCAAGGCGCCCAGCAAGCGCGCCGGCGTGAGCGTGCGGCCCGGGAAGGTGCACGTGAACATGCGGAATGTGCAGCCGGGCGCCGCCCATCAGGCAGATGAGCAGGCTCAGGAAGAAACCCACGACAAAACAAACGAGGTAAAAATCCGCCCAGGTCATATCCGTGCTCCCTTTCTTCCGTTCGAAGGCGAGCCCGCGCGCGGGTGGAGCGCTTCGAGCAAGCGGTCCGCCAGTCCCGGAGTATCCAGAATTGCGCCCAGCAACAAGAAGCATTTGCGCGTGTCTTTTTCCCGCGCCAGCTTGATCAAAACCTGACTCAGTTCCTCGTCCCCGGCGAACCGCTCGGAAGCGTGCAAGAGCCAGACATCGATCCGTCCTTCCGCGGTGCGCAGGTCCGATGTCAGCTCCGTGTGGTAGCCGTCGGGATCGTCCACCAGGAATCCCGGATGCACCTTGAAGAACCTGGCAAGCAGCGAGCGCGTCGACTGCGTCATGTGGCGTCGCGATCCGTTCTCAATCTGCGAAATGTAGGACTGGCTGATGCTCCTGCCCAGCTCCTTGCGGACCCCGTTGGCCAGCTCAAGCTGCGTCATCGGCCGGTTCAACCCGCGCAGCGAGCCTTCGACCTCGCGCAGGTAACGGATCTTTTCAGCCAGCTTCATATCTCTATTTGCAATTTTTATATTGCAATATGTAATTCTTTGTCAAGAACTGGATTTGGCTTGCTCTCAAGTACATACAATGGCCGCAGGGTTTCGATAGTCGGAGGGCGAAGCCCCGGGAGGCGGGGGCTACTTTGAGCTGAGCTCCAAGCGCGGCTGGCCCGCGCGGGACACCGCCCCGCGGGAGAGGAGAGATCGGGTCGGCTCAGTTGCTGACTGCGGTAGCCGCTACCGGGGAGACGAACATCCCGCCACACTTCTTCGGAAGGGTCTTCGCCAGGTGTTTTCGCCAGGGTTTTCGCCCGGGTTCGCAGGGGTTCGAACATGGGCCGGGGCACTTCCCGGACGCGTCGGTCTCAAATGAGCTGAGCTTGAGTCCGGAGGGCCCCGGCCGTAGCCGGGGCCGGGTCCGGCGCCGGGACTTACTGTTTCGGCGCGTTGTGCTTGTCGCGATAGATCGCGCGCGAGGTGCGATTCTGCTGGCGGTTGACCTGCGCCCTCTCCCCGGCCGTGAGCTTCCCGCCGTTGGCGGCGCGGTCGCGGGCGATCTCGTGATTCACGGCCCGCTCCCGGCCTTCGAGATGCGCCGTTTCACGCGCCGTCAACTGCCCGCTCCGAATGCCCTGAGCGATGCGGTCCTGCTGATTTTCCCGGCGCCTGCCCACTTCCGTCTCCGGATTTGTCTTTTGCGCGCCGGAATTGTGCTTGTCCCTATAGATCTGCCGCGACAGCTGGTTCTGCTGCTGGTTGAGAGTGGCTTTGTCCTTGGCCGTCAGATGGCCGTTGTCCAGTTTGCGCATGTCACGCTCTTCCTGGTTCACACTGGTCTCTTTCTTCTCCAGCCTGGTCGTCTCACCGGCCGTGAGTTGTCCGCTGCCAACGCCGTTGGCAATGCGGTCCTGTTGATTTTCTTTCCGGTCCCGAATGTCTTCGCCGGTCGGCGCACTCTGCGCAAATGCAGGAACCGCGAGTGCAGCCAGAAGAGCCGCCATCAACATCTTCTGCATGGAACCCATAGATTTTCCCTCCGTCGATCCTGGATGTATTGCAGCTTCTCGGCCGATTGACTGCTGGGAGGTCAAAACCCCTTGTGTAAAGAAATGTTGCGCGTCGCCCGAGACGGCCTCTCGTTGCTCCCGGCCGGCGAGTTACGGCGGTTACGGGGCTGCGACATTGTCAAAATGTCTCGATTCGGACGCGGGTCGCTCGTCGAAGTCATCTTTGTTTCCATTGCGTTTCGCCCCGTTGCGCTTCGCCCGCTCTTCCGGGAATTCTCGCTTGCCCGTGAGGTTTAAGCGAACAGCCGCCGGTGCTCGTACGAACTTGTGGCGCGCGGCTCGTTCTCCGCCGGGCCCGGTCGGCTTGTTTCATCGGCTGGCCGTCCATATCCATTCCCGGGCCGCGTCATCGGGCTGCCCTCTCGTGTCGCCGGCAACATCAAGGGGGCGCTAGAAACAGCGGGTTTTCGATGTTCAGCGAGTTGATTTCCACCGCCGCCGAGGACTAGCATGGAGCCGTTATTTGGCGGGCTCACCAGGCTTTTTCAGCTCTGAATCTCAGGAGGTTCGCATGGCTACAATTTCCGCAGCAAAAGTGGATCCCCGCGTGGTCAGCTTCATCGAGAAACCGCGCAAAATGCTCATCGACAACCACTGGGTTGAAGCTGTCTCCGGTAAAACCTTTCCCACATACGATCCCTCGACCGGCGAAGTTCTGGCGCAGATTGCCGAGGGCGATCGGGCCGATATTGACCTCGCGGTGAAGGCGGCGCGCAAGGCATTCGACCACGGCCCGTGGCGCAAGATGACGCCTTCTGAACGCGGCCGCACAATCTGGAAACTTGGCGATCTCGTCGAAAAGCATCTCGAGGAATTCGCATTTCTGGAATCGCTCGACAACGGCAAACCGCTCACCATCGCCCGCGTGGCCGACGTCCCCCTGGCCGCCGACCTCTTCCGCTACATGGCCGGATGGGCGACCAAGATCGAAGGCAACACCATTCCGATTTCTGCCGGCGGCCAGTATCTGACCTACACGCTGCGTGAACCCGTCGGCGTAGTCGGCCAGATCATTCCCTGGAATTTCCCGCTGCTCATGGCAGCCTGGAAATTGGGCCCGGCGCTGGCCGCAGGATGCACCATCGTTCTGAAACCTGCCGAGCAAACGCCGCTTTCCGCCCTGCGGCTGGGCGAGTTGATCGCGGAAGCCGGGTTCCCCGAGGGTGTGGTGAACATTGTTCCCGGTTACGGCGAAACCGCGGGGGCGGCACTTGCCGCCCACATGGACGTCGACAAAGTTGCCTTTACCGGCTCAACCGAAGTCGGCAGGCTCATCGTGCACGCCGCAACCGGAAACTTGAAGCGCGTTTCCCTCGAACTCGGCGGCAAATCGCCGAACGTCGTATTTAAAGACGCCGATCTGGACGTCGCCATTGGCGGCGCAGCCAGCGCGATCTTCTTCAACCACGGCCAGTGCTGCTGCGCCGGCTCGCGTCTTTATGTCGAGAAAGAAGTTTTCGACAAGGTGGTCGCGGGCGTTGCCGAACGGGCGAAGAAAATTCGCGTGGGGGCGGGCCTCGACGCCGAAACTCACATGGGACCGCTGGTCTCCGAAGAGCAGTTGAGGCGCGTCTGCGGATACATGGAATCGGGCGTGTCCGAAGGCGCGAAACCCGTTGTCGGCGGACAGAGGAAGGGTGAGAAAGGCTACTTCGTAGAGCCCACGGTTTTCGTCGACACCAAGGAAGACATGAAGATTGTGCAGGAGGAAATCTTCGGTCCGGTGGTGGTCGCGATGCCCTTCACCGAACCGGAGGAGGTCCTGCCCCGCGCCAACGAGAATGTCTACGGTCTCGCCGCCGGCGTCTGGACCCGCGACATCGGCAAAGCTCACCGTATGGCTGCCCATCTCGAGGCGGGCACCGTGTGGATCAACTGTTACAACGTGTTCGACGCCGCGCTCCCATTTGGAGGCTACAAGCAGTCCGGCTGGGGCCGCGAAATGGGCCACGAAGTGCTGAACAATTACACGCAGACCAAAGCGGTTTGCACCCGGCTTTAGGACTGCGAAGAATCAGCAAGAGATAAGATGGCACGGGCGCGCTCGCCCGTGCCGGTTTTAATTGCAGGACACAACCCAGGACACAACCAACGAGGAGTCCAGCTCCAGTGCTCAGGCGGGTGTTGCGTGACCACCAGGAGGCCCGAATAATCAGCATGTTCGGCTCCTTTCTCCCGAGCCTTGGTTTGGTTTGGCACCACCAAGTGTACTCAGGCTCTAAGGAGCCGACATTGTAAAGTGTGGCCGCCGCATTCCAAAAGCGGTGGCCTTCGCTGAGACTTCTGTGGCGACGCCATGACAAATTGTGGAGAGGATTGATATATGAGTGTGAGCACATCAACAATGTTTCGGAGTCAACCGTGGCGCGCGAACTGCGGGCCGTGATGCAAGGAAGAGTCGTGTTGCCAGGTGATGACGACTACGCGCAAACACGGCAGATTTGGAATGGAGCCGTCCAAGATCAGCCAGCGCTAATCGCAGTGTGTGAGACGTCCGACGACGTGCAGGCGGCGGTCCGTACATCAGTTGTTTGTCACTTGCGCCCTGGCAAAGAAAACCGGGCGACGATTCGTTAGCATGACGCGCTTTTGTCGCACCAATCTCTGTCTGCCGCCAAGGATAATCCGCCTCCTCGACTTTCCTTGGGTTCGGAGATATTGCCCCCCGAAAAAACCTGTTACAATAGTTACATCAATTACTTTGTAGGCGCACCATGAGCACAACCCGTTCCGTCGTCATCAGCATGCGTCTCCCGGAAGAAAGCGGAAAGCGCCTCAAGCGAATGGCCACCCGGCATGGCTGGACTCCCAGCGACGCCAGCGCCCGGCTGGTGGAGGAAGGCCTCCGCCGCTCGGAATTCGCCTTCATCGACTTTCGGGATTCTCCCGCAGGCCGCCAGGCTTACCTGCAAGGCAGCACGCTAGCCGTGTGGGAGATAGTTCTGCTCCTTCGGAGCCATAAGTCCGATATCTCGGCTACGGCCGGACATCTCCGATGGCCGGATGCGAAGGTCCGGGCGGCATTGAATTATGCCGAAACGTTTCCGGACGAGATCGAAGAGGCAATCGCCGAGAATCGGGCAACCGGCTTCGAGCAACTGAAGCGCATGCTGCCGCAGGCTGAGCAGTTCACTTCGAGGAAAGCAAGAAAGCGCTGAAATGTTGAAGCTCCTTCTCGATGAGCATATCTCGCCAGACGTCGCGAGTGGCCTCGAGCGCCGAAATCGACTGCATGCGGTCTGGTGTATGGCGGAGTGGGAAAACGGTGAGTTTCTTGGGCGAGACGACTCTGCTTGTTTGCAGCAAGCGGGTGCGCAGGGGCTGACCCTCGTCACCTATGACCGAAGGACCATCCCGCCGCTGCTCAAATCCTGGGCGGAGGAGGGCCGAAACCACGCTGGGGTGATCTTTGTCGATGAGAGGACCATCTCCCCGGCTGATGTCGGTGGTCTGGTGCGGGCTCTTGCGAATCTTTTCCATGAGGCTGCTGATTGGGATTGGACCGACCGCATCTGCTTCCTACGCCGTTGAGTACCGCGAATGGCTGCGGGTTTCTGGGCTATCGGCCCCAGATTGGGCAAAGTACGCTGAGTATACGATCTCCGCCCAACGGCGCCGGTCTAGACTCCGTCGGTCACCGAAGTAGAAACAATGTACAAGGTGCTCATCGAGCAGGTCCGGCCCCTAGCCGTGAGACGATGAGTATTGTAAGCAGGCGATTTCGTAAAATGAGCCCCGCAACTCCTGGAATTCAGCGCCTGCTGAAACCCGCCGAACCCCTGATGTCGGTCTCCGGAAAAGCGAATGTTATTGGATCGGCCCGGCGGTCTTAGCGTAGTTCTTCGGGGGGTCAATGGGACGCTTCATGCGCTGCGCGACGGCCTTTCGCAATCGACTTTGAGCTTGTCTGTAATCCGCCCGCGATTCATAGAGGGCGGGATGGGGCAGGCACTGTTGATATACCGTTCCCCACTTCTTCCCCTCGGTCCGCATGTTTACCGCTTTCGTTACCAGCGGATGGCGCGGTCTTCCCGGAACGCCACCCAAGACGTAGACCCGTAACAGGCTGTTGTCTGACGAGTTCGACTAACTCGCTGCAACGGCAGCCGTCCGGGCTCGATGGCCGGCCAGGTCGACGACGTGTGGATTGCGCGTTGTGGTGCATCGGGTTCCAGTTCAGGCCGCCGGCTGAAGCTGCGGCCGTCGCGCTCTCTTAACGCGACGGCATCCACATCTCCCTCTCCGCTCACTCGGGCACTTTTTGAAGGGCCGTTGCCCGATCACGAACCGGAAAGGTGTTGTTCGACGATCCGCCAGCTGCCGATATTTCCTTCCCCAGGCCCCGGCAGGCGCTTCGACCACATCCGCCGGCTCCCTATGTAGACCGGCTGATTGGGCCGCCGCGTTGCCATGGCCACGGGCTTCCGGAAGCGCCGGCGAGAGCTAGCCGTTTAGGGCCGCGCCTCATAAACGATATTGAAGGGCGTCTCGCTCGCACGGCGGAAGCGGCGGAAACCCGCCGAAGTCACCACATCCCGAATGCGCGTCTCGCCCGCTTGCGCCCCCAGACAGAGCGCAACTTCCTGCGATCGCGAGCAAGGCGTGCACAACAAGGTTGAGAACGAGTAGTAAACGCGGCCGACCGGGTTCAGGTTGTCTTTCAACTGATCGTTCGCATAGGGTTCAACAATCATCCAGGTCCCGTCCCTGGCCAAAGAGTCCATCACATGCGCGGAGGCGCCCACCGGATCGCCCATGTCGTGCAGACAGTCGAAGACGGCCACGAAGTCATAATCCTTCCCGGGGAAGTCCTTCGCTCTTGATACCTCAAAACTCACGCGGTCGGCTACGCCGGCGCGCCTGGCGGATTCGCGCGCGTGTTCGATCGAACTGGCGTGGTAGTCGAATCCCCGGAACCGGGACTTGGGAAATGCCGCCGCCATGAGCAGCGTGGACGCGCCCTTTCCGCAACCCACGTCGGCAACCCGTGCTCCCGCTTCGAGCTTCTGCTTTACGCCGTCGAGCGACGGTATCCACGAACTCACAAGGTTTGCGGCATAGCCCGGACGAAAGAACTTTTCGCATCCATCGATAACGCCGTCGTCGTGCTCATGCCAGCCCATTCCGGCGCCGGTGCGGAAGCACTCGACAATGCGCGGCACGGCAGCGAGAGAACCCAGGGCCAGTTCAAAGGCGCCAGGCAAATACGCCGGGCTGTCCTCCTCGGCGAGTGTGAAAGCCTGTTCGTCGGTCAGTCTGAACTGGTTCGCTGATTCGTCATAGCAGATATAGCCGCCGGCCGCCTGCGAAGCCAGCCACTCCCGAAGGTAACGTTCGTCGGTGCCGGTCTTGACAGCCAGTTCGGCGGCGGTTAACGGGCCTTTCGCCAAGGCCTTGTAGAGGCCGAGTTTTTCGCCGATCACCACCATCCCGGCGTGTACCGAGGCACCGAGGTCGGCCACGAATTGTCCGATGAACGCGTTGAGCTTGTTCATATCCAGAGTCGTCGTACTCATGTGCATTCTCCTGGTTTTTAGGGCGTAGGTTCCCGTTTCTGGCATGGGTCGCTGCCGTGCTTCGTAAAGCCATGACAGCTTTGTTAGAATCCGCACTATGTGGGCGCTTCCTGCCGGCGGCGCCTACCGGAAGCCAGCTGAACCGTGCCTGCCGGATCCCCCCCGCTACCGGCAAACTATCAGGCGTGACTGCACGGCGTAACGAAGAAACGCCGAAAGAAGGCCGAAAATCGCAAATTCCGCGGGAGTGCGAAGCTCATTGGAGACCATCCCCTCAACCTATCGCTTTGGCAAGTTCACGCTGGACACGGCCAAAGGCTGCCTTTTCAAGGCGGGAGAAGAAATCCGCCTCCGCCCCAAGGTTTACGAAGCGCTCAAATACCTGCTGCAAAACCCCGGCCGGCTGATCGCGAAACAGGAGTTGATCCAGGCGATATGGCCGGACAGCTTCGTCACCGATGACTCGCTGGTACAGTGCGCGGTCGAACTGCGGCGCGCCCTCGATGACCGGGATCAGCAATTGCTGAAGACTGTCCCGCGCCGGGGGTATCTGTTCGCTTCGCCGGTCACCGAAGAAGCCCGCCAACCTCGAACGGGCTCCGCGCCTTACGAGCTCAATGCTTTCGGGCCAATCGGGAGAAGGAAATCTTCGGTTCGCAAGCCCGGGCGAAGGCTGGTCGATCTGCCGATGCCGCGTACTTCGCTCATCGGCCGAGACCGGGAGGTAGAGGAGGCCGCCGGGCTGCTTCTTGAGCCAAACACTCGTCTGGTGAGCCTGACCGGAGCCGGAGGAGCAGGCAAAACGCGCCTGGCCATTTCCGTAGCTCTCTCGGTGGGCGCCGCGTCATCCACAGAAAACCAATTTGTCGGGCTGGCATCCATCACGCATCCGGACTTGGTGCCGACGGCGCTTGCCGAATCTCTGGACATCCAGGAGGTCGCAGGCCGCACCCTGGCGCAACTCATCAGCGACTGCCTGCAGGACTCGGGGCCATTCTTGTTCGTCCTGGATAATTTCGAGCAGGTGCTCCCCGCCCGCGCCCTCCTGGCCGAAATACTGGCCGCCTGCCCGATGCTCAAGGTGCTGGTCACAAGCCGAGCCTGTCTGCGGATCTACGGCGAGCACGATTTTCCGGTCGAGCCTTTGCCGCCGGATTCAGCCGTTCAGTTGTTCGTGCAGCGCGCCGGCTCAGTTCGTCGTCACTTCGCCCTGACGGAGGAGAACTCGGCTGCGATTCGGGAAATCTGTCTGCGCCTGGATGGCCTCCCCTTGGCGATTGAACTGGCGGCGGCCCGAACCAAGCTCCTGTCGCCCACTGCAATCCTCGAGCGTTTCAAGAGCCGCCTCGAATTGCTCACCGGCGGCGCGCTCGACCTGCCCGAGCGGCAGCAAACTCTCCGCAACACCATTCGCTGGAGCCACGATCTCTTGAACGAGGCCGAGCAGAAACTCTTCCGGCGTTTTTCCGTCTTCATCGGCGGCTGCACGCTGGAGGCTGCCGAAGCCGTGTGCAACACGGGCCGCGATCTCGGGAAGGATTTATTCGACGGCCTGACCTCGTTGGTGGACAAGAACCTGGTTCAGCGCGTAGACCCCCCTCGAAGGGAAGCCCGTTTCACGATGTTAGAAACCATTCGTGAATACGCGCTGGAACAGCTGGCGTTGTGTGGCGAAGACGCTCGAACCCGGCGGGCGCACGCCGCCTACTGCCTGGTGCTCGGCGAGGAAGGCAACCCCGAACTGGGCCCGGACGAACGGGCGGCGTGGCTGGAACGATGCGACCTTGAACTCGACAACTTTCGTGTGGCACTCGATTATCTTTTTGAGCATCACGATTACGACTGGGGCTTGCGGCTCTCGATGGCGTTGTTCCGATTCTGGGACATGCGGGAGCATCTGATCGAAGGCCGCGCCCGGCTGGAGACCATCCTCAGGCTCGCGGATTCGGGATATCTGAAACAGCGGGCGCGCATCTGCATCTTTCTGGGCGCGCTCGCGACCGCCCAAAGCGACTTTCGCGCCGCCGAGCGGTTCCTCGAACAGAGTTTCTCGCTGTATGAGGAGTTGAACGACCGCTGGGGAACCGCGGCCTCGCTCAACGCCCTGGGAATCGTGGCTCGCGATAGCGGCGATTATCAGGCGGCGCAGGTGTATTTCGAGCGCAGCCTGGCGGAATGGCGCACGCTGTCGGATCGTTTGTCGACCGCTCGCTGTCTGCACAATCTGGCGAATGTGGCCAAGATCCAGGGCGACTATTCGCGGGCGCAAACCGGGCTCAGGGAAGCGACCGGGATCTTTCGGGAAGTTGGGGATCGAAGCGGGGCCGCCTGGTCCATCAATCAGCAGGGCGACGTTGCCCAGGAACAGGGCAATCTGAAACTGGCCAGAGACCTTTATGAATGCGCGCTTGGAGCGTTTCGCGCCACTTCCGACCGTTGGGGATCCGCCCGCTCGCTCGCGGACCTGGGGCATGTCTACTGCCAGCAGAAGAAATATGCTGCGGCGCATGCCGCCTACCGCGAAGCTCTCCAGGCGTTCTTCGAACTGGGACACAAGCGCGGTATGGCGCGCGCTTTCGAGGGGTTGGCCTGTCTGGCTGCAGCCCAGGCTCAATCCGCGCGAGCGTTGAGGTTGGCGGGCGCGGCCGGGCACTTGCGCCAGATGATCAACGCGCCGCTCGGTCAGGCGGAGCAGGCCAAGCTCGACGGCAGCCTGTCCACTTCGCGGGAATCGCTAGGCGAGACGGACGCGAAAAGCGCTTGGGCGGAAGGATCGGCCCTGAGCGTCGAAAGCGCGATCCGATACTCCCTGGACGAGACTTAGACGGCTATTTCACGTTGACAGGGTCAAGAAGGCGGCGCACGGCGGAAACCCGGTCCGCCGGGATCCCTGCGCGCCGGGCATGCTCCCGTATGCTGTTCTCGTCTGGGGCGAGGTAGACGCAATAGACCTTGTCTTCGGTGACGTAACTGTGCAGCCACTGGATCTGCGGCCCCATCTCCTTCAACGTCTCCAAAGAACGAAGGGACACCTCACGAATCTGCTCTTCCGACAAAGAGCCGGCCCCTTTCATCTCGCGTTCGATCACAAACTGCGGCATAAGAACGGGCAGTCTACCACGGAGCGGCCTGGTTGGCACGGCAGAAAATCGGGCCGCTCTGGAGCGTTGCCTTTCGCATGGCTAACTGGCGCATGGCTAACGGCTGGCGATGGGAAAGCAACAATACTCTTCGGTTGCCCGATACCTCCCTGCTCCAGAAGCCGAGGCACCACAGAAATTCCTCTCTTCAACCCGGGATCGGTTTCCGGTTTAAAGATCCATGGCAAGGGAGAAAGCACGGGAATCCCAGACGGTGATGGTCCCGTATTCAAGTTTGAGATTTGGCCCTAACTAGTTGATGAATAAGGCGGTGATGGCGGAGAGGGAGGGATTCGAACCCCCGATACCCGTTAAGGTATGTCCGCTTTCGAGGCGGATCGTTTCAACCACTCACGCACCTCTCCGCGCGGTGAGATGGCACATCCATTCCGATTCTATCAGCTTGCATCCTTCGTTTGCCGATTCCCGGAACCCACCCGGGACGCGATTCTGCTTCCCCGGGTGCAGAGCGGCTCACGCTCGTCGCGCACGGAAAAATTCCTGCAGGATTTCCGCGCATCGGCCTCGAAGCACGCCGGGCGAAACCTCGATGGTGTGGTTGAGACCGGGCTGATCGAGGACGCCGAGGACAGAATGCACGGCGCCCGCCTTGGGATCGGCGGCCCCGTAGATCAGCCGGCGAATGCGCGCCTGCACCATGGCTCCGGCGCACATAGCGCACGGCTCAACGGTGACGTACAAGTCGCAATCCCCCAGCCGGTAATTTCCGGTCGCGGCCCCGGCCTCGCGCAACGCGACGATCTCAGCGTGGGCGGTCGGGTCGGAGTCCGTGATGTTGCGATTGAACCCGCGGCCTACTATTCTTCCTCCCGAAACCACTACCGCGCCGATGGGGACTTCGCCCGATTCGAGCGCGCGCCGCGCAGCTCGCAACGCCTCCTGCATCCAGAGCTCGTCCGATTGAGCAGCCGACGCATTTTGCACACAGATATTCTAATCAGGCGTCTCGGACTATGTCGGCGGCGTCAAGCCATTTTTTAGCGTACGCACGCCTGCACTCCCAAAAGAGCGGAAGTTGCGTTTCTTACTCGAGGAAAACAGGCGTGAGCTGCCGGGACACGGCGTGGGTTCCAAAATGCACGTCCTGCGCCCTCGACTACCTGCCCGTTCGACTGGGGCCGTCGTGATTGAACACCGGAATCCACTTGGCAAAGGAAGCAGTTGCTTTTTTTGCGAGGAAATCCAGTCGTGGAGATCTCGAGACGAAAGTTCCGGAGGCAACTGTGATTAAAATAGAAGGGCTTTCTCGCGGGCTTCGGAGAGAATGTAGCTATGATTAGCCTGTCAACCCGGCTGGCTTTTGCGTTTCGTTGTTTTTTTTCGTTGTTGTTTGAGGGCGAGATCCCGCATGACGTCGTCGAGGCTCTGCAAGGGCCGAGGGCAGAGTCTGCGCCCCCTGCTATGCCAAGCACTCGCTCTGCTTCGGCAGAGGTCCGAGGTGATACCTCAGACCCTGAAGCGTCGGACCGGGCGGTCCAGATGCTCGCTTTGTTGCAGCGCGATGGCCGGCTTGTGGACTTTCTCGAGGAGGATGTGTCTTCCTACCCCGACGGGCAACTCGGAGCCGCCGTTCGCAGTATCCACACTTCTTGCCGCCAGGTTCTCGAGCGGTATATCAAGCTTGAGCCGGTCCTCCCTTCCGAGGAGGACCATCCAGTCACCGTGCAGCCCGGCTTTGATGCGGCAGCGATCAAACTCGTGGGCAACGTAAGCGGCGAACTACCTATCCGGGGCTTGTTGCGCCATCGCGGTTGGCGCGTCGCCGCAGTGACCCTGCCGTCGCTGCCGCAGGGTTCGGGCCGCGCGATTGTGGCCCCGGCAGAAGTTGAAGTCAGCTAAGCAACGGCATCTCAGCCGAATTGAAACTCGCGCCATCCTTCATAGGGGACTGAGTTGGACTCAAAATTCATTGTTGGCATCGATTTAGGCACTACCAATTCCGCGATGGCCTACTGTGAATCCGGCCCCGACTCGGAGGCGTCGCGCATCGATGTGAACCCGATTCCTCAGGTGGTCAATCCCAATGAAGTGGCCGACCGGACACTTCTCCCGTCTTTTCTTTATATCGTGGGCGATCTGGATTTTCCCAAAGGCAGCGTAAGCTTGCCTTGGGACGAGGAACCTGAATTCCTGATTGGCGAGTTGGCGCGCAAGCGGGGTGCGGAAAACCCGGGAAGACTGGTCTCATCCGCCAAGTCATGGCTTTGTTATTCCTCTGTAAATCGCACCGCGCCGATTCTCCCATGGCAGGCTCAACCGGAAATCCGCAAACTGTCTCCGGTTGAAGTCTCCTCCCGCTATCTCGAGCATCTGCGGACAGTGTGGGACCTGCGCCATGGGACACGTGGTACAGGTCACGCTCTGGCCGCACAGGACGTGCTGCTCACGGTACCGGCGTCGTTTGATGAGGAAGCGCGGGAGTTGACCCGCCGCGCGGCCGAGCAGGCGGGACTCGAACACGTAACGCTCATCGAAGAGCCGCAGGCGGCGTTCTATGCATGGCTCGAGAGCAAGGGAGAAGGGTGGCGCAAGGACATCAAGGTAGGCGACCTGGTTCTCGTCTGCGACGTTGGCGGTGGAACCACCGACTTCAGCCTGATTTCGGTGTTGGAGGAAAAGGGCGACCTGGCCCTGAAGCGTGTCGCCGTCGGCGACCACATCCTGTTGGGCGGCGACAACATGGACCTTGCCCTGGCTCGACTGCTCCAACAAAAACTCGAGACGGATGGGCAGCGCATCGACACCTATCAGTTGCAGGGTTTGTGGCACCAGTGCCGCTCCGCAAAGGAGTATTTGTTCGAACACCCCGAGAGCGGGAAGCAGGATGTCACCTTGCTCGGCAAAGGACGCAAGCTGGTTGGCGCCACCATCAAGACGGAGTTGTCGCGCGAGGACTTGAACCGCGTCCTGGTCGAAGGATTCTTCCCCAAAGTGCGCTGCGACGAAATGCCTGCCCGGCAGCGCCGGATTGGGTTCCAGGAATTAGGTCTGCCCTACGCCGCCGATCCCGCGATCACGAAACACCTGGCGCGCTTTCTGTCGCAACAGGTTCAAGACAGTCCGGAAACCGGCAACATACGGCGGGGCCGAAACGGATTGGCGTGTCCAACGCATGTTCTATTCAATGGCGGTGTCATGAAAGCGGACGCGCTGCGTGGGCGGCTGGTTGAGGTGTTGAATGACTGGCTCACCGAAGAGGGATTTGAGGCCCTGGGTGCGGCCAATGTCCTGGATGCGCCGGATCTGGAGCACGCCGTGGCGCGGGGGGCCGCCTACTATGGAAGAGCGCGGCGTGGAAAGGGGGTGCGGATCCGAAGCGGCGTTTCGCGCACCTATTACATCGGAATCGAGAGTGCGATGCCGGCCGTCCCCGGGATCCCGGCTCCCATGAAGGCCCTCTGCGTCGCCCCTTTCGGGATGGAAGAAGGGACTCAGGCGGCGGTGCCCGACCGGGAGTTCGGGTTGGTCGTGGGTGAACCCGCGGAATTCCGCTTCCTGAGCTCCACCATTCGAAAGCAGGACCGGGTCGGCGATCTGCTGGAGAACTGGGGCGGGGAGATCGAGGAACTCGGCCCGCTCGAAGTCACGCTTACCGTCGAGGATCGGCAAGGAAGCGTGCTCCCGGTGGGCCTGGAGTCTCGCGTGACCGAGATCGGAACGCTTGAACTCTGGTGTGCGTCGCGCGAAGGTGCGAATCGCTGGAAGCTCGAGCTGAACATCCGCGACAAGAGCGACGAATGACCCATCGATCCGAGCCGTTTTGAGGGTGCGATGGAAGGCGTCTCCCGCTACCTGATCGGCATTGACCTCGGCACCACGAATTGCGCGGTGGCCTATGTGGACACCCTCGAAAGCGCGACTCGGCCCGGCGCGCCGGCGATCCGGAGCTTTCTAATTGCGCAGCTCGTCGGTCCGGGTGAAGTGCGCGCGTTGCCGCTCTTGCCCTCTTTTCTGTATTTCCCAACTGCGGAGGAAATTTCTTCGGGCTCGGTGGGCCTGCCGTGGCAGGAGCGGCCATCGGCGATCGTCGGAACCATGGCCCGCGACCAGGGCGCGCTGGCGCCGGCTCGTCAAGTGTCTTCCGCCAAATCGTGGCTGTCGCAGAGTGCGATCGATAGGACGGCCGGCGTTCTCCCCCGGGATGCGGATCCGGGAGCACCGACGATATCTCCGGTCGAAGCCTCCGCCCGCTACCTCATGCATCTGCGGAACGCCTGGAACGACGCCAGAAGGAGCGAGGCCGACCCGCGACAACTTTTTGAAAATCAGGAAATCGTGCTGACCGTGCCCGCTTCCTTCGACGAGGAAGCGCGAGAGCTGACCGTAGAGGCGGCGCGGCAGGCCGGACTCGAGAATCTGACTCTTCTCGAAGAGCCGCTGGCTGCTTTTTATGCCTGGATTGCGCGGAACCAGAACGTGCTGCGTGAGCATCTTCGGGACGGCGAGCTGGTCCTGATTTGCGATATCGGAGGCGGCACGTCGGATTTCAGCCTGGTGCGTACTCACCTGCATGGCGAAAACATTGAGTTTGAACGCGTCGCGATCGGCGAACATCTGCTGCTGGGAGGGGAGAACCTCGACCTCGCCCTGGCACTCCGCATAGAAGAAAAGCTCAACGCGGAACTCAGTCTGCGCCAGCGCCATGCCTTGCGGGTCCTCTGCGCGGCGGCCAAGGAGCGGCTGCTCAGCGGAGAGGACCTGGATCGTCTTCCCATCCGCCTGCTGGGCGGCGGACGATCGGTGGTCGGGCAAATGCTGAGCAGCGAGTTGAGCCGCGATGAAGTGACGGAGGCGATCACGAACGGTTTTCTTCCGCTCACTGCGCCCGACGAGATGCCCCGGCGCGTTCATGTCATGGGTCTTAGAGAAATCGGGCTGCCCTACGCCACAGACCCGGCCATCACGAAACATCTTGCGATGTTCCTCAAGCAGGCGGTTGCGACCATGGACGGGAGCGGCCATCCCCAGTCCTTCGTCGAGAAGGGCCGACCGATGGTGAAACCGGACGCGGTTCTGTTCAACGGGGGCTTCTGCATGCCCGCCCTCGTCCGCGAGCAGATTACCCGGGCGATTGGCTCCTGGTTCAACGACGGAAACGCCTGGCGACCGAAAATCCTGACCCACGAAGCCATGAGCAGCGCGGTCGCTCTGGGTGCGGCCTACTATGCGCGCGTGAGGCGGGGCGACGGACTGCGCGTCAAGGCCGGCAGCGGCTCGACGTACTACATTGGACTGCGTTCTGAACGCGGCATCAAGGCGGTGTGCGTGCTGCCTGCAGGCACCAACGAAGGCACAACCTTTCCGCTCCTGGATCAGGAATTCACGGTGCTGGCCAATCGGCCGGTTTCGTTTCACCTCTATAGCTCGCCGTTTCGCCACAGTGCGCATGGCGCGATCGTCGAATTGGACGCCGATGAGATCCACCGCCATGCGCCCCTCGGCACGTTGTTGCGCTATGGGAAAAAGCTCAATCAGATGGAGCTCGCCGTACGATTGTCGGCGAGCTTCACCGAGCTCGGAACACTCGAGCTGTGGTGCGAGTCGGTGAACTCGCCGCATCGGTGGCGGCTGCAGTTCGAGTTGAGACAACGGGCGGGCGAGGCGGCTCCAGGCGGATTCAATCGGCGTCCGCCGACGGCGATCGCGCAGGCTGCAGGCATTTCAGATGCCCTGCTGCATTCTGCCGCGAGTTTGATCGGGCGCACCTTCACCGGGACGGGACCCGGCATGCCGGACCTGGTCGATCCTGCCTCCCTGGTTGGCGAATTGGAGTCCCTGGTTGGACAGAAACGGGAATCCTGGTCGCTGCTGACCTCGAGATCCTTCTGCGATGGCCTGTTGCAGGCGGCGAATGGGCGAAGACTGAGCCCGCGACACGAGGTTCGCTGGCTTAACCTGTTCGGCTATTGCATGCGCCCGGGGTTTGGAGATCGGCAGGATGCCCTGCGAATGAAAGAGGCGCGCCGGGTTCATCAGGCAGGATTGGCGTTTCCCCAGGACCTTCAGTGCCAGATCGATTGGCTGGTGGCATGGCGCAGGACTGCAGGCGGCCTCGGCTCTGCCCACCAGCAAGAGCTGCGTCGTTATCTCGAGAAGCTCGGCCTTGGAGGTAAAAAGATATCCAAGCGGCTGAACTCTCAGGTGGAGCGTGAAGGATGGCGCCTGCTGGCCAGCCTTGAACACCTGCCGGGAACGGTTCGCGC
>Ga0123355_10001113_pt1 | contig 37211 bp, 26 predicted proteins | sample TergutEmb28metaG_3_FD_89872 | JGI IMG/M metagenome (GOLD analysis project Ga0123355, IMG submission 89872) | Embiratermes neotenicus P1 segment gut microbial communities from Petit-Saut dam, French Guiana - Emb289 P1 | ecosystem: Host-associated > Arthropoda: Insects > Digestive system > Gut ...
ACACTATCCGTATCCACATTTGTGTGCAATGGAATACTCCGTGCTATACGTGAAAAAATAACCAACTAAAGTTAAATCTTCAATCTAAAATATCAAACTCTAAAAACTAAACCCGTTTCAAAAACAGAATGACCCTTTTCAAAATCGGACTGCAAAATTACAAAAAAAAAATGACATAAACAAATTTTTTTTACAAAAAAGTGAAAAAAGTTTTTTAACGACTTACTTTTTTAGGTTAATTCCTTTTTCAAATATGCAATTGCATCGGCAAAACCGCTGATTTTTTTTCCGCTTGCTACAGCTGAAAACGGCTGCCCTCCACCACTTCCGTCTATAAATTTTGCGGCTTCCTTGATGAGGTTGCCGGCATTGCGTCCTGCCTTTACAAGGTCATCGCCAAGTGTTAGAGTGATCGATGAACGGTCATTTTGCACGTTTTTAGCTATGAATACCAAATTCGGAACCTCTTTTCTCAAATCAACTGCCAAGCCTTTAACGATTTCGGGCAAAATACCCTCCTCGCTATCCGGTATTTCAATCAACTGAATGCCATTGATCGTTTGAGCACGAGACAACAACATTTTTTTCAAGTTCTGTTTGCGTTGCTCCATAAAATCGCCAACTTGTTTTTTCAATTCCTCGTTGTCTTCAATGGTTTTTACTATCGCCTGTTTCAGATTCGACGATTTAAATAGCTCCTGCAGCTCTCTGAGCGAATCCTGCAAAGCAAACCAATAATTTTCAACCTCTTTTGCAGTAATGGCTTCGATTCGACGGACGCCGGCAGCGATTGCCGATTCCGAAATTATTTTGAAAAATCCGAGTTGTCCGGAATTCAAAACGTGTGTACCTCCGCACAATTCCGCCGATTCACCCAATTCAATTACACGCACATCGTCGCCATATTTTTCGCCGAACAACATCAGTGCACCTTTCTGCAAAGCCTCTTCAACAGGGACATTCCGAGATTCAACCAACGGTAGACATTTTCGAATTTCCGCATTCATCATCTTTTCCACTTGGCGAATTTCTTCATCGGTTACCTTTTGAAAGTGCGAAAAATCGAAACGCAAACTTTCCGGACGAACCGCCGAACCTTTTTGTTCCACGTGTGTACCAAGAACTTTACGTAAAGCATGATGCAATAAATGTGCTGCGGAATGATTACAAGTCGTTGCCAAACGTGCTTCTTGGTCAATTTGTGCAATGAATGTTTCCTCAAGGTTTTTTGGCAATTCCGAACATAAATGCACAGTTAAATTGTTTTCCTTTTTGGTGTCGAAAATTGCAGTTTTGTTATTTTCAGAGTCAACCAGAACGCCTCTATCCCCTACTTGTCCGCCGCTTTCGGCATAAAACGGCGTTTGATCTAAAACCAACTGAAAAAACGTTTTGTTTTTTGCGGAAACTTTGCGATATTTCAGAATTCTTGCTTCGCAAGAAAATTCGTCATAGCCTACAAAATTTGTTTCTTCGCCCGAATGAACTGCAATCCAGTCGTCGGTTTCAACAGCTCCGGCTGCTCTTGAGCGTTCTTTTTGTTGATTGAGTTCTTTTTCGAAATCCTCATAACTCACGGTCAAGCCGTTTTCTTTCAAAATCAAGTCCGTTAAATCGAATGGAAACCCGAATGTGTCGTACAATACAAAAGCATCGTGTCCGGAAATACGGGCGGGCGCTTCGACAAGCTCAGCGACCGATGTTGCAGTGGCTGGACGCTGAGGCTCTCGAAGCGTCAAGGCCTTCACTTTCGCCATAATTTGGTCGAGCAAGCGGATACCGGATTCCAAAGTTTTCAAGAATGAATTTTCTTCCTCAGCAATTACTTTCGTGATCAACTCTTGTTGGGATTTGAGTTCTTTGAATTGCTCGCCCATTTCCTGCGACAAAATCGGCACCAATTTACACATAAACGGCTCTCTGAAATTCAGAAATGTATAACCGTAACGCACGGCACGACGCAGGATTCGACGAATCACATAGCCGGCTTTGTTGTTCGACGGCAGTTGTCCGTCGGCAATCGCAAAACTCACCGCACGCAAGTGATCTGCAATTACACGCATGGCAATGTCTTGCTTCAAGTCTTTTCCGTAAGTTTGGTTGCAAAGTTTGGCCAAATGCTGAATGATCGGCTGAAAAACGTCCGTATCATAATTCGATTGTTTGCCTTGAACAACCATACACAAACGTTCGAAGCCCATACCCGTATCCACATGTTTTGCAGGCAGCTCAACCAACGAACCGTTTGCCATACGGTTGAATTGCATAAACACCAAATTCCAAACTTCAATCACTTGCGGATGATCTTGGTTGACCAAATCACGACCGGAAATTTTAGATTTTTCTTCCGCAGAGCGAATATCCACATGGATTTCCGAACAAGGTCCGCACGGACCGGTGTCGCCCATTTCCCAAAAATTATCTTTTTTATTTCCGAATAAAATTTGGTCTTCGTTCACAATTTTTTTCCACAAATGATAGGCTTCCATATCTTTGGTGGTGCCGTCTTTTTCGTCGCCTTCAAAAACGGTTACATACAAATTTTCTTTGGGGATTTTGTAAACTTCCGTCAACAACTCCCATGCATATTCGATGGCCTCTTTTTTGAAATAATCGCCAAACGACCAATTGCCAAGCATTTCGAACATAGTATGATGGTAGGTATCGTGTCCGACTTCTTCCAAATCGTTGTGTTTTCCGGATACGCGCAAACATTTTTGTGTATCAGCAATACGTGGATATTTTATAGGCGAGTGCCCAATAAAAATGTCTTTGAATTGATTCATTCCTGCGTTGGTAAACATCAACGTAGGATCGTTTTTAATCACCATTGGAGCGGAATCCACGATGTGGTGCTGTTTGTTTGCAAAGAAATCTAAGAATGTTTTTCGAATTTGTGCTGATGTCATGATTTTTTTCTTTGAAATAAGGTGCGAAGATACGAAAAAATTGAGAATTATTTGGTTTTTATTTTCTACTTTTTGTTGAATTTACCACAGCCACCAACAATCAATCCTTCTCGGGCGAATGTCAAAAAGGGTAGTAAGTCTTAGACCTGTAAAAAGCGTGTTAAAAAAACCAGATTGTACGTCATGATGAAGAAAGACCGCTATTTTAGGAGTATATTCGCTTGTAGGTGAATTGTTTATTATCAAGTCATTATTTGACCTCGAAACAGGCGAAAATCCATAGTCTAAAAACACGGATAAGCGCATTCTTGTAGATCTGGGGGTTCGGGAGTTTCCTGTAGAAAAAACATACCCAACCTCTACAGAGCCGATAAATAGTGTATTCATTTTCAGTGAACTATTGTGTGAGCGTTGGTTTATTCTCAAGCCATGACTGGGCATATCGCTGAGTATGCCGTCGTGGTCATCGCCGATGATGTTGTCGTAACGCGCTCGTTTGGTAACATCGCTGCTTGCTCTTTCTGCTCCGTCAATATTGAATTTGACTTTCCCGCCAACCAGAAAATAAAAGTTATTTTGAAACTGCGTTCCAAGCATCAATGTCGGCCCTATGTTTACCAGCTGCTGACGCGAGCTTATATTCTCAAAAGAGAATAGGCCGTCAAAGGCTCTTCCCTCCGTATCAATCATCGGTACAATATGAAGCGTATCGTTTCGGCGCATCACAGAATTGTAAAGAGATAATTCAAACCCCGTCTGCAGCAAGAAACCGCTGCGTGCTCTGTACTCGTATCCGATACCGATGGCACCTCCTAATCCGCCAATTGCTCGAGTTGCAGGCGAATGATTCATGATACTGCTGTACCCGGCATTTGTCCAGAGAGCAATGGAATTGCTGCTGCTATTACGACCATGTTGGCTAAACACCGGTTGCACTGATATCAACAACAGTGTAAAAATCAAAAACAATATTTTCACTATACTTTTCATTATCTAACAATAATTCGTTCTCTCACCATATTTTCACCCGTTTTGCTCCATATGGTCAGCACATAGGCTCCGGCAAAATTAGGTGCGGCAATGTTGTTTGCTCCCTCTACGACTGCTCGTCGGGAAATTCTACGTCCTGTCAAGTCATGGATCTCCACATATCCTGCCGTAGGCATCGAAATGTCAAAAATTTGGCTTGCATTTACAACAGTCGGAAATTCGGCTCCGATTGGACGCCATACCGGTATTATTGGGCAGGTATATACAGCAACGCTTTCTGCACAGCGAATAAAACTCACCTTGTACTCTGCATTGATATCAAGCGTTTGGAGAGTACCGGCATAAAAATATGAGCCGGTTGCACCCGGAATCGGCAAATCGTTTCTGTGCCATTGAAAACTCGATAAGCGACAACCCTCCTCTATCGGAATGCTGTTTGACAACGCAAGCACATTATTCCACATTTGAATAATGACTGAAGAGTTGTAACGAATTGAAACCTCAAAATCAAGTACCATATCTCTATACAAATCCCTTTCGAGTATCAACGTGCCGCGATATGTGTCCGGACGAACGCCGACAGGCAGAGGAATGTCTATAGAAAATGCATTAACCGGTTCTCTGATAATATCATTAAAACCTGCAGCACGAGCTTTTTCGTCAAAGTGAACAGATTGATAGTGGGGAGAATCGGAAGAAACTACATAAGACAGATTGAAGTCGGCATCATCACGGCATATCATTACCGGTATCGGGTTCAACTCGGCTACAAGTACAGGGGTTACTGTTAAATATAGATGCACAATACTATCGCAACCCTGCATGGTTTGTCTATTGAAAACAACAGTACCACTCTGCGTTCCGGGCAAGAAAGTCGTGTCATGCCAATCAAAAGGCAACTCGTAGCTGTAAATGGCAAGCTCTTCAATCAAGATGACTGCAGGAACACCATGTATTTCTATTTCAACTGTATCTATTCCGCAGGCGCTTCTAATCTCAGCATAATAATTTGTAATGCCCGGTGTTATGGTAATGCTGTCGCTGATAGGATTCAAGTTTAGGTCGTACCACCATGTAATCCTGTCTCTACTCACATTGGTATTCAAAAAGTCGGTAAGTGAAAGCCGACAATTTAATGTGGCATCAACAGGCTCTGTGGGAGTTGTCATCCAGGCAGGCATCTCAACCCGCACATGTACTATTTCGGTAGCAAAAATTTCTGTTTGGCCCGGACACATGTATTGACGCCTACCGAATATCAAATACTCTGTATCTACAAGAGGGCTTACAATTGCGTTGCTTACCTGCCATTGAGCTGTTCCGGCAATATTTTCTACCCTTTCCAGTGTTCTCAAATCAATAGATTCTCCGAAGCAAATAACAGTATCTACAGCAAGGCGGTTATCAATAACATTCACTTTGAAAGCAAACTCCACACCAAAAAGTGTTCCGGTATAAATTGTTGTTTCTTGTGGTGATACCCTAAAGTACGCATTGTTTTCTCTTTCCGGATGGGATATTGTATACGTGCGAGTGCTCGGATCGTATTGAAAATTGGAGCTTGCAAGCGGTGCGTTTACAGCAGGATTCCAAACGACCGGTAGTTCCGGATTATCCCAAACAACTTCTAGGGGTTGTCCCATGTTTGTCCATAGACCCAAATATGCGTTTTCGCCCTGGCAAATAGTGATTTCAACCACTGTAGCCGGTTGGTTCCTGCTATTCCGGCAGGTTCTATCAGATATAGGGCTGCACCACATACCGCTCAACCAGCTACGGTCTATCTCAGCATTATTGGTTCCTCCAAAGTATTCAATAATTAGGCAAGTGCCTACTGTCAGCTGAAAATTAAGAGTTTGCGGAGTTCCGTTCAAATCAGTATAAGTAATGGTAATATCGTAAGTCAATGTCTCCGGCGCATCGCCATCGAATACAACCTCCCATCGGGCATCTGCAGTTCTTGTGGGGATATATTCACCGGGAGTAGTTTGGTTGGTAAATTCAACATTGAAATTTACCCCCGGAAAGCAAGCTGTATTGACGATATCAAAATACCCTATTGCACCGAAAAAACCACACCAAGCATTCATTCGAGGTGCTATATCTTCAAATAGCTCAATAGTTCTTCTTCGAGTGTGAGTAATGGTAGTACCACAGATTTTATTAAGAATATCCACTTCAATGGTGAATGCATTAGTATAATTTCCTCCAAAAAATAGCGCAATGCCCTGTGTGTAATTATCCGGATTATCCCAGACTACCCTATAGTCGGTTACTCTGTATAAGTCGTTTTCTGCATTTGGCATTTCATGAAAAATAACGTTTGAAGAAGCATCTGGCCCCACGTGTAAAGGAACCCAGGTAAGCTCTGCTAAATTGGATACATTAACCGGGTCGATACAGTAAAAAACAGTTGTACGCGAGTCCCTAAAGACAAGATCCCACCCAGAAAATATGGGATCAAAATTCGGATCAACCGTAAGAACCTCAACTTCGGCTCTTGCAAGAACTGGACAGTGCTCATTTGTAGCCACGAGCGCATACGTAGCACGTGGTTCTGTTGCCGTGACAGTTAAGTTATGCGTGTAGAATCTGTCTCCGGTTTCTATATGCAGCCAGTAGATCGTGTCGTAGTTGGCGGCGCTTACTCGTAATATTTCCACAGATGAGTTAAGACATACAATGTCTGTACCACTCCGCGAAATACTTACCGTTGGTCTCTGCCGCACATCAATGGTCAGAGTTCGAGTGAAAACATTAGACGGATTGGCTATTTGCCGATATTCTAATGTATAAACAGTTGTGGTGGTTGGGCTGACAGTGGTACTGCTTATGTTTCGCCACCCGACTATTTCCCATCCTACCGCTACGGAAACATTGTCATTTTGGAAACCAAGCAAATCGAAACTATGCCCCTCACAAATTGTAAATTCATTAAAGGCAAACACGACTTGCGCACGCAGCGACGAAAAACTGCACAACAGAAATAGAGTTGTGATAAAAGTAATAGTTAGTTTCATAGGTCAGATTATTTTATCCTAAATTTTGTCCTTTAAGCCCATTTCGTTAAAAATAGAGGAAAAAGATACAAAAACGGCGACAATGCCGCCGTTTTTCTAATATTACCACACCCAAAGATCTTCTTCTATATTCAGCAACTCGATTTCAATTCGTCTGGATTCTTCCAAAAGCTGACGTCCGGAAAGAAACTCAGTAAGCTCTCGACCTTGCGGATTATCAATTTTTGTGATAAAGCTATGGAAAAAGCGCTGCCACGCGAATACATCGTCGTAAGACAGACGTGCTGCAGAATTGTGTCGATTGAATGCATCTGTGTTAACAAACACTGGTCTGCTCTCTGCATAATGGAGCCAAAACAAAGTCTGAATCCCCATAAAATCACCGGATTCTGCGTGATATCGTCGAACAACCGGAGCAAGCCCTATAATACGATTATCACGAACGCTGCGTTGGCGATCAATAAACCAATCCTCTTTCAAACGAAGCATCATCACGTCTCCCGTTCTAAATGCCGTTGTATCGGAACGTAGAATCATTTGTCCGGGATTATCTAAGTCATCCACGTACCTTGTCTCAACATGCGTGTGCTGTGCCATAAATTCCTCAAAAGTCAGTGGCCGGGTAAAGTCGTCGGTGATCGGATCGAAAGCTCTGAGCTCTCCTGATTCAAATCCTTGCATAACCATACTCATAAAGCTTATACGGTCTCGAGTAGGATTAACCGGAAAGTAAAAGAATTGGTTGAATGGCTGGCGAAAATCAATCATCCGCCACAAACGATGTCTGATATAGATATCCGCTTCACGAACCCACACAAACGGACGCGGCTCTCTTCCAATATGGTTTTCTCTGATATAGAAGCGATCAGACGGAGGCTCCATGCCAATAGCTTGTGCTTGTACACGCTCTGCAGCGAATAACGCAAAAAGAACGATACTTAAAACGGCTAATTTTTTCATGATATATCGGTTTTTATTATCTGATTATTAATGAAAATGGACGAGTAGCTTCGGGACCTGTCGGCATTTGAACGTTTATATTATCGAAGTTGAATCTCTGTCCCGGTCTCGCATTTCGCATTTGAGTTATCATTGCATCTGTAAATCTGTTGTTTGTAGATCTCAATTCTACGAAACTTCCAGCTACTGTTGTTGACATTGTAAACGAGTTTACCTGCACTGCCAATTCGAAATCAAAGCCCGGCATTCTTGCGACTAATCCTCCTGCACCTGCCAAAACGCTTGCAGCAACATGTGTATCTCGATCGCCAAGACCTGCCACTACAACCACGGGATCCGGCACACGTCTTACACGATATCTGAATTCTCCTACGTTTCTGGTTCCTCCATCATTCGTTCTTGCCGAAACTGTTATGACTGCCTCACCCGGTGTTGTTGCACGGACGATATAGCGGTTTCCGCCTCCCGGAATCGGAGTAATGGTAGCCCCTGCACCGGAAATGCTTACACGAACATTACCGGGATCAACGCCCGAAACTGCCGCAGTGATAGGATTGTCAACACCGATGTAGAACACATTCATTGCCTCTGCCGAAACGGATGCTGCGGGAGCTGCTACGACATACTCTGTTCGGAATGGAAGTCTATCGCCGTCGAAATCAATCCAGCCCGAGACAGGGAAGACACCTTCACTTGTGGCTGGAACACTAAAACGAACAACGCCGTCTCTACTTTCAATATTTCGACCGTTAATGTTTGCCATAACTCTTTGTCTACCATCCCATGCAACCATAAACACTTCTGCCTCAAAAGTTTCTCCAAGTGCCACAAATGTTGACCTAGGAACGATTCTCGCTTGTACATTGTCAAAAGTCAAATCGCCGTCAGATACCATACGAAACAGCTCGTTTACAACTTCAAGTTCAAAATTCAGTGCATTGTTTTTCAACTGATTCAAAATTGTAATTGCTGCAACGATAACTACTCCATCAAAATTTGCCCTTTCCCATGGAATTATCATACCATTTGCATCACGAAACGGGCCTTCTGTGTCGAACGGCTGCATTATATTATCTTGATTGCTTTCCGGCAAAAGATTAAGCATGTTTATAACATGCTGCTCAATTTCATTTCTAAGTTTCAGACCTCTTCCATCATTAATAAAAAGTCGAGTTGGGGTACTATAATCATCTTGGCGTCTGATAGCACGTGGATTAAGTGTATCTGCAACTTCCGGAGGTACTCTCTCAGCCATAACAACAAGGTCTCTTCTTGCAAGTCTAATATGCTCACGAAGTTCAGCTGTAAGTCTTTGTGCCTCTTGTGCCTTATCAAAATTTTCTTGAAATCTGTCTCTATCTTCTGCCAAAGCCCTTTCGAACATCATGTGTGTAGACACAACGTTATCGCGAAGATTTTCATTGGTTCTTTCCATGCTTTCATTCACAATCACGAAAGATCTCAAAACTTCCGTTGATACGTTCAATGCAACCATTGTGATAAAGACCAAATACATCAAGCTAACGAGCTTTTGTCTTGGGGTTTGTTTGCCACCGGCCATAATCTTATCCCTTCATTTTAGTTGTTAAACTTTACTTTTATTAACTGTCTTTGCCGATGCTTTTGAACGCACTAAGCATGCCTCCATAAACTTTATTCAACGAATTAACTTTCTCTGATAAGCTGTTCATTTCTGCAACGGATTTTGCTGAACTTTCTAAAGTTCCCGCCAAAGCTTCGGCAATTCGGCTCATGTCCTGTTGAGCTTTCATAGTAACCTCCATTTGGCGTGATGAAGCTTCAATTTGTTGTGTGTAAATGCTGTTTAAACGTCCTAAACTTTCGGTTAGTTTGTCCAACTCACCTGCATAGTTTGCGTTTACGCCCACTATGTCTGCAGAAGCATTCAAATTTTGTGCCGTTGTGTTGAGCTTGGTCAGACCATCTTTTAGACTACTCAATAGATTGGCGTCAATATTTGCAGAATGAAGCATTTGATCCAATTTCTCAGTAAGTAAGGGCTGTTCTACGCCGCTAAAGCTTCTAGGTGCTGCAACTCTGGCTGCACCTGCTGCCGCCGCTCCTTCTCCGCCGCCAAGTTCCGGATACACCAGCGACCAGTCCACTTCTTCGTGAAGCGGCTCGAAAGCAGACATAAAGAAAATAAATGCTTCCACACCTAATCCTGCAATAAGCATAATGTTTGCTCCCGGAAAGTGATTGATCTTGAACATTGCACCTAAGAGTACAATTGCAGCACCAATACCATACGTTTTAGACATGAACTGTCTGAAGCCGTGGCTTCTTACCATTCTACCAAACCAGCCTTGTTTTTTACCTTTATTTGTTCCCATTTTGTTTTTGTTGATTTTAGTTATCTATTCATTTTTTATTATCTTCTGTGAACGTTCGACGTAATACGTCTGTTATTGCCTCTATCCGAACTCATGCTCGTCATCACAGTACGGAATCCGATATAAGACTTCGCAGTGTCTTGATATTCGAAATGGCGTGCATAAACCTTTGTGTTTTCAGCAAAATCTTTCCACGAACCACCTCTGATCACCTTGCGTCTCATAGCAGGGCCGCAATCCGGAGTTGCATTCCATTCGAAAACAGGATTGAAATCACTCAGCCCAAGAGGAGAGTCTTGCCAAGCATCTATACACCATTCGGCAACATTGCCCATCATATCGAACAAGCCGAAGTCGTTTGGAGGGAAATGCCCGACAATCATTGGACCGAGGCCGCCGTCAAGCGTATACATACCGCGTTGAGGTTTAAAGTTTCCAAGAAAACATCCCTGCATATTCAATGCGTACGGGCCGCCCCACGGAAATGGGTTGAACTCTAATCCGCCTCGAGCGGCAAACTCCCATTCTGCTTCGGTAGGCAGACGGTAATGCTCAATCATCGGCAAACCTCTTCGTGCCAGTTCGGCATGGTGCATCTGAGTCCTCCATGCAGCAAATGCTCGGGCTTGGTGCCAATTTACACCTACAACCGGATAGTGGTCGAACATCGGACTGCTGAAGTACGAACGAACCATAGGATCGTTATACGCAAAAGCAAAGTCCACAAGCCATGCAAGTGTATCAGGATACACATTCACAACCTCTCTTCGCACAAATCCTGCACGGCTTCTGGTAGATGCCGGACGCGTTTGAAACATACCCATGTGAATGCCTTCGAATCGTCTGTCTATCTCTCCTTCCGATCTTTGGGCAGCAGCCCGATAATCGAACGTGGTAAACTCAAAGTTAAGCAGTCGTACGTCAATCTCTCTGCGACGATGAAAGCGCTCCTCGTGCGGCACGTACAGTAGTTGAACTGCTTCTTCCATCTCAGGGGTCCATCTTCTCGGACGTGCATTCCAGTTGAGCCTGGAAACACCACTAAAATAATCATCCTCCAGGTGATCTTCTATCAGAAACGTACCAGGATCAACCTCAGAAAGAAATCGGCGCCTTATGGAATCTACTACCCAGTCGACAAACTGACGATATTGGTTGTTGGTAATTTCCGTTTCGTCCATGTAAAAGGCTGAAATACTAACTACTCTTGGACTGTGAGTGAAAGAGAACGTTGGGTCATCGCTACCAACACCCATGGTAAAAAAACCAGCCGGAATATAAACCATTCCATGTGGTATTGGAACCGCAGTTCGGTTGCGATTAGGAGAGCCGGTCAACTGTCCGTGCCCTGTGTTTCTTTGACAACCTATCATCGTTAACACAAGAATCAGGACGATTAACTTACTAACATGTTGTTTCACGATTTTCATATTGACATTTTTTTATTTTCGGTTTGGTTACTTATTTTGACTATAAGGGTTATAGAAATCTTGAATTTCTGTGGCTCTGCGGGATTCTATCTGCAGTTAGATTGAACGAATAACGAACAAAAATCTCAAAACCTCCACCAATACTTGAAGCTCTTGACATCCAATTTGTTGCTATATCGTAGGCTACCCCTATTTGTAAGGGAAGTTGTTGTAAATGCAGTCCGCCCAACAGTACAATCGCATCGCCCCATCGGTAAGAAATTCCGCCCCAGTACTGCCTATTAAACATACCAATCAATGATAAATCTATCTGCATGGTTGTGAAATCGGTCTTAATAAGCGTTGATGGCACAAAGTTCATTCTCGGAAACATATCCAACGTAAAATTGTAATTTCCGGAAAGGTTTAATACTCGCCTTTGTCTGTAAATATCATGGCTCCCTCCACGACCATCGAAACGCGGTTGGTTGATATGTCCGAGTGAGATGCCGATTTCGTATTGATCTGTAACACTATAAAACAGTCCCAAGCCAACATCAAACAAAAAACCGGATACGTCTTCTAAGTTTTCTAGAACTTGATCTCCTTGCTCACGAGGATTCCAATTTGCACGAAGCCCCATATTGTTCATTCCGAGATGAATACCCATACCTAAAGTGCCGCTCAAAAAGGGAATCTGATAGTTATAAGCTAATTGTATAGTTGTAGAATTGAAAAAACCGATACGGTCGTTTGTAATGTTCAATCCTACGCCGCTGTTGATTATTCTTAACGGAGCATCAATAGAAACGATCGTTGTTTGCGGGGAACCTTCCATGCCATACCACTGCTGGCGGTGGATACCGCTGGCTACAATACTATTTGTGAATCCTGCACTCGCCGGGTTGAACATCTGGTTGTTAAACATATAATGCGAAATCTGCGGTGCTTGCTGTCCATGCAGACCCATCAAAACGATAAACTGCACGAAAACAAACAAACTATATCTTACAACGCTCATTTCGCGGTTTCATACTATATTCAGTCTGCAAAGATATGAAAAAAAAATCAATTTACCAAATTTTTTTGTATCTTTGCAAAAAAAAATCAAGAAAAAGATGACAGACTACGATTTGAAGTACAAAGTTGCCGACATTGGTTTGGCGGAATTTGGGCGTAAAGAAATTGCGATAGCAGAAAAAGAAATGCCCGGTTTGATGAGTTTACGTGCTAAATACGGCAAAGAAAAGCCCTTGAAAGACGTTCGGATTATGGGTTCTTTACACATGACCATTCAAACAGCTGTATTGATTGAAACTTTGGTTGAACTGGGTGCAGACGTGCGGTGGTGCAGCTGCAATATCTTTTCGACGCAAGATCATGCCGCTGCTGCCGTTGCCGCTGCGGGTGTTCCGGTGTTTGCTTGGAAAGGCGAAACTTTGGAAGAATATTGGTGGTGCACCAATCAAGCATTAGCATTTCCCGGCGGAAAAGGTCCGCAGCTGATTGTTGACGATGGCGGCGATGCAACGCTTTTTATCCATAAAGGTTATGCTGCCGAAAAAGATGCAAAAATTTTGAATTATACGCCAAGCAGTAAGGAAGAAGGAGTGATTTTGGACAGCTTGAAAGCCATTCTAAAAGAAGATAATCAACGTTGGCATCGCACGGTTTCCGAATGGAAGGGCGTTTCAGAAGAAACTACGACCGGTGTTCATCGTTTGTATCAAATGTTGGAAAAAGGCGAATTGCTGATTCCTGCGGTAAACGTAAATGATTCCGTAACAAAGTCAAAATTCGATAATCTTTACGGTTGTCAAGAATCTTTGGCAGACGGAATTAAGCGTGCAACAGATGTCATGATTGCCGGAAAAGTAGTTGTAGTACTTGGTTTCGGAGATGTGGGTAAAGGTTGTGCACGCTCGATGCGTGGTTATGGCGCACGTGTGATTGTAACGGAAATTGATCCGATTTGTGCGTTGCAGGCTGCAATGGAAGGTTTTGAAGTGGCGACAATCGAAGATGTTTTACATGAAGGAAATATCTACGTTACAACAACCGGAAACAAAGATGTGATCACCGTTGAACACATGAAAAAAATGAAGGACGACTCTATCGTTTGCAATATCGGGCATTTTGACAATGAAATTCAAGTGGAGCAATTAGACGTATTTCCGGGTATTCAAAAGGTAAATATCAAGCCTCAGGTAGATAAGTATATTTTCCCCGACGGACACTGTATTTTCCTCTTGGCAGAAGGACGCTTAGTGAATTTGGGTTGTGCTACGGGGCATCCGAGTTTTGTGATGAGTAATTCGTTTACCAATCAGACTTTAGCGCAGTTAGATTTGTGGAAAAACAAAGATGTTTACGAAATCGGCGTATATCGTTTGTCGAAAAAATTAGACGAAGAGGTTGCTCGTTTGCATTTAGACAGAATCGGTGTAAAACTTACCAAGCTCACAGTCGAGCAAGCCGATTATATCGGCGTTCCGGTTGAAGGTCCTTACAAGGCGGAGCATTATAGGTATTAAAATTGACACTGTCTCAAAAATTTGCGATAGCGTCATTGCGAACGTAGTGAAGCAATCTATAGATTTAGGTTGCTTCAGCACTTTGTGCCTCGCAATGACGTTATTATTGAGCTTCGCAAATTTACCGGATTCGACTCGTCAAAGGATGTTTTAATCCGCTGTGTCCGGCTAATCTAATGCGTACGCTGCCGACTCTTATGGGTGACTGAACTTGCAAAGGTATGCGGTTTAGATCATCGGAGATCCAAATGTAAAATCTCGAACCATCTTGAAAAGTTTCATCTCCGGAAGTTACAAGCATAACAGAAAATTTGAATGTGTTGAAACGTCCTACTCCTGGGATATTCAACACTTCTCGACCAAGAAATGTGTAACTGGTTTGTCTTATCGAATTTCTAAGAACCATATTCAACGGTACCGGTACTCCAACTCTGAGCGTAGCCGGATCTGTATTGCGTAAGCGATAAAAAAGCGAAACAGCATCTACACAATCTTCTGTAATCGGCATGGTTTTGTAGGAATTTTCGGCATGACGGTTTAGGTTTCGCCAACTTGTATTCACAACCATACTATCCCAATCAAATTTGAAATCTGCATTGAAATGCCGGTTTCCTTGACGCGTACGTTCGGAATACGTTAGAGGCCGCAAAGTTTCGGCATCCATAACAATCGTATAAGTGTCGTTCACATCAAAAAACCAACGAAAAAACGAGCGGCTCCGTCCGCGTCCCACAATTGTGAAAAGACCTTGCTGTTCTAAAACCGACAAAGTAATATCTCCAACTACCGTATTAGGCCACATCCTCGCACGATAGCTCACTGTAAATTCCAGCCTTTCTCCGTCTCCAAAAGCCAAAACAGGGCGCTCGGCCTGCAATTTTATCGGAGCAGAGAACAACAGTATTATTAGAATAGTTAGACTGCGTTTCACCGCACAAAGATACAAAAAAAAACGAAACATTAATGTTTCGTTTTTTGAGTTGCGAGAACGAGATTTGAACTCGTGACCTCCGGGTTATGAATCCGACGCTCTAACCGACTGAGCTACCTCGCAATTTTGAAATTTCGGACTGCAAAATTACGATTTTTTTTTGAAATAGCCAAATTTTTGTTAGTTTTTTATGAATTTTTGTGTGAAAATTTGATTTTCTGCAAAAACTCTTAATATGTAAATCCCTGCTGGAAGCGCACTTACATCAATGCCTTGATTGTTTTGGACAATTGGTAAATGACGAACGATTCTACCTTGCAAATCCAAAATCTGTCCCCGCATGCGATAATCTTTTTCAAATTCGATGAATAACCAATCGTCAACAGGGTTTGGAAATATTCGTAGAGACGCAATGCATTGCGTCTCTACTACAGGGCGTTCGATATTTGTAGGCGGAAATTCAGAAATTCCGAAAAAAATCGTTAACCCGCCGCGGTGATTTCCAACGACCATATCCAAAATTCCGTCACCATTCAAATCAGCGACAGCAACAGCTGTAAACGAACCTTCGCACAGCGTTTCCACGCGGTCATTCAACAAAAAACTTATATCGTCCATGCGCTGAAACGTGCCGTGTAAATTTCCGTCAATATCCGTAAAATGCAAAATTTTCCCTTCTCTATTACCGCTAAACAGGTGCGTGTTTCCGTTGACATCTCTGAAAAAATGAGGTGTACTGTGCCCTTCGTTAAACCGTTCGCCGGATACATCTACTCGTCCCAAACTGTCCGTAACAAGTTTGAATAGTATGGGATTTTCATGAGTTCCGACATTTTGAAAATAGACAATGCTACTCTTGTTACGAGTGTTGCCAAACCCCACGCCCCAAATGGTGTTTTGACTGCCAACAACCAAATCCAAGCGTCCGTCTCCGTTGAAATCGAAAAGTTGTGGTGCCAAAAACCTACCCATATCAGGTGGGCTAAGCCTACCTACACTGTCATTTCCCCAGAAAACATCTTCCAAGATATTTGAATTGACCAACTCAAAATGCGGAGGAAAAACACCGGCAGTATCATGATAGATATTTCGATAATGAAGTATTTTGCCACACGCCGTACCAATCAATAAATCTAAGTGTCCGTCGTTATCAATATCTCCAAAGGTTGGAACTGCACCTGCAATATTGAGCGGAGGCGTTAATTTCAGCGGGTAAACTTGAAATGCCGGCTCTGTTTTTGTTCCGATATTTCGCAGCAATACCAAATCCGCAACAAATCGAGATACCCAACCATCTACCAGTGCATGCCAAGAGGAATCAATAACTCCGTGGTTTCCAATTACAATATCCAGCCGTCCATTTCCGTCAATATCAACAAACGTGGGAAAAGAACCGATTCCGAAGTCCAGCATATCCTCTTGCAAAAAACGCTCGGTTATTAAATGGAAATTGCCATCTTCGGAAAGTGAATAAACCCAAATCGAAGCATACCCTTCAGTTGAAAATTCTCTTTCAGTGAACGGCGAAAAAACCAATGATTTGGCACCACTAGTGTCTATATGAATCGTCGAAGCAGTCGGTGTATTGAATATCCTGACGGGTGTATTTTTCCTCGGGAAGATAGGTCCGGTATTCTTCGGAAATGCCGGGTCATAATCTGTAATTATCGCATCGGTTCGTGAGCCTTCATTGAACAAAGCCGTGATGGTTGGATAACCACCATCTGCCAATAACAAATCGTACAAGGTGTCATTGCTAAAACGGAATGCAAAAATTGTAGAGCCTTCGCCATGTAGAGGCGTAATAGGAATGTAGTGACTTGCGACTTGCGAAGGGATATGGTTGCTGTTTGATTGCCGGTTGTTATCTGTGCAAGTATTCAGAATAATTTCGTTGGAAGCATCGCCCTCTCGAAAACAGCCCCACATCCGATCTGCCAAAACAAAGTCAAACGTATCTGTACGTCCGAAATTTTCAACACTACGATTTTTATAAAAGTACAGCGTTGTTCCTGCGCCTATTCCACCAAAGACCAACATATCCAAATCGCCATCGCCGTCAACATCCACAAAATGCGGACGAGAAAGAGTCGAAAAAGACAAAGGTAAAGAAATCGGAGGTGAGGGAGGAAAAAGATCTATTTCTGCGTACACTCTTTCAAGATAACGTTCAAATCGGATGTTCGGTTTTTGGCTCACATTTTTGTATATCCTAACACCACCAAGTCCATTAGACATGATTAAGTCCGGCAATCCATCGCCGTTAAAATCTACGAGCTGAAACCACATGATTCTATTAGCTAATCCCGGCGCAATTCTCGGAAAATATCTTTCAAATTCCGGTGCATAACGATAGATGTTCAAACCGTTTTTACCGGGACCCATATTCAGAAAAGTAAATATCCTTTCAGCGTGTTGATCGTACACAACCAAATCTAATCTTCCATCAAAATTCAAGTCAATTTCGCCTATAATAACTGCGTTCAAACCACCAAACCACGGCTCTTTTATGCGATTTCCGAAAGAATCATTGACCGGAATGTCAAATCTTTTTTCAAAATAAAAGGATTGTGCCGACAGGACAGACGGTATCAAGCACAAAAACAGTATTTTCAAAAAAAATAGGCGTTTCATTCCACAAAGATACAAAAAAAAATGAAATTCAGAACGAACAAGTGTAAAATTCTCTAATTCATTCGAGAAACCTTATCAACGCCCTCAATTTTTCGAAGACCATCGATAAGCACATTGAGACTGTCAACATTTGAAATATAAAGCATAATAGTTCCTTCAAACACACCTTCGGCAGCATTCAAGTTGATGGATTTTATGTTCAAGTCCATTTCTCGCGAAATCACACGGCTAATCTCTCGCCAGATACCTTTTCTGTCAAAACCGCTTAGTCTTATGCCAACCAAAAATGTTACTTGTTCGTTTTCTCTCCATTTTGTTTTTACGATGCGGTCGCCGTATTTCGACATCAATTCAGTAGCATTCGGACAGTTAATACGATGTATTTGAATCACATTATTCGGCATCAAAATTCCAATCACATCATCCCCCGGAATAGGGTTGCAACACGTCGAAATTTCGTAAGCGATATTTTGCTTGTCTTTTCCAAGCATCAAGGATTCCGGCTTATCTTTCACTTGTTGCTGAATAGCGTCATGAATCGTAAGCGGATCAACTTTTTCTTTTATTCCGAATAACGCACCAAACCAATTCGGCTTTTTTTTCTGCTTTTCAAAAATTGCCAAAACATCTTCTTTTCTTAATCGCTCCGTAGCGATGCGGTAGTAGAGGTCTGCCTTATTTAGCAGTGTTTTATCTAAAATCAGCGACATTTCATCTGTACCCAACGGTCGTTTTATCTCTTTGAGATAGTCTCTCAGAAGTTGAGCACCTTGATTTTTATAGCGGCTTTTTTCTTCCTTTAGATAATTTTTGATATGTGTTTTAGCACGTTCGGTAACAACAAAATCAAGCCATTCTTCGGTTGGTTTTTGCCGTTTTGATGTGATGATTTCAACTTGGTTTCCGCTGGTCAGAACCTCTTGAATAGGTACCAATTTATGATTAACTTTTGCCCCAATCGCTGTTTCGCCGAGTTCGGAATGAATGTTGTACGCAAAATCCAGTATGGTAGATCCGGCAGGCATCGTTTTTAAATCGCCTTTCCGCGTGTAAACAACGATTTCTTCGTCCAATAAATTTCGTCGAAATTCGTTTAGGAAATCCAATGCCTCTTTCGAATCACTGGCGAGCATCTCACGGATTTTGTTTAGCCAAATATCCAATCCGCTTTCTTGATTTGCGAAAGCCTCATCTTGCTTGTATTTCCAATGTGCGGCATATCCCTTTTCGGCAATTTCTTCCATGCGTGTAGAACGAATCTGCACTTCAATCCATTGTCCGGTGTTCGACATAACGGTTGTGTGCAAAGCTTCATATCCATTGCTTTTCGGTGTCGATATCCAATCTCGCAAACGTTCGGGATTGGGTCGATAAATATCTGTCAGAATGGAATAAATTGCCCAGCAATCTGCTTTTTCACGATCATACGGCGAATCAACGATAATCCGAATTGCAAACAAATCATATATCTCTTCAAACGGCACGCGTTTGATTTTCATTTTATGCCAAATTGAATAAACGGATTTTACTCGACCTGAAATATGGCAATTAAGCGAAGTTTCGGATAATCTTTTTTCAATAGGCTCAATAAATTCTTTAACAGCACATTCTCGTTCGGAAGCCGTGCGTTGAAGCTTTGTTGAAATCTCCTTGTACATGTCGGGCTCGGTGTACTTCATCGCCAAATCTTCAAGTTCGCTCTTAATGGCATAAAGTCCCAAACGGTGCGCCAAAGGTGCATATAGATAAGTCGTTTCGGATGCGATTTTCAATTGTTTGTCGTGCGGCATGGAGTCCAACGTCCGCATGTTGTGCAAACGATCTGCAAGTTTTATCAAAATCACACGAACATCGTCCGACAGCGTGAGCAACATTTTTTTGTAGTTTTCCGCTTGAATCGAAAGAGCCCCTTGATCGAAGATTTCGTCGATTTTTGTGAGTCCGTCAATGATTTTCGCAACTGTCGGCGAAAACATAGCCTTAATATCTTCAAGCGTAACAAACTCGGAGTCCTCAACCACATCATGAATAAGCGCACAAGCCGCAGATGTAGGTCCCAATCCAATATCGTTAACTACAATAAAAGCCACATCTAACGGGTGATAAATGTATGGCTCTCCGCTTTTTCGACGCATATCGGAATGTGATCTAATCGCTAACTTGAGCGCCTTGCGAAGCATCTGTTTTTCATACTCTTTCAACGGCACTTTAAACGCCGCTAAAAGATCATGATACCGTTTGAGAACTTCTCTTCTTTCTTGGTCTTGGTTTATCATGCCTATTCATTCGATACGATTTGCAAAGATAGTAATTTTTTCGTATCTTTGCAAAAAAATTTGAATACTAACTAAAAAATATAAACTATGAAAAAAGTCGTTTTACTTCGCCACGGCGAAAGCACATGGAACAAAGAAAATCGCTTTACAGGTTGGACGGATGTGGATTTGAATTCCACAGGTATTGAGGAAGCTCACGAAGCCGCAAAATTGATGATGGACGCCGATCTCTGCTTCGGAATGGCATTTACATCGTATTTGAAACGTGCAATCAAAACCTTGAACGTGGTTTTGGAAGATATGGATTTGCTATACATTCCTGTTGAAAAATCTTGGCGCTTGAACGAAAAGCATTATGGTATGCTTCAAGGCTTGAATAAAGCCGAAACAGTTGAAAAATATGGCGAAGAACAGGTTTTGATTTGGCGCCGCAGTTATGATGTTGCACCCAACGAAATTCCGGAAAACGACGAGCGCAACACACGCAAAGATCCAAAATATGCCGATATTGACCCAAAATTAGTTCCACTGACCGAGTCGCTGAAAAATTGCGTAGAACGTGCAGTTCCATACTGGAATGATCATATTGTCCCCGCGTTGAAGAAACACGACCAAATCATTGTTACTGCACACGGAAACAGTTTACGTGGTATCATCAAATATCTAAAAAATATCTCCGATTCAGAAATTGCAAGCCTAAATCTACCTACGGCAATGCCTTATGTTTTCGAATTTGACGATAACATGAATTTGATAAATGATTACTTTTTAGGTGATCCGGATGATTTGGCAAAACGTATGGAGGCCGTGGCTAATCAAGGAAAAGCGAAGTAGTATGCTAAGAACACACACCTGCGGAGAATTAAATATCAATAACGTTGGACAGCCCGTAACGCTTTGCGGTTGGTTGCAGCGTTCGCGCGACTTGGGCGGAATGACGTTTATCGACTTGCGTGATCGCTACGGCATTACGCAGTTGGCGTTCAACATGGACACCAACGCCGAACTCTGCGAAAAAGCTCGTAAACTCGGACGCGAATATGTGCTGCAAATAACCGGAAAAGTCGTTGAAAGAAGTAATAAAAATTCAAAAATTCCAACGGGAGATATTGAGATTCTTGTTGAAAAAATTGAAGTTCTGAACGAATCGAAAACTCCGCCGTTCACCATCGAAGACCAATCGGATGGCGGCGATGAACTTCGCATGAAATATCGTTATCTTGATCTTCGTCGAACACCTGTTTATAACAATATCTTGCTTCGACACAAAATGGCGATTGAAACACGAAACTACTTGAACGGTTTGGATTTTGTTGAGGTCGAAACGCCGTTTTTGATTAAATCTACACCCGAAGGTGCGCGTGATTTTGTAGTGCCATCGCGCATGAATGAAGGCGAATTTTACGCTCTTCCACAATCGCCGCAAACGTTTAAGCAATTGTTGATGGTTTCCGGCTACGACCGCTATTTTCAAATTGTACGCTGTTTCAGAGACGAGGATTTGCGTGCTGACCGCCAGCCGGAATTTACGCAAATCGACTGCGAAATGTCGTTCGTAACGCAAGACGATGTTTTGAATACGTTTGAAGCATTGACCAAACATCTGTTCAAGGTTGTGAAAAACGTTGATGTTTCTACGTTTCCACGAATGACTTATGCAGATGCCATGACCTATTATGGCTGTGACAAACCGGACACACGCTTTGAAATGAAATTCGTTGAACTGAATGATGTCGCAAAAGGCAAGGATTTCAAAGTGTTTGACGATGCCGAATTAGTTGTAGGAATTTGTGCAGATGGTTGTTCAGAGTACACTCGCAAACAGCTGGACGAGCTGACAGATTTCGTAAAGCGCCCGCAAATCGGGGCAACGGGACTGGTTCATATCAAATTTAATTTGGACGGAACGGTAAAATCTTCGGTGGATAAATTTTTCATTGAAGCCGATCTGAAAGCTATTGGCGAAAAATTCAACGCTAAAGCCGGTGATTTGATTTTGATTATGGCAGGCGTTCGTGAAAAAGCCCAAAAACAGCTTTCCGAACTTCGTTTGGAAATGGGCGAACGCTTGGAATTACGCAGTCCGGAGGTGTTTTCACCTCTTTGGGTAGTCGATTTTCCACTGTTGGAATATGATGAAGATTCGCAACGATTTTTCGCCAAACATCATCCGTTTACATCGCCGAAAATGGAAGATATTGAATTGATGGAAACCGATCCGGGTGCGGTACGTGCTATTGCTCACGATTTGGTCATCAACGGTGTAGAAGTTGCCGGTGGTTCGATAAGAATTTTCAATCGAGACTTACAAAACAAAATGTTCAAACTTTTGGGATTTTCGGAAGAAGAAGCTAAAAAACAATTTGGCTTTCTGTTAGATGCGTTTGAATACGGTGCTCCTCCGCATGGAGGCATAGCGTTCGGCTTCGACCGTCTTTGTTCGCTATTTGGAGGATCGGAATCAATCCGAGACTATATCGCTTTTCCGAAAAACAACGCCGGACGCGATGTGATGCTTGATGCTCCGTCAAGCATCAGTACCGAGCAGTTAGAGGAATTGCAATTGGTTTTGAAAAAATAATTTAGATCGTCATTCCCGCCTTCGCGGGAATCCCCTTGCTCATTTCAAGAATTTTTCGTATCTTTGTATTGGTGAAAAATATCTTGCTGATACTGTTTATTCTGATTTCGGTTCGGATACAAGCTCAATCCGCTGTGTTGTCGACGGGTTCGTGGCATCGTATTACTGTTTCCGAGAATGGGATTTACAGAATTCGATACGATGATTTACTGAGTAGAGGTATTTTGCAAGCACCTGTTCCCTCATCACAAATTGCTTTGTTTGGAGGACCAAATGGAGCGATTCCAATAGAAAATATCCCAAGCGAAACTTTCGACCTGCAAGAAATTGCAATTTTTGTGAGGAATAATAATGGCAATGGAATGTTCGGACCGGGCGACTACATCTTATTTTACGGACAGTCGCCACACACTTGGACTTGGAATACCACACACCACAGGCAAGGTCATCACAATCACACCAATGTTTTTACCGATGTGATGGTGTATTTTTTGACAACGGATTTTTCCGGAAACGGGAAACGCATCGAAAACAAACCAGCTGTTGACGGAACTCCGAACGTAACTATTACCAACTTTCGAGATTTTTTTCGTCACGAAAGAGATGAGGCTAATCCGTTCAGATCAAGTCAAGAATGGTTCGGCGAACGAATGGATCAAATTGCACGAAATCTGAATATAGAACTGCATTTGCCGGGTTTGATAACCGACTCGCTCGTTAATATCCGAACTCGTGTTGTGGTTAATGAGCCGGCAATGGCTGTAATGTCGTCAAATAGCAATCATAGTCGCAGAGACACATTATCAGTAACCACAGCCAGGCCCAGCGGTCACTTTATGATGGAAGCTATTCGCGATTTCTCTTGGAATCTCACGTCCGAAAGACCTCGCATTTCGTTTGAATACATAAGGCTTTCAAACAATCCGAGTTGGATGCATCTGGACTATATAATTTTTCATTATCGGCGAAGCTTGTCGCTCGGACATACAAACCGACCTTTACAGTTTCGATTTACAGACCAAGCATCCGGAATTGGCAGTTTTATAGTTAGTTCGGCGGATCAAAGCACGCAAGTTTGGGACATTTCCAGTCCGTTGAGTCCAAAAAAAATCAATCAAACAACTTCAGGAAACACGTTTGCATTTTCTGCATTTCTTTCCGATACGCTCGAATTTATAGGATTCTCAAACAATCACATCCATACAATAACTCAATTTGAAGTTGTTCCAAATCAAAACTTTCATGCTGAAACCGGTGTTGAGTATGTGATGGTTGTCCACCCGAATTTTCGCGAGGAAGCCGAGCGTTTGGCGGAATTTCATCGCAATAGAGGCTTGAATGTTTTGCTTATTTCTCCACAGGAAGTGTTTAACGAATTCTCCTACGGGCGACAAGATCCAATGGCAATTCGACGAATGATGAGGCATTTCAGAAACAAGGCATTGGCTAAAAATTCAGACGTTCTACCCCGATATTTACTGCTTTTCGGATCGCCGTCTTACGATTATCGAAATCGAACGAGCGGAGGAAATTTTGTATTAAATTATCAATTTCCTACAGGATTGGTCGAAGGTCAAAGTTTTGCAAGCGACGGCTTCTTCGGCTTTTTGGGAAACGGAGAAACCGGATTTAGAAACACAGACAGTTTGAGAATCGGAATAGGCCGCTTTCCTGCACGAACGATTGAACAAGCCCGAACATTAGTGAACAAAACCATTGATTACGCAACGCCTCAATTACGCAATTTCGGCGATTGGCGAAATGTGGTTGCAAATTTAGCCGATGACGGCGTAACTGAACCTTTTGTTCAAACCTTCGAAGCCATGCCTCATCCATATGCATCGGGTTCTAACCGTGCTAATTATTTTGAAACAGATTTCAACACAAGATTCAGAGAAATCAATGTCGAAAAAATCTACATCGATGCATTTCCGCAGGTAGCCACACCTAGCGGAGCCCGCTTTCCTGCTGCGAAAGAAGCGTTGCGGCAGCGTATCGAACGAGGTATGTTGATTCTGAATTACCAAGGACACAGTGGTCCGGTTACCTTGGCTGATGAAGATATCATGAATGTTGCGGATATTCAAAATTTCTCAAATATCGACCGACTTTTTGTGTTTTTTACAGCATCCTGTAATTTTGCACAATACGACGATCCGAATTTGATTTCAGGCGGCGAATGGTCTGTGTTATCGCCAAGAGGCGGTGCTGTTGCACATATCGGAGCTACACGAGTAGCTTACACGCACCCAAACGATGAATTTCACGGTGTGTGGAATCGTTTTGTTTTGCAACGACGTGAAGATGGAAGTGCCCGCAGCTTGGGCGAAACCATGAAATTATCCAAAAACAGAATGCAAAACACACCCAACATAAGACAGTTTGTTTTGCTTGGAGATCCCGCAATTTCATTGGCTTTACCGAAGCATAGAATTATCACGGATTCAATTAATGGAAATTCCATAAAAGACGGAGCAGACACCATAAGAGCCTTAGATCGTACGAGTATTTCCGGAAGAATTGTGGATTTCGATAGTACTTTTTTAGAAAATTTTAACGGAGAAATCACGATTACGGTATTTGATAAACCTACGCGGACACAAACCTTAGGACACAACAACAGTACAGCACACGGACGAAATCCGGTGATTCCCTTTTACGTTCAAAACAACATTTTGTACAGAGGTCGAGTGCCTGTGATTAATGGTGAGTTTAGAGTTGAATTTTGGACACCAAAAAACATTAATTTCACGTATGGCTTCGGAAAAATCAGTTATTACGCCTTTTGCAGAGAGAGTTTATTTGATGCTGCGGGTGTTTTCAACGATGTAATCATCGGCGGATTTGGCGAAAATTTCGACTTGGTTGCCGAACCGCCAATCTTAGAGTTATTTCTGAACGATGAGAATTTCCGAAGCGGAAATATCAGTTGTCCAAACCCGATTTTGTTCGCAAATATTACCGACCAATACGGCATTAGTCATTCCGGTGCAGGAATCGGGCACAACATTACCTTGATCATCAACGATGATTTCAGAAATCAAATTTGGTTGAACGATTTTTTTGAATATCTTCCGGACAGTGGTGATGGTAAAGTGCACGGCAGACTTGAATTTCCGATGTTTGACTTATCGCCCGGACGATACCATTTGAGACTGAGAGTTTCGAACGTTTTCAACGTTTCGGCAGATACAACCTTGGAATTTGTTGTTGTTGGCTCGGAAAACCAAATTATCGGCACGCTTTACAACTATCCGAATCCGATTAGAGATTTTACGCAGTTTTATTTCACGCATAATGCTCCGAGAAGGGTCACGCATTGGGAAATCGATTTTTTTGATATGTCCGGACGTTGGGTAACCCGAATAAATCCCAGAATTCCACCTCAAGAGTCCCCAAGTGCAAATGGCTTTGCAATAATTACAGAAAAGTTGGATTTAGGAAATTCTCTCGGGCAAGGCATGTATCTTTACAGACTTCGAGTTGTTTTTGAAGATGGTAGTACGGCATACAGAACCGAGAAATTAGTTGTTGGAAAATAAATAAATTTGCGTTATTCACATTTTTTTCGTACCTTTGTACCTTAAATCCAAAATTATGCCTTTTCTCGTACTCTTTGTACTTTAAAAATTCGAAATTATGCCTTTTTGGTTGAGAAAAATTGCAATTGTTCTTATTTTGCTTTTGATCGGAGGAAATCTTTTGGCTCAAATAGGGATTGATCCGGGTGATGATGGTCGGATAAGATTAAGTGGTGGAAATATCATCACTGCTGTGCCTTTTCTGTTGATTTCGCCGGATGCTCGAGCCAGCGGTATGGGTGATGCCGGTGTTGCTTCTTCGCCTGATGTAAATTCGCAGCACTGGAATCCCGCAAAGTTTGCATTTATTAATGATGATTTCGGAATTTCGTTAACATATACGCCTTGGTTGCGAATGTTGGTTCGAGATATGAATTTGCTGTATCTTGCAGGGTATTATCGTCTGGACAACAATTGGGTAGTTGGAGCTTCAATGCGTTATTTTTCTTTGGGAGAAGTGACATTTCGAACCGGCCCCCTTGATCCGGGAATTATTCACCGCCCTCACGAATATGCATTTGATATAAGCCTCTCACGAAGGTTGACCGAGCATTTTTCACTCGCCGTTTCCGGACGCTATATTCGTTCTGATTTAACAAGTGGTTTTACAGATCCTACTTCAACCAGCAGGACGAGAGCGGCGAACTCCGGAGCGGTTGATGTTTCGATGTTTTACACGAGAGACATCGTACGAGGCCGCGAACCCAGTTCATTTGCTCTCGGTTTGAATATCTCGAACATTGGAGCCAAAATCTCCTATTCGGAAGCGATGGAGAGAGATTTTTTACCTGCAAATTTGCGGTTAGGTGGATCTTACACTAGACAAATAGACCGATACAATGAGATTACAGTCATGATGGATTTTAATAAATTGCTTGTCCCTACACCACTTGCTCCCGGCGATAGTATTAGTCAAAATCCTAGAGAATTAGGCGTTATTGAAAGCATATTCAATTCTCTTCATGTCGCACCGGGCGGATTTCGTGAAAAAATGCAAGAAATCAAAATCAGTTTCGGCATAGAATATACTTACAATCAGATATTTTCTGTTCGAGCCGGGTATTTTCACGAGCATAGAAACAAAGGCGGGCGTCAATATTTCACTGTCGGTGCGGGTTTGCGGTTTAATGTTTTTGAAATCGATTTTGCTTATCTCCTGCCTCGTGCCAATAATATAGCTTCTGCTGTAAATCCACTCAGAAACACCATGCGGTTCTCGTTGCGATTCAATTTTGCGGAACATCTACGCAGGCAAAACGCATAAACAAATGAAAATCCGCATTGGACAAGGCTATGATGTACATCGTTTGGTTGAAGGACGAAAACTTGTTCTTGGCGGTATTGAAATTCCACACACCAAAGGAAGTTTAGCCCATTCGGATGGAGACGTGTTGATACACGCCATTTGCGATGCTTTACTTGGCGCGGCAAATCTGCGAGACATCGGCTTCCACTTCTCGGATAAAGACGAAGCATATAAAGGTATTGACAGCAAAATTCTTCTGGAAAATGTTGTTGCAAAACTTCACGAAAAAGGCTATAGCATTGGAAATATCGACAGCACGATTGTGTTACAGAAACCAAAAATTTCCGAGTATATTCCGGAAATGAAGTCCACGTTGGCAAACATTTTGAAGATTGGCGAGGATTGTATTTCCATAAAAGCCACAACCACTGAAAAAATGGGATTTGAAGGGTGTGAAGAAGGCGTTTCTGCACAGGCTGTTGTGTTGTTAAGATAAAAAAAATCAAGATTTTCGCAAGATTTTTGATTTTTTTCGTATCTTTGCGAAACCTTAGCGCTACTCATTAACTACTAACCATTAACTATCATGAAAAAAATCTTAAAAATTACAGCAATTTCAGCAATTTTGCTGATGTTTATAGGAAGTTTGACCTCCTGCAGTGGCAAAGAAGAACGATTGCCACCCGAACAGATTGCCTCTAATTTGGCACAAAAAGGAAGCATTGACCCCAAGCATCTTATTGGAGAATGGGATATCGTCAGGTTTGCGAATACGATAGATGGAAATAACATTTCGATCGGATCTGCTATCTCCATTAATGCTAATCTTACCATAGCCGTTCCTGTAAGCTTATACTACGGATGCAGTACTAAAAAAATAGATTTTATGTGGTTTTTGTCTACCACTGCCGGTAAGATAAATTTTTGTTGCTCTCTATTAGGTAATTTGATTGACATTACTCGAGGTCCAGGTTCAATGGTTTTCGTAATGCCTCCACATGAAACATACGATATTGAGTTTGCCATAGCAAATGCACGCAGTTTTGTCATTAAAAATAATGAATTGATGATATATTTTAGGGGCGATGAGAAGCTCTGGAAAGACTATTTTGCAATAAAAGAACCCAAAAATTTATTAATCCTAAAAAGGCGTGAGCCATGAAAAAAAATATTTTAATTTCGATTTTGATTGCTTATTTGTGTTTAGCAATCCAACCTATGTTCGCCCAAATCAACGAAGGCGGAACCCCAATAAGTTTTTCTTTGGATATTGATACAAGGCGAGGCGGAATACCGCTTTTAGAAATGCCTACAGTAGATGCTATGACACTACTTGCGGAAGATGAAATTGCAAGAATGGAAAACGGTCCAAGCCCCCTATTTCGATTTGGCTATACAATAAATGTTGATATTGATCTAAAACAAGTCGGCACAAAAAAGGAGTTAGCTGATGGTGGAAATCTGTGGCTGTTGAAAATACGTAGTGTTGATGCTTATTCTATCAATTTGATTTTCGATCGTTTTCATTTGGCAGAGGGTTCAAGGTTTTTTATTTACAATGAAGATAGAACGATGGTACTCGGAGTATTTACACCGGAAGTCAGTAATAATTCATACAATGTATTTGCCACAGAACTGGTACAGGGAAATACCATTGTTTTGGAATACTACGAGCCGGCAGGTTCCAGTGGTGGAATTATCAATATCAGTCAAGTCATACATGCTTATATCAATACGTTTAGTGCTGGTTTTGGTCTTTCTGCAGACTGTAATATTGATGTGATGTGTGCTCTTGGAAACAATTGGAGAAACCAACAAAGATCTGTATGTTTGATAATAGTGGGAAACAGTTTTGGCTCTGGCGCTCTTGTGAACAATACAAATCAAGACCTTACACCATACATTTTGACAGCACGACACAACTTTTTCACAAACAACCATAGTGGAGATACCCCAAGTACAAGTAGAAATCCGGCAACAGCTGTTTTTAGATTTCTGTATTGGAGGCCCAGTTGCGATTCTGGAAATCCGATTAATTATCAAAGCATTACAGGAGCAACACTGCTTGCACACCACACTCCTACTGATATGGCGTTATTACGGTTAAATACAATACCTCCATTTTCTTGGAATTTGTATTATGCAGGGTGGGACAGAACCTCAACGCCCGCACAAACCACTACGCTAATTCACCATCCTCGAAGCGATGTTATGAAAATCAGCCATGATAGGGATCCTTCAGAAAAAGTTAATGTGCGGGTTGGAGAAATTTATTATGATGTTTGGGCTGTAAATTTTAATGAGGGGACTGTCCAATCTGGTTCCTCAGGTGCACCTTTGTTCAATCAAGCACACAGAATAGTAGGTCAGCAGACAGCATCGTATTGTGGAAATGATAACGATTGTGCTTGTGATGATCGGAGGAGCTATTCTGGCCGGTTTTATCTTTCCTGGACAGGTGGTGGAACAGACAACACACGTTTAAGCAATTGGCTTGCTCCCGGATTAGGAGACGATGCCCCTTTTACACTTGATGGAAGGAGAGCACCCTACATCTCCGGTCATGCCGCCATCCCCACAAACGGAGTTTGCACACCGGAATTTACTGCGAGAAATCTCCCTCAAGGTGTCGCCCCCGAAAGCATGAGCTGGAGCCACGGCACTGGACTCCGATTAGTCTCTTCTAATGGAGCAACTGCTAGATTTGAACGCACAACAAACTTGCTTAATGCTGATCGCTATGCCAATGTTAACTTTCATTTCCATTTAGATGAACAACCGTTCACCATTTCCAAAACCATCCGTGTTCACAGCCATCCACACACCTTAGAAGTTGTTGATGCAAGAACGCACAACGCTCTTGCTCGTCCGGAGGCTGGTATTTCGTATTATTTTCGAGGGGTCCGCTCTTCGGGGAGCCCTAACAGTCCGGCTCACATGTATCAGTTTTCGTTACAAATTCCAAATCTTAACCAGTGCTGTAATCTACCACTGTTGGAGTTCGGCACCAATATCTTTGGCGGTAATCCAACTACTCAAGCCAACCCGATTGTTATCCCTTGTGAAGGTGCTTTTACTTTGACATTACGCTCAAATGATGGTTGTGGTGTTGTTACCAGTTCGCAAAAATTTACTGCCACGAGCTCCTTAGGAGGTCCCCAGCCGCCTATAGATGTGTGTAGATGTCGATGCAACGACCCTATTCCTATCATCGGCACTAGAACCATTTGTGCCACAGGCACCTTTGCATTAGCCGACCCCAGCCGACGAGCCAATTGGATTATTCCTGCCGGTTTCACAGCTATCACGCCAACAACAAACACCAATTCCGTAACAATCAGAGCAACGAGTTTTAATGGTCAGACCGGAATCCTCACGGCGAATGTCATTAATGGAGTTCCTTCCGGCACAACCGTTCAGGCATGCGTGCTTTTCATATCCGGCAACCCTTCTATCTGTGGTAGTACGGTTTTCACATTGAGCAACACTAACCATCAAGCTTCTTGGAGGCTTGAGCAGGTACAAAGCAACGCTTTTGTCATTACGCATTCCAATGCTGCATCTGCTTGGATTAGTGCTTTTGGTCTTAACGGATCAACCGGAGTACTCATCGCAAGAGTTGACGAAGTAGATGTAAGGCTTCACATAGAGACTTTTTGTGCTCCTCATTTTTGCCCATGCCCACCTTGGGGACCATGTCAATGTGATCAGCCTCCCTGTCCATTCTGCGGGGGAATGGGTTGCAATTGGTGTATGGTTTTCCGTGCCCATCCAAATCCGGTTGACGATATCCTAACCATCGACCTCATGCAAGGAGAACCCGATACTTTCAGAACACTAAGTACTTTGGAAACAGTTTTTAATATCCGTCTACTCAACTCCCACGGTGTCGTAGTCCGCCAACAGCGAACACAAGCGAACACCATTCAATTCAATGTATCTAATCTGCCCGAAGGCACGTATTATCTACATATCGAACATAACGGAGAAATTCAAAAACACCAAATCATCATAAATCGAAATTAAAAATTCATAATTCAAAAAAAAATCGTATCTTTGCATGGGCAAAATTATGATTTGCCGAACGATAAACTGTACTAAAATCAAAATAACTATGAAAAAAATCCTAATCACAATCGCATGCTTGGCTTTTTTGGCCGGTTGCGGAAACAGACAGCCTATGCAAGGACTCGACCTCTCTAATCTGGACAAAAGTATATGTCCTACCTATGATTTTTACCAATTCGCAACAGGCGGATGGCAAGCTGCAAATCCAATTCCTGACGATTTAGCACGCTTTGGGACATTCGACAAATTGCGTCGTGAAACTCAAATCGTTGTTCTAAACATGATTGAAGAACTGAGCCAACAAAGAAATCCACAAGGATCGAATGCACAAAGAATCGGCGATCTTTTTGCTTTAGGCATGGACACTGCCCGCCTAAACAGAGAAGGTATTACACCTATTCTTGACGATCTTGCTACAATTCAAGCGTTATCCACGCTCGACGATGTAGTCCGTTACATTAAATCACAGCATCAGCAAGGATTTATGCCATTTTTCGGACTTTTTGCAGCAGCAGATTTAGATAACAGCAGAATGAACATCGCTCACATTTCTCAACCGGGTTTAGGTATGGGCGACCGTGACCTCTATCTTCAAGATGACGAGCGTTCGATAAGACTTCGTGAGGCTTACAGAACATTTCTTACAACAACCTTTGAATTGGCCGGTTTCACTAACGAACAAGCTCTTCAAATGACAGAAGATGTGATGCACATAGAAACCGCAATCGCAAGAGTTACTATGCCGCGTATCGAACTTCGCGACCCACGCAATACATTCAACAAAATGACCGTTGCAGACCTTCAAAGAATGACTCCGGTTATCAATTGGAGAGAATATTTCGATATGCTTGGTCTTACATGTGTCGAAGAACTCAACGTAAGAAATCCGATCTTTTTCAGAAACTTAACGAATCTTTTAAGAAACAACTCGATGGACCAATTGAGAAGCTACCTAACGTTTAATCTCCTCAGATCAGCCGGACCATTTTTGTCAACGAATTTCGGTGAAGCAAGTTTCGAGTATTTCGGAAGAGCATTAAGCGGAACTGAAGCACAAGAAGAACGCTGGAAAACAGTTGTAAGTACATTAGATGGTGTTCTTGGCGAAGCTGTTGGAAAAAAATACGTGGCACGATATTTTCCTCCAATTGCAAGACAGCGTATGGAAGAATTGGTGCAAAATCTTTTATTGGCAATGGCCGACCGTATTGATGGTTTGGAGTGGATGAGTGATGAAACCAAAGAACAAGCTCACTTAAAATTAAGTACGATGCGAGTTTTAGTCGGGTATCCTAAAGAGTGGATGGATTATTCTGAGTTTGTTGTCAATGCTGCAGATTCGTATCTTGCAAACATGAGACGCGGAAGAAGATTTCATCACAACCGAATGCTCGCCGACATCAACAGCCCGGTTGATCTGGATAGATTGCTAATGAATCCGCATACGGTTAATGCTTATTACATGCCAACGACAAACACAATCGGTTTCCCCGCCGGGATTTTACAGCCACCGTTTTTCTTTATGCACGGCGACGATGCATTAAATTATGGTGCGATCGGTATGGTTATTGGTCACGAGATCACGCACGGTTTCGATGATCAAGGCCGCAGATATGATAAGCTCGGAAACCTTATGGATTGGTGGACAGCGGAAGACGAGAGACGTTTCAGCGAGCGTACTCAAATTTTGGTGGATTTTTTCAATGCAATTGAAGTTGCACCGGGCGTATTCGCAAATGGTGTGCTTACACTTGGCGAAAATATCTCTGATAACGGAGGTTTGGCAATTGCATATTCAGCATTCCAAAGAACCGAACAATATAGATTAGGACAAGAGCTTCAAGGCTTCACACCTTCGCAACGCTTTTTCATTGCATACGCGACTGTTTGGGCAGGAAATATCCGCGAAAGAGAAATCTTGCGTCAAACACAAACGGGCGTTCACTCGTTGCCAAGATGGCGTGTAAATGGAGCGGTTCCACATTCTGATGCATTCCACAATGCATTCAATACCCAGCCGGGCGACGGTATGTGGCTGGCACCTGAAAATCGTGCGAGAATCTGGTAGTTGGGTGTTTCCAACGCATAACAAAACCCACCATTATCGGTGGGTTTTTTGTTTGCAGTTTGCTTTTTTCAAAAATTTGTTGTACCTTTGTGGCAGTCAGGTGTGACCTAGCCAAAGAAATTGCTTATGAAAACAAACACTTTCAAAACAACGGCAAAATTAGAGAACTTAGCGTTGATTTTGCCACAATCGAGTACAACGGTAATTTGATAGTTAGTTACTCGCAAATTGCCGGTTATTATTATATCAAACAAGACGCGATTAGTGTAGGAACAGAACTCACAAAGATTGATGATGTTTTTAATTTTATAAATTTGCTTGGACTTGAAGTCACACATATCCAAAGTGCACGCTATGTGTCATTTATGCCACAAGACTCCGCTAATTTGAAGCACATTAGAAGCAGCTTGCTTGCAAGACCATATGTGGACAATGGCTTTGGTGTTGCCGCTCATTTGGACTGGCATCCCACCGGAATTACTTTTTTTGTGCCGTTATTGAATATGCACAACAGAAATTATCAGCAAGACTGGATTGAAACAATTTAAAATCCTACGGATTACACCTGTCGCGGTGCTGTTTTTTCTATTGATATTGCTGCCCTATGGGCAATGCCGAACAGGGATACGTTTGCCGATAATGAGAAACGGTTTCTTTAGCCCGTCGTTGCGAGCCATAGGCGAAGCAATCTAATGGATTGCTTCGGTCGTTCTGCCCTCGCAATGACGTATTCTTCCGGCGGGGACGTCCGCGCCGGCACGTTTAAACGATTTTATTTATCGCCGTAATGTCCGTATGCGTTCACAACATCAACCGTAACGACTTCTTCGAAAATTTCATAAACCAAACGATGTTTCTCGGTAATTTGTCTTGACCAAGTTTCGACCGATTTATATCTTAGCGGTTCAGGCTTTCCTGTACCTTTTCTTGGGTGTAGCTTTAACTCGTCGAGCAACCTGCCAAGCCTTTTTATAGCTTGCTTATCTCCTGATTTTTTTAGCCTCTCAATGTCCTTATCAGCTTTGTTGTCAAATTTCAATTCGTACACTAGTCAAGATCTTCATCCGTTAATCCTAAGTAACTTTTAATGTCCTCACTTGTTCGAAGAGTGGCAACAATAGGGTTTTTACCTTCTTTTCTGTCTTTGTCTCTTTGTAACAATTCTTCCACATTTCTTGGATTATCCCAATAAGGATCTTTGCTCGGGCTGATGCTTTTGAGCTCTTCTACAGTCCACCCAAACCGTTCACTAAGTGCAGTCCAAGCACAAGCCTTTTGTGGCTTTACTGTAATTTGAAAGACTACACTACCACGCTTAACGGCAAGATTTTCCCTTTTTGCTAAATTGAAATAATGTGCAGGGTTTAATAAAAATTCCCGCGAACTAATTGTTGTCATGACTGTGAAAATTTTCCATACTTGTGTTTTGCAAAGTTACGAAAAAAAAACGAATTGACAAAATTATCTCAAAACTTCATGCCGGCACAGCTACCCATTCATAATTCTATAACTATTATGATGCAGAAACATCCCTCGATAGTGTTCTTTACGTTCGGGAGCAGCACGAAGAAAATTGGCTTTATTTCTGCGATTAACAATAGTGTGATACGGATAAACCACCACACCTAAAAATGGAATACCCTTTGTGTAATGCTGCAAATGAAATTTCTTCGGATGCAAATTCAACTCCAATTTTTCTTGCAGAAAACTATCTATTTCTTTGCGAAGATAGCGGTAATATTCGGGGTCTTCGGATGAGGACAAAATATAAAAATCATCAACATAACGCCCGTAATACTTGATTTTAAGTTTATGTTTGACAAAATTGTCAAAATCGCTCATATAAACATTACTGAACAACTGCGATGTAAGATTTCCTATCGGCAATCCGCAATCTGGTCGTGCATGAAACAAACTTTTACTATTTGGCAACCCATTCCACGTATGTTTTGGCGTATTGAAGCGGCAATCTACAGTTGGGTCGTTAAAAATCGTTTTTCGAATCAGATATTTGACCAAATCTATCGGAATATTTTGCCAATGCGGATGAGGTTTTTCAAAATGCCGTTCGAGTTGCCGATACAAAATTTTTCGATTCATCCGCATGAAATAACCCTCAATGTCCATTTTCATGGCATAGCAGGGTTTAGTGTGATTTTCGCTGCAGCTGCGAACGTAATGCTCCAATCTGCGAATGCCATACAATGTTCCTTTTCCGACTCTGCACGAATAGCAATCGTTAATGAAGCGCCCGTCAAGCACAGGATTTAAATGATTAAAAATCCAATGATGCACTACCCTGTCCCGAAAATTAGCTGCAAATACTTCGCGTTTGACCGGCTCTTCTACAATAAACGCAATGCTATGCAAAGGTTCGTACGTGCGTGTGCGAATGGCATCATAAAGTTCGTGAATATTTTTCTCCAAATTAAATTCAAAATCTAACTGGTTAATGGTGTTTCGCTTACGCTTTCTTGCGCAATAATAGGCATGATAGAGGTCTGCGAGTAGGTTGGTACCGACTTTGGTAGTAGGGATTTGTTCCATGCGTGAAACTGTTTGCGAATACTTTCTATGCTTGACGAAACATCAATATGACGTTCCGTATTATGGCATTTATTGTCGTAAGATATACGGAGCAAAAAACGTAAACTCTCCACTATTTCATCAATTTTGAAAGCCAAAAGTTGTTCCTCGTAAAGAGCATCTAGTTTATGTTCTTTCGATTTACTCGCTGTTTGACTTTTGTTTTTTTCTTTTTCCTTTAAAAGGCGATAGATGAGCCTGTTGAGCTCCAAGCCTTCCGACATGATTTTTTCGCCCAGCACATATTTCACATCTCGTTGAAAATGTCGGGTTATATTCAATAATTTGTCAAATAAATCGTAAGTAACTTTGAATATCGGCAACTCTCCGTAGTATGGTGTTATTTTTTCCGCAGCCTGCTCCCGTTTCAAATTTTGAGCCTGTTTCCATTCCTCAAAGCCTTCTACTGCAGGTATTTGATTGATAATTACACAGGTTTCGGTATGCATTAACACCACAGCACCTGCAACTTCGGGAAGTTTATCCAAAATCTTTTCTTGCAAAGAGGTTTCCGGAAAACCAACATAATAAATTTCTTGTTTGGCTGATTTTACATAACCGCCGTTTACTTTAATATCTGTCCAAAAATGTCGTGTGAGCAGATAAGCACTTTGTTCATGGGCACGCCAAAATTTCCCGTTTTTAACCAAAGTTATTCGGTTTGAGTGTGCGTTTTCGTAGTCGAAAATTTCTTTTTTTGTGTTCATACTTTTAGAGGTAAAAGACGGTGGGCGGTGTTTTATGATGTCCGCCCCTGCGGTCTAATTAAAGTTCCTGAAAGAAAGGCACTAACGGACGCACCGGACTGCAAAGCCGTTATTCTTATTGTTCCAATTCTGCGGGTTCACGTTGCTCGCGTTGAAGTTCAGGACGAAAGCATTCGTCGCACTCTGCTCGGTAGAAGACCAGTAGATCGACTGAGCATTCGTGGGATTGGTCGCCCAACCGGTAAAGCGAGAACCGCCCCAATTTTGTAGTAACCACTAAATTTGTGTGAACACTCATCATTTAGAGCGAACGCATCTTTTACGACTGGCTCGCAGGTTGAAGGCTAAAGGCTAAAG
>Ga0123355_10001114_pt1 | contig 37193 bp, 36 predicted proteins | sample TergutEmb28metaG_3_FD_89872 | JGI IMG/M metagenome (GOLD analysis project Ga0123355, IMG submission 89872) | Embiratermes neotenicus P1 segment gut microbial communities from Petit-Saut dam, French Guiana - Emb289 P1 | ecosystem: Host-associated > Arthropoda: Insects > Digestive system > Gut ...
ATATTATCAACCACTAGGGGAGCTAGCAGGCTGAGAGAAAACTTAGGTTTTTGACCCTTTGTACCTGAATTGGGTAATACCAGCGTAGGAAAGTGGTGTTAGAGGAAACTTAACACCACAGCCGTAGGGTTTGTGGTGTTTTTGTTTTAATTTATGAGATAAGGGGAGGTATGGTAATGAAAAAAGTAATGACAATTGCAGGTTCGGATTCTGGAGCAGGGGCAGGGATACAAGCTGATTTAAAAGCTATTGCTGCCATGGGTGCTTATGGCACTACAGCCATTACGTCTGTCACAGTGCAAAATACCCTGGGAGTAAAGGATGTTTGTAATCTGCCTTTGGAAATAGTGGAGGCTCAAATAGATGCAATTATGGAGGATATATCTGCCCATGCAGTAAAAACAGGAATGCTTGCTACAAGAGAGATAATCCTTCTTGTTAGTAGGAAGATTAAAGAATATAAAATCGATAAGCTTGTTGTAGACCCTGTGATGGTAGCGACAAGTGGTGATATTTTGTTAGAAAGCAATGCTATTGAAACATTAATCCAAGAGCTGCTGCCTTTGGCAGAGATAGTTACGCCAAATATCCAAGAGGCAGAGGTTTTATCGGGTATTACCATTCATACTATTCAAGATATGGAGAGAGCAGCAGAAAAGATAAGGGAAATGGGCTCAAAATATGTAATAGTAAAAGGTGGTCACAGAGAAGAGGATGCTACGGATATTCTGTATGATGGAAAAGAGATCTTTTATTTTCCAGGTGAAAGAATAGATACTAATAATACTCATGGCACAGGGTGCACCTATTCTGCTGCACTGGCTGCTTGTATTGCCCAGGGAATGAGTATCACAAATGCAGTTGGCAGGGTGAAGCAGTATATTACAGGTGGCATTATTAACTCTTTAAGTATAGGAAAAGGAAGCGGTCCTGTGGATCATTTTTGGATGTTTGAGGATAAGGGAGAAAAATGAAAATTTCAGAGTATGGTGAATTTAAACTAATAGAAAAAATCACTAAGGATGCTATTTATGATAGTCAGCGAGTTGTTGTTGGAATAGGTGATGATACAGCAGCAGAAAAGATTAGCCCCGGACATTTGCTTTTATCTACATGTGATGCCCTTGTGGAAGGTGTTCATTTTTTCTTTGATAAAATATCTCCCAGGCAATTGGGAAGGAAAAGTGTTGCAGTTAACTTAAGTGACATTGCTGCCATGGGTGGGAGGCCGACTTCTATATTAATCACGTTGGCTTTGCCTAAAAATACAAATGTGGATTGGGTAGAAGAGCTATATGCCGGTATCAAGGAAATGTGCAGCTTGTATAAGGTCAATATTATGGGTGGGGATATGGTTTCTTCACCGGTTGTTTCCATAAATATAACAGCTCTGGGAGAGGTTAAACCGGAAAATCTCATAAAAAGGTCAGGGGCATGTGTTGGAGATGCTATTATGGTAACGGGTTTTTTGGGTGATTCAGGAGCTGGGCTGGAGGTCATAAAAAGAGGTTTGGAAAGTGAGTTGCATTGGAGCAAGTTGGTGGAAAAGCACCTAAATCCTATTCCGCAGGTTCATGAAGGTCAATTTCTGGCACAGTCGGGTTTTGTAACAGCTATGAATGATATTAGTGATGGATTAGCTTCGGAAATCAGAGAGATATCAGAAGCAAGCAATGTAGGCATTGAGCTTTGGGAAGAAAAAATCCCCTACAGTAGTCTTTTAATGGAAGCAGCAGAGAAGCTTGCAATTTCTTCTATTGACATGGCATTGTCAGGTGGGGAAGATTATCAGTTGGTATTTACATGTAAAAATGATAAGGTAAAAGAATTGATTAAGAATTTTGCCGAAGAATTCAATAAGGAATTATATCTTATTGGTGAGGTCAAATCGGCAGAGTATGGGGTTAAATTAAAGGGTATCAATGGACAGTGTAAAGAGTTAGCTGCAAGAGGATACAGTCATTTTGTTTGATTTAATACAAAACTGTCATATTTGAATGTTTCCAAAGGAATCTAGCAAAATTATTGAAAAAAGAGTAAAAGAAACTTAGGAAATTCTTAATATTTTCTTATGGAATAAATCATAAAAAAATGTATGCTTTTTGATATGCTATATGGGTATAGATTTGTAGTGAAGGGGTTTGGTGTATGAATTATAGGATCCTTATAGTAGATGACGAACATGAAATAGCTGACTTAGTTGAGCTATATTTGAAAAACGAAAATTACGAGGTTTTTAAATTTTATACTGCCCAAGAAGCATTGAATTGTATTGAAAAAATGGAACTGGATCTTGCTATTTTAGATATTATGCTACCTGATATAAATGGCCTTTCAATTTGTCAACAAATTCGATCCAAGCATACTTACCCGATAATTATGTTGACTGCTAAGGACACGGAAACTGATAAGATTACAGGGCTGACACTGGGAGCAGACGATTATATTACAAAGCCATTTCGTCCTTTGGAATTGATGGCACGGGTTAAGGCCCAGTTACGTCGCTATAAAAAATATAGTGGGGAGATACCGAAAAACGATGACGGTATTATTATCCATTCCGGTCTTGTTATCAATGTGAATACACATGAAGTCCTATTAAATGAAAAACCGTTATCTCTGACTCCTACGGAGTTTTCAATCCTGAGGATACTTTGTGAACAAAAAGGGAACGTTGTAAGCTCTGAAAAACTGTTTCACGAAATTTGGGGTGATGAGTATTTCACAAAAAGCAACAATACGATAACTGTCCACATCCGGCATTTACGCGAAAAATTGGGTGATACGATAGATAAACCTAAATATATCAAAACCGTGTGGGGAGTTGGATATAAAATTGAGAAGTAAAAAAGTGCGAAAAGCTGATTATTCAAAGTTGACTCGTAAAATTTATATGTATATGTGTATCACTATGGTCATGACTGCTGGACTTGTTTATTTAATGTTCACATTATCTCGTGGCATATTTGCAGATTGGTTCGTTCTTTTTTTGCAAAACACATTTCATTTAGGTTTTGTTGATGCTCAAAGGATTTATTTTGTTCTTTTTCGTAACAATTTAGAAATCTTTATCATTATCATTGTTGTTGTTTTTACCCTGATCCTATCCCGTTTTATGCTTTCTCAGTTTATGAATTATTTTAACGAAATTAACGATGGTATTGATGTCTTGATTAAGGGTGAAGTTAATGAAATAGAACTATCACCTGAAATGGATTCTATAGAAGACAAACTTAACATATTGAAGCAGACACTTGTTAAACGCGAGCAAGATGTGAAATCAGCAGAGCAACGTAAAAATGATATGGTGATGTATCTTGCTCACGATATAAAGACACCTCTTACCTCTGTTATAGGGTATTTAAATCTTCTTGATGAAGCACCGGATATGCCTATGGAACAAAAGGCAAAATATGTTCATATCACACTGGAAAAGGCATACCGACTTGAGCGGCTTATTGACGAGTTTTTTGAGATTACGCGATATAATTTTCAAGCAGTTGCACTGTCGAAAGAAAAAATAGACCTTTATTATATGTTGGTACAAATGGCGGATGAATTTTATCCGTTATTATCCGCAAAAGGAAAACAAATTACACTTCATGTTTCCGAGGATTTAACCGTATATGGAGATCCTGATAAACTAGCCCGTGTTTTTAATAATATATTAAAGAATGCCGTTGCATATAGTACAGATGATAGCATTATCGACATAACTTCAACGGTTTCAGGAGATATGGTTTCGATTGTATTCAAAAACCATGGAAGTATACCGAAGGACAAGCTTGGATCTATTTTTGATAAATTTTATCGGTTGGATTCAGCACGTTCCTCAGATTCAGGTGGTGCAGGTCTTGGATTGGCGATTGCAAAGGAAATAGTTGCTGAACACGAAGGAAGTATATACGCAGAAAGCGATCACGAATATATTACATTTACAGTTGAACTACCTGCCTCTTAGCAGGGTATTTATAGAATCCCATGGGTATCTTTACTATTTCTTAAGATATTTACAATATAATATTAAAAAACGGCTCGTTCCTTTTTAGTAGACTAATTACTAAGGGAGCGAGTTTTTTTGTTTCTAAATAATATTTTGTTTGCTGTTTTATCTACTTAAATTGAAGAGAGGCGGTAACTAAGATGTACAAATGGGCTTATTATTTTAAAAGAATATTTACAGCCAGCTATAAAGAAATGTATACAGCGATAGGTAGAGTTAGTCAGCGTAGTAATAGAAATAAAATTATTATCTTTCTTGATATGGTAGTTGCTTCTCTTAGATATGGTGCCGGTTATACAGATTATTTTCTTTTTCATTTTGAAAATTTAAACCATTCTCAAAGAAAAACCTATATTACCAGAATGGTTAATAACACCTATATAAAAGCAATGAATGATAGCAGATTTTATGATGTCTTTTGGAATAAAGAGAAGTTTAATAATCATTTTAATGAATTTTTGAAGCGTGATTTTCTAGTTTTAGAAGAGGGTAAAGAAGAAGAATTTGAAGAGTTTGTGAAAAAACATCCGATATTTATGGCTAAAATGATTAGTTCAACTGGTGGTGTAGGAGTAGAAAAAGTCGAAGTTAATAAAAAAACCATTTTAACTAGTCTTTTTAAAGAGTTAATCCAAAAAAATCAAAAATTACTTGAAGAGTATGTTGTTCAGCACCCGGTGATGAATGAGTTATGTGCTAAATCAGTAAACACTTTGCGAATTGTGACGGGGAGAAAAAATGGTCAAACGAGGGTGCTTATGAAAGTTATTCGTGTTGGCAATGGTGATTTCGAAGTTGATAATTTTCACAAAGGTGGTATGTTTACTGTTTTTGATGAAAAGGGGATTATTACTAAACCAGCAGTTGATCGTGAAGGAATTATTTACGAAAAACACCCCAAAACAGAGACAAAATTTGCTGGCTTTGAAATTCCTTACTATAAAGAAGCAGTTTCTATGTGTGAAAAAGCTAGTGAGAAAGTTCCCGAAGTAGGATTACTAGGTTGGGATATTGCAATTACACCAAATGGGCCTGTAATGATAGAAGGTAATGAATTACCTGGATATGACTTGTATCAATCAAAAGTTCATTTAGATGAAAATATGCATGGTTTAAAACCTTTATTTGATAATGCCATTTTTGAAAGGGTTGAAGGTAATGAAATTTAAACTTAAAAAATGGATTGTAACAATTGTATTGCTAATAGGGTTTGTTACATTAGCAATTTCCAATGGACACGGAGTTTCACTAAGTAATCAAATTGGATCGGGATTTTATTTAACTTACGTCAATAGCCAATCGAAAAGTACAACTGAAAGCCCAAATGTCACATCTCAAATCCCACCAGATTTGCGTATCAACAGCACAAACGCTCTTCTTATGGACTTAGAGAGCGGAGCAATTCTATTTGATAAAAACGGGACGACAAAGATTTACCCTGCTTCAATGGTTAAGATAATGACGGCACTGGTTGTGATTGAACACATTGATAATCTATACGAGAAAGTCTTGTTGAGAGAAGGAATATTTCAACCAATTCACGCTGCGAATGCGACAACAGCAGGTTTTTTGCCGGGAGAAATGGTTCGTGCAATTGATTTGTTGTATGGGTTGCTTTTGCCCTCCGGTGCAGAGTGTGCTATTGGGCTTGCGGAGTATGTGGCGGGTTCTGAAAAGGCGTTTGTTAGTTTAATGAACGACAAAGCACGGGAAATCGGTATGAGTGGCAGTCACTTTACCAACACAACAGGATTGCACGACAGAAGCCAGTATTCCACAGCTATGGATATGGCAGTCTTGTTAAGGTATGCTCTTGAAAATGACACGTTTTATCGAGTTATAACAAGTGCCAGCCATTCTACCGCATCTACCAATCGACGCAACGATGGCATCACTTTTCACAGCACTCTTTTTTCAAGGATGGGTAGTCCGATATTTGACGGTGGTATGATTCTTGGTGGCAGAACTGGATTTACAAGTGAAGCAGGCCAATGTCTTGCAAGCTTTGCTATTATTGATGGTAGAAAATATATACTTATAACTTCGGGTGCAGCCGGCAACAATCGAACACAAACATTACATATTGATGATGCGTTTGCTGTCTATACTGCAATTATCAGGTGAGGGAGAGGCGGAAAGTGTGAAAATTTATTTTTCACACTTTTAATTTATGGAAGCATATTCCTCTAAAACATGAATATGTTTTATACTAGTCCACGATAAAAACATGGAAAATATTTTTAAGCAGTAAGTAATGTTCCTAATGAATTTGCCTGTTTGAGGAGGGAATGTGCTAAATGGATAATTGGGATTTTAGACGAAATAGTATTAGTAGATTTTTTGCAAGGGGTATAGTTAAACAGTTATTGGCAGCTATAGTAATATTTTTTGTTTGTGTAGGTATCTTAAGTTTTGATGGGTCTTTTTCGAGAGAATTTAATAGACAAGTTGCACATTACTTTGCATCTCCAGAAGGCGACTGGGCTCCTGCTATTGAAACAATGGTTGCCACAGGCTTGTGGATGGATAATATAAACACCGGTGCCTTTCAAGTGGTAGCTCCCAGGGATGCTAGTCCAAGTTTAGCAGTACCTGTTTCGGGTACAATCGTCAGGGAATTTGGATGGATAGAGGATGCTGACAGTGGTCAAAGGCTCTTCCATTCAGGGATTGATATAGAAACCGAAATAGGTACATCAATTAGAGCGGCACTTGATGGCCAGGTCATTAATGTTGATATAAATGATAGTCTTGGCAGGTTTGTTATGGTGGAGCATAGAGGTGGGTTGATTACAGTCTATGCCAATTGTGGTGAGATTCTTGTTGAAGTGGGTGATATCATAACCCAAGGTCAAATTATTGCTAAAGCAGGGGAAAGTGTTTCCGGAAATGGCCAGCTACATTTTGAAGTCAGAGAAGGGCAACAGCCGGTAGATCCATTGGAATATCTGAATTTATAACTAGTATTAATATATGATTGGAATTGGTAAAAGTGAAACTATTTCGATTTCAAGGAATAGATATCAAGGCGGATAAGCTGTTTTTGCTTATGATGGTATTTTATGCCTTTGCAAATGTTCTTCCCCAAGCGATAATTATATTTTTAGTAGTTTTTATCCACGAACTGGCTCATACAATAGTAGCAAGGGGACATAGGGTAAACGTTAGAGAAATAGAGCTTTTTCCTTTTGGTGGAGTGGCAAAGCTGGATTTTATGGATGTAGATTCCAATGAAGAGATACGCATAGCATTAGCAGGTCCCCTGGCTAATTTTTTTATGGCTGCTATAGGTTTGCTGGCCCAGTATTATATTGTATCAGAGTACTGGCTGCCTTTTTTTATAAGGCTAAATATTGTTATGGGCTTGTTTAATCTTATACCAATTTTACCCCTTGATGGAGGCAGAATATATAGAGCTTGGTATGCCAAATCAGTTGGTGTATATGCCGCCACAAAAAAAGCAGCTTATCAGGGAAAGCTGCTGGCTGTTTTTGTACTATTAGTAGCTGTTAGTGGATTGTATCTAAGATTATGGGATCTAAATGCTGTGACTATGGCAGGTTTTTTATTCTATTCAGCAAACGAGCAGGATAAGACAGCTTCTTTTCATTTCATCAGATACCTTCTGAAAAAAAAGGAAATAATAGCCAGAGAAAAAATTCAACAGCTAAAACCTTATTATGTGAGAGAAAATACATTGATTGGAGAGGTGTTACCATATCTCCATCCAAACAGCTATAATATTTTTCATATCTTCGATCAATCAGGAAAACAAATAAACATGGTTTCAGAAGAAAAGCTTATAGAAGAATATTTTAAAAGCGGTGATAAGAAGCTTATGAAGGATATAGAGTAGCATAGTTCATAGCGGTAGTTTAATATGTTATAATACTTGGAAATAGGAAAAGCAACTTTGTTTTTATTGGAGAATATGATGAAAAAATTTAAGAAAATATATGTCTTAATTATCTTACTTTTTTTAGTTTGTTTAACTTTTGTGGTTTATAATAATATAATAAATCAAAATGCAACTAGCGTAACATTGACTATGACGGAATGGACATCCAGTCACTGGTTTACCCCGGAAGAACATCCTGTTCCTATTACTACATCACAGGTGGTGACAAGGGGTGATGTGGTAACTATAGCAGGTTTGAGCAGCGAAGGAACAATTAGAATTCAAAGGATTACAGATGGCTATGTTGTTATTCGGGTTACAAGTACGGGTATTTCTCATGACCCTCGCATGTCACTACCTAGATGGGGTCAGACGTTTGAAATTCCCTATGGAGAAGTTTTTAGATTGGAAACAATGGCCATGAGTACGGTAGTTGGTTGGAGCTTGGTTTTTAGAAATGAGTAATGAATTGAATAAAACAATCTCAAAACATGACATATAGATGTCATGTTTTTGTGATATACTTTCTTTAGAGGTGATAGCATGCAAATAAATCGGCTTTTTGAGATAGTGTATCTTCTGATAGATAAAAAAGGCATGACAGCAAATGAACTAGCTGCTCATTTTGAAGTTTCTAAAAGAACTATACTACGTGATATAGATACATTGTCAATGGCGGGGATACCCATCTATACAATGCAAGGTAAAGGCGGTGGCATCTTTATTCATGACAGTTATGTGCTAAACAAAGCACTCATTTCAAAAGATGAACAAAACCAAATCCTTTTTGCTTTGCAAAGTATGTCTGCAACCCAGCATATTGAAACGAAAAATATTCTTGCCAGGTTACAAAGCTTGTTTGCAAAGCAAGATAATGATTGGATTGAGGTTGATTTTTCACGTTGGGGCAATAGTCATACGGATAAAGTGAAATTTGAAACATTGAAAAAAGGCATTATAAATGAACAGGCTGTATCATTTGATTATTTCAGTTCTTCTAGTGAAACAGCAGGTCGCAAGGTATATCCCCTTAAACTGATATTCAAGTCAAAATCTTGGTATTTGCAAGCTTTTTGCTTGTTGAAAAACGATTATAGAACATTCAAGATTAATCGAATGAGAAATATTGATATTTTGAATGATACCTTTGATAGCAAGGCATTTAACCCTCCAAAACTTGAGGAATCTGAGTACCAAATACCATGTTTAATTAATGTAAAACTTCAATTTGCACCTCAAGCTACTTATCGTATATATGATGAATTTGATGAGCCGGATATAATAAAAAATGAGGATGACTCATACCTTGTTTCAATGGATATTCCGGATGATTGCTGGCTTTATGATTATATTTTATCTTTTGGAGCACTTGTTGAAGTTTTAGAACCACAAAATGTCCGTGAGGAAGTTGTGCGACGACTAGAAAATATAAGAAGTATTTATCTCAAAACATGACGCACTGCTGTCATGTTATATGTCGTATAATGTGTTTAGAGGGTAAGGGTTTTATTTTGCCTGACATAGGCTAGGGAAAATCATGCTGTAGAAAGGGGTAAACAAATGCCGGATTTATTAAAAAACATGTATAATCCTGAGTCGCTTCGAAAAATGGCTTTGGATATCCAAGCAGTTTATAGTCCCTTTCAAGTTGATGAATTTTTGAACTCAACAATGGATAAGACATGGGATGAGTTGGAGCTAAAAGCCAGAGGTCGACAAATAAGCACGAACTTGAGAAAGTATTTACCGGCAGATTATAAAGAGGCTATTAGTATTATTGATAAAGTGGTAATGAATTATGGTAGTTGGCTGGATGGTGCTTTTGGCTTGATTTTTCCGGATTTTGTTGAAGTTTATGGACAGGATGAAGAGCATTGGGATATCTCAATAGCTGCCTTAGAAAGATATACAGTGTATGCATCTTCGGAATTTGCTGTGAGACCATTTATAATTAAACATGAAGAACGTATGATGGCACAGATGTATGCTTGGTCTAAGCATGAAAATGAAGATGTTCGCAGGCTTGCCAGTGAAGGCTGCCGTCCGGCATTACCTTGGGCACAAGCATTGCCAAAATATAAAAAAGACCCAACGCCTATTCTGCCTATATTGGAGCAGCTCAAAACCGATCCATCAACATATGTACGAAAGAGTGTCGCTAATAATCTAAACGATATTTCTAAAACACATCCAGACTTGGTTGCAAGGCTTGCAAAAGATTGGTATGGCAAAAATGAATATACTGATTGGATAGTGAAGCATGGTTGCCGAACATTGCTGAAAAAGGGCAATCATGACGTGCTGGCTATTTTCGGATTTCATGACACTACTTCTATAGATGTTGGTGAATTTGCTTTAGAGGCAGCATCTGCTTCGATTGGGGATGATATTATTTTTTCATTTACAATTTTAACAAAAGAAGCGACAAAAGTTCGACTGGAATATGGAATTGATTATGTGAAAGCTAATGGGAAAAGGAATAGAAAGATATTTCAAATCTCGGAAATATCATTAAAAGAAAACGAGAAGAAATCTTATACGAAAAAACATTCCCTTGCAGATTTAAGTACAAGAAAACATTATCCCGGAATCCATTCGATTACACTAATTGTCAATGGTGTAGAGCAAGGAAAACTGGATTTTGATTTAACATGATAGGAGCATTATTTTCAGTTAAGATAAGGATGTTATTGAAGGAAGGGAGGGAAATGATAATGGAAGAAAAGCACTGTCAAAGCTGTGGTATGCCAATGGGATCAACAGATGAAATGTATGGAACGAATGCAGATGGTAGCAAAAGCGAAGATTATTGTGAGTATTGTTTTGAAAATGGTGAGTTTAAAGAAGAATGTACAATGGATGAAATGATTGAATTTTGTGTTCCTCACGTAGTTTCCGCAGATACAGGTATGAATGAAGATGAAGCAAGAAAAATGATGCAAGAATTTTTTCCTACACTTAAACGTTGGCAACAAAAGTAATACTGTATTTTTTAAAGGAAATAACTATAGCATGGCGAATAGCCTTTTGGTAGACTACTACTAAGAGGTTATTTTTTGTTGTATTATATAATAATAGAGGATAATAGTGTTAGGACATAGATTAGGAGGACTGACTTAGTGAAGGAAATTTTAGAATCTCAAGTACTTTCTTTGGTTGAAAAGCCTGCTAGGTACTTAGGCAATGAGTATAATTCTGTACATAAAGAGTGGGACAAAGTGTCAGTTAAAATGGCTTTTTGTTTCCCAGATGTTTATGAAGTTGCCATGTCTCATTTGGGTTTAAGGATACTATATGGTTTAGTAAATGATAAAGAGGAATATTTAATGGAAAGGTGCTTTGCACCTTGGTTGGACATGGAAAGGAAGCTGAAAGAAAGAGAATTGCCTCTTTTCAGCTTGGAATCTTCTAGGCCATTAAAGGATTTTGATGTTTTAGGTTTTACTTTGCAATATGAAATGAGTTACACTAATATACTGAATATGCTTGATATGGCAGGGATACCACTATTGCAGTCCGAAAGGGATGAAAGCTATCCCTTGGTCATTGCAGGAGGTCCATGTGCTTTTAATCCTGAGCCATTGGCGGATTTTATAGACTTTTTCTTACTGGGAGATTCAGAAGAGCTGCTCCTTGAAGTTCTTGCCCAAGTTAAGGATGAATATATACAAGGTAAAATGAAAAAAGCTGATTTTCTGAGGAAAATAGCAAATATTCCCGGGATATATGTACCTCATCTATATGAATTCAAATATAACGAAGATGGAACTATAGAAACCACCGTGGATGTTGATGGCATTGGTTCTGCCAAAAGGAGAATAGTAAAAGATTTAGATAATGCCTATTTTCCAACCAGCCCTGTAGTTCCCTTTGTAGAAGCTGTACATGATAGAGTGATGCTGGAAGTTGCAAGGGGCTGTACCCGAGGATGCAGGTTTTGCCAAGCTGGTATTGTTTACAGGCCTGTTAGGGAGAAATCTCCTGAAACCTTACAAAAACATGCCCAACTATCCATTGAAAATACCGGTTATGAGGAGATTTCTCTTACTTCTCTAAGTTCAGCAGACTATTCATGTATTGAACATGTAGCTCGAGGCTTGCTTAACCAATATGAAAGTGATAGGGTAAGTCTTTCTTTGCCATCATTAAGGGTTGATGCATTTTCAGTTGACCTTGCCAAGGAAATACAAAAAGTACGTAAAACAGGTTTAACCTTTGCACCTGAGGCAGGAAGTCAGAGGCTTAGGGATGTAATTAACAAAGGTGTTACTGAGGAAGATTTGGAAAGGTCGGTTACAGGAGCTTTTGAGGCAGGTTGGGATGTTATTAAGCTTTACTTTATGATTGGTTTGCCAACAGAGACAGAAGAAGATCTTAAAGGTATAGCAAGCCTGGCTCATAAGGTTTTAAATATTGGCAGAGAGATAAAGAAGAGACAGAATGCCAGAGGTACGTTGAAGGTAACAGTAAGTGTATCGTCTTTTGTTCCTAAGCCCCATACACCTTTTCAATGGGAGCCTCAGGATAGTATAGAAGTTCTAAAACAAAAGCAAAAGTATTTAAGGGATTTACTTAGGGATAAGAAAATAACTTACAGTTATCATAGCCCGGAAGTAAGCTTTTTAGAAGCTGTTTTTTCCAGAGGTGATAGGAAATTAGGCAAGGTTCTCAAGGCTGCTTGGGAGAAGGGCTGCAAATTTGACAGCTGGGATGAGCATTTTAATTATGAAAAATGGCTGGAAGCTTTTGAGGAAAACAATATTGACCCTGAATTTTATGCTTATCGAAAAAGAGATAAAGATGAAGTTTTCCCATGGGATATTATTGATGTAGGGGTTACCAAAAACTTTTTGTATGGCGAATATGAAAAAGCAATGTCTGAAGACCGAAGCTATGATTGCCGCTACAAAGCTTGTAGTGGTTGTGGAGTTTGCTCTAGATTTGAGGTTAAGAATGATCTAAAGGGGGGAGATAATGAAGCTACGAGTTAAATATTCAAAAATGGAAGGTGCTCGCTTTTTATCTCACCTGGAGCTGATGAAAGCAATGGAAAGGGCTTTCAGAAGGGCAAAAATTCCTTTAGCATTCTCAGAAGGTTTTAATCCACACCCCAAAATAAGCTATGCATCGGCTCTTTCAGTGGGTATAGCCAGTCGAGGAGAGTATTTGGATTTAGATTTAAACATGGGGATGGATGCATCTGATTTCAAAGATCGAGTAAATAATTGCCTGATAAAAGGTATGGAAATATTGGATGTAAAAGAGGTTGAAGGTAAGACTAAGTCATTGACAGCTATAGTTGAGAGGGCAAAATATACAGCAATATGCTCAACTGAACAGAAGTTGACAATGGAAGAGCTGCAACAGTTAGTTGAAGCTTTTCTCAAACAGCCTGAAATTCTAGTTAACAGAAAGTCTAAAGGTAAAGAGAAAGAGATTAACATTAAAGAAGGAATCTATCATTTAGATGCGGAACTTAATGGTTTGAATCTGGTGATTATATTTACTGTAGATTCTGGCAGTAAAGGCAATGTAAGAGCAGGGGAAGTATACCATGCTTTTACTACGTTTGCTAATATTACAACACATGATATCCCTATTTTTATAAGGGAAGATCTATATATAATAGAAGATGGCTCTTTATGTACTCCAATGGAAATATCTCAGATGAGATGACCTCCGCTTGCAGCAAGAACACGCAAGTGTTCTTGAAAGGAAGGGTGAAGTTGCTTGCAAAAAGAATTGTTGGTAGATGTTCAAGAGGAACAGATTTTAGTCGCAGTAGTTGAAAATGGTATGTTAATGGAAGTTTATGTCGAAAGAGAATTTAATAAAAGGGTAGTAGGAAACATCTATTTGGGACTTGTAAAAAATGTGCTTCCCGGTATGCAGGCAGCTTTTGTTGATATTGGCCTTGAAAAAAATGCATTTTTATTTATAGAAGATGCCGAATCATCTAAAAGTATAGAGGATGATTCTTTTAAGAGCCCTCGGAGGAATATTCGTGATACTTTAAAAGAAGGTCAGCAAATCCTTGTTCAAGTTTCCAAGGAACCTATTGGCTCTAAAGGAGCTAGGGTAACGACTAATATTACTATTCCCGGCAGATATATAGTATTAATGCCGTATTCAGAGTATGTGGGTGTATCAAGAAGGATTGAAAGCGATCAAGAAAAAGAGAGACTAAAAAAAATAGCAAGTAATGTCAAGTCGGAAAATATGGGTATAGTAGTACGTACCATTGCTGAAGGTGCCGGAGAAAAAGAGCTTGAAGCAGATTTGCAAAACCTGCAAGTGGTATGGGCTAAAGTAGAGAAAAAGTTAGCAAAAGGTGCTGTTCCAAGGATTTTATATAAGGATTTGGATCTAATCCAGAGAATGGTTCGAGATTTTCTTGATGAAAAGGTATCTAGAATAACTGTAAACTGTCCTGAAGTTAAGGAACAGATTCTCGAAACTATGGCCTTGCTGGCTTGTCAGCAGAAATGTAATGTAGTTTATGAAGAAGGAGATATTTTAGAAAGACATTCCATTTTAAATCAACTAGATCAGGCATTTAATAAAAGGATTTGGTTGAAGTCCGGTGCTTATATAGTAATAGATCAGACAGAAGCATTAACAGCGATAGATGTTAACACAGGTAAATATATTGGCAAAGATAATCTTCAATCCACTATCTTTAACACTAATTTGCAGGCAACTGTTGAAATTGCCAAACAGCTAAGGCTTAGAGATATTGGTGGAATAATTATCATAGATTTTATTGATATGGAAAGTTCTGAACGCGAGCAATTAGTTATGGCTTCTTTGGAAAAAGAATTAAAAAATGATAAAACAAAGACAACTATCATGGGAGTTACTAGCCTGGGGCTTGTGGAAATGACTAGAAAAAAAGCACGTACAGGTTTGGAGAGTTTAATGCTTAATGATTGTCCATACTGTGAAGGAAAAGGAAAGGTTCTATCAATTGAGACAATAGCTGTAAGAGCCAAAAAAAGAATCAGAAATGTAGCAGAGATGACAAAACAATCGGCAGTTTTAATAAAAGCTAACCCCTTGGTGGCGGCTCAGATAATTGGAGGCAATGGAGCATCCCTCAAAAAACTTGAAGAAAGTGCAGGAAAAACCATTGTAGTCAAGGGAGAGGAGAGCTTTCACCTAGAGCATATAGAGGTAACCGGTATTTGCGATAAAGAGCTGGAAGTATACACACCAGTCAAAGAAGGGGATATAATTAATATCAAAGTAGATGAGCCACAAAGTGGTGATGGTCAAGATGGGATAGCCAGACTAAATGGTTATGTGATAAGTATTATTGATGGTTCTTCTTTTGTAGGCGAGGAAATTAAGGTTAAAATAATTAAAGCATATAAAACCTACGCCAGAGGTGAGAAAGTTTGACATTTATAAAGGCGTATGATATAATTCATGATTGTTAGTATTAAATATTAGACTTTGTTTAATCAAGTGACAGCACCAAATGAGGTGTCGTTTAAAACCGCATAAGAAAGGGTATAAGGGTTACTCTAACCACCCTTTTTAGCGAGTCTTTACGAGGAGGAAATTAAAAATGTATGCAATTATTGAAACAGGTGGAAAGCAGTACAAGGTTAAAGAAGGGGATTTAGTTAAAGTTGAACTTTTAAAAGCTGAAGAAGGCAGTAATCTTGAAATTACTGAAGTTTTAGCTATTGTAGATGGTGACAAAACTAACTTTGGGACTCCCAAGGTTAATGGAGCAAAGGTTGTATGTTCAGTACTTAAGCATGGCAAGGCTAAGAAAATAATTGTTTTCAAGTATAAGCCTAAAAAGAACTACAGAAAAAAACAAGGACATCGTCAACCATATACAACTTTGAAAGTTGAAAAGATTCAGGCATAAATAATATGGTAGAAGTGAAGTTTTTTTATAGGAATAATGAAGAAATCGGCGGTTTCCAGGTAAAAGGACATGCCGGTTTTGCAGAAGAAGGTAAAGATATTGTATGCTCAGCTATTTCAGTATTGGCACAGACTGCTGTTATAGGACTAGGTGAGTATTTGCATAAAAATAGTTTTAGCTACTCTATTGCTGACGGCTACTTAAAATGTATGCTGCAAGATGATTTGAGTATAGAAGAAAACAAAGCTGCACAAATAATATTAAAAACTATGTATCTTGGTATAAAATCCATAGAAGAAAGTTATACATCACATGTTAAAATTGTTAAGGAGGTGTAATTGATGATTAGAATTAATCTTCAACTGTTTGCACAGAAAAAGGGTGTTGGTAGCTCAAAGAACGGTCGTGACAGTGAATCTAAAAGGCTTGGTGTTAAAATGCATGATGGTCAGGCAATAATAACCGGAAATATTATAATACGCCAAAGAGGAACTAAAGTTCACCCGGGAAATAATGTTGGGATAGGTAAAGATGACACTTTGTTCGCATTAACTGACGGTGTTGTAAGATTTGAGCGTAAAGGTAAGACTAAAAAACAAGTTAGTGTTTATGCTGTATAAGTCTGATAAGGTTCCTGGGGTTTTCAGGGACCTTTTTTGCATTTTTACAATGTAGTCTATTTAAATATATTTGCAGGTGATAATAAATGTTTTATGATAAGGCAAAAATTTATGTAAAAGCCGGAATTGGTGGTAATGGTGTAGTAGCCTTTAGAAGGGAAAAATATGTACCTGAGGGCGGCCCAAATGGCGGTGACGGTGGAGATGGCGGCAGCGTGGTTTTAGTGGGGGATAAAGGTTTACGAACCTTGGTAGATTTTAAATATAAGCCCCATGTTAAAGCAAAAAAAGGTGAACATGGCCAAGGAAAAGGCAGACATGGAAAAAAAGCAGAAGATAATATCCTCATGGTACCCCTTGGTACTATAGTGAGGGATTTTGATACAAATGAGTTAATTGCAGATGTTACAGAAGATGGTCAACGTGTAGTTGTTGCTAAGGGCGGTAGAGGCGGAAGGGGTAATGCCCGTTTTGTCAGTGCTAAAAACAGAGTACCCATGGTAGCAGAGAGAGGTGAGCCCGGAGAAGAGGTCACTTTGTTTCTGGAGCTTAAGCTGTTGGCTGATGTGGGGCTGATTGGGATGCCTAACGCCGGGAAATCTACATTGATATCTGTAATATCAGCGGCAAAACCCAAAATTGCGGATTATCCATTTACAACTCTTAAACCCAATTTAGGTGTTGTTTCAATTGAAGTAGGGAACAGCTTTGTTGTAGCTGATATTCCCGGTTTGATAGAGGGAGCACATCAAGGATTAGGCTTGGGTCATGAATTTTTGCGTCATATTGAAAGGACTAGGATATTTGTTCATGTATTGGATATGAGCCCTGCTGAGGATAAAAATATTGTAGAAATTTTCAATACTATAAACAAAGAACTTGTCTTATATAATCCAAAGTTAGCGAATAAGAAGCAGATAATAGCTGCTAATAAGATGGATGTACCCGGTGCTGAAGATAATCTGGAGATTTTAAAGAAAGAGTTGGGAGAGCAATACGAGATTTTCTCTATTTCTGCAGTGGCAGGAATGGGTCTTAAGCCTCTCCTTGGCAGAATATCTCAGTTAATTGACGAAATTGAGCCGGAACCATTACATACTGAAGATGAAATTAAAGTGTTTACGGAACCTGCTTTAGAGAGGTTTATTATTGACCGCGAAGATGGTATATTTGTAGTAAGAGGTAAAGAAATAGAGAGGCATTTTGCCATGACAGACTTCAATAATGAAGAGGGTGTAAAGCGTTTTCAACGCATTCTAAAAGTAATGGGAGTTGAAAGTGCACTTATTGAAGAGGGTATTAATTATGGTGATTTTGTCAGAATTGGTGATTTAGAATTTGAGTTTGTTGAATAGGAGTGGAAAAATAAATTCATGTTAACAGGAAAACAAAAAAGATTTTTGAGAGCTCTTGGTACTGCATTGGACCCTATAGTTCAAATAGGCAAAGGCGGAGTTAGTGCAAATGTCATAATACAGGTAGATGAAGTTTTAGAAACTAGAGAATTGATTAAAGTTAGAGTATTGACAAATAGTGAAGAGGGGCCAAAAGAGATTGCTCCGGAAATAGCGGAACAAGTTCAAGCACAATTGGTGCAAGTTGTTGGTAGAAATTTTCTGCTTTATAGGAAATCAACAAAAAAAGATATTATAGAGCTTCCTAGTTAGTACAAACTGTGGAGCAATTATATCTAGTGTGATATATTGGAGTTTTTGTAGCATTATGTTAAAAGGGGGCGATCTTACTGGCAGCAAAAAAAATTAAACGACTTGGCATTATGGGAGGAACCTTTGATCCTGTACATTATGGACATTTAGTTACAGCAGAAACTGCCAGAGCCCAATTTAACTTTGACAAGGTTATATTTATTCCATCGGGATACCCACCCCATAAAATAGGGCAAAAGATAACCGAAGCACAGCATAGGTATTTGATGACGGTTTTAGCTGTCACCACTAACGCATTTTTTGAAGTAAATAGAATTGAGATAGAAAGGCAAGGTTATTCATATGCCTTTGATACAGTTCTTCAGCTTAAGGAAAAATATGGTCCGGAATGGGAGTTTTACTTTATAACCGGTGCAGATGCAGTTTTAGAAATTTTAACTTGGAAAAATATTAAACGCTTGATAGAAATATGCACCTTTGTGGCAGCTACAAGACCGGGATTTGATTTGTCTGTCCTTGATAATAAGTTGGAGCAGATTTCAACTATTGCCAAGGACAAGTTCTTAACTTTTGAAGTACCTGCATTGTCAATTTCTTCTACAGACATAAGACAAAAGGTTGCTGATGGCAAGCCCATTAAATATCTGCTGCCTGAGTCTGTAGAGCAATACATATATAAAAATGATTTATACAAGGAAGAAAAAATAATACCCTATGAAATTAATAATCAATAAATTATTCTTTGAAAAGGCAGGAGGGATAGCTTTTGTCAGATATCTTAAATATAGCTAAAGAGGCAGCAAATGCTGCATTGGACAAAAAAGCAGAAAATGTTACTATTCTAAAAATGGATGCTGTTACAATCATCACTGATTTTTTTGTTATCTGCACAGCTACAAACAGAACTCAAGCACAGGCTATTGCAAATAATGTTGAGGCTGTTATGAAAGAACAAGGCATGAAAATATTACATAGAGAAGGTTTAAGTGATGGTACATGGGTTTTACTGGATTATGGTGATATTGTAGTTCATGTTTTCCAGGATGAGATGAGAAATTTTTATGGTCTGGAAGCTCTCTGGGGAGATGCTACTGTTATTGAGATGGACTAAGCAAACTATTTTTACACAGTATAGGGGTGGAATTTGATGCAAGAAAAATACAATTTTGCTGATATAGAGCCTAAATGGCAGCAAAAATGGGATGATTCCGGTGCTTATGTAGTCCATGAGGACAAGCACAAAGAAAAATATTATGTTTTAGAGATGTTCCCTTATCCATCAGGGAATTTGCATATGGGTCATGTAAGAAATTATTCTATTGGTGATGTTGTTGCACGATTTAAGAGTATGCAGGGGTTCAATGTGCTTCATCCAATGGGTTGGGATGCTTTTGGATTACCGGCTGAAAATGCAGCTATAAAACATGGTATACCGCCTGCAAAATGGACTTGGGATAATATGCATAATATGAAGGCTCAGCTTAAATCAATGGGGATGAGTTATGATTGGGAAAAAGAGATTGCCACTTGTCACCCAAGTTATTATAAATGGACACAATGGTTGTTTTTGCAGTTGTTCCATAAAGGCCTGGCTTATAAGGGATATGGTGCAGTAAACTGGTGTCCAAGCTGCAACACAGTGTTAGCAAATGAGCAAGTTGTTGACGATGGATGCGAGCGTTGTAGTACACAAGTGATCCAAAAAAATCTTGAGCAATGGTTTTTTAAAACAACTGACTATGCTGATAGACTTTTGGATGATCTTGAAAAATTGCCCGGATGGCCGGATAAGGTCAAAATTATGCAGAAAAATTGGATAGGAAAAAGTGAAGGAGCAGAAGTAAGGTTTGTCACTGAAAATGCTCATGAAATCAAGGTATTTACTACTCGCTTAGATACCTTATTTGGAGTGACCTATATGGTAATAGCTCCGGAGCATCCCTTGGTAAAGGAATTAGTAAAAGGGACAGAAAAAGAAGCAGAAGTAATGGGCTTTGTGCATAAGATTTCAATGCTGGGTGCAGAAGATAGAACCTCTGAAGAAAGAGAAAAAGAGGGTGTTTTTACAGGAACCTATGCTATTAATCCTATAAATGGGGAAAAGATACCTATTTGGGTTGCAAATTATGTTCTTATGGATTACGGTACAGGTGCTGTAATGGCAGTGCCTGCTCATGATCAAAGGGATTTCGATTTTGCAAAAAAATATGACTTGCCAATCAGGGCTGTTATCAATCCTGAGGGTCAAGACTTTGACAATGAAAACATGACAGAGCCTTATGCAGGTCCGGGAAAAATGGTCAACTCAGGAGAGTTCAATGGTTTGAATGTCGAAGAAGGTATTGCTAAGGTAGCTGCCTATCTTGAGAAGGCAGGTAATGCCAAAAAACAATCCAACTATAGGCTTAGAGATTGGCTTATTTCCAGACAGAGGTACTGGGGTACTCCTATACCCATAGTTTACTGTGCTAAATGTGGTGTAGTTCCTGTTCCTGAAGACCAGTTGCCGGTGGTATTGCCAGAGCAAGTAGAGTTCAAGCCATCAGGAGAATCTCCTCTGAAAGATTCATCATTTTGCAAGACAGTTTGCCCAACTTGCGGAGGAGAAGCCAGAAGAGAAACTGATACAATGGACACTTTTGTCTGTTCATCTTGGTATTTTTTACGCTATGCAAGTCCAAAATCAGAACATGCTTTTGACAGGGATAAAGTTGACTATTGGATGAATGTTGACCAATATATAGGTGGAGTAGAACATGCTATCTTGCATTTAATGTATGCTCGCTTCTTTACAAAAGTTTTGTATGATCTTGATATGGTGTCAGTTGAAGAGCCTTTTCAAAACCTCCTTACTCAAGGAATGGTGCTTAAAGATGGAGGCAAAATGGCTAAGTCCAAGGGCAATGTTGTTAGCCCTGAAGAGATCATTTCCAAGTACGGTGCCGATACAGCAAGGCTATTTATCCTTTTTGCAGCACCACCTGAAAGAGATTTAGAATGGAGTGATCAGGGGGTAGAGGGCAGTTACCGCTTTCTAAACCGGGTTTGGAGATTAATATATGCTTATCACAATCAGTTAGATGGAGTAGCAACTCCTCCTGTAATTGCTAATAAAGAAGACAAAGATATGTATCGTGCCTTAAATGTAGCAGTTAAAAAAGTTACAGATGATATTGATGAAAGATTTAACTTTAATACAGCCATTAGCTCAATAATGGAGCTGACCAACTCTCTTTATCACTATAAGGATAATATTGCATCTACTGAGCAGAACTTACCTTTGGTCAAAGAAGCTTTAGACAAGCTGATCCTTTTACTTGCACCTTTTGCACCTCATATTACAGAGGAGCTTTGGCAGGCACTGGGTAATAGTGAAAGTGTACATACTCAGAAATGGCCTGGCTATGAAGCAGCTGCTTTGGTGCAGGATGAGGTTACAATAGTTATCCAAATCAATGGAAAGGTTCGTGGTAAATTGACCATTCCTGCTGGTACAAGTGAAGCAGAGGTTAAAGAGTTAGTTTATAATGATGAAAAGATAAGCAAGCAGTTAGATGGAAAGGAACCTATAAAATTCATCTATATAGAAGATAAATTAGTCAATATGGTGATAAAGCAGTAAAGTAATACAAAATTCAACCAGACCCGAATATTTTAGGTCTGGTTTTTTATATATCTTGAATTTACAAAATGTAAAAAAAGGATATTTGTATATTAATGTTGTATTTTACAAAATATAACATTAATATTTTTGGAGGGATGAGTAGATGAGGTTTCAAAAACCACAGATGATACTTGTAATTTTAGCTGCTGCAATAATATTTAGTGCCGGTGTGTACTATGCAACAATGAATAATACAAATGAGCCTATAACTATCAATACTATGATCGAAATGGGGGAAGAAGTTGTTACGGGACAGGTGGTGGTACATGTGTCAGGCCAGGTTGTAAATCCCGGTATTTATGAATTTTCCAGTGATAGAAGAGTTGATGATGCAGTTAGAAAGGCAATTCCCCTTTCTGATGCAGACTTGGATTCATTGAATCTTGCAGAAGTATTAAGAGATGGACAAAAGATACATGTGCCTTCACTTGTAAGGGATGACCAAAGTATGCAACAAACTGCTCAAGGAAGCAATGTCGGTTCCGGCACTAACCAATTAATAAATTTAAATACAGCAACACAAAGTGAGTTGGAGACATTACCTGGTATAGGTCCGGCAATGGCATCAAGGATTATAGAATTTAGGGAACGAAATGGCAGTTTTAGAAGTGTGGATGAAATAAAACTGATAACAGGAATTGGCGAAAGGAGATATGAAAGTATAAGACACCTGGTAACAACTAATTAAAGATGTGTCAAATCAGCAGCAATTTATTCTTGAATTTTCTCATAATTTTTAGTCGGAATATTTTAATATTTTTATTGTATAAATGTGTGTTTCATGCTAAAATATTCACAAGAATTCGGATAGTTGCATAATGTGGTTGTTGCCATTTAACTTTTGAAAGTAGGGGGGGAGCCTTTTCTCTGACTAGAAGTAGAAAGGTGGTGATATTTGTGTCATTTGATCAAGATAAAATGAGCAAAAATGAACTATTAGCACTGTCCGCATTAATAATAGCAGTTGTAATAATAATTTTTATAGTGGTATTGAATTAAGGTTATAAAAGAAGTATAGTCGTAGTCTGGCGACAACCGCATCTTGCGGATAAAGTTACTTTTACCGTTACATAATATCACTTTTGTATGTTTCATGAGCATTTGATAATTTTAGCATATTATTAGCTTTGAAATATGCAAGCTTTTCTATGAACATCTAACGTTATTCCTCATTTTCAATCCTTCCTTGGCAATTTTGTCTCTGCTCTTTTTAAGTTACCCAATACTGCAAATCATGCTATCTGTCCTATTTTTTATCATCTAATAACTGTTTCTATTCTATTTATTTCATATCCCCTTGAATAGATACTTATAGCTCCATGAAGATCGTTTCTGTAAATTGGTATATTTCTATCTTCAAAGTACTCTATGATTACCCTACCGGGATGTCCAAAAGGGTTATTTAGTCCTACCTGAATTACAACTATTTCAGGATTTACTCTTTCCAAATAAGGTACATTAAAAGAAGTGTTTGCACTTCCATGATGGGGAAATTGCAGAACATTGGATAGGGGTAAATGTGGCAGCATATAATTCATAGCATCCATTTCAATATCTCCTGTAAATAAGAAAGAGATATCTTTATATATCAGCTCTGCAACAATAGAATGGTTATTGACACCACGTGCAACTGGATAGTTTGCAGATGGATGGATTATGTTTAAATATATGTTTGGTTCCAGTGTTATGGTCTGACCTCTTCTGGCGTAGGAGTAGTTAAGACCTCTCTCATTTACGATTCCTTTAAGATATCCATACCATTCATTAAAACCTGCCGGTATAAGGATTAAATCAACAGGGAACTGCCTTAAAACTGGATATAGGCCTGCAACGTGGTCTGTATGTGGATGAGTGCTGATAACTACATCCACTTTTCTGATTCCCATGTGCCTTAAAAAAGGAACTACCGTCAAATCACCCATATTATGATTTCCTGACATTCCTCCACCATCTATTAATACTACTCTTCCACCGGGAGTTATTATAATTGCACAGTCCCCTTGACCAACATCTAAAAAAATCACTTCCAGATATGAAGGTGCAAAAGCTGGAAAGCTTAGAGATACGATTATGCATATCAATATTAGGGCTATTACAGGCTTGTAATTTTTTAGAATAAAAATTCTTAGGTGAGGGTTGTAGCGGTGATGGTAAGCTGTGCAAGCTAGTATAAAAGCAAAATAGTATAGGAAAATAGTTGGTAAAGAAGGGGTGGCAACTGCAATACCATTTCCGATCAGCGGCAGCTTTGCAAATAGTTGCAGGACATAGTTTGAATAAAATACTATTCCTCCAACTGAGGTCATTAAAAATTGAGCAAGAGAAGGTGAGAAAAAGTCTATAACAAAAGCTATAAAGCCAATAATTATAGCACCACCTGCCATAAAACCGGAAGGGACAGATGTAATGATTCCCAAGGGTGCAAACATGTTGAAATAATAAGCAATTAGAGGCAGAGTGCCTAGCCAAGCTGCCAAAGGTATTGCAATCCAATCTTTTTTGAGATATGTATTTGTTTTTAGAATGGGAGTTAGGAAAATTATGAAAGCTGTTGCTATAAAAGTGAGCTGAAAGCCTGCATCAAAGATCATCAATGGGTTTAGTAGCAATAAGAATAAAGCTGCCAAAAAGAGAGAGTTTGCTGTTTGTACATTGTTCCAATTTTCCCTGCCCCAAAGATAAATTCCCAGCATGATACTTGCCCGCATTACTGGAGATGGAAATCCTATGGCAGCACAATAAATTAACAAACATAGTATTATAAAAATGTTTAGGATGTTATTGGTACTAAAAAGAGATGCAAATAATGAGTTGATATTACCGAATGTAGTATCTTTACTGCTCAAAGGAGGAGGTGGTACTGCTGATGAAGAGGTGGGTTTTCTAAAAATCGAAGTTATAGCAAATAGCAAAAACATTACAAATCCAACATGGAGTCCAGAGACTGCAAAGATATGCATTACACCGATTCCTTGGTAGATGCTCCTATCCTCAGGAGTAATCCCACTTGTTTCCCCTAGAATTAATGCTCGAAAGATGCCTCCTTCGTGGTCAATCAAAGTATATGACAAGTTAGCAAACCTTTCTCTCATACCTAAACCGACTCTTAATAGGGGATTGCCCCTTTTTTCTCCTATTTTTGTAACTTGCTGTTCTCCGGTATTGATTATGGTAAAGATATTTCTTCGTTCCAAAAACTCTCGAAAGTTGAAACCGCCGGGATTTCTTCTGGGAGAGGCTTGCCTTAAAACTTCTCTTACCCTTACTACTGTTCCATAGGAATAATTAAATGTAGGCTCATAAATGGAGAGCTGTATTCTTTCCTGTCTTTTGCCGGTGATCCTTTCATCTCCAAAATAAACCACCGGATTTTCCAACCAGTACACTGTCCTGTTGGAATAAACAGTATATCCTGAAACCATTCCTTCAACATCAACAAGACGACCGGTGTATTCTTTAAAGGGTGAAATGTAAGCTGTTTTAGTGGATGTAGCTAAAAAACCGAAAATAAAAAATACTAATAAAATAAGACCAAAGACTTTGGTCTTATTATTTAAATTAGTACTGGCATAAACAAGAAAGGCAATTAATACAAAAAGTAATAGCACTATAACTGGTAATGATAAGTAGCCATGCGAATAAATGCCTACACTGGCAAGGATGCCGAGTATGTATATAATCAATATTCCAAGTACTATTTTAAAACCCATAAATGACTCCGATAATATGCTTGAAATTTGATTCTTGAATTCGACACAGACCAGCAAATTACCTTTTATTTCCATAAATATGTTGTGATAAAACTATTTTTTAAGAGAAATGATGCTGTCCCATAAGGGATATTTTTGTTAATGCTTTAGCATTTTTGGAAATTTTACCTGTTCCAAGGACAACAGATTCCTCTGGGTTGGGAGGGATTACTATTGCTAGCTTAAGCTTGGATGATATGTATTTGTCAAGATTTTTTAAATTGGCTCCGCCTCCTGTGACCACAATGCCTTTTTCAAATATGTCTGCAGCCAGCTGGGGAGGGGTACTTTCAAAAACTTTGCGAATTGCCAGGATCAACTCCTTTAAAGTATCTTGAATGACATTATTGATTTCTTTTAAAGATATTTCCTTTGCAGTAGGTAGGCCTGTTTTTAAATCTATACCATGTATACATGCAGTCTTTTCTGATGAATTAATAGCGTCACCAAATTGGATTTTAAAGTTTTCTGCTGTCATCAAACCAATTTCAATTCTATAGGTTTTCTTCAAGTAATTATAAATTGCTATGTCAATGGCATCACCAGCTGTTTTTATAGAAGCTGCCGTAACAATTCCGCCGAGAGAAATAACTGCTATTTCACTGGTTCCGGCACCAATATTTACTATCATATGCCCTGATGGTTCCTCCAAGGATAGACCAATGCCAATTGCTGCAGCAAGAGGTTCTTCAATAAGCAAACATTTTTTTGCACCAGATTGTTGTGCCGCTTCCATTATGGCCCTTCTTTCGATATCAGTACTACCATAAGGCGTGCTAATGATAATCCAGGGGCTTCTAATAGAAAAACTATTAAGTACAGACTTGAGAAAATGCCTGATCATATTGCTTGTTACATCAAAGTCAACTATTACGCCACCACGTAGAGGCCTAATTACTTGTATACTGCGAGGGTTTTTTCCAATCATTGCTTTAGCTTCTTTTCCTACTGCTATTATGGAGCCATCGTTAGTGTCAATGGAAATTACAGACGATTCACGCAGCACTACGCCTTTATTTTGTACATATATTAGAGTGTTGGCAGATCCTAGATCTAAGCCAACAGTTTTAGTTCCGCCAGTAAACATATGATTCACCTCAGAATTATTATTTCTTAATATAAACTTTTAGATACTGGTAAGCTAGACCAAAAACAAATATAATAATGCTATTAACGATTTATATTAATTAACAGAAAGTTTAATGCCGAAAGGTGGAAAAGGTGTGGTAGATTTAAATAATGTCCTTAAAGATTTGAAAGATGGCAATATATTTCCTGTATATCTTGTAACAGGAGACAATGATTTTTTAAAGGATGGTCTTGTTGAAAACTTTAAAAAATTCTTACTTCAAGGAGATAATGGTGATTTTAACTATCAAAAATATGATAAGGTTGAATCTTTGAAAGGGCTTATAGATACAGCAAATTCTATACCATTTTTTTCTGAGAAAAGATTACTTGTTGTTAAGGATGAGGGTATTTTTAAGCCTAGCGTTTTTAGTGACAATGAGTATAAATCTTTTATAGAGTACTTGGGTAATCCTAATCCTACAACATGTTTGATGTTTATAGCAGGAAGTAGTGTGGACAAGCGGGGCAAGTTGTATAAAAGGCTGTCTGAAAGTGGTAAGGTTTTGGACTGTGCAACTCCTAAAGGCATCCATCTTTTAAAGTGGATAGACAAAGAATTTGCATCTTATGATAAGAAGCCCGATAATGGTTTGGTAAATTTTTTAGCATCAGTTGCCAAGGGAGATTTATATTTCCTTACGAATGAAATAAAGAAAATTTGTTTATATGTCGATAGCAAACAAACTTTAAAACTGAATGATGTCGAAGAGATACTGGCAAAAACTTTAGATACGGGAATTTTTCAAATGATTGATTATTTGGCAGAAAGAGAGCTTGATAAAGTCCTTAAGGGATTAAATGATTTGTTGGAGCTTGGGGAATCACCAATACTTATAAACTATATGTTGGCAAGGCATTATAGGCAGTTACTTCAATACTTAGTATATAGTAGAAAGGGTTATTCAGAAAAAGATTTAGGCCAAAAGGTTGGTGTTCCTCCATTTGTGTTAGGAAAGATAGGTAAGCAGGCAAGGGGCTTTGATATTGATAAACTGAAAGCTATCCTGAATGTTTTATACGATCTTGATCTAAAGCTTAAAACCACTTCTTCAGATAATAAAAGGATGTTGGAATTGACTATAATCAACTTGGTTTATACTGATAAGCAATGAATCAATTGCAATATGGAAGTGCAGGGATGGGCCTCTACATCCCAAATTATGCATGATCTCGCAGGGGATGCATTATCAATCGCCCGCTTAATTTAAAGGCCTGGTTTAATAACCAGGCCTTTTGTATTTTGGGAAACTTTTTAAATTTTGATATATAAAACCATATATAAAAAGCAAAAAGACCTCACAGAGGTCTAAGATTAGCTGACAAGAGTCTTTAAGTTTTTACTAAGCCTGGACTTTTTTCTTGCTACAGTGTTTTTATGCATGAAGCCTTTAGAAACTGCCTTGTCCAATACCTGTACCATGTTTTTGTATGCAACCTGGGCTTGTTCTTTTTCCCCAGCTACTACAGCAGTTTCAAACTTTTTGATTGCAGTTTTAATAGCTGACTTAGCAGAAGCATTTCTTAATCTATTACGTTCAGAAACCTCATGTCTCTTTTTTGCAGATTTAATGTTAGGCAATATGTACACCTCCTTAAATTACTATAACAAAAGATATTTTAACATGTATCTAGATAAAATGCAAGAAAACATTCAAGAACATGTTAGTATTTCTGCAAGCTAGTTGAGATACAAGTATAAAACTTATTATTTAGGGGAATTAATACAAATAAACAGCTGAAGGGAGGTGAAATAGTGGTTGGTTTCGCTATAAGATTTGTTGTATCGGCTCTCGTACTTATGCTGGTAAGCTGGCTGTTACCTGGAATACAAGTTGCCGGTTTTATTGGTGCATTAGTTGCAGCATTTGTCATTGCAGCATTGGGATATGGTATTGAAAGAATTATAGGTAACAAGAAAATATCTCCCCACAATAGAGGGATTATAGGATTTTTAACAGCTGCTGTGGTCATTTATCTGGCAGGTTTCATTATACCCGGATATTTAAATGTTACAATAATTGGTGCATTGTTGGCTGCTTTTGTAATTGGAATAATTGATGCTTTTGTTCCTACGGAATTACGTTAACTATATTTAAATACATTTAAACCATTAAAAGATTCTTTAACTACACTTTTTGTGCAGTTAAGAGGATCTTTTTTTGTAATATTTATGAGTATTTGTACATAAATATTTATAGTAATTGTCTCTAGTTTGATTTAGATATTTAGATGAATTTCGCTTATAACAATAATGTTAAAGTAACTTTGAACTTAGCTATAGAATGGAGGGGAGTGCTATAAAATGGTATGGAAGAAGGGTAAATTATAAATCATGGATTGTTGCAATTTTTTTGGTGATAAGTTTTTTTATATTGGGGATTTTTATAGGAGAAGGAAGTGGCAATAACCAAAGGGGACAGGATTACCAATTGCTCAGTTCAATATATCTACTAGGATTTTTTGCAGATAGCCATAAAAGCATACTAAATATAGCTATACCTATTCTTGGTGCTACATCTGGACATTCCCAGGCTATTTATAGTTCTGGGGACAAGTTCCTCCAGAGATTCGTTTCAAATGTTGCCAGCATAGATCTGACTAATCCTAAAACTTTTCTAGAATCAGAAATGGTATTTATGCAAACCTTTGAGTTTGAAATGGAAGGTACAGATGATATTATAAGTGAATCACCAGGTATAACAGAATATGAAATAAACTTTTTTGAAGAACTGGAAAGAAGAAACAGGGAAGCTATTAATTCTCAGGTAGGTGAGCCGCTCTTTGGTGATAAACCTTTGGTGCTCATATATAATACTCATAATTCTGAAACCTATCTACCTACAGATGGTGTAAAAAGGATTGAAGGGGCAAATGCCGGAGTAGAAGCGGTTGCAGCTCATTTGGAGAAAATCCTTTTAGAAAGGCATGGTATTCAATCAATACGTTCAACAGAGATTCATGATTATCCAAGTTGGGCAAGGGCTTATATTAATTCTGAACGAACAGCAAAAAATTTGCTGCGGGAAAACCCCTCAGTACAGATAGTTCTTGATATTCATCGTGATGCCGGATTACCTAGAAAGGGTGTTATTGCAACAGCCACAGGCTATAATATGGCACAAATCCTTTTGATAGTAGGCAATGAAAGCCGATTACCCCATCCCACATGGCGGCGAAATTTAGAGTTTGCTCAAATGCTAGGTCGTAAAATGGATGAAATATATCCCGGACTCCTTAAAGCTGTGAGGGTTCAAAGTGGAAGGTACAATCAACATTTACATGAAAGGTCTATTTTAGTTGAAGTGGGTTGTTATCAAAATACTTTAGAAGAAGCTTTGTTGTCAGCAGAGGCGTTGGCAGATGTGATAAAAGAAGTTTTAATTGCTCTAAGGCAAGAAAATACCTTTTAGAATACTGACTGTAAGTCGGTATTTTTTTTTGTATAAAGGGCAAAGGTATAGTTACAAATTGAAATTTTATGAATGAGGGAGCTTACTCATGGCAGTTAAAACCAGATATTATATTTTAGTAATATTTTTAGCAATGCTTTTATTAACCGGCGGTATAGCTAAAGTTTCATATGAACTATGTCAAATGCTAGATATTGAAAGAAGTCCTATTTTTGAGGTTAATCGTATTGGGATAATTTATGAGACAAGGGAATAAAGTTGTCAAGGCAGCAGGGATCATCATGATCTCCATGGTGATTTCCAGAATTTTAGGCTATGTGCGAGATGTGGTTATTTATGCTCAATTTGGACAAAACAGGATTACTGATGCCTATAATGCTGCTTTTTCAATACCTGATTTTTTATATATGATACTTGTGGGAGGAGCCTTAAGTGCTGCGCTTATACCTGTTTTTACAAGCTATTTGACAGATAATAAAGAAAAGGAAGCTTGGCAGGCAGTAAGTATCCTTTTAAATTCAATGATACTTTTATTAGTTGTGGGGGTAACTTTGGGATTGATTTTTACTCCCACTTTAATAAAAATCATGGTTCCGGGCTTTGATCAAGAAACAACTGATTTAACAGTTAAGCTTACCAGAATAATGTTTGCTCAAACATTTTTTATGGTTCTTAGTGGAATTTCAGTTGGAATTTTAAATTCCTATCAACACTTCCTAGCTCCGGCCATAGGATCTATATTATATAACCTATCTATAATTTTGGTTGGTTGGCTTCTATCATTACAGTATGGTATAGTGGGATTTTCCATTGGAGTGGTTGTAGGCTCTATTTTAAACTTTGCCATACTGCTCCCTTTTATCTTGAAAAAAGGTTTTAAATATCACTTTAGTTTTGATTTAAAGCATCCGGGAGTTCAAAAGATTTTAATTTTGATGCTCCCTGTTCTTATAGGGTTGTCTGTAAACCAGATAAATCTTTTTGTAAATCAATTACTGGCATCTACTTTGGATGCTGGCTTGCTGGCAGCCTTGAGGACTGGTCAGAGGCTTATGCAGATGCCAATAGCTGTTTTTGCCATTGCCTTGGCAGTAGCTGTTTTTCCGACCCTTACCAGCTATGCAGCTAAAGGAGATATGTTCAAATTTAAAAAGGCCACCTCTTTGGGGTTGCGATCGATTTTTTTTATAACAATTCCTTCTGCTGTAGGGTTAATGGTTTTAAAAATTCCCTTGGTAAGATTCTTGTTTGAGCATGGTCAATTTACCCATGAAGCTACTACGGCAACAGCAATAGCAGTTTTTTTCTATTCATTAGGGATTTTTGCTTATTCAGGGATTCAAATTTTAAATAGGAGCTTTTACGCTATACAAGATACCAGAACACCTGTGACTATAGGAATATGTACTATATTTGTTAATATAGGCTTAAATTTTGCTTTAATTGGACCTATGGGTCATGGGGGGCTTGCTCTTGCTTACTCCATAGCAGGGGCTTTTAACCTGGTACTTTTAATGGTGGTATTGAGGTATAAGATTGCTGGATATAATGGCATAGGCATTGCTAGTTCATTTTTTAAAAGTATGTTTGCTGCAATAGTTATGGGTATAGTAGTTTATATGAGTGTGTCCTATTTTGAAAATCTGGTGGATATTTCCGCTAAATCGATGCAAGGTATCCAGGTATTGATATGTGTATTGATTGGAGGTCTTGTATATGGAGGTATAACCTATTTTTTAAAGATGGACGAATTAAAGATGGTTCTTGAAATACTTATAAAAAAACTACCGAATCGCATTATGGGAAAGCCTAATGAAAGTGGTAGATAGCGAGACTATAGGAGAAATACACAAAAAGAACAAAAGTTCGCTGATTTTCCTTGTAGCAATGCTGTTTTATATGTTAAAATATGGATAAGGTAATTGGATGTGCGGGTGTGGTTGCCACCTTCATTCCCCAGTGAAAGGGGGTGGTCATATGGTGAATACATACGAATTATTATCCTTAATGATAATGTTCGGATTACTCATCATTGCTGTCCTGAGTTTCAGGGCAAAAAAATAATCACCCTGCATCAGCACTGCAGAGTGATTAAGCAAGTTTAAACACTTTGTGTGGCAACCGCATCTTTGCGGATCCAATTGCCTTCAACTATATTATAACACCTGAGCAAGATTAGTAAACAAAAATCTGTATAAATTCGGAATCAGCTAAGTAAACATTGCTAGTAACCATATAAAAATGATATAATATTTTTTAGTCAGTTTGCTAAAAGGATTATTAGCAGGCTTTTTTATTTACAATAAGTAGAAACTTGCAGTTTTGCATACTTTATGAGGTGATGGTTTTGAATATCCCACAGGAAAGAATAAGAAATTTTTGTATCATAGCCCATATTGACCATGGAAAATCTACCCTTGCAGACCGTATAATCCAACATACAGGTGCTGTAAGTGAAAGAGATATGGCCGATCAGCTACTGGATCAAATGGATTTGGAACGTGAAAGAGGTATCACAATTAAACTTCAAGCTGTCAGAATGGTCTATAAAGCTAAAGACGGCAAAGATTATTTAATTAACCTGATAGATACTCCCGGTCATGTGGATTTTACATATGAGGTTTCCAGAAGTCTTGCAGCTTGTGAAGGAGCATTGCTTGTAGTTGATGCAGCACAAGGGATAGAGGCACAGACCTTAGCCAATGTTTATTTGGCTTTGGAGCATGATTTAGAAATTATTCCGGTAGTAAATAAAATTGATTTACCAAGTGCAGATCCTGAAAGAGTAAAAGAAGAGATTGAGGAATTTATAGGTTTGGATACTTCAGAGGCTATATTATCCTCGGCAAAAACAGGTCAAGGGACGGAAGAAATTTTGGAGGCCATTGTTAACAAGGTTCCACCACCAAAGGGGAGTTTGGACAACCCTCTACAGGCCTTGATCTTCGATTCTCTTTATGACTCTTACAAAGGTGCTATTCCTTTTATTAGAGTGATGGAGGGTTCTATCAAAAAGGGCATGGAAATACAGATGATGTCCACAAATAAGAAATTTGAGATAACTGAGGTTGGTGTTTTTACACCTGCCATGAGAATTATTGATAAATTAGGTCCGGGAGAGGTTGGTTTTGCTACTGCCAGTATCAAAAATGTTAAAGATACACAAGTAGGAGATACTATTACCGATGCTCAAAATCCGGCTGATAAGCCCTTAGCAGGCTATAAAAAGATAACCAGTATGGTATTTTGTGGTTTATATCCTGTAGATAGTGGTGACTATGAGGATTTAAGAGAGGCTTTGGAGAAATTACAGCTAAATGATGCTTCTTTGAAATTTGAGCCGGAAACATCGGTTGCTTTGGGTTTTGGGTTTAGATGTGGTTTCTTGGGTATGCTTCATATGGAAATAATCCAGGAAAGAATAGAAAGAGAGTTTGACTTAAGCCTTATAACTACTGCACCAAGTGTTATTTACGATGTATATAAAACAGATGGCACAGTTATAAAAATAGATAACCCTGCAAACTTGCCTCCGGTTAATGAGATTGAAGAAATCAAAGAACCTTTTGTCAAAGCTACTATCATGGTTCCCAATGATTATATTGGTGCGGTAATGGGACTGTGTCAGGAAAAAAGAGGAGAATATCAAACTACAGAATATTTATCTCCAACCAGAGTTATTTTGACATATTATATGCCCTTGGCAGAGATTGTTTATGACTTTTTTGACCAGTTAAAGTCAAGAACCAGAGGATATGCATCCCTGGATTATGAAATGTATGAATACTTGGCAACAGACTTGGTGAAATTGGATGTTTTGGTAAATGGACAAATTGTAGATGCTCTTTCTTTTATAGTCCATAGAGATAAATCATATTATAGAGGTCAGAACATAGCTAAAAAATTAAAAGACTTAATCCCCAGGCAGATGTTTGAGGTACCTATTCAAGCAGCCATTGGTAATAAAGTTATATCAAGAACAAATGTGAAAGCTTTAAGAAAAAATGTTATCGATAAGTGTTATGGTGGTGACATTACAAGGAAAAAGAAGCTTCTTGAAAAGCAAAAAGAAGGAAAGAAGCGTATGAAGCAAATTGGAAATGTGGAAATTCCTCAGGAAGCTTTCATGGCGGTGTTGAGTCTGGATGAAGATTAAAGCTCTGTATATTCATATACCTTTTTGTTTAGCAAAGTGCAATTACTGTGATTTTAATTCTTATATGCTACCCGTCTTTGAAAGTACTAAAAAAAGACGGGTAGAAGCGTATCTGGCAGCTTTGAAACAGGAAATTTGTTTACTTTTAAAAGATGTATCCTTAGATGAAGTTGAAACAATATACCTTGGTGGCGGAACCCCTACAATCCTTGATATAGATCAGTTGGTGGCATTTGTAGAATTTCTTAAATCTCAACTGGATTTTTCAAGAATTCAAGAGGCTACAATAGAGGCTAATCCTGGCACAATAAGTTTTGAAAAGCTTTTAGCCCTTAAAAAAGCGGGTTTTAACAGGATATCTATTGGTATTCAATCATTAGATGATAGGATGCTGGATTCTATGGGCAGAGTACATAATGCGGAGGAAGCTGTATCAGCAGTTTCTATGGCAAGGGAAGCTGGCTGGCAGAATATAAATGTGGATCTTATTTATGGGTTGCCAGATCAAACAACTGCTATATGGGAAGATACCCTTGCAAAAATTATACAGTTAAACCCTGACCATATCTCAAGTTATGGATTAAAGATTGAGGATAATACATCATGGGGCAAAGATTATTCCAAAGAGAAAATAATTTTACCGGAAGATGAAGTTGTTAGTAAAATGTATGAGAGCCTTCAAAGGATATTAAAAGATAATGGATATATTCATTATGAAATATCGAACTATTGTAAAACACAAAAAGCCAGCAAACATAATAATATATATTGGCAAAATGAATATTACCTGGGGGTAGGTAGTGGAGCAGCTTCTTTTTATAACGGACAAAGATTTTACAATGTAAAAGATCTAGATTTATATATAGATAACTTGGCAAAAGGTATTAGACCTTTTGAAGAAGTAATTGAGCTAACTTTAGATGACCAAATTTCTGAAACAATGTTCATGGGGCTTAGGGTTTTGTCAGGTATTAGTATAGTGGACTTTAAGAAGAGGTTTGGAATATCTCCAATTGATAAATATTATAGTGAAATTGAAAAACTATTAGATCTAGGGTTGATCAATATCCAAGGTGATAGCATCAAACTTACAGAAAAGGGAATACCCTTAGCCAATCTGGTTTTTATGGAATTTGTTTAAAAGCAAAATAGTATTGGAATTTTTCTAATATCTTGACAAGAGTAGGTGTAAGTGGTATTTTGTAACTATAGATTAGCACTCAACAAAGGAGAGTGCTAACATAAGAGGTGACTATAATGGTAATGGATGGACGAAAAAAGAATATACTCCATGCAATCATCCAGGACTATATCGCTACAGCTGAGCCTGTTGGGTCACGTAGCATTGCTCAAAAATATAAGTTGGGTGTCAGTTCTGCAACTATTAGAAATGAAATGGCTGATCTAGAGGAAATGGGATTTATTGAACAGCCTCACACTTCGAGTGGAAGAGTACCTTCTGATAAAGGTTATAGATTTTATGTTGACTTTCTTATGAAAAAAATGGATATATCTCCTCCTGAGGAACAATTTATACACGGTCAGCTAAAAGAAAATATCCAGCATATGGAGGATCTTTTTAAGAAGACTAGTGATGTTTTGTCACAGCTTACTAATTATATAGCCTTGGCTGTAGGACCCCAGGTATCAGAAACTGCGGTACAGCAAATACAGCTGCTGCCCATGCAGAATAATAAGGTTTTACTGATGATTATTTCAGATAAGGGAGTTGTGGATAATGGCATAATGAATTTTCCTGGAGATTATGATAAGGAAACTATGGCCATTGTTTCAGAGATACTCAGTTGTAAGCTAAAGGGGCATAGGTTAAAAGATATAAGCAAAACAGTTTTACAAGAAATATATTACGAACTTGCAGACTATAAAAAGCTTGTGACATTGGTACTTGATTTTATGGATGATGCTTTGAAGGTATCAGATAAGGCAAAGGTATATACTGGTGGTATGCTTAACATCCTCAATCAGCCGGAATTTAAAGATGTGGAGGCTTTGCGTAGCTTGCTAGCCTTAATGGAAGAGCAAGCAGTCCTGAGGCAGGTTTTAGAGGAAACCAGCAGTGAATCAGGACTAGCTATATCTATTGGTGGGGAGAATAAGCATAAGGGTATTCACAACTGTAGCATTATTACTGCAAACTATGAAGTGGGTGGTAAGGTAATAGGTACAGTAGGGATACTAGGGCCAACTAGGATGGCATACCCTAAAGCAGCTACAACTATAGAGTTTGTCTCAAAATGTCTCTCAGACATCCTTGAAGGGCAGAATAGATAAATTGTTCTAACTTCTTGTTCAAAGAAGATGCGGTCAATTTAAGGTATAGAAATGGGAGGAAAAGTATGAGTATTAAGCAGGTTAGTAAGGATACTGAGGTAGATGAGAGGCTGGCAGCCCTTTCTACTAATGCAAATGCCATTAGAGCAATTGCATCTGCAGTTGAAGGTACCTTAGGTCCAAAAGGTTTGGATACAATGCTTGTAGATCAATTTGGTGATGTTGTAATAACAAACGATGGGGTAACTATTCTTGAAATGATGGAAGTTAACCATCCTGCAGCCAGAATGATGATTAATACTGCTAAGGCACAACAAGATGAAATAGGTGACGGTACCACTACTGCTTCAATTATGGCAGGAACATTGGTGGCAGAGGGACTTGAGCAAATAAAAAAAGGTGTTCCGGTAACAAGAGTTATTGAAGGTATCAAAGTTGGTATAAGGATAGCAACCCAGTATTTTAAGGATAATACTGTGGTAATTGAAAGATTAGATGATCCGATACTCAAGGAAGCATCCCGGGTAGCAGGCAGGGGAAACGATGATATTGCTGAACTTGTTTTTGAGGCAGCCAATATGATTGGTAAAGAAAAGCTTTTAGATACTAATTTTAAGTTGGCGGATTGCATATTTGCCCAACATGGTGCAGAAAATCAGTTGATTAAGGGCTGCATTATTACTAAAGAGAAAATTTCATCTGATATGCCCGGAGAGCTGAC